>Ga0302326_10000043_pt1 | contig 313800 bp, 271 predicted proteins | sample Palsa_T0_3_FD_202264 | JGI IMG/M metagenome (GOLD analysis project Ga0302326, IMG submission 202264) | Peat permafrost microbial communities from Stordalen Mire near Abisko, Sweden - Palsa_T0_3 | ecosystem: Environmental > Terrestrial > Soil > Palsa > Peat permafrost | place: Sweden: Abisko... | reverse complement strand
TCCACGGACGAGAGACGCCTTGCAACGGGTCGCGCACAACGCGCGACGACGCGTCTCGCCTGCCCACTGCCTCAGTTGGACTCTCCACGCCGGCTATCGACGCGGACTCAAATGATCCTTGGGGTTAGTAAGCTCAGTTCGCCAGCACCATTCGATAACGCACGCGGTTTTCTCGCACGCGCTGAAGCGCAGCATTGACGTCCCTCATGGGCACTGTCTCCACCCGGGCGCCGATTCCATGCTCCGCCGCGAAGGCGAGCATCTCGCGGATGGCCGAAGGGCTCCCGATGTCGCTGCCGCAAATGGCGCGCTGACCCGACAAGAGCTGAGATGCGGGTAGCTGCAGCAGACCGCGCGGTGCGCCCACGAGGCACAGGACGCCGTTGGGCTTGAGCGTCTCGAGATACGTAATCCAATCGAGGCGGGCGGGCACCGTGCAGAGCAAGAACTCGAGCCGGCCGGCGTGTGCCCGGATTTCACGGGCGTTCGTGGACGATGCTACTTCCGCGGCTCCCAAGTTCAGCGCCTCGTTCCGCTTGTCCGGCGAAGACGTGAACGCCACCGCGTGGCAACCCATCGCCTTGAGGAAACGCAGGGCGAGATGTCCCAGGCCGCCCACGCCAATCACGCCAACATGAGCACCTTCGCGAACCCCCCAGCGACGAAGCGGTGCGAATACGGTGACCCCTCCGCACAGGAGTGGGGCTGTAGCGGCGGGGTCCAGTGTCGGTGGCAAAGGAAAAACGAAGCGCCCATCGGTACGGATACGCTGCGCAAATCCGCCCATGTGCCCCACGCACGTGGCCTCCTGGCGCGGGCACAGATTTTCGTTTCCGGCGCGGCATTGCTCGCAGTCATGGCAAGCGGAGCGCTGCCAACCGATTCCGACGCGCTCACCCACGGTGAGTCGCCCGCGCCCGCCAACCTCCGACACGATTCCGACGATTTCGTGGCCCGGAACCAAAGGGTACTGGCTCGACGACCAATCGTTGTCGATTAGATGCAAATCGCTGTGGCAAACGCCGCAATGCGAAATGTCGACCGCCACATCATCGGGGCCCAGCGGCTCCGATTCGTACACGTACTCCACCAGCGACTGCCCAACGGCAAGCGCCGCGAACGCCCCGACACGGTTACCCATCTAGTCGCAGTCGTTGCGACCGGGACTACTCGGCCAGGACGCCCCTCGGGCGAACGGGCATTTCGAGCTTCCGAACGGTGAGCTTGAACTCACCCTCGGTCGACGCCTTTTCTTCTGAAATCTGCGCAGGCTCGCTCGCGGGAGTCTCCGATGTCTTCACTTCGTGTTCGTTTTTCACGGCCCCTACTCCGTTCTTGAGTTTTGTTTCTTAAGACGCAAAATTTGGTTTGCAACCATCACTAAGTCCCCGAGAGTCTTTACGTTCCCTAGCTCGAGGTCCAACTCTAGAACATCCACACCGAGCTCATCGCCCAGCCGTAAAGTCAGCGACACCAGGGACAGCGACTCAATCGCAAGGTCGTTCTTAAGGGAAAGTCGCGAATCTAACGGGCGGGCTGTCGGCAGGCTTTGCGCGTATTCGAGCACCAAGCGCTCGACCCGGGCCTCGGCTGCCTCGGCCACCGCTTCATCCACGGTACATGGTTAACACCCCTTTCGAGTCGATGCAACCACAATGTGCGTGGTCAATACTTCACGCGCGCTTAACTGCATTTTTCTAGGTTTCTAGCCGAAATCTCGAAAAACGCGCCGTGAGCTCTCAAGAACATCGCTGCGTCACGAAGCTCGCTACCATCTCGCGAAGAACGCGCTGGGCGCCCACAGGCGTGAAGGTGTGATCCGTTCCTTCGAGGATCTCGAGCGAGAAATTCTTTCGTCCCTTCATTTTAGCCGCCTCGTCGCCCAGATATCGCCCGATCATGTCGAGACCGCCGTCGTCCGAGCTAAGCGCGATCAGAGACTCGGCGCCTCGATCGCACAGAGCGCCAAAAGCGCGTTCCACGTCATTTCGAGGCTCAGGCTGGCCCCGCAGCCGAGCACCTAGAGACACCATGCCCACCCGCGCCTTTCCCGATGCGCGCTTCAGAACAATCGCGGCGATGCCTCGGAGATCGACCCTCCCCTTTAGCGCGCGACGCCAGACGCTGCGGTCCAGCAGCGCGCGCACGTAGTATCGGTTCGACCCGTAGACTTTGGCGGCCTTCTCGCGCGTCACTGGTTCGACAGAATCACCCTCTTTCCACTCAAACGCGTGAGGACTGAGAAGAACCTGACCGCACACGCGCGAATCCTCGACGGCCGCCCGAAACGCAAGGTAAGCCCCGGAGCAAAGGCCTACCAGGACGAAACGGCGCGTCCCGCGAAGGTTCTCCAAGCAGGTCATGGCGCTTTTCACGTCGGCAACCTGCTCCTCTGAATAGAGGCGGTTCTCGCCGGCCTCGGTGATAGCCGGGCTGTCGCCCAGACCCCCGACATCGAAGCGAAACGTCCGGTAGCCGCGCGACGCAATCTCCCGCGCAAGATCGACATACATTCGGTGCGGCCCAATGTGATGATTGGAACCGACGTTCAAGAAGCAAACGCCTGGCCGCTCGCTCGGCACCTCTATGGTGGGGTCGGTAACCACGCCGAACAGCCTGTCGTGGTCTCCAAAAAAGAGCGGCGTCTCTGTCAACGGAGGCTCCCCCGCCCGCGGGGAGATCGCCATCACGGCCGCGCGAGCAGGGGCAGCCCATGGTGCGGTCTCCGTAGACGCATCCTCCGACGGGGCCCACGCACCGAGCCAGTCGACGATTGCGTCGAGCGTGACGCTCGGCACCACAGAATCGAAGGGATCGCGCATCATGCGGGCGTAGCCGGACTCCGAGGCGACTTTCACGTCCACGTCGCGCTGCTTTAGGTGCAAAACGAATCCGCCCTCTTGTCCCGGCGAGTCGTCACGGGGAAGGACCAGAACGCGCTTGATGACGTGGTCTCCGCCCGCCGCCGCGAGGTCGACGGCGTTGAGGTCGGCTAGGGTGTCGCGCGAAAAAACATATCCCTCGACCTCCTCGCCGCCGTCGTTTCGGCGGACATTGGTGGTCTTGGTCGCCTTGACCATTTTGAGCGCGCGCAGCTCCCGAACGTACGCGCGTCCGGAAACGACCGGCGCCCAGGCGACCAAACCGTCGATGGTGTCGTCGTCTTTCGCAGCCAGAAATGCGAGCGCCGCGCCGAAACGCACGCCGACCAGAGCAACACGACTCACCCCCGCCCTGGCGCGTATCTCGGCCACCGCGGCACCGATGCTAGCGACCCAAGCACGCACACGGTCCGGAGCGTCCCATGGGCCCGAAGAGTCCCCCGTTCCGTCATAGTCGAATCGGAGCGCGGGAAAGCCCCGTGACGAGAGACGCTCGGCGAGCTCTCGATACGTCCGATGCACGCACATCGCTTCGTAACCGAGCGGGTTGCAGAGAACCACGCCAAGACCCCGAGATCTCGCGCTGGGCGAATGGTAGAATCCCGCCAGAGGGTGACTGAGAGATCCAAAGACGACCGGTGAGAGCTGGCGTGTGCGCATTTTTTGCCTGCACGCCTTAGGTCCGTGGATGAGCCCTGAGCCGAGCCGACGTACGGTGCTCGGTGCCCTCCAAGCTTCTCACGAACCGAGCCGGGACCCCAGCCACGAGCGTATCGGGGGCGACGTCGCGCGTGACGACTGCCCCCGCGGCCACAACCGCCCCCTTGCCTACCGTAACTCCGGGTAGGACGAGCACCCTGGATGCAAGCCATGCGCCATCGCCGATTACGATCGGCGCCATGACGGGGTTCGTACAACGATGCTGTGAGGGACCGATCTCGTGGTCTATCGTCAAGAGCGCAACGTCATGCCCAAGCTGAACGTTATTGCCGATGCGAACGGCGGCGCCAAGATCGACATGCAAAGGCCCCGTAATGAACGACCGAGCCCCAACGGACAGCAGAGCCCGAACGTCGCCGGGCCCGGTAACATTCAACGAGCCAAGGAAGAGAGAGCCCGCGCCGATGGGTATGCCGGCAGCGCGAAGAAGAGCGGTCCGAGTGCGAACGAAACCGAACTGCGGCAGCGCCCCGGATACGCTGCGGCAGGCAAGCTGTCTCGCGTCGAGGTTAAGCTCAGTCAGGCCCATCTGCGCGAGCCTGCGACTGACTGAGCCCAGTCGCCCAAACCAATCGGAGTTCATTGCCCTAATTGGCCGTCTTTCGGGGGGCCGGGCTGCCCGAGGGCCGATAGGCAGCGACGAGCTCACCAAGATGCCCCAACGGATCGAGCTCCGGCCGAAGTCCAAGCGAGCGCATGAGCTGGACGTCGGCCACAAATTTGGCGACCTCAATCTCTCTGGGCGGCGTTCGCACAATCTTGCTCGCAGACTTCGTGACCTCGATGATCCGCGTGGCTAGATCGACAATTTTCGTTCCGATGCCAGACCCGATGTTCGTTGGGCCCGGAAGACCCCCTTCGGCAGCGTGAAGAAGCGCGTCCACAGCGGTCCCCACCCACAGAAAATCGATGACCTGCTCGCCACCATAGATCTGCAGATCCCGGCCCTCTTGGGCCGCCGCAAGCCACAACGGGATCACGCGTCCACTATCTCCCGCACCATACACGTTGGCTAGACGGACGACTGCGACCCGGAGGCCGTGCGTGCTCGCAAACGTGCGGCAATAGGCTTCACCGGCAACCTTGCTCGCCCCGTAGGGGTTCTTGGCCAGAAGCGGCTCTCGCTCACTCACCGGTAGCACCTGCGCCTCGCCATATACTTCCCGAGAAGAGGTAAAAACGACTCGCTTGACACCTGCTTCGGCGGCCGCGCGCAAGACGTTGAATGTCCCGAGGACGTTGGTCGCAATGCTGTAGTCCGGGTCGTCCACCGCGCCCATGACGTTCGATTGCGCTGCCAAGTGGTAGACAGTCTGACAGCCTAGAAGAGCGCCTGCGACGTCGTCGAAGCGTCGGATGTCGCCTTCGACCAATCGTACCCGTCCCTCTGCCACCCACTGCCCGAGCGTCTCTCTCGAGCTTCGTTTGAAGTTGTCCAGGACCACGATCTCTCGGTCGCTCTCGACTAGGCGAGCCACGAGGTGAGCACCGATGAATCCGGCCCCTCCCGTAATGAGGATCTTCGACATATCTCAGCTCGCTCGCGCGAGAGAACGATCTCGACCGAGGTCGACCAGGATGTCGGCGATGCGGTTCGCGTTCTTGTTCATGTCGAACCGAGCTTCGCCGATTTGGCGAGAGCGACGGCCGAGGCGCGAGCGAAGATCCGGATCTTCCGCGAGACGCTGGAGGCGGTCTCGGAGAGCCGCAGCGTCGTCCGCAGCAATGACGAAGCCGCTCTCTCCGTCTTCGACGGCCTCGGCGTGAGCCCCAACGGACGTCGTGACGATCGGGAGGCAAGAGGCCATGGCCTCACCAAGCACAACGGCAAGGCAGTCGGCGCGCGTGGGAAGGACGAACACGTCGGCCTCGGCGTAGAGACGAAGAAGCTCCGGAGAGAGTGGCTTCACGCCTCGATAAACGAAGACTCCGTCGCCAGCCGGCACGTCCGCCCCCGTGACGAGGTGCAGCTCGCTCGAGCCACGAAGATAGTTTCGGAAAACGTCGAGGAGCACATCTCCTCCCTTTCGCACGAAGTCCCCCCCCACGAAGAGAAACCTCACTGGGCCCGGCCGTCGGGCTCCGCGCGACCCGGGCTCCGGAAAGGCGGCGAGAGTGGTGCCGGGCGGGATTACCGTGATCGACCCCGGAGCGACCCCGTAGTCGCGCACCAGCGACCCTTTGGCCCATTCGGACCACGTGGTGACGTGCCGCGCACGCCGGAACACGCTTCGATGAGCGAAGAGCTTCGCCCGTTCGACGGCAGCGTTTCCGAGCTTGTGCCCGTACCACACGGCAAGCTCATCGTAGTTCAGAGGCGTTGCGTCGATGGAGAGCAGCGTCGGGATCCTTGCGACGTAGTCGGCCGAGAGGACACCAATCATCGAAGTGTGCACGAACAGAGCATCGAGCGGGCGCTGCCGATGTTCGCGCGCGATTGCGCGTCGAGCTCGCAGGTTGCCCCGCAGCACATAGCTCTGACCGAGCACCGGAACCCGTCCAAACCCGCGTTCGTCGAACGAGACCTCGAGCCATACAGACTCGAGGTCGCTTCGGTCGGCCAGCGCGTGCCGCAGGGCCATCCCGTACGCAACATGGCCGAGCCCTTGCTCGAGCACGAACCCGACCCGCGGCCTCATGAATGACCCGTAAACCTAGCCGAAAGCGCCGCCGGAGCAAGTGGCGGCCGCGCCCTTACCTTGAGCGTTGAGCGCTCGGAAGACATCTGCCATAGTCCGATCCAGCGAGGAGCGGGGCAAGGCGCGAGGGACGACAATGCGGATGGCACTCGCAGTCCAAGGGCGCATCCCCCGTGCGCCGCGGCTCGACACAACGGGCGCAACCGCGCCGCGCGCCTATCTGTTCGAGGAGATGTTCGCTCCGCGATACAACGAGTCTATTCTCGACGTGGGGCCGAGATGGGCCCTGACGCGGCCACTTCCCGGATGGGTCAAACTGGCGGCTGAGATTCGCCGGCGAGGCGACGAATATGACGTCCTGGTGACCTGGAGCGAGCGCGTCGCGATCGCCCTCATGACCATGAACTGCCTCCTGGGTTCCTCGAAACCCTGCCTTGCGATGATGTACTGGTTCTCGAGGCCGAGCGTGCGCGTGCCAATTCGGGCTTTCGGCAGCGGTCTACACGCGATCGTCACGTGGAGCTCAGTACAACGCACCTACGCAATCGACCATCTCGGTATTCCTCCAGAGCGGATATATCTCATTCGACACTTCGTGGATCAGCTCTTCTGGACGCCTCGCGACTGCGACACGGATATGATCTGCAGCGTCGGCGCGGAGATGCGCGACTACCCAACCCTAGTCGAAGCGCTTCGCGGCACCGGCATCCGTTGCCACATCGCGAGCGATCACGTTCGCGTAGATCGCTTCGGCTTCGCCAGACGGATCCGCGTCGATGAACGTTCGGCGCGGGCGAGCGACGTTCTCACCATCGGGCGCAAATCACTCCTCGATCTGAGGGATCTCTACGCTCGGTCACGTTTCGTCGTCGTGCCGCTACGGCCCTCGGACACGGATAACGGGGTCACCGTGATTCTCGAGGCCATGGCCATGGGCAAGGCGGTCATTTGCTCGCGCACCCAAGGGCAAGTGGACGTCATTCAGGACGGGGTGACGGGAATCTACGTTCCAGCGGGAGACCCGGGGGCGCTCCGAGACGCCATTCAGGCCCTTTGGCGCGACCCCGAAAGAGCGGTCGCCATGGGACGGGCGGGACGCCTGTACGTCGAGCAGCATCATACCCTCGACAAGTTTTGCCGTGACGTACGAGGGGCTGCCCAGGCGTGCGTCGAAGGTCGCTCAGCGACGCTCGATGGGGCGATTACAGACTGACCTCCGGCCGCTCCCCGTAGGCGGCTCGCAAAGCTCAGCGGACGCCCCCCCCCAAGGAACGGTCCGTTTGGAGGTCGCCGTTGCCGTCGCAGGCCGCTGACCGTCGTCTCCGCTGTCTGCGGCACGAGCGGGCGCAACATTGCTCGGTAGCGTTGCGCGGATGTCCCTTCTTGTGCTCCGCTCCAATCGGCCGGACGGTCGCACGACGTTCCCAAGAAGGTCGCTTTTTTCGCACACGTGATCCCATGCCACCCTCCTTGATCGACCGTTTGCCACGATGGCAGTTGGGCGCACTGCTGCTCTTCGTTCATCTCGGGTCACGGGTTGCCGCCCACGTCTCCGGTCTACGCTTCGACACCTCCGCGCTCGCCAGAGGGTGGCAACACCTCGACCCGCTGCTGCTCAAGGAACGCCTCTTCGAGAGCCTTTTCTATCTCCATGCTCAACCCCCGCTCTTCAATCTGTTTCTCGGAGCCGTTTTGAAGCTCGCTGGCGAGGCGAGTCAAGCGATCTTCCAGTTTCTCTTTCTGGGGATGGGCGCAGCACTTTATGCGGCGATCTTCGCCGTCATGCGTCGCCTGGGCGTTTCGCGCATGTGCGCCTTTGTCGCGAGCACAGTATTCGTCGTGAGCCCGTCGTACATCCTCTACGAGAGTTGGCTTTTCTACACCTTGCCTCTCGCAATGCTCGTCGGCCTCGCGACCCTGTTGTTCGCGAGGCTCCTTGACCGGAAAACCATGACGTCGTTCGGCGCATTCTTCGCCGTGGTAGCGCTTCTTTGCGCCACACACGGTCTCTTTCATCTCGTCTACCTCGTCGCATGCGTCGTCGCCGTGCTGGCGACGCGAATCGCGCCCCCACGTGCCGTCATCACGGCCGCGGCCGTGCCGGTTCTCTGGGTGACAGCGATATATGCCAAGAACGCGATTGTATTCGGCGAGTTCAACGAAAGCTCGTGGATGGGTATGAACATAGCTCTGCGCCGCGTCGACGCGTTGCCACGCGCCGAACGCGACCGATTGGCTGCCCTCGGCGTTCTATCCGACGTCGCCGCCGCGGAGCCTTTTCAGGCGCTTGACAGCTATCCCAATCATTACGCCGACGTACCCACCCGTTTCGAGCGCATCCGAGCACTCGCGAGCGCCCGCAAATCCAATGGCGAACCGAATCTGAATCATTGGGGGTACATCGCTATCGCCCGAAGCTATGCCCACGACACAAAGTTTGTCGTGGAGCACTACCCTAAAATACTAGTCGTGAGTCTACTTCGCGGTTGGTACGACTATTTCAGATCCAGCAGCGACTACTGGTTTTTGGAACCGAATATCGCCGCGTCGTCTCTCATTCGTATGGAGTGCCGACTATTCGATTTGTTGCTTTATGGAGTTTTGCTGAAAAACTCCGTTGGCCTCTTCATCGTCGTGGCCCTTCCATGGCTCGTCGTCGCTACGTTTCGACTCGCGCTCGGTTCTCCACCCCCATTCTTCCCTGTAGATCTAACTCCTGAGCGACGACGGCTCCTCCTTTTTTGCGCAGGGACGATCGCTTACGTCGCGCTCGTCGCAAACACGTTGAACACGATCGAGAACATGCGTCTTCGTTTCATGACCGATCCGCTCTTCGTGATTCTTGCATCATTCTGGGTTGAAACGTGGGTCATTCCACGCTGGCAGCGAATTCGCGGGACCCGGCCCGCACCACCCGCTCGTCCATTTGCCCCAAACGCCGTGACGAAGGGCTACTAGCTGGGAGTCAGCTTCTTACGAAGCCTGGCGCAAGGTGCTTCGACGATCCAATACATGAGCCACGCGCAGGCGAAGGCGACCCCGAGCGCGACAGCAGCTTGCGCGGGAAAAGGAAGCATCAAATGCTGCGAGACCGCGGTGAGCGCGACGTGGTGTATAAGGTAGAGCGAATACGATAGAGTGCCGATGAAGCGCACCGGTTTCCAGTTGAGTATTTTGAAAACCACTCGATCGGGGCGCCGAATCGCAGCCACGAATACGGGGGTGAGCGCCATGCCCTGCAAGGTGTACCTCCCCGTCTCCCGGAACGATATGTCGCGCACGGTGAACGTGAGCACCAAGATGGCGAGTCCGGCAAACAGGGCGACATCGGTTTGCAACGCCCACCCCACACCCGGTTCGACGCTATCCAGCGCGGGGTTGTTCCACATCGCCAACGCGCAGCCGAACAAGATCGAATCTATCCGTGTGTCCGAGCAAAGCTGGGTGCGGTCGGTGGAGACATGTAAGACCAGTACTAGCGCGAAACGCCATGCCATGACGGCAACGCAAAGGCCCCAGAAGACGCACGCCTGCTGCCTGCCTGTGAATTTCATGTGCCGAAGGAGAACGAAGAGTGCGGGGAACGCCAAGTAGAAGTGCTCCTCCACGGCGAGAGACCAACAGACGCCGGTGCCTTCGGCGATCCCGCCCCAACCATGGATCGCGATCCAATAGTTGGAAAGGTGGAGGGCTTGCATGACCACAGGAATGAATGCGGGCGTCCCCGGCAAGAAGCCTATGCATGCAAGCGACGTCGCGACCAGGAGGACGATATAGAAGGGGGGTAGGATTCGAAGCGCTCGCCTCAAATAAAATTGCTTGAGGCTTGGCATCCCCATCCTCTCAGCTTCAACGCGCATCAGGGTCGTGATGAGATAGCCACTTAGGAAAAAAAAGACCGTAACGCCGAATGCCCCAGGGATAGCCTTAACGCCCAGGTGCGCAAAGTACACAAAGAAGAATGAAATGGCGCGAAACCCGTCCAACGATGGGATATGTGGCACCGAACGACTGCGGAGAGCGGGATTCAGTCGCCCACCGTCTGGCGCCGTAGCCGAACGAAAACTAGGCTCCGGTGGTTTCCCCCCGCGCGAACGAAATAACATTGCCGGGTTACCCAGTGAGGCGAGCTCGCGCGGCGCGACCGGTGGTTCGACGCACCGGTTCGCGAAGCATCACTGCGTGGCCACCACTAGCGTCACGTTCTGAACGACGGCTGGATAGCTCGTCGGAACGTTCGTCGTCGTGAACTCAACGGTGTTGCTTCCCGCGACGAGCTCAGATACGAGGACGTCGAGCATCTGATCGATGGTGCCAAGGGACGTGCCCCCAAGGGCCGAAATCTCGCCGGGGCTGAAAAGCCGATTATGCCACGTGTTGCCGTTCAGTCGATAGCTGAGGGTGTACATGCTCAGTGGGCCGCCGCCGCTGTTGAGGTACCACGCAGTAAGCGAAATGCGCGCGCTTGCGGCGCCCGTTGGATCGACGCCAGAGAAGGGCGCCGTCACGGTCGTGCCTTTTGACACGTCGGGCACCACATACCCGATGTTATAACCTGCTCTGCCCTGCGCGTCGGCCTTGGGGGTCAAAGTGTCCGGCGCGTCATACTCGCGCCAATTGGCAAAGATCGGCCCATCGAACCCGATGTTGCCCCATCGCGAAAATGCGGCGTCCATCCCCATGGCGTACTTGATTGTCGCGTGATTATGCGTCGTGAGGTGAACGTAGCCGCGCGTGAACGGGAGATCCACCGTGCCGCTGAAAACGAGCTCCGGAGCGTCAAAGTGTGTGCCGTCGGCCGAAAAAGGTGTCATGAATACTTGGATCTGCTGTTGCGACACGAGGACCTGATAGCGATTCATATAGCCGAGCTGAATGGAGACGCAAGGCATATTCATCGGCGACAACTGGGTATCGACGTAGTTCTGAAACACGTGCAGCTTACCGACGGTTAGCTGCTTCGGTTCGCCGCCAGCACACGCGTTATTGAATTGGAGCTCGAAGCCGTTGTTCGGGAGGGAGCCTCCTTCCTCGTTGATCAAAATTTGAAAAGAGGGCACGCCGACGGGGTCCTCGGTTATGTCAAGAGCGATCCATCCCGGCGGCCCGATGCCCGGTACGAGACCGCTGTCGGCGTCGAATACGATCGTTCCGACGCGGCCGGCGAAATCGAAAGGCTGCCGAATGCGATAGGAGTTCTGTCCGTAGTTTTGCGCGGCGACAGCGACGAGTAGGTGTTTGCTCGCGATGCTCGCATTGGGATCGCAAATGAGTGCGTCTTGGTCGGGGTACACGACCGCCGGAAGCCCGGCGCGACATCCTGGGGAAGTCGGGAGCGTCGCCGGCCCGATCGGCATGGCGGCACCAGCCCCGGTCGGCAAGTTCGGCTGAACGCGCCCGGCGCTCCAGCGAGCCGGGCTCAGCTCGCCCATTCGACCAAGAGGCGACGACGGAGGCGCAGCGAACGTCTCACAGAAAGCGGGACTCGCAAGACCGCAAGGACCCGCGCCCAGGGCCGCGCTACCTCCCGCTGCGTTCATACTCGCGTCGGCCCCGCTTCCCCCAAGACTCGAGTCTCCGGTCGCCCCGCTCGCGTCAACGGTAGGTACGGCCTTCTTTGGAGATCCGGCGGCCCCGCACCCGATAAGAGAGATTGCGATCCAACGCGGCCACGACGAGCGCACAGGACCCCCGAGCCTAGCTGGACTGTTTCGAGGCCGGTCTTGAGACATTCGCGTCGATACGGCTCCACGACGCGCCTGGCGCCACCGATTCATGACGACAGCACATTAGCCGACGCCCCCCCTTGCGGCAAATGTACGATTCCCCGGACGCCGACCCTAGTTTGGTCATGGTAGGTTGCGACGCATGAAGAAGGCGATCGTGATGAGCATACTGGTCGCGACTTTCTGGATCCCGCTGGTCGCCGCGCGCGATCCCAAACCCTCGCGGGGCCTCCAGAAAGTCAGGAAGTGGACCGCGGCTTTCTGCGTTCTTTACGTGCTGTCAGTCCTGTATCTGCTTCCTAGGTTGTAGAAGCGACCGGCGGCCACACGTCGACGAGAGCGGGCAGGCGTCCAGCCACAGCCAAGCTGGCTCCCATGAGAACGTTCACCAGAAGGCTGTCGAAACCGAGATCACCCCACATTTGGAGCACGCCGAGGACCAAGACTACGAGGCCTGCGAGCGCGGCAACACGGGCCACCGGCACTAACGTAATCCGGTATACCCTTGCGTGGAGGAACGCGACAACGGGAATGATTTGCCATATTCCGGAAAATCCGATCATTCCTGCGAATGCAACGACTCCTAGCAGGCTATTGTGGGGTTTGTATCGATATTGCGGAAATATCGACGCGATGTCGAAGGCTCTTACCTCCTCCACGTACTCGTGACCCCATCCGGTCCCCAAAAATGGGTTTTTTCTCAATGTCTGCAGTAAATTATAGTTCTCTATGTCTCGCATCATGCTCGAAGCGTCCTGATGTTCACCAAACATGCTCGATATGGATCCGACGGGCGTGAATATGCCGGTTGCATGTCCCCAGCCAAAGGCGACGTAGGCTACAAGGAGGGGCGAGAGGACCAAGAGGATAACGTTGACCCGTCTCTTCCGTTTGGTCTTAGGGGCAAGCGCGTACACGAGCGCGAGCCCAACCACGATGCCAAGCCACGCAAGCCTTCGGTTGTTGAGCTCGATGGCGGTCCCTATCGGGATGGCGCCGAGTACGGCCCACAGTGTCGCGGAGGGTGACGGACGCTCGAGTGCGTTGATCACGAGTATGAGAATGCCTACGCCGAAGAGCGCGCTGTCGGCGTGATCGGTGATGGATGGCAGTGGAGTGGGCAAGTACCGAGCAACCCTAATCCAGAACACCATAATGACAAAGGAGCGATAGAGCGCGGCGGAGACAACCACTTTCCCCAAAGTCCTTAAGTGCGCAACTGATCGGCAGGTCGTCATGAGCATGTACGCGACTGCAAATTGCATGACGAAACCGTGCAGCTGGAATACCGACTGGTACGCGCTCCCGCTACGCATGACGCCCCACAGCCACGACCCGGCGAGGAACATAAACATAACACGTGTCGCGCGCCGGAGTGGTGCGACGCAAGAGGCGCGTACGCCGTGCTTCGAGAGCCCAATGGCCATAGTAACGATGACCATCAGGTCCCACGGATAGATGTGAATCAACGGTAGCCCGTTAAAGAGCACCGTTCCGACGGTCGTCAGCGGAGTCTCCCACAACCCCTGGAATATGTAACCGCTGACCTCGGCAGTGAGCGCGAGCCAGAGAACGACGAACGAAAAAGCACGGAGCATCGCGAGAAGTATGGCAGAGCGCCTAGCCGCGGGAGCCTTTGTAACTCATTGAGTAGCGACGACTGCGTTCTAGCGCCCGAACCGGGCTACTTTCAAGAAGGACGGGGTATTTCAGGCCCGTATCCAGTGAGCGTCAAGGCATCGTGTCGCGCCCGCGTTGGCCTCTCGCGGACCATGAGGGGTCTTCACCGGCAGCGGCATCGGGCCTAAGGTTGCGCCTTGAGGTGCGGGCCGCCCGCCTCGCTTGTTGTCGAGAGCGGCGGTCCCACGCTAGGATCGGACAAAATGTGCGCAATCGTCGACTCGCAGCGCCCGCACCAAGCGTGAGCGACGGAGGCTTGGAGCGGGACTCGGCTTCGCCATCTCTCCCGGGCGACGCGGGAAGCGCGGAGCGCAACCGAGTCTTCGAAGTGCGGATCGCGCTGCACAACGGGCTCAAACTCGCCGGCTCCCTCATTGCCACTTGGTCGGTGGCGTTGATCGTGAAGCTGCAGGTCCCCATCCATCTCGGTCCGATCCGGCAAGGGCACTTTTCGTTTGCCGAAAGCTTCGCGACTCTATTTTTCATTTTCATCGGACTGGGCGTCGACACCTACATCATCAAGGAGGTCTCCGTTCGACCGCGGCACGCTTCCGATCTCGTCGGCGGTGTCGTGGCCCTTCGGGCGGTCATCTCCATTGTCCTGCTCGCGGCTATCGCCGGATCATTGAAAGCGACGGGACGCGTCGGAGAGATCCTTCCAACAGCGCTCGTCTTTGGCGTCGCCAACTTCGGCATAAGCACGAACGCCACTCTTTCCGCCGTCCTCCAGGCCACCGGGCACGCGGGGCGGGTTGCCACCGCCAACGTGGTTGGGAAGGCTGTCTGGGGAGCCGGTACCTTGCTCGGATTGTACTTGCACGCGGGCCTTGTGCTTCTGGCTCTGCCTGTATTGGCCGCCGAGTTGCTGAAGGCGGCGATGCTGGTTCCGTTCGCTCACGTCAATGCCGGCCTTCGCTACCGTATCGATAGGGGGGCGGTTCGGACGGCCGTCGTGTCGAGTGTTCCGTATTTCGTAAACGGCCTCGCCTTGGGTGCGTACGGCGGCCTCGGGATGTCCGCTCTGGAGTTCTTACGCCATGACGAGCGCGAGGTGGGCTGGTTCTCGGCCGTTCAGAACCTGGCGGGACTGTGCGCGCTGCTGACTCCTTTGATGACGTGGGTGCTCATGCCTCTTCTGGCGAGGGCACATGCGCGATCCGAGGCCGAGGCGATGGCCGCGCTCCGGCGCGCTCTCGAAGCGCTGATCGTAGTCGTCGCACCGATGACCGTTCTCATGTCGGCGGGCGCCGACGTGTTGGTTCACGTGGCTTTCGGTGACAAGTACGCCCCTGCGACCACGGGCCTATCGATACTCTCGCTTGTTTTCGTCATGACATATGTGGACACGACGCTGGCGACCGGCCTCATTACGATGGGACGTGGGTGGTCGGTCACGCTCGTGTCCGTCGGATCGGTTTTTGTAAACGCGGCCCTGATGTTCGCCTTTGTGCCTCTCGGCCGGTGCTTGCTGAGTCCGGGGGGCGAATGCGCCGGCGCCGCCGCATCGGTGATCGTGACCGAAGTGTTCGTGATGTTGGCGCTGATCTCGAGGTTCCCGAAATCCCCCTTGGATCGCCGAAGCGTCAGCGCGCTCGCAAAGAGCGCCCTCACCGGCGGCATCGTGCTGGTCCTCGACCGCCAAATCCGCAGCTGGGGGGCGGTTCGGCTCGCTGGTGACGCGGTGATCTACGCGGCGATGGCGGCTTCTCTGCGAATCGTGTCTCTCGACGATCTGCGCAGCGCCGTCGGTATCCTGCGCTCAAGTCGAGGCAGCGCTAAGCACTAGCGCGCGCCTTGATGGCGTCTTTGTTCTTTTGCGCGATCGACGACAGCAACGCAAAGAGACGCTCGGCGGTCTTTTTCGCGTCGAACCTCTCTTCCACAACAAGGCGTGCCCGTAATCCCATCGCTCGAGCGGCTTCCGGGTCAGCGAGGAGCGATTCAACGGCTTGGCGAAGCTCGCGCCCGTCGCTCGGATCGAGCAAAAATCCGGTGCGTCCGGGATCGACAATCTCAGGAATGCCTCCGACTCCAGAAACGACCACTGGCAGGCCCATGGCCATCGCCTCAATCGACGCAATCGAGAAGCAGTCCGCACGCGTGGGGAGCACGAAGGCGCTCGCATTTCGATAGAGGTCGAGCAGCGGCGCGCTACCGGGGTCGAGTCCGCGATGGACGCGAACGCCCTCCTCCTCTTGCAACACACCGCGGGTAACGATGTCGAGCTCCACCCGTCCTCGGAGGTGCGATCGGAACACGTCGAGAAGAGCGCGACCTCCCTTTCGTTCGAAGTCCCCGCCGACAAACAGCAGGCGCGGCGTACCGGTCTTGTGCGATCGCTCCGGCAGTTGCCAACGCGACAGATCGATCCCAGGCGGAACCACGGCCGTCCGTTCCTCGGGGACACCGTAATCGGAGACTAGCGATCGCCGCGCCCACTCCGACCATCCGACGCAAAGCGAGGCCCGGTGAAGCGTGCGCCGGACCATCGCCTTCTTCATTGCACGTACCAAGCGAGAGGAATCCACCTTGTGCTCGTAGTCCCGAGCTTGTGCGTCGAGGAGGGCCGGAGTGACATCGGTCCACAGCAAGGTCGGCGTTCGCGCCACAGCATCTTGGCGCATCACGGCGGGGTTATGCGTAAGAAAAAAAAGCGATTCGAATGGCCCTCGCCGGAGCGCCGCGCCCGTCTGAAGGAAGCCGGCTAGTGGCCCTCCCAAACGAGCCGGAAGCCTAAGGCGCTCAATCAGTCCCCCGGGCTGCGTGTAAGTGACGTCGGTCCAATCCGTGTTGGGACGACTTCTCACATGCGGTTCGATTGCCATCGCGGCGCTTCCGATCCCCACCTGGCGCTCCACGATAAAGCAGATGCGGCGCGAGCTACTCATTGTGCCCGCAACGCCGCCAGCCCAGCGGGCACGCAAGCTCGCCTTCGACGGAACACACCGAGCGCCGAGGCTTCACGGAACCAGCGAGCGCTTCCATAACGACCAGTCCGCATCCTGGTACTCCCGCACGAAATGAGCCTCCATGTAGGCTTTCGCACGAGGATAGTCGTCCAGCTCCCCAGAAAACAGGACCAAGGCGCCCGAGCCAGCGAACACGGTGCAAAAGTCCTGATCGCCGATTGAACCAGTAATTCGAGGTACCAACGAGTCGACCTCGTTGTACCAGGGATAGAGGGTTCGCCCACTCCATAGCGCGAACCCAGGATACATCGAATACAGGTAACCATCCCCTCCGCGGAGAAGTTGAACAATCGCACGAGGGCCGGCAACATGGTATGCGCCCTTTCGGTCGTAAGCCTCCGCATACGCGAGGGGCACGAGGACGCCTAGGACGCCGGCGATCGCGTACGGCAGCCAGTGCCACCAGCGGCCGAGGAGCCGCACGCCGACGGCGTCGAGAGCCACGGCGAAGCACGTCGCGATCCACGGCAATGCCTGCACGATATAATAATTGAAGAAGGTCTTGAACGCGAAGAGCAATATCGCTGTGCTGCCTAGAGCCACTAAGCTGATGGCGCGTATGGACCGGCTCCGACTCCGAACGAGGTTGAAACCCGCTGCCACTAGACCCAACAGAATAGGTGGATAGCGAACGATGTTTTGCCCGAAATAGCGCAATCGCAGCGCGAGCCCTAGGCGAGGCCTGTTCACCTGCCCGAAGATGACATCCTGAACGAAATGGGGCTGGCGCATCCAGAGCAGATAGGCCGGAACTAAGACGAGCGAGGCGCCGGCCGCGGCGACAAACCACCGGCGAGACGCGGATGGCCAAGGCCGCGCCCAAAGAATGTCTGCCAGAAGGAGCATCGCAGCGGGCACCACCGCCACTAGCTTGACCAAGAGTCCACATGCGAATAGGCCGCCCATAGCCATCATCGATAGGTGCGAGCTCGGACGCAAAAATCGGAAGGTAACGGCGCCAATGACGAATGCATTCATCAAAGGCTCGAGCCGAACCGTCCTACCCATGTTCGCCACCAGAAGCATCCCCGTAAGATACGTGACCAACGTAAGGAGAGCGGCCCGCGGCGATGAGGTCTCATGACGTACCAATGCGTAAAGCGGAAGCGTGGTTGTCAAGATCACGAGGATGTACGCGATTCGTACCGGCATGAGGTCGGGCCCCACGAGGCGAGACCATCCCCCGACGAGCACAGCGATAAGGGGAGGGTGGGCAAGCATGAAATCCCGATAGGGCACGAGGCCTCGGGCGATCAGCTGACCCGCATAGACGTACGTGCCTTCGTCCATGTCCGGAATGATGACGGACCGTAAGTGAAACTGGAACGCTACGAAGAGGGCCACAAGCGCGAGGATTGCGGCCGGCCATTCGCGCCTCCACAAACGAGCGCCTGCCCGACCTGACGCCTCTTCGGCCGATGACGCTCTCATCTAGACGCGACCTGGTCCAAGCTCCAAATGCCCGCGACAGAAGACTCGCACTTGGGGGCGGCCCTCCGCAAGGTGTGGTTTACTGAAACGCGTCGTAGCGCGCCCCTTCCCACGCCGGATCGGTCCCGCTAGAGTGGCGACGGCATGGGCCGCCCACCCGGTTTGTCGCGAGAACCAGAGTGATCGCGAGTGTGCTCGTTACAGGCGGCGCGGGATTTATCGGCTCCGTCGTCGTCGAAGAGCTTCTCGCGACTGGCTGCGATCGAGTCATCGTTCTAGACGATCTGTCAACGGGTCACGCCGAGTCGGTCGTGGCGCCCGCACTTCTGCTGCGCGGTGACATCGCAGACACGGCGCTTGTCGCACGCATCTTGCGCGAAGAACGCATCGAAGCGGTGATTCATCTTGCCGCGTCATCGTCCGTGGCCGAGTCCATGGCCAACCCGGCGAAGTACTATGTCAACAACGTGGTCAAGAGCCTTGCCCTTCTCGACAACGTCGTAAAGACCGGCGTCCGCCGCTTCGTCTTTTCTTCGACCGCCGCGGTGTACGGGGAGCCGCCGATTTCGCCCATCACCGAGGCCTCGCCGATTTCGCCCACGAATCCCTATGGCGAGACCAAACGCGTCTTCGAGCAGGCGCTCGCGTGGTACCAAAGGACACACGGACTGGACTATGTAAGCTTGCGCTACTTCAACGCGGCAGGCGCTACTTTGCGAAACGGCGAGCAGCACGCCCCCGAGACTCACCTCATACCTCTGGTCCTTGCAGTGGCGAAGGGCGAGTTCCCATCGGTGCAGATCTTTGGGGACGACTACCCAACGCCGGACGGAACTTGCGTTCGGGACTACGTTCACGTCTCGGATCTGGCCAAGGCCCACGTGCTCGCTCTGCGCGCTCTCGACGGTTTGGCCGCGAACGCCTTGAACCTGGGCTGCGGCGGGGGCTCCTCGGTCGCCCAGGTCATTGACATCGCCCGCCGCGTGACAGGAAAAAGCATTGTGGTCGAGCGCGCTCCGCGGAGGCCAGGAGATCCCCCCGTTTTGGTTGCCAGTTCGGACAAAGCGCGCCGATTGCTCTCCTGGGAGCCAAGGCGGCAGGAGCTCGCGCTGATTATTGAAGACGCTTGGAAGTGGTCCCTGGCGCATCCGGACGGCTATGGGTCGGCGACGCCTTCATTCGGAGCGAACGCGCAATGAATCCTGAACCGACGGTAGCTACCGATTTGGCGCCCACATACGAAGCCTCGCCCGAAGGCGCGCTGAGCGTGCGCCCCCGCGGCGGTGCGGACTCCGCGATCAAACTCTCGATCGTCATTCCGACCTACTCCGAGGCCAAGAACGTGGCGGCCATGGTGAGCCGACTGAGCTCGCTCCTTGACGGTCCTTTGGCCGAGGCCTACGAGCTCATCGTCGTCGACGACGACAGTCCGGACCGGACGTGGGAGGTGGCCTCTGGCCTCATCGCCACGCATCCTCGGCTGCGCGTCATCCGTCGAATCGAGGAGCGCGGGCTCTCAACGGCCGTCATTCGCGGCTGGCAAGCTTCTCGCGGCACGGTGCTCGGGGTCATCGACGGAGATCTTCAGCACCCTCCGGAGGTTCTCCTCGACCTTCTTCGCGAGATCGATCGGGGCGCGGACCTCGCGGTGGCGAGCCGGCACGTCGATGGCGGAGGCGTTAGCGACTGGAGCGTGGTGCGTCGCCTCCTGTCGCGAGGTGCCCAGCTGCTCGGTCTGCTCTTGCTTCCAGGGGTGATTGGACGCGTTAGCGATCCGATGAGCGGATACTTCATGCTCAAGCGTGCTGCCATCGAGAACGTTGCCATGCAGCCGCTCGGCTACAAGATCCTCGTCGAGGTCTTGGGCCGCGGCAGCGTGAAATGGATCGCAGAAGTTCCTTACGTCTTTCGCGAACGATTGGAAGGCGAGAGCAAGGTCACCTGGAAGCAGTCTAGGGACTACTTGCGTCACCTCGTGAGGCTTCGCCTCTCGCGGCTTCCGCTGGAGCGTTTTTTGCGCTTTGCCCTCGTTGGCGCGAGTGGCGTGCTCGTCGACATGACGATCCTGTTTCTCCTGAGCGATGCGCACACGCTGGCCTGGGGGCTGACGCGCAGCAAGGTCGTGGCATCGGAGATCGCAATCATCAACAATTTCGTATGGAACGACGCCTGGACATTCGGCGACGTCGCCAAGCGACAGTCAGCCCCCGGCGCACGGCTACGGCGGTTCGCGAAATTTCAGCTCGTGTGCCTCGCGGGACTTGTGCTCAACGTGGCTCTGCTCAACGTGCAGTACAACTATCTCGGGATCAATCGATACGTCGCAAATGCCATCGCCATTGCCCTCGTCACCGCCTGGAATTTCTGGCTCAACATCAAGCTGAACTGGCGGAGCGCTACGCGCTGACGGACTACTTCGCGACGGCTTGGACGGCTCGAACGAGCCATCCGGGCACGCCCCTGGGGCGGGGATCCGCGATCGCAGCCTTCTTCAAGAACTTCACGCATCCGGCGCCGACTCGGGAAAGCGAGCCGGCTTCCTTCCTGATCCCGCGGAAATACTCTATCCCGAAGACGAGCCCGGTGGCCCGGAGCGCCAGGCGCTCGAAGCCCAAAGAGTCGGCGACCCGTGCACCGAGAAACGTGGCATCGGCCACTTTCTCTCCGACCGTAGGCGCGACAATCGCAGAAAGACACAGAACGCGCCCGAGGAGCGGCAGCGAGAACGCGAATCGCCACGGGTCAGCGTGCGCCATGCGAGGATGCTTGGTCGCGATCCGCGGCTCGAGTTGGCCGTGCAGATACGCGCGCGCACGCCACTTCCCCGGCGCGGTGTGATCCGAGAGATGAACGGAATAGGCCGCGTCCGAGAATACCAAGTCGACTCCAATCTCTTCCAAGTCGAGGCCAAGGGCCATGTCTTCCGCGCGAAGCAGCGAGGTATCGAGGCCACCCGTGCGAAAGTAGTCCTCGCGACGCATCGAGACATTGCCCGTCGCGAGGAGGGTGCCGTCGACTCGGATCTTGCCCTCGGCAATAGCGCGCGACAGCTCGTCCCATTTCAAGCCGTGATAGCGCTCGAACAACGACTTCTGTCCAATATCGGGATCCGACGCATATCGGCCAAGGACCGCAGTCGGACGGCCGCTCGCGTGATAACCAAGATGCGTCTCCAAGAAGTGGCTCGGAAGATCCATATCGTCATCCACGAGAACTAATATCTCTCCACGGGCGTCCTTTGCGCCTCGGTGGCGCGCTGCGGCCGGTCCGGCATTCGATTGCTCGATGACGGTGAGCGAGAACGCATAACGCAGGGGATCGACTTGCGTGACGACGGGTACCCGAGAACCATCGTCGACCACGATGACTTCAAATCGATTGGGCGCCAGAGTCTGATTCGAAAGGCTCTCGAGCAGGCGGGCCAGAAGCTCGGGCCGATTGTACGTGGCCAGGACAACACTCACGGCCAGCGGTTCGGCCCCGCTCCCTTGCGTGATTTCTGCTCTGGCGTTGCTCTGAATGGAGTCGCTGGACACGACTCGGACGCCTACCACGCGGGCCCGCGATCGGCCATTGGGGGAACGTACGGCGCTGGGCTTTGACCGTAAGCCCAACCTGAGCTAGCCGTCAGCCTCGTCGGGCATTGTGGGGCGCGTCTCCCGCCCGTTGCAGACCATGACCATCACCGCGATTGTGCCGACTTTTCGCCGACCGGCCGATCTAAAGCGTTGCCTCGGAGGGCTCGACACGCAAACGCGCTTGGCCGACGAAGTTGTCGTCGTCCTCCGGCGAGACGACGCGCCAACCCACGAGGCCCTTGATGGCTACGAGTCAGACCGACTTTCCATTCGGCGGGTCATCGTCGACACGCCGGGTGTGGTCGCCGCGTTGAACGCCGCGCTCGACGTCGCCAGGGGTGAGATCCTGGCCTTCACGGATGACGACTGCGTCCCTCGCCCGGAGTGGCTCGAGCGACTCACCGCGCAGTTCGCCAGCGATCCGAACATCGGCGGAGTGGGGGGCCCGGACTGGACCCACGCACACGGAAGCGTCTACGACGACTCGGTCGGCGTGTGCGGCTCGGTCCAGTGGTTTGGTCGCATTGACGGCTCCGCATGTCTTCGCGGCACACCCTGCGACGTCGACATTCTGAAGGGATGCAACATGAGCTTCCGCCGAAACGCGGTGGGAAGCATTCGGTTCGATGCGCGCCTCGCCGGCAGCGGTGCACAGATGTTCAATGAATTCGCTTTCTGCCTCGCCGTTCGGCGCGCGAAGTGGCGGCTGGTCTGGGACCCGAAAGCTACTGTCGATCACTTTCCGGGCGCACGTTTCGACGAAGACCAGCGGGGTGCATTCGTATACGGAGCCCACGTGAACGCCGTTCACAACCGAACGCTCTTGCTGCTGACGCACTTGCCTCTCCCAAACAGGCTGGCCTATCTGACCTACGCGGCTCTATTCGGCTCTAGGCCTTGGCCCGGGCTGGCTTGGCTTCCGGCTCGAGTCTGGAAGCGCAATCCAGACGCCGTTCGCTATTGGCGCGCTACGGTCTCGGGCCACGCTCGCGGGCTTAGGACGTTCGCGGCCAGTTCGCATCCGGACCCTTGACGCGACGTCGCGTGAGCTACGGACGCGTGAGCCCTAGGTCTAGAACCGTTACGGACCAGGGCTCGAGCGATACGTCGGCCCTTGTCGTCCCTTCGAGCGTCAGGGCAGTGGCGCGGAAACCATTCGAACCCTGAGAGTACGCATAGGCTGCGTGCTGCGTTGCCGCGCCACAACCCACGAGGTCGAGCCTCGCCGCCAAAAGATCCTCGGGCGACATATTGATCGCGACAGCCACCAGATGGCGGCTACCTTCGTCACGCGAAACAAAGAACGAAACATCTGCAGGCGCGAACGACGGAACGTACCAGTCGAGGAACCGACCGCCTTTCCCATCAAAGTTCCGATACGCGAGAAAGCCTTGTATCGACGCTGAATCCTTGGATGGAGTCGTCCAGTAAAATGCCGAGCTGACTCCGAACTCGGCAAATCGACCGAGGGCTTCTGCAGTGGCCATCGCTCCCGACACGTGCGCTTCGCCCCCAAAGTTCCACTCGCCGATCGAGATTCCCACTCCCGGATAGTTTCTTTCGACCCACTCTTTCATGCGCGGCAAGAGGCGAATCGTGTCGCGGATCCACGACTCGTCGACGTAGCTCGCATCCCAAAGACTACGCGTCGAACGCAAGCGGAGCGCCGCCGTCTTCGGATCCACCCCGCCGGCGCCACCGGCGTAGACGTTTTCCGCCTGCGGATAGTAGTGAAGATCGAGCACGTCGATGACTCGTATCCGACTCGTACGCTCGTACTCCCGTAAGCTACGGAGATACCACTCCACGAGAGGAACACCGCCATGCGCGGCGCGGTCCGGCCTGCGGCCGAAGCTCGCGGCCAGGTCCTTGGCCGAGAAGAAGTAGTTTGGCCAGCCCCATTCGGCAGGTCCCGCGATGAGCGCGAGCGGCGCGGCCTTCCGAATGGCCGTGCCGTATTGAATCGTCCTCTCGAGGAGCTCATCGTACCCGAGGGGATCCGGGTGAATGTCCCGATGGGTGCCCGACCAAAGCATCGGCTCATTGTCGAGGATGTACTCGTAGACCGGACTTTCGCTCGACGATGCATCGGTGCTCGTTATCTGCGTGACCCAACGGCCGATCCACTCAGGGGGCGCCGGCACGCTGGTCCGTGTGGGCGACCCGGCATCGAGCGTACGGCCGGAGGGCCCGACGCCGTTTCCCACGTCTGCCCGCCAGGGATCGGTCTTGGCTTGGGGACCGAATACCGATACGGGAAACGCGTAGGACGTCACGTCTTTCGCAACCCACCCGATCATAGGAATCGTGAGCGCGCTAGTCAGACCGTGCGCAGCGTCATCGCGAAGAAACTGTGTATAGGGCGAGCTGGCGTGATTCTCGAAGAACCAGTCCTGGGCTGAGTTTATCGCGTTGAGCTCCCAATTGTACCGGGTCGTCGCGTTCCCACCCCAGCGTTCGCTCGCCGCACCCATCTGCCACGGTCTCGGCCGATCGTCGCCGCCGCCGGCTACACCGAAAATGGAAGGACTTATCTTGGTTGCATCCGCTCTGCAGTCGACCAGCAGCGAGATCGGTTTACCTCGCGGCGCAGAGGCGGCGCTTGGAGTCGCCGCGGCCCGTGTAAGACCGATCCGATTCAGAAGGACCCAATCCGAGGTGATCGGCCGGATGGCCCGGAACACGATGCGGTCGAAGGGCAAACGTTCCGGGTTCAACTCGCTCATCGGGAGGAAGACTTCTTCCCACCCATCTTGGACATCCGTCGAGCGATCCCGAGAAACGGTGACTCGAGGAAAAATCGAGCTCTTCGTCGAATCGAGCCGAACCTCGAGCCAAGGAGCCTCGACTTTCGCCTCCTTCAGTCGAAACGCCACGCCGCCGTACTCGCCGGAGAGGCCCTTTTTGGCGAGAATCCATCTCGCGTCCTCACGGAAATCAATCTTTGCCGGCCCTGCATCTGAGAGCTCCCCCGCTCCCCCGCCAACCGCCCGCCAGCCCATTCCCAGGCCCGAGTCATAAACGACGTCCGCGATCTCGAAGCGCTCTTGCTGCGTCAGTCCAGCGGTCGTGACGCCCTTTGACTCTTTTGACGGCTGCGCGCGTGAGCAGGCCGCAGTCAGCCCTACCATCGCCGCAATGGCAACGACCGCGAGCCCGGGCTGTCCTCCGTCAGGGCCGAGAGACTGGAGCCGTGTCATTTGCGACCCGCTTGCGCACGACAATGCTCCCGAGGACGCGCTCGCGGCCGACTTCCGCTATCGTTTTCTCCACCGACTTGATGGGCGTCGTACCCAGGCCGACGCAGAGGACGATGGCATCCGCTTGCGTCGCAATCGGGGTCGCCGTCGGGTTCTCGAAGATGGATCGGAGCGCTATGAGAACGCGGGTGCCGGTCTCCACTTGAGACTGCAGCTCGCGAAGCTGATACTCCACGAGACGAAGGCTCAGATCGCGCAGGTCGCAAACGCACGACGGCTGGCCCTGATAGCGCCAGGCCAGCTGGGCAAGAAGCTCCGCGACCTGAAGAGTTTCGACCGACTTGCTGGCCGCGAGCACGGCGAGCACCCTCCATTCGCGACTGCGGACCGCCAGCCATAACTTTTGCAGACGGACATCGTCCCAAACCTGGCTGGCGACGTCCGGCCCGGGACGCGCAAGGACGATGCTTGCGGGTACGGGATCAGGCTTCGTTCCGGACCTCGACACGGCTGCCCATGTTTACACCGCGGGGCGCGGCAAGTCGAGATGACGGAGCGCGTCAAGACGGAGATACGACGTCCCCGAGAACTTCGAGCTTGAGCTGCCTACGGATCTGCCACGTCTCGAGGATCAGCCCCGTCGCAAGATCGGCAAGGGCGGCCACAATCAGAGCGAGAAGCGCACCCCCCAAGACCGCCCCCAACCCAACGGCCTGCCCGATTGCCTTCTTGGGTTTGAGTGTTATTTCGGCGGGCGTTACGACCGTGTAGCGATATTTGAAAGCGGTGCGCGTGATATCGAGCTCGATGTTGGCGGCATCAATTCGGTTCATGACTTCCTGGTACCCCCGCATGGCCGCATCTAGCTTCGAGTGCGCAAGCTGGGTTGGCCCGTCCTCGGGCCCCGACGCGGCAACCACCACGCGAGGCGGCGTCGCTGTTTCGGCGACTGCCGGTGGAGGCGCCGCTGGCGTTGCAGGACCTGTTGGCGCGCGAACGGGAGGGGCGGACGGAGGGGCCATACGGGCCATTAGCGCACGCTCCTCCGCCTTGAGCACTGCAAGCTCAGGGGGAGGGAGGCTGAGGGCGTCCGCTTGATGCTGCAACGCGACCACAGTTGGATGTATTGGCGTCAAGGTCAGCTGGGCTTGGCCGAGTTGCAGCCTAATCGCGTCCAGCTCTTTCTGTCGCTCCTCCTCGAGGGCTCGAATCCGTTGCCGCTTCTCTTCGAGCGCTTGCATCAGTTCCGCGTCCACAGGAGCGGGGGCCGCGGCGCCCGGTGCAAGCGCAACCGCCGATCGACCGAACCCGGTGCGGTTCGGTACCGCAACGGCGGTCGCCCTCTCGCTTAGCAGCCGCCCGTATTCCTCGAGAGCGACATCGACTTTCGCGAGCTCGCTCTTGGCGTGTTCTTGAAGCACGCCAATGCTATCGGTGACGACGGCCACGTCACTGTCGTAACGCGCCTCGAGAAAGTTTTTCTGCACGAGCGTGACAAGATCGTAGGCTGCGCGCGGATCGGGCCAGTCGACACTGATGGTCACATTGGTCTCATCCGCCGTAACGCTAAGCTTGCTCTCGAGAGTTGCCACGAGCGCGTGGAGCTTGTCCTCCTCGGAGGGCGGCCCGCCAAGCTTGGCCAAGATCGTATCTCGCAAACGAAGAAGGGGCGTGCGGGTAGCTTCAAACCTGTCGACGAGATCGGCCTCCTTGACCAGGGCCACGACGTTGTCGCGCCGCATGATCATGTCGGCGACGTTCTTCGTGGGATTGTCCGTCAGATTGATCTCGTTGTTCATCCCGCTAAGCGTCCGCAGCACTGTGCTCCGCTGAGCCAAGAGCTTGACCTGCGAGTTATACGTCGAAGGCATGGCCTTGCCGAGCGCGATGCCCAGTGCAGCGACCGTCGCAAAGATCGCAAGCGTCAGCTTCGGGCGACGTCGCGCGGCCCGAAGCACAAAGCCGCCAAAGTCGACGATCTGCTCGAAGTCGAACCCGCCGCCTTCATCCTCATCGCTTTCGACAGGTCGGTCAGGGTCGGGGCGTTGTGTAGCCATGGGCTCGTCTTTGAGCTTTGTCTGAGGTCAGAAGTGTAGCGTTTCGGCTCGCACGATCATACCCACGTAGCAGAAGACGGACACCACGGATCCGAGATTCTTCTCGCTTTCCCAAAGGGCTTGGTCACCTACCAAGACGTCGACCCATCGATTCAGCTTGAAAGTGGCTTGAACCTCCCCCGTGCCAATCGTGAGCGGGAAGGGATAATCTGCGGGGAGAATCGATTGCACGTCCGTCGCCGTGGTGCGGAGCGACACAATCGACGAGAGCCTCTCGGTGAGGGAAAGAGTGCCTTGCAGTTGATCACTCACGTCGCCCGTCAGGATGTCGGTGACCGGCAATAGCTGAACCGTTGCCTGCAGCACGCCTTGCCCCGAAGGGCCAAATGTTTGCGAAAGAGAGGCGGCCGCGACCGGGAATGCTTCAGTATTGGTGGGTGCGCCCGGCGACACGTGGCGCGTCTCCGACGCTCCGAGCCCGATCCCAACCACCACGCGGGTGGAAGGTGAGACCTGGCGTCTGACTTCCTCTTGCAGCCAGCCAACATCGGATTCCGGCGCACAAGTTATCCCAATCGGAGGAGCCGTCATGCCGGCGACGGGCGCACAAGGGGCCGATGAGAAGCTCGTCTGACTTACGACGGCGGATGTAACAAGGTGATCGGCACGATCGAGCATGAAATCGAATGACGCGGACGCGTGCGGCCCGTACTCGGTCGGGAGGTCGGGCGTGCCCAACGCGTCCACTTGACCGCTTGCCTGATATCCCCCCCTAAGGACAAGGTTTGAACGCTGGTCGAGCACGAACGCTGCGCTAGCGTCCGCAAACCAGGCAAAATACTGTATGCTTTGCGGCCGCGGAACCGGCTGTAGCACGACCGGCTGTCCCGCTTCCGCCTGCGGTTGATACAAGAGCGCAGAGTTGAACTGCCCATAGGTGACTCCTCCGGTCGACGTCAGTCGCAGCCGGCGAGAGTGCCAACCTATTAGGGCGTTAGCAGATTGAATCACCAGCGGCTGAGGAGGGACACCGCCCGCCTCGGGAGTAATCTGGATTGCGTCGGGAGCCGTCAGGATCGGTGTATAGGCTAGCGCGACCTCCCATCGGCGGTCGGTCACGTGGGCGCGGGCTGTGATTTGGGTAGCGAGGTCGATGGCCGAAGCGAGGGGCGTCTGTGTGCCCTGAATTACCGAGCTTTGCTCGGTAACTCGATAGCGAACGTCCGTCCGATCCGAGAAGTCCAGCGTCCCCACATACTGGGCGGCCACCAGGGCGGCTGCGATCATGATCGCTCTGCGCTCTATTCGACGACCAAGACATCGCCACGGTGCATTGGGAACACCGCGGCCTGCGAAAGGTTTTGCCTCACCGCACGGTAGGTGAAGCGGATTCGGATCGAGACAGGCTGCCTTCGGATAACAAAAATGCCATCACGCGACGCATATTCGTTGAGGCCGCCGCCGAGCGCGAGCGCTTGGGCAAGGGTGGGGCTGCCCTCGAGTTTGTACGCTCCCGGGCGAGTCACCTCCCCGAGAATTGAAACGGTAACCGGCTCGGCCTGATCCACGTTGAACGTCACGCTAGGCGAGACGATGTAGTCCTTGAGACGGCGCTCCAGCTCGGTGCGTATGGTGGACGGACGCCGACCCTCGACATCGATCTCGCCAACGAGCGGAATGGCCATTCGACCATCGGCCCTCACCGGCCCGCGCACGTTCATGTCGTCATGGCCCAGCACCCGGATGCTGACGACGTCGCCCACTCCAACGATGTAGTCGCCCGCCTGCGAGATGGCCTCGGCGGGCAGATCGCTAAACCAAACATACTGGCCCGACCCGCCGCATGCCGAGACCGCTGCCTGGAGAGCGAGCCAGGCGGCAGCGCCGCACCAGCGCCCAACCCATCGCATCGGAGTCACGCGCAATCTTCTAGTGTGCAGGGCGCCTTGACGCAAGATTGGCCCCACGCGCGACGGCCCGGTCGACGACGGCGGAGAGGTCCCCAACGGTGACGGCCCCCAGGAGCGCGCGCTCGCTCAACGTCACGCCAAAAGCCTCCTCGAGGGCCAGGAGAAGTTTGAGCGCGCCAAGAGAATCCCAATACGGGATTTCACGTGGACCGTCGCCGCTGCCGGGAAGCCCAGACAGGCCGAACGCGCGCATGACGACTTCGGCCACGCTTTTGGATGCGCTGTCGTGCTCAGCAGGCACGAAGAGCCGCGCAGGCACGCCGGAGACACGAGCCCCCTCCGAGATGACTCCGCGCACCACCGACCCCGCAGCGACATCCGCACCGTCGCAGATGCGGCTGCCCCGCAAAACGGTGACGCGGCTACCGATGCGAACGCCGCGCCCGATCGTGATGCGGGCTGGCTCGGCGCGAGCGAGCCTATTTCCTACAACGTGAAAATCCGTGTCGATGATGATGGCGTTCGGCCCGATTCGCGTATCGGCGCCGATTTCGATCCCTGCGTAAGTGGCGATCGCCGCCCCATGACCTATCGCCACGTCGTCACCGATGGTCAGGGTGGCACCCCGGCCCGCGATCAAATGAGATTGAATAGGGCGGGACGCAAGATAGAAGCGCGCGCCTATCCGTATCGCTCCGTCTCCGACAATCGTGGGACGACCATCGAGTTTCGCGCCCTCACCGACACTGTCGCAAGCGCGCAACCGAAGACGCACGCGAATTGCGTCCATCCGCGATCGGAAGGCGGCGCCTGGAGTCATCGCACCCACTTGAGGGCGACCGCGGCCGGTAGCGGGTACGGATTCGCCGCGTCCCACGTGAATCGAACCTCACCGTCACGTCGAAAACCAGAAGCCTGCCAGAAGGTCAGGCACGGCGCGTTCTTTGCCGTTGGCACAAGGTCGGCCTCCACCCGGTCGGCCCCCATCCCGCGAGCGTGCTCGACAGCGACGTGCACCATAGCTTGCTCGATTTTGCGGCCCATAACCCGGCAGCTGAGAACGAAATCGACGATGGTCGCCACCGTCTGAGAAACTTCGACACTCACAATCCCGGTCAGCCCGGCATCCCCAAAGCGGTCCTCGACCTGAACGGCCCAAAGCGACCGTCCCGACCCCTCGGCCCAGCCAGAGAGCTCGCTTTCCGTGAGGCGGCGCGTCGAAAGGTTCATCTGATTCGTCTTATTGAGGAGCTGGGTAGTGCGCGTGAGATTGGCCTGACCCAGAGGCTCGACCCGCACATTGAGCCCCAGCCGAAGCAACCACTCGTCGATTGACCCGACACTTGCCTGCAGCTGTTCGCGCTTGCGTTCGGCGGCATAAAGAGAAGTACGAGCGGCGTCCTCCTCGCTGACGGCAGGCGAATCGAAGCAGCGAAGGGTCGCGAGCGTGCTTCGATAGAGATGCTTGTCCTCGGGCCACTCGGGAACGAAGACTTCCGGCAAAGCCTCGCGCACGCGGGCTCGCTCGGCGGGATTGTCATCGATAAACACCACCGATTGCAGGCCCAGATTCAGCTCGGCCGCGAGCTCGAGAATATTGTGCGCCTTGTCGGCCCAGTTGATCCTGTGAGCCACGAAGTCGCTCTCTCGGAGCACCATTTCGGGGTGCCGGCGGATCGCCTCCAGCGCTACCGAGGCCTCGTTTTTGCTGACGATCCCCAGTACTACGCCCCGCCGCGTCAGGTTCTTCAGCGCATGCTGGAAGTCGACGAACGCTTCCCCTTCCCCGTCGTGCCCCCCTAAGCGGATGTTTTCCCATCCTGCATCTCCGACGATGCCTCCCCAAAGCGTGTCGTCGAGATCGAGGATCAGCAGTTTGCGGGCGCCACCCGTTGATGCGGTGAGCGCCGCCTGAATGTCTCGCGCGGCCTCCGCGAAGACGTCGGAGTGAAAGGCGACTTTGCCCAGATACCAGAGCTTCGGATTGCAGGCGTTCTTACCTGCGGCCGCAACCCACCGCTGTGCGTCGAGCACGTAGACGTTGCTCGACTTGGCCAGATTTTCCATAAGGCGCAGGTTTGCAACGGCGAGCGCTCGGACGACGCCGCCCTCGCGCGCGTCGAGCATGCCCCACCCACGCTCGTAAGGCGGCATGGTCCAAGTGGGCACGAACACCGAGCGGTAGTGGCGTGCTGCGTCGACCAAAAGCTCGCAGAAGGCATCGACCTCGCCCTGGAGCGTCTCCAAGCCCGCGGGCTCGAACGCTACCGAGCGTGCGAGGGAAGGAAGAGCCGACTCCGAACGCGTCCACACAACGGCAAAGCCCGCGGCGCCGTCAGCCGGCGCGCTCATGAGACTCTGCACGACCTGGCCGAACGGCGCGATCGTTGCTTGCATCCCCTCGTCCCCTGGCAGGCTCTCCAGCTGGCGAGACAGGTCGTCGATGGTGAAGTCCGAAATGAGGGTACCGCGGTGCTTCACGGGCCTAGGCACAGCCGCTGAGTGCAATGTTGGCGGGTGCTCGGCCCCGTTCGACTTGTTCGTTGGCGATCCGCCAGCCTTCGCCGTCGCCCCCGCCGCGCGAAGCACCCGGGCAGGGATTCCGCCGGCAACGACTCCGGCGGGAATGTCGCCCGAAACGATGCTCCCTGCGGTAATGACGGCACCCGCTCCGATCCTCGCTCCTGGAAGAACCGTGACCCGCGCGGCGATCCAAGCGCCGTCACCGATCTCGATCGCCTTGGGCTCTTCACCGGGGCATGCACCGATTCCAGGCGCTTCGCAGTCAGCGACGATGGAATAGTTCCCAATCATGGCGCCGCGACCCAAGGACACTCGCTTCCGGGCTGAAATGAGCGCTCCGTGGTTGATGTAGGCGCCGTCGCCGATGACGAGCTCGCCACCGCGTCCCACTGCAATCTCGACCGGGCTCCATCGACAGTCCACCTTGACGTCTTTGCCTAGCTCTATGCGTCCCTCGTTCTGGACGACGGGGAGGCCGATACAACGCGCTCCCGCCCCCACCACATCACACGCGCGGAGCCCGATCGCGGCGAGCGCGGTTTCACGCGCGTAGCTGAACGCGCGGCTTGCAAGCTTTGGCAACGGCTCGCCAAGATGCCCGGTTAGCTTCCCAAGCGCGTTCGATACTTGCTGCTTCATCGGTCCTGCGTCGCGGTCACGGCTTCCGCACGCACCTGAAAGACGGATACCTCGAGCAATCGACCCCCGCCAACGGTGCCCCGAGACGCGACGGTCACGGCGCCCTGCCGCGCTGTCGGCCCCGTTTCGCCAGAAGCTCGCGGCCCACCACCCACACGAATTGAGGGTCACGCAAGAAGTAACGACGCGAGAGGCGACCGGGGTCCTGGGCGAGTCGATAGACCCACTCGAGGCCGACCTGCGACATCCAGCGAGGAGCGCGACTCGTCTCGCCGGCGACAAAATCAAGGGAGGCACCCACCGCCAGAAGAACGGCCGGCCGAAGCGCATCGCGCGTCTGATCAATCCAGATCTCTTGCTTCGGAGCTCCAAGAGCCACGAGCACGAGCTGCGGCCTGGCGGCCGCGATGCGCTCCACGACCTCGCTCCAGTCTGCGGGTGAGCCGTCGATCTCGATCCTCGGCGCGTCTACACCGACGACCTGGAGACTGGGCAGCCGCTCGCGCAGCTTGTCGCGCGCTAGCGCCGCGATACCGGGTCGCCCCCCCAAGAAGTAGACCCGCCACCCTCGCTCGGCGGCGCGCTCCAGAAGGACGGGGACGAAATCTGAGCCCGACACCTTCTCCGGGACTGGAGTCTGGAGAAGACGAGTTGCCCAAACGACGGGCATGCCGTCTGCCAGAGAAAGGTTGGCGCGGGCGTAGGCCTCCCGGAAACGTTGGTTGCTTTGCGCCTGAACGATGTGGTCGACGTTTGGCGTGAATACGGCGCCCCCTGCCCCGTTCACGAGCTCTTCGACAACGTGGAGCGCGCCGTCCATGGTGACCGGGTCGATGGGAAGGCGACCGAGAGTCATCCGATCGGGCAGGCCAGGCGAGGCGGGCGTCTTCACGGACCGGCCGTGGTCTTCGCCGTCGACCGGGGAACTGCGCGGGGAGAGACGTCGGGAGCCGGTGCCTCTACGAGCGAATCGGGAGGAACCGATGCCCGCAGAAGGCAGTTGGCCGTGACCTTCGAGCGCGCCCCAACGGTTATGGGCCCGACGAGCGAGCTGCACGCTCCCACGTGCACGTCCTCTCCGATTTCGGGCGCGCCCGCCTTCCTGCTGACAGGATCGATACCCATACCCAGAGTCACGTTCTGAAACAGAATCACACCCCGCTTGACGCGAGCCGACCCGCTGATGGCAAGTCCCATCCCGTGGACGACGACGACCCCTGGATCCAACTGGGCTTCCCAGTGGATGTCCGAACCGTAAAGATGGCGGATCATCCGAGACGCGACCTTCGGAGCCAAAGGGATCTCCGCTTGAACGCAGAATCGCATCAGTCGATAGGCGGCGAGCATTTGAAACCCGATGCGCGTGCAGAGGTCGCCCGCGAGGACCGAGCGACCATCGCGCCGCTCGCTCGAATACTTGGCATCATAACGGTGAAGCATCGCGTGATCGTCACGCACTGCATCGACCATGTCCCCCCAGGCTCGCCTTAACCTCTTCGCGGGTGCTGCGCTCACGGGGGCTCTCCTTCGCGCCTAGTGCGGACCCATTCGCCCTCCCGCGGACGCCGACGGAGCGCGAGAGCTATCTTCCAGACCACGTAGATTGGCACATGGAGCAAGTCCAGCACGACGCGCGGGCCCGCCTTCGCGAGCCACAAGCCTCTCGCCACGTAAATGGCCACGCCTGCAACGGCCAAGCACCAGGGCAAGGCCGCCCACCACGCGCCGCCGCCACGCGCAAACCGAACCATCGTGGCGATCGCGCCAGCCGTGCTGGCGAGCGCGACATAGCTCAGAGGGGGCACCAGGAGATCGGCGGCGAGGTCCCCGAGCACCAGGCTCCTGCGGCGCAATGCCTCCGCGATCAAATGCGCGGCGTGATGCTTGACGAGCCACCAGCGACCGCCCTCCCAGCGTTGTCTTTGGCTGCGCGACGCCTGCGCCGAAGCAGGCATCTGGCCGAAGACTCTGGCGTCCCCCGCATAGTAGACGCGATGGCCGGCGAGGCCGACTCGAATGCCGTATTCGACGTCCTCCACGATCGTAAACGCGTCGTGGGGAACCTGCCGCAGCAAGGAAGTGGCGAACGCCATCCCGTTGCCGCGCAGGCCCGCAGACACGCCGAGTCGTTCCCGCGCTCGCGAACGCACGTCGTGAAAGAGAGTAAAGCCAATGTGCATGAGGCGTGTTCGCCACGACGCCGTGCGGTTGGCCACACAATAGTCGGCCTGCACCGCGGCTGCCCCGGCCCGAAGACACGCGTCGAATGCGCGCAGCAGGTTTTCGCCCGCCTGGGTATCCGCGTCCACCACGACGACGGCGTCGACCGTGGGGTCGGCCAAGGTGACCGCGAACGCATCCGAAAGGGCATAGCCCTTCCCGCGCCTTGTCGTGTCATGGCGCTCGAGCACGGTGGCCCCCGCTTCTCGCGCCAGAGCCGCGGTGGCATCGGTGCAGTTGTCAGCCACGACGACGATGGTGCGCTTTTCAGAGGGGTAGTCCATCGCCAGCAAGCTCGCGACAGTCACGGCGATGTCCCGCTCCTCGTCGTGCGCCGGAACAATCACGTGGAAGTTCGTGCTCGGGGCGAGATACGGACGATTGGGCAGCGCGCGTGACAGAACGGCGAGGGTCCCGAGGTACACCGCGCACGCCAAGCAGGGAATGGACAGAACGACGAAAACGACGTCTGCGAGCATGGATCCCGACGTCATCGGTCAGAACCCGCCAGCGGCCGTCAGCCGACGAGCAATTTCTTGAAATATGAGATGGTCTCCTTGAGGCCGTCTTCGAGGCCGACAGTCGGCGTCCACCCGAGCCTGTCGCGCGCCAGCGTGATGTCGGGTTTGCGTTGGCGCGGATCGTCCGGTGGGAGCGGCTCGTGGACGAGTCGTGACTTGGATCCTGTCAGCCGCAGCACGTGCTCGGCAAGCTCGAGCATCGTGAACTCCCCTGGGTTGCCCAAGTTCACGGGGCCGTGGAAATCCCGGTCGGAGTCCATCATCCGCAACATGCCCTCGATGAGATCGTCCACGTAGCAAAAGGACCGCGTCTGCGACCCGTTGCCGTAGATAGTGACGTTCTCGCCACGAATCGCCTGGACGATGAAATTGCTGACGACTCGACCATCGTTCGGGTGCATGCGCGGCCCGTACGTGTTGAAAATTCGGATTACCTTGATGTCGAGATTGTGCTGCCGCTGGTAGTCGAAAAAGAGGGTCTCGGCGCACCGCTTGCCCTCGTCGTAGCAGCTGCGCGGGCCCACGCAGTTGACCCGGCCCCAGTAGCTCTCGACCTGCGGATGCACTTCCGGGTCGCCGTACACCTCCGATGTCGAAGCCTGCAAGATGCGCGCTTTTACGCGCTTGGCGAGGCCGAGCATGTTGATGGCCCCATGGACGCTCGTCTTCGTCGTTTGCACGGGGTCAAACTGATAGTGAACCGGCGACGCAGGGCAGGCGAGGTTGAAGATCCGATCCACCTCGACGTAGAGCGGAAAGGTCACATCGTGGCGCATCAGCTCGAAGCGAGCGTGAGGGAAGAGGTGCTCGACGTTGCGCTTGCTGCCGGTGAAAAAGTTGTCGACGCAGAGGACATCCTCGCCGCGAGCCACCAGGCGTTCGCACAAGTGCGAACCCAAAAAGCCGGCCCCACCGGTCACCATAACCTTGCGTTCCATGCGCTCTCTCTAGATGTACACGAGGTTTGCCGACGTGACCGAGCACAAGCGCTCGATTATCTTCAGGGGGGGTCGCTTCTACGCAAACGCCTGACGCTCGGCCGGCTCGTGTGTGGGCCGTCGAGCAACGCCGTTACGTACTTGATGAGCTTCTCGCGCGTGAACGGCTTCTTGAGAAACGCGTTCGCGCCCGCGTACTCTGCATGCGCCATGTCCTCAGGCGAGCTCCGATCGCTCATGACCAGGATCGGCACGAAACGGAGCCGCGATTCATTGCGGATGTACTCGCATAGCTCGAACCCCGACTCGCGCGGGAGGGCCAAATTGCAGCAAACGAGGTGCGGGACGAGCTTCGCGAGCTGGCCGATGGCGCTGTGGTAGTCGGCCGTGACTTCGACGCGGAAATCTTGATCGACCAGGGCTTGCCGAATGACGTCTCGCTCGGACGGGTGACCCTCGACGATCACGATCGTGCGTTTCGTATCGATCTCCATCGCCACCGAGACTCAGCTCGCCCCGCGGCCTGAAAGCACGACCGGCACCGTCTTCAGAATGAGCTCGAAGTCCTGCGCCAGCGACCAATGGTCGATGTACTGCATGTCGAGATACATCCACTCTTCGAAGGATGTCTCGTTTCTCCCGCTGACTTGCCAGACGCATGTCAGGCCTGGCCGGACCGATAGGCGGCGCCGCTGCCAAGCCTCGTATTTCGCAACCTCGGCAGGAACCGGCGGCCGAGGCCCCACGATGCTCATTTCACCGCGCAGCACGTTGATGAGCTGGGGAAGCTCATCGATGCTGAACTTGCGGATGAATCGGCCAACGGTCGTGATCCGAGGATCGCGGGCCATTTTGAAAACGGGCCCGCTCTGCTCGTTGTGGGCCATCAACCGGGCCTTCAACTCTTCGGCGTTCGCGATCATCGAGCGAAACTTGAGCATGTGAAAGAGCTGCCCGTGCTGCCCGACACGCTGCTGCCTGAAGAGAATCGGCCCCCGAGACGTCAACCGGATGGCTATGGCCACTCCGACGAACAGGGGCCCGAGAAGGATGAGAGTGCACGACGAAGCAAGGATGTCGAAAAGACGCTTTACGGCCCACTGGAAGGGCCTGTGACGGACGCTCAAGTAGTGGATGTAGCCGTCGGCGACCGCGCGCTCGTTCTCGGGGCGCGCGCGCCCAAATCGAAAGCCCGCGGCTGGAAGCGCAAACGGAATACCGAACCGCTCGAGGACCTGAATGGCGGACTGCATCTCGGAACGCTCGGCGTCGTTGTGGCCCGCAATGAACACCTCTCCCACGACGTGCCTCTTGAGCACCTCTTCGAGGTCGCTGACGGCGCCCAAGAGCGTGGCCGGTAGGCGATCGTGGACCTCTTCGTCGGCGAATTTCAGGTACCCCATGACGCGGTGGTGGTCTTCGCGATCGTGAATCTCGAGGCCGGTATGCCGGCCCAGGGGACCAATACCGATGACGAGAATCGGGTGGATTGGCACCTCGAGACGACCCATCCAGCTCGTGGTGAGCCGAATCCAGAGCAACGCGGGGACCACGACCGCAATGAACCGAGCGAAATGGCTGCCCGCCGCGTATGCCGGCACCAAAACGCGTAGAAGCGCCATAACGCTCAAAAGGCCGGCGATCAGCAGCAACGTCAACGCAATGTCGCTGCGCCTTCCTCGGCCGTTCCAGATGTCGTAGTGGCGAAGGAGGCGGCCGCCCAACGTCCACAAGAGGAGAGAGCCCGTAGACATCCCCAGAAAGACCATCCAGTGCCAGCCGGTCTGCCAAGGAAGCTTGGTCGCCACCCCGGAAGCGACCGCGAGCACAATGCAGTCGCCGATCAGGTTCAGGTTTTGAATCGTCTGCTTTTGCATCAAAGCACCCCGGCAAGCGCGTCGCAGCACCGGGATGAGCCAAGCCCGGGCGCGGCGGAGTTAAGCAAGCCGACAGCAGAGCTTATCGTTATCACGCGTCTTACCTATGTCTAGAGTGGCCGCCGCCTCATTTGCGTTTCGGAAACCACGGACATCGGGCCGCAACTCTGGCCCGCTTGGCTCAGCGAGAGCCTCCGGTCCGTCGTTCTCACGATCCAGTGTAGCCAAAAAGTTCGTGCATTCATATACGGCACACGTGACCTGCAATTTAGCCTCGAGATCATCGTAAGCTCAAAGATCGACGCCTTCGTTTCGCGTAAGCGTCGTGATCGTAACGTTGGCCGCCGTTTGCCTTCGACCGCTTTGATCGGCCTGCGATCGCAGTCGGCTCGGCGGGCCAGCAAGGCTCAGGTTTCCTCTGGAGGGCCCACGACCTGGAGGAGAAGCTTGAGCGCGTCGGGCTCGAGCTGGATGAACTTGAGCCCCACATCGAAGCGTGCCGGAGCGCCCTCTTCCTGAGGCTCAACCCAAACCACCTCCGCGGTATATGTAACCGGGGGCACGTCTGGGAGGAAGAACTCGAGCTTCAGGAGCTCGCCAACCTTTCGGTCTTCGTCGCTGAAGATGCGAAGACCGCCAAGGCTAATGTCGACCGGTTCTCGCATGCGCGCCAAAAACTGCATCCCCGCGGGCCGGCAGTAGAGTGGGGCTCGGATCCGTCGGTACTTCCGGCGCTCGGCGGGCTTCGATGACGGAGCCGGCCGAGAGGGCGGGGACGAGGGCATCTTAATAGACGAGGTTCCCTCAAAAAGGTCCCCGCTGCAACGGCCGAAGTGGGCGCGACGGCAAAACGACCGAGATTGCTGGAAAGGAGCGGAGCGTAGGGTAAGGGAGTAGGATGGCGTTTTGAACGCGTCGATGCGTGCGTCTTCCTCCGTCCTCTCGGTCCTGACCAGCCTCCGCCTCGGCGAGCGCGTGCTCGTTCGGTCAGACGACGGCCTCCTCGAAGCCGAGTACGCGCTCTTCGAGGGCAACGAGATTGTGCTTCGCGCTACCGACCCCGTTTCGGTCCGCGAGGTCGGCTACATGACGACGGCGCACGACGCTTTGGCCCGCTTGGCCCGTGCGGGCGTGACACCTCAATTGGCGGAGCAGGCGGCTCGATCGATCCGGCCCGACGTCGCCGCCGCGTTTGCGCGCGGGACCGCGGCCCGCGACCTGACTCCGCAGCTCGGAGCCTACGAGCTCTTCGAGGGAGCGACGTTCAGCGCGGCCGCCCGTCGCTACGAGGGCGCATGGCTCGACTTGGCCGCCCTAGCGGAGGCCCTGGGCCTGCCCTCGGCCTCGGCATCGATCCAGGCGCTTCATCTCGCCGCCGCGCTCTCCGAGGTGGCGCCCACCATGCCCGTGCACATGTCGACGGCGGCCGCGACGCGCGAAAGGCGACCAGGAGAACGAACGCACACCAAGGTCGCGTTGAACGGAGCGCTTGACCTCCCGGCCGCATTGCGGGCGCTCGACCCGCCGCGCGAGCCCGTTCAGGTCGACGCGGCCAAGGAGAGGCGCCTTCGTCAGGCGCTTCTCGCTCGCGTACGGGAGCGGCTGGGGGCCGACAGCTCGCCCGGGCTTCGGGCTCATATCGGCGAGCTCGAGATGGCCCTCGGTACCCACACCATGCAGCTTGGCCCTCTCGCGGACCCAACGCTCCAGTCGATCGAGCGTCGGCTCGCCGGCGGCGATGCCAGTGGAGTCGAGCAGCAGCTCGACGAGGTTGAGCGCAGCCGGGGCAAAGGCCCGGGGACCCGGTATCTGCGTGCACGAGCCGCCCTTTTGCAAGGTGAGCAGGCGCCCCGCAGCGTGGCCCAGGTTCTGTCCGAGCTTGCCCACGAAGACAAGGGGTTTCACGAGGCGGCCTTGGTCGCGGCGAGAAGCTGGCTCGCCGCCGGCGAGGATGCTCACGCGCGCTTTTACGCTCGAAAGCTCGCAGAGGATCAGCAGGCTCCGGAGAGCGAGCGACTGGTCGCTCTCGAAATACTCGATGAGACCCGCGCTACCTCGCGCTCGCACATGCCGCCTCCCGTAGGTGCAGCCACCGAGTCGGCCCCCCAGATCGCGGTCGCCAGGGCCCACTTGTTCCCCTCGGTGGGCGACGTGCCACCCCCGGGCATGCTGCCGAATCTTCCGTCGCTGCCGCCGCAGAACTTCTGGAACCCGCCCGCGAACGCGACCCCCGGCGCGAATGTCGACAGCCCTTCGCGCCTCAAGGCCGGTCCCATGGTCCGATACGATCCGGAGCTCGTCGAATCGCTCTCGCTACCGGCGGGAGCCACGGAGTCGACTCTGGGCACCAATGATTTGCCTAGGACGCCCGTGGAAGCCAGGGTCACGATGACCCGACTGTCGCGCGACTTGGCGCGCGACTACCGGCTTTGGTACGGAAAGTCGCTTCGATGCAGCGTGCTCGCCGTCGACGCGATGCAGGCACACCTGGCGCACAGATTCGCCGGCGCGCCCATTTCCGACGCTGGCGTAGCGTGGGAGCTACGCCGTCACGGGGCCCTGCTGAGCGAGATTTTCGCTCGCGCGCTGGGCGGGGTTTGGGTCGACATCGGTCCGAGCGAGCCGGGATATTGGGCCATGCTGCTCCACCCGTCGCTCCGAGTGCTTCCCATTGGTCGGGTCTACAGGTTCGTTGCACTCGGCCACCGCGAGAAAGACCTCGTGAGCTACTACCTCGACCTCGAAGCTCGCGTTCGGGACGCCAGCGTCTAGCGGCACCGATCGACGAGGCGAAGCACCCAGTCGCGTCGCCCGCCGGCGCCCTCGGCGAACGGCGAGCCTTCGGCAAGGATCGCCGATCGAACGTGCGCAAGGGCCGCTTCGTCGCCTGTCGCGCACGCGCAGATAGTCCGGCTACGAAGAAGCTCGCGTCCGACCCGAGCGGTCGGAGCGCCGCCGGCCAGAGCGCGGTCCAAGTGCATTGCCGCGCGCGTCCACTGTCCGTGGAGAAGGAGGTTCTTTCCGAGGAGATATTCCGCGAGCGGCTCGTGAGTCTCGGCCGCCCACTCTGCAGTCGATGCTGCGCCGAGCCAGGGGTCTTCGACGTCCCCCGCCTCTCCAATCAAGAGGTCCACGATTGCGCGCTTGCCTCGCTCGCTGGTCGCGGCGAGGGCCTTGACCTCGAGCGTTCGGGCAAAGTCCTCGTTCAGCGTCCTCGAGGCGACCGCGAGAAAACCCTCTTCGGCTTGCACGTCCTCGCCGTGCAATAGCGCGTCATCGGCGATCGCCTCCTCGGCGCGATCCCGCCAACTTCTCGGCGCTGCGGCGTCTCGCTCGATGCCGACCAAGCTCTCCAAGCCGACGTCTCTCGGGCCGAACCGCGCGAGCACCGCCGCCCGACCGAAGCGCGCGCGCCAGTCTTGCGGATCCCGCTCGAGAGCCTCGTCGTAGAGGCCGACGGCTGCGTCGAACCTGTGCGCATCCCGGCATCGATCCGCGGCGCCATCGAAGGCGTCGACGATGTGGGGGCATTTGCGCTGCCAAACGCTCGACCGCGCGAATTTCGAGCGCGCGTATTCGGCCGCAGCTCGCGGCAGCGGCTGCGTCGCCAGCCACGCGCGGAACTCGCGGTCGAGCTCGTCCCAGCGGTAGCTCGTCAACCCCTCGATGGCCTCACCCCGATACCAGGCATGGACCACGGCAAGTCCCCACCGCTCCATCACCCAGCTCACGAATGCGCCCGCGACCGTGTAGCTTTTCTCCGCGCTCTGCCCGAGAAAGTCGAGCGAGAAAACGCGCTGCGTGGACGGCAGAAGCCCGACGTCGAGCATCGCGTGCGCCCACTGCGCCGCCGTAAGCTCGTCGTCGTCGGGCGAAGCCGCGACGGCTACTCCTTCGATGATGCCCGGATTGGGCCACAGGCCTCCGCCTACTTTGAAAGGCCCTCGCGCGAAGCTGGACGCGACGACGTGCGCGATTTCGTGACCCAAGACCGGATGCGGATACGAGGCCATTTGCACGTAGACCTCGCGGCGCCAGGGCTTTGCGATCGAGGTCTCGGCGGCTCCCATCAGCCTGCGCTTTTGGTCGGCGTCCGCGAACTCGAACACGGTCATCCGACCCCCCAGATGGGTCGCCAGACGTCGCTCGACGGCGGCAAGCTCTTGCTCGCAGTCGAGCAGCATCGCTTTCGCATCTCTCGCGAGGACCGAATCCGGGTAAATGACGTCGCAACGGGGACCCGTCGCGTGCCCCCCGAGACTGCGCGCGATCGTGGCCGCGGACTGGAAGTGTCCCAGAACCGAACCGTTCGCGGTAATCGCCAGGCTGACGAGCAGAGCGAGGAGCCCGAGCCCGAGACAGACTGTCGTTCGGCCCGGGCCGCGCCAGGGACCGAAGGCTAGCCGTCCATCGGCGGTCCGAATGAGGGCCGCCGAAACGAGCCCCGCTCCAAGGAGAGTCGCGGCGGAGCCGGCTCGATAGCTCCAGAGCTCGGGCCGAGCGTCGACCACGGTGTCGTAGAGAGTGCCGCTGAAGTAGCCGAAGAACGGGTCGTACGCGAAGACCATGGGCGAGCCGTAAAACCTCGCCACACTGATCGCCACGCCCGCGGCCGGCGCGGACATCGCGAGAAGGACGCACCCCGCTCTCCTCATCGGACCGGCGCACGCAAGCGCCGGTGGCGTCGTGGTCGCGCGCATGATTTCTGCGACGACCGCTCCCCACAGGCCTCCGAGCAGGGCGCCAAAGCCCGCCGTGAGCACGAAGAGCAGCGTGCCTCCCCAAAAGTCGCAGAAGCCGGCACGAAGCCCCTGCAGCCATGCGGTAGCGAGCGCCATCGCGGAGACGAGCAAGCCCGACGAAAGCCCGCGCCGAACGCACGACAGGGGCGAGGGTGGCGCATCCTGCGTGAGATCGAACGCCGTCGCGATCGAAGCCGCGCAAGGAAGCACGAGGCCGCTGACGAGCGAATGTTCGTATCCTGGACCGCCGAAGAGCGGCAAAAAGCCTACGGCGAGAAGGCCTGCGAAGACTGTCGCGCCCGCGATCTGGTGCGGGCGCGATCGGAGGAGCGGAGCCACGGAGCGACCCGAAAGCCTCCTAGACCCGCTGCTGGGATTCCGTGTCCGCCGAACCGAGCGGCGGGATGGAGCTCGGGGGCTCCAGAACGAGCGAGAGGACTTCGTCGATGCGTTTGACGAGGTGGACTCTCAGCTCTCCTCGAACGTCGCTCGGGATCTCTTCGAGGTCGGGCTCGTTGCGGGCAGGGACGAGCACTTCGCGAATCCCCGCGCGATGCGCGGCGAGGAGCTTCTCTTTGATCCCCCCTACCGGCAGCACGCTTCCGCGCAGCGTTATCTCCCCCGTCATCGCGACGTCCCGACGTACCGGGCACCTCAAGAGCAGGGATGCCACGGCGCTGAACATCGTGACACCCGCGCTCGGTCCGTCCTTGGGGGACGCCCCTTTGGGAACGTGAAGGTGCAAGTCCGTGGCCTTGAGAAACTCGGGATCGAGGCCCAAAGACTTGGCTCGACTCCGCACGAACGAGACCGCCGTGGCGGCGCTTTCGCTCATCACGCTTTTCAGGTTCCCCGTCACCATGACCTCGCCCTTGCCGGGCATTTTCGTGGCCTCGATAAAGAGGATATCGCCGCCGGAGGGAGTCCAAGCGAGGCCGGTCGCAACCCCTGGCGCGCTCGTGCGCTCGGCCAGATCGGGCAAGAAGCGTGGGGCGCCGAGAATCTCCTCGACCGTCGCCACGTCGCCCACCAGACGCAGCATCGGTTCTCCCTCCGCGATGCGCATCGCCACGTGACGACACACGGCGCCGATCTCGCGTTCGAGCCCTCGGACGCCCGCCTCGCGCGTGTACGCGTCGATGATGCGCTCGAGGCCTGCCCGCTGGAACTCCAGACGTTCGTCCGTCAAACCGTGCGCGCTCAGCTGCTTTGGACAAAGAAACTCGGTCGCGATGTGCCGCTTCTCCGTGCGCGTGTACCCGGGACATTCGATAACCTCCATACGGTCCAGAAGCGCCGCCGGAATGGTATCGGGGTTGTTCGCGGTTGCGAGGAACGTGACTTGCGACAGATCGAAAGGCAGATCGAGGTAGTGGTCTTGAAACGTCGAATTTTGCTCCGGATCGAGAACCTCGAGGAGCGCTGCGGCAGGATCGCCCAGAAGGTCGATTCCCAGCTTGTCGACCTCGTCGAGCACGATGACCGGATTTCGGGCGGCCACCTTCTTCATCGCTTGAATGATCCGCCCGGGGAGAGCCCCGACATAGGTCCGCCTGTGGCCGCGAATTTCGGCCTCATCGCGAACCCCACCGAGCGCGATGCGGTGGTATCGCCGACCCATGGAGCGCGCGATCGACCGGCCTAGCGACGTCTTGCCGACGCCCGGGGGCCCGATGAAGCAAAGTATCGGCGCCTTCTTGCTCCCCGCGAGCTTCCGAACCGCCACGTATTCGACGATTCGCTTCTTGATCTTGTCGCGACCGAAATGATCCTCGTCGAGGCAGCGACGAGTTTCTTCGACGTCGAGAGTGTCCAGCGTCGTACGGCTCCAGGGAAGATCGCTGATCCACTCGAGGTAGGTGCGCGTCACGTTGTACTCGGCCGATTGCGGCTGCATCGCGCTCATTCGGCCGAGCTGCTTTCTTGCCACCTTCTTGATCTCGTCAGGCAATCCCGCGGCCCGGAGCTTGCTGCGAAGCTCCTCGACTTCGTCCTCCTCGCCGCCCTCGCCCAGCTCCTCCTTGATCGACCGCATCTGCTGGCGCAGGATCTGCTCGCGCTGCGCCTTGCCCTCGTCGGCCATCATCGAGCTTACTTCCCTTTTCACGCGAAGAAGCTCGAGCTGGCGGTTCACGATCCCGAGCACCGCACGCACGCGCGCTTTCGGCTCGAACATCGCGAGGATCTTCTGCTTGTCGGCTACGCTGGCTTGCTCCGAAGCAAGGTTGGACGCGATGAGGTCTGCCAGGGCTCCGCTCTCGCGCACGTTGTCGAGGATGCCTGCGGTCTCGCGCGGCAGGTTGGGCATGAGGGCCAGGAGCTGACTCATGCCCTCGCGCAGGCTCGCGCCGAGGGCGTCGAGCTCAGCGTCGCGTTCGAGGGCTTCGGCGACTCGCCTGACTCGAGCTCGCATGTAGGGCTCGAGCACGCCCGTCTGAGTCAGTTGAAAGCGCGCGAGACCATGCAGCACGACCGAGTAGTTGTTCGGGCCCAGCCGAAGCACTTTGACCACCCGGGCCAATGTCCCCACTTCGTAGAGGTCGGGAAATCTGGGCTCGTCGACCTCCGCGTCGCGCTGACTCACGATCCCCACGACCGCGCGCTCCTGTCCGACCAAGTCTTCGACGAGACGCACGCTGCGAGCGCGACCGACGTTGATGGGGACGACGCTTGCCGGAAAAACGACGCTGTTGCGAAGCGGCAAGATCGCGCAAAGCTCGGTGTCTGGCGTGCGCGATTCACTCATGGCAAGGAGCATAACTCTTTTCCAGTCTTCGCATGCTAGACAGGCAGGCATGCGCCCGCGCTTCGAGCGTTCGCAGAGGCTCTCGACGCTCGCGCTTCTCCTTGCTGCGATGAGCGGCTGCGGCTCGCTTCAACATCCGGGCGACGATCCGCAGGCGACCCTTCATGCTTACGCCCGCGCTTTGGATCAGGGACGGGCGGACGAAGCCTACGGCTACCTTTCGGACGACGCGCGCCGCGGCATCTCGCTCGAGGCCTTTCGCCGGACGGTGAAAGAGGACCCGGCGGGTGTTGCAGAGATAGGACGCTCTCTCGATCGCGGGTCGGCACCGGCGGTCGTGACGGCCACGGTCACGAGCGCAGGCGGCCAGGAGCTGCACCTCGTTCTCGAGAAAGGCGAGTGGCGGGTCGACGCTTCGACGATCGATCTTTACGCGCAAGACACGCCCCGACACGCGATCGTCGGATTCGTTCGGGCCATCGAGCGGCAGCGATACGACCTCGTCATGCGATACGTCCCGGAGGCCCACAGCGCCGGGCTCGATGCCACCAAGCTTCGCGCCGCTTGGGAAGGTCACGACAAGGACGAAATCGCTCAGGTCGTCGCGGCGCTCAAACACGCGCTCCCCGCGGCGACCATCGAGGAAACCGGCGAGCGGGCGGCGATGCAGTATGGCGCGGGCGCGATTCAGCTCGTGCGCGAGCGCGGCCTCTGGAAGATCGAGAACTTCGACTGAGCTCCCTGGGCCGCGGACCGGTCAGGAGCTGGCGAGCACGGCGACGACCGGTGCGTGGTCGCTCGTTCCCCGATCGGCCAAAACGTAAGACTCGACGGCGCGAAGCCGACGCCCTGCGGTCACGAGCACGTAGTCGATCCTCCAGCCTTGGTTTTTTTGCCGAAGGCCGCGCCACGGCGGCCACCACGTAAAGAGGGCATCGTTATCCGGATCGAGCGCACGGCCCACGTCTTCGAGACCGCAAGAGACGACCCGCTCGAAGAGCTCACGCTCATCGGCGCGCTGCCCGATGGCACCCGCCTTGCGCTCCTTTGGATGCACGTCGATATCGGCTCGGGTCACGTTCATGTCCCCGCAGAGGATCATCGTCGCGCCCTGCGCGTGGGCTTTTTCGACGTACTCGCCCATCTTGGCCAGAAACTTCAGCTTGGCGGCGTAGTCCTTTCCACCGTTGGGCACGTAGATGCTCGCCACGGTGATTCCTCCGTCCAGCCGGGCCTCCACGACCCGTGATTCGATGTCGAACTCCGGATGGCCGAAAGACGGCCGCACCGGGAACTTCTCCTTGCGAAAATGGAGGGACACGCCGCTATAGCCACCTTTGCCGCCGTGCCAATAGCTCCAGTATTCGGGAAGCATGGTGAGCGACTCGCTCATCTGTTCGGGCGTCGCCTTGATCTCCTGGAGACAGACGACGTCGGGTCGATCCTCGTGTGCCCACTGCACGAACTGGCTCTCTCGGGCGCGAATGCCGTTCACGTTCCAGGTTGCGACCTTCATGCTGCGGGAAGCCTGGGCTTGGGCATCGAGATGTCCGGCGGCCGAATATATAGAGGCTCGAGCGCGTCGACATCACCCACCGGAGCGGCCGAGAGGGCGATGCGCCCCACCGCGGACGCTCGCGGCCAATCGTGCGGGGGCTCGACGCAAAGCTCCAGCCGCCATTCGATAGAAGACCAGTCGACCTGCCCAGCCACCTCACCGGCCACCACGATCTCGGATCCCGGCTCCAGCTCTCGGAGCGACTCCGCCACGTTTTCGATCCGTAGGTAGGACGGAGCAATGAGAAAGCGCCCTCGCCTTTTTGCCTGGATGAAGAGCTCCCCCTTGCCGGCGGCCACCAGGCTCACGACGAGCTTGTCCGCGGGCAAGCCGTAGGAGAGCGCGTCGAGAGACGTCACGGCTGCGAGCTCGGCGCCCGTTACGAGGAGGATCCCCTTGACCGTGGCCAGCCCGATTCTCAAACCCGTGAAGCTCCCCGGACCGACGTCAACCGCCCAGCGCGCGACGCTGTCGGCCTTCCATTTCTCGCGATTGAAGAGCGCATCGATGACGGGAAGGAGTGACTCGCCGTGTGCGCTCGAGACTTGGCGAACGTCATCCGCGATGAGCTCGCCGTCCTCGAAGAGCGCGACGGAGCCGAGCACCGAGCTCGTATCGATCGCGACAAGGCGCACGGCCAGGAGTCTAGCCGGTGCATTTTTCCCGCCCCAGCGCTGCGAGCTTTCGGCCTTGCGCTTTTGTTCGGTTCCCGGGACCCTTCCTCGCATGAAAAGCGTCTTGAAGGTCTTGGTCGCCGTCCTCGTGGTCGGCGCGATTTGGATTCCCCGTGAGGCACTCGCGCTCGGTCCGGTAGATCTCGAGATTGCAGCGCAAGTCGGGGGCGGGACGAGCACAGTTGGTTCAGGGGCCGTCAATGCGCTCGGCCTTGGCGTAGGGGGCCGCGCGGGTATCGATGTGCTTGGCTTCTACGGAGGCGTGGCGGCCATGTACTACTTGGGCGACGGGGGCAATGAGGCCGACAGCAACGGAGTTCCGGTGCACACCTACAGAAGCTCCACGCTAGTCGGCCTCGAGGGGGGCTACAATTTCGGTCTGTCGATTCTCACCCTTCGCCCTCAGCTGGGGCTGGGCTACTACAACAATGGGATTTCGACCTCGACGCAGTCGGGCATCGGCACAACCGGGTCAACTTTCCAAAACAGCAGCAGCATCTACGCCGAGCCCGCCATCACGGCCCTCCTGCCTCTGGGGATATGGTTCGTCGGGGCTGACGCGGGTCTGCTTTGGGTACCCGCCATCGACAACGCGGAAGTCGCCGTCACGGTTCACGCCCAGCTCGGAATAAAACTTTAGCGCTCAGCGCGCGAGCGCGGGCGGCGCGGCCGATGTAGAGTGCCGAGCGATGCCGTCCGGCGTTCATAGGGAGTCGACTCGGCTTGCGATCGTCGAACAAGCGATTGTCGACACCCTCGAGCGCTTGCAAGAGCTCGGACCTGGGCCTCGCGTTCGCGAGCTTCGCGCCAAGGCCGAAGGCTACGAGCGCGCGCTTCGCGCGTGGGTGACGAGGCCTCCGACCGAAGAGCAACGGGCGGCGCTCTTGCGCCTCGTCCTCGAGCTCAATGTCGAAGTGATCGATCTCGGCAAGGCCGCGCGCGGCTAACGTCCGCGTCGATGCGATCGCTTACAGTCACGCTTGCCATCGTTGCCGTCGGTGCGGCCTTGGCGTGCGGCGCCTGCGGGAGCGGAGCAAGGATACGACAGGGTTCGGGGCTCGGCGCCGTCGGCACAACACCCGTCCAAAACGCTCCTCCGGTTCGAGAAGACGGTCGGCTCCCTCGGACGGCGGTGCCAAGGCGCTACAGCCTGGCGCTCGACATCGATCCGAAGTTGCCCCGATTCTCGGGGAGGACCAAGATCCTTGCCGACGTCACCGAGCCGACGGCCGTCGTCGTCCTCAACGCCCGTGACATGCACGTGGCGCGAGCGCTCGCGACTCTCGCCGGCGTCCGGCCCAACGACGCGCCCATCGAGGCGCCCATCGACGCGATAGTGAGCGCGCGGCGATCCCACGGCAGCACCGAGGACGACGAGCTCGTGCTCGAGTTTCCACATCCTCTGCCGGCGGGCACGGTCGAGCTCACAATCGACTACGACGCTCCCTTCGCCGCCGACCTCGCCGGCCTCTATCGCGTCGAAGAAAATGGGCGCTTTTACGCGTACACCCAGTTCGAAGCTACCGATGCGCGGCGCGCGTTCCCCTGCTTCGACGACCCGTCGTTCAAGACACCCTACGAGGTGACCATCTCCGCACCCCAAGACGTGGTCGCCCTCTCCAACGCTCCCGAGGCGAGTCGCGCCGATGCCCCAGGAAACCGCGTGCTGCGCACGTTCCAGGCCTCGCCTCCGCTGCCGAGCTATCTCGTGGCGTTCGCCGTCGGGGATTTCGACATCGTCGAAGGGCAGCGGCAGCCATTTCCGATCCGCGTGATCACGACCAAAGGGCGAGGTGCGCTTGCCCGGATGGCGCTCGACGTCGCAGCCGGCCTTGTCGGCAAGCTCAGCGAGTACTTCGACATGCCCTATCCCTACGCCAAGCTCGATCTCGTCGCCGTGCCCGACTTCGCGGCCGGCGCCATGGAGAACCCGGGCCTCGTGACGTTTCGTGACACGCTGCTGCTCGTCGACCCGGACCGCGGGACGACCGCCGTCAAACGCGCGCAGGCAGAGGTGATCGCGCACGAGTTCGCGCATCAGTGGTTCGGCGACCTGGTCACCATGCCGTGGTGGGACGACTTGTGGCTCAACGAGGGATTCGCCACGTGGGCCGAAGCGAAGATCGTCGACGCCTGGCGGCCCCGCTTCGGTGCCACGCTGGAGCAAATCGCCGACACGCAAGGAGTCATGGACACCGACTCGCTCCAGAGCGCGCGTTCGGTGCGTCAACCGGTACGCTCCACGGGCGAGGCCATGGAGGCCTTCGACGGGCTGACCTACGACAAGGGCGCGGCAGTGCTCCGCATGCTCGAGAGCTGGCTCGGAGAGGACACGTTTCGCCGGGGTGTGCAGCGCTACCTTCGAGAGAACGCGTGGAAGAGCGCGCGGGCCGATGACCTCTTCGCTTCGCTCGAATATGTGTCGACCCAGAGCGTCGCGAAGATCGCGAGCGGCTTTCTCGATCAGCCCGGAGTTCCGCTCGTCACGGCCACGTTGAGCTGTGGCAAGTCGGGCGAGAGCAAGCTCGAGCTTCGAGCGTCGGAGTGGCACCCCCTCGGCGAGCCCGCCTCGCAGCCGCTACGGGTGTGGACGCTCCCGGTGTGCGTGACCAGTGACTCGCTCAAGAGCAAGACTTGCTTCACCCTCGGAAGCGAGCCGATCCTGCGCGGCTTCGGCGCCCAGTGTCCGGCCTGGGTTTATCCGAACGCGGGAGAAAACGGGTACTACCGCTTCATCTCGGGCCCGAGGCAGCTTCTGACTCTGGCGGGAGCGGCACGTTCGCTCGACGTCGCCGACCGAATCGGCCTGCTCTCGAACGTTTGGGCCGGCGTGCGCGATGGCTCGCTCGGGCCGAGCGTGCTCCTCGAGATGCTGCCTCTCTTCGACGGCGACAACCATAGGCTCGTCGTGGAGCAAATCGTCGGGATCCTGAACGGGCTCGACCATGCGCTCGTGACCGACGAGGCCCGATCCGATTTTCGAAAGTACGTCGCGGCCCGGCTCCTACCGAGAAAGCGCGCGCTCGGATGGGAGCATGACAAGGCCGGGCCCGACGACGACGAACGCGCGCTTGCGCGACGAAGCGTGCTTTGGAGCTTGGGTGAGCTGGCGAGAGAACCGGGTACGCTGCGTGAGGCCGAAGCGTTCGCCGTTCGGTGGCTGCGCGATCCCTCGAGCGTCGCGAGCGATACCGCCGCCATCGCCGTCCCACTTGCGTCCCTTCAAGCGCGAGCCCCTCGGCTCGCGGAGCTGCGAGCGGCGGCGCAGAGCGGGGGCTCGACCCAGGATCGCATCCTGGCCCTTCGCGCGACGGGCACATTCGACGACGTGGCCACGCTCCGTCAGGCCCTCGACATGACCCTCACCGGCGAGCTCAAGCTCTCGGAGCTTCGCTACGTGTTCGGCGGAGCCTCCGCCCGGCGCGAGGCGGTTGAGGTGTTCTACGCATGGGAGAAAGAGCACTGGAGCGAGCTTCACGCGCGGTTGCCGGGCTCGCTCGGGCGCGGCCCGATCGTCGATGTCGTCAGCGGCCTTTGCACACGAGAACGGCTCGACGAAGCCAGCGCGTTCTTTTTTCCGAAGGCCGCCGAGATCCCCGGGGCAAAGCGGCCGCTCGATGAAGCGATCGAGGCGGCCGGACTGTGCGTCGCTCTGCGAGAGCACGGGGCGGGGCTCGTGGCTTCGTGGCTGAGCGGTCACCGAGAGGCTGCGCCTGCCATGTAGGCGGCGAGAGCGAGAACCAGCGGCCCCATTTTCGACTGCTCGGGGACGACGTGGGGCGGGGCGCCGAGACCTTCGAGCGCACGAGCGGACGTCGGGCCCACCGCGGCCACGACGACGCGGGTTCTGAGAGCGCCGACGAGGTCCGCGCCGGCCTCCATCTCGCTCGCCATCTGGAAGAGATTCGCGGCTTGCACCTGCGTCGTAATCGCCAACGCATCGACGCCGCCAGACACTATCGAGCGCACGAGATCCTTGAGCGGCGCGACATCTTCGGGCAAAGCCCACCCGTAGGGCTTGATGACCATCGCTCGCGCTCCGCGGCGCGAGAGGACGTCGGCCACTTCCGTGCTCCCGCCGCCATCCTGGACGTAGACCGCGTCGCGTCCGTCCACGTCGATCGTCTCGAGCAGGGCGAGCAGCTCGGTCGTCGTATGCGGCGGCGGTGCGCGGAGATGGGCCTGCAGACCTTCGCGCTTGAGCACCGCGACGGGCTTTGGACCCCGGCAGACGACCGTCGAGCGGAGCAGCCCCTCACGGAGCTCGGCGCCTCGATCGAGCGCGGTCGCGACGGCGAGCCACCGCTCGAGACCGACGCCGGTGGCCAAAACGACAACGGCTCCGCCCCGAGCTACTGCGTCGATACCGAGCGCCACCTCCCGAGAGCATTCGCACTCGACTTCGCGCATCGCGGGCACACAGATGGGCTCACCCCCGTGGCGCCTGACGAGGGAGGCGAGCTCACTCTCTCGCCGGGATTCGAGCAGCGCGACGCGGGCTCCCCTGAGCGACTCGGTCATCGTCCCCTTCCCTTCTTCGCCTTGGGCTCGAGTCCCGCTCGGGGCCTCTTAGCACGGTCGTCTCGGACGACTCGATGCGGCTAGTATCCGAACCTGCGAGCGCGCACACGGCCCCTTGGCGGAATAGGCAGACGCAGCGGATTTAAAATCCGCAGCCCGAAAGGGCGTTCGGGTTCAAGTCCCGAAGGGGCCACGACCCAATCCAGCGCCTGGCCCAGCGGCGACCGTGCAGGAGACGGGGACTCCGGTAGGCGCCGACGCGGCGCAGTTACAGCGCCAGGTAAGCCGCGACGAGCTTACTCTCGAGCGCCTGGGCGGCGGGCGCGTCCTGCAGCCGCAGCGTCGTCAGCACGGTTTCCTTGTGCAGGACGTGACGCGCTTGCTTCGCGGGATAAATCGCCTGCAGGGCGGCGAGGCCCGCCTTGGCCGAGTCGTCGCCGGCGTACTCGCAGATGCTCAGGGTGACCGTGCCGTCGCTCGTCGTGCCACCTTCGCAAAAGCTCGCCTTGTACGTGGCTGCAAGGCCTTGCCTCTTCGCGGCGATCCCGCCGCCCACCTTCGCAAACGCGACCAGAACATCGTCGGCGTTCGGGAGAATGGGCGGGCGGCTCTTGGCTTCGTTGAGAAGGCGTTCGCTGAGCGTGGCCGCGATGCCCGAGGGCGCAAAGGCCTGGGGTGCAGCGGACACGCTCGCGTTCTCCGCGGGCGCAGGTGGCGCGACGCTGCTGGCGGGCACGGCCTCGGAGCCGGACGATGGCTCGGTCTTCCGCGAGCAAGCCGCGAGGACGAGCACGGTAGCCACGAACATGAGGGATCGCATGACGGAACGAAAGGCTACGTGGGACGGCCGGGCGGGGCACCATAGTATCGAGATCTGGAATCCGCGAGGGGTTTCGAGGCCCGCGCTTTTTTTTGTTTTTTTTGCCTCCTCGAGCGCAACCGTTGTCGACGCCGGCGCGTAGAGGTAGCGATAGTTGCGCAGAGAACGATACGGAAACCGCCATTCATGAGAGGGGTGTCCAAATGAGCTCGCTTAGAACATTCGTCGCACTATCGGCCGGTGCGCTCGTAGCGCTCCCGGCCCTGGCGCAGGCATCGAGCCACCGCGAAGCACCCTTCGTGACCAAGAGTCCGAAGGTCGACGGTACCGACTTCTACATGTTCGACAGCTACGACCCGACGGAGGCGGGCAACGTCGTGCTCATCGCGAACTACCTGCCCTTGCAGGATCCGTTCGGCGGCCCCAACTACTTCACGCTCGACCCGGAAGCGCTCTACGAGATCGACGTCGACAATACGGGCTCGTGCACGTCGAAGATCGCGTTTCAGTTCCAGTTCAAGAACACCCTGGCCTCGAGCGGGGCGGGCTTGGCACTGAACATCGGGCCCGCCGACGCCAGCGTGAGCGTGCCGGTTCCCTTGATAAACATTGGGGCGGTCGGGGCAGGCACCCTCAACGTCAGCGAGACGTACACGGTCAACATGGTGGTCAATGGCGCCTCGACGCCGATCAACCTGCATGGATCTGCGACGACCACGACGTTCACCAAGCCGACCGACAACATCGGCGCCAAGTCTTTCCCCGACGGCGGTTACGCCTCGTACGCCGCCCCATACGTTTACGACATCGACATCCCCGGCTGTACCGGCAAGACGGGCAAGATGTTCGTGGGCCAGCGGGCGGAGTCCTTCGCCGTCAATCTCGGACCGACGTTCGACCTCATCGACGCACCGGGTTCCATTGTCACGGGCCAGTCCCCCGCGGGATGCCCGCTGACGGGGGCGACGACGTACAACTGCGTGGCCAACCCGCTCGCGGGAAAAAACATCACCTCGATTGAGCTCGATATCCCGGCCGCGTGCCTCACCGCGGACGGTGGGACGATCATCGGCGGATGGACATCGGCCTACCTGCATCAAGGGCGCGTCCTCAACCCGGCAGCGACTTATTCGGTGCCCGCGGCCGAGGGCGGCCCCTGGGTCGAAGTTTCGCGGCTCGGCAATCCCCTCGTCAACGAGGTCGTCATCGGGTTGCCCGACAAGGACAAGTGGAACGGAAGTGCGCCCGCCAGCGACGTCGCAAACTTCGCGAACTACGTCGAGTACCCCACGCTGCCGGAGCTCATCAGCATTCTCTTCGGCGCGGGAGCCGAGATCGCGCCGCAGGTTTTCCCACGGACCGATATCGTCGCGGCCTTCCTCACCGGATTGACGGGCGTCAACAAGTTCCCGACCACGGACGCCGGAGCAGCCCCCGGGACGTGCGAGATGCTGCGCCTCAATACCGCGCTCCCGGCGAGCCCGGCGGGGACCAAGTACGACTGCAGCGTGAACAACGGCACCGCCGGCTCGACCGGCCAGTGCTACCTCGGAGCCGCCTTGTGTGCCGTCAATGGCTCGGTCAACCCCGCCGCGGTCGGGTGCGACTTGGGTGGCTTTCCCAACGGACGGCGGCCGGGCGACGACGTCGTCGACATCGCGCTCGACGTGATGATGGGCTTTCTCTTGCCCGCAACGGCGGCCAACCCGCTCTACAACGGGAAGGTCACCACGCTGACCGACGGCGTGTGGCAGAACGCCGGGCAGTTTGACCTCACCTTCCCGTTCCTCCAGACGCCCAACCAGGGCGCGAATGGTAACGGCACATGAGACCCCTATCGAAGGGCGGGTTCGCCCTCCTCATCGCGACGATGACGGCAGCGGCAGCTGGCCTCATGGCGACCGGGTGCGGAAGCACCAGTCCGGGCGGATCGAGCGGCTCGTCGGGTAGCGCCTCCGGAAGCGGTTCGTCCACCGGCTCTTCCACCGGCTTGTCAGGCAGCTCCTCCGGGAGCGGCTCGCCGAGCGGCTCCTCCGGGAGCGGCTCCTCGGGGGGTGACGCCGGCGCCTGCGTCTTCGAGACGCTCGTCACCAACCTCATCACGCATCCGCCCACCACACCGGTGGCATGCGGCAGCGCGCTGTGTGGCTGCACCGACAACGCGATGCTGATAACTTCGGTGCCAGGGTCTTTCTGATCCGCGCAGACCTGCTCGCCGGCATCCTGCCCTCGTGGGCTTCTTGAACCGGACGCAGGCCATCTTCGCCGCCACGGCGGCGCTCGTCCTCGTGGGAGCGCTGGTGTTCAGGCCGAGCGCTCGGGCCAATGACCCTCGGCTGCCATCCGACGGCGCCGAGGTGCTCGAGCGTCTGCCGCCGCGCGACCGCGCGGAGCAAGCGCGGGGCGAGGCTCGCAAGGCGCTCGCGGCGAGGCCCGATGATCTGCAAACCGCGGTGTGGCTTGCGAGGCTCGACATCGAAGCGTCCCGCAAGCGCGCCGACCCGCGCTATCTAGGTCAGGCGCAAGCCGCTCTCGCCCCGTGGTGGGACTCGCCCTCGCCGCCAGAGCAGGTGCTCGTGCTCCGAGCGACCATCCGCCAGTCGCTCCACGACTTCGACGGAGCGCTCGCAGACCTCGATCGGGTGATCGTACAGGCGCCCACGGACGCGCAGGCGTGGATCACTCGCTCGGTGGTGCTGTCGGTCCGGGGGCGCTACGTGGAGGCCAAGGCGAGCTGCGAGCCGGTGCAGCGACTGGCGCCGTCGATCGTCTTCACGATCTGCGACGCGTCCGTGGATGCGCTGACGGGACATGCGTCCGCGGCCTTCGACCGCATCCAGCAGTCGCTCCAGGCGGTGACGACCCTCGAGATGCGCGAATGGGCCCTCTCGACTCTCGCCGAGATTGCGGGGCGCCTCGGCCGAAATGACGACTCGGCCCTACTGTTCCGCCAGGCCCTCGCGCTCGACGCCGACGACGCCTATGCGCGGGCCGCCTATGCGGATCTGCTGCTCGATGAAGGGCGCCCGAAGGAGGCCGCACCGCTGCTCGCCGGACGCACGGACAACGACAACCTGCTGCTTCGCCTCGTGCTCGCCGAGTCTGCGCTCGGCGACTCGAGCCTCGACGCTCACGCGGAGCTGCTCGCTGCCCGCTACGACGGGAGCAGGCTGCGTGGCGACACCGTGCATCGGCGCGAGGAGGCTCGCTTCGTCCTGGGGGTGAAGCACGACGCACGCGCCGCGCTCCGTCTGGCCCGGGCCAACTGGGACGTGCAGCGCGAGCCCTGGGATCTGCGCGTGTTTCTCGCCGCAGCGGTCGCGGCGAAAGACGCTGCCGCGGCGACGCCCGCCCTCACGTTCCTCGACGACAGCCACCTCGAGGATCCGCGCATTCACGCGCTGGCGCAGAGTCTGCGGGCGATGCGGTGAGGTGGCGCCGCAGTCCTCCTCGAGCGATCCTCCCGCTGCTCGTCGCGGCCGTGCTGTCGTTCGCTCTTCCGGCCTCCGCGCACAAGTCGAGCGACAGCTACTTGACGCTGGTGGTGACGGGAACACACATCGACGGTCGATGGGACATCGCGCTTCGCGACCTCGCCAACGCGATCGACCTGGACGCCGACGGAAACGGCGCGATCACGTGGGCGGAGCTGCGCGCGCGAGAAGGCGACGTGACGTCCTACGCGATGAGCCACCTCGGTCTCGCGGCGGACGGCGTGCAATGCCCTCTCACGCCGCACCGCCTGAGGGTGGCTTCGCACTCCGATGGCACCTACGCGGCTCTGGATTTCGACGCCGCGTGTCTTGCCTCGCCGCACGCGCTGGGCGTCGCGTACTGGCTCTTCTTCGATATCGACCCGCAGCACCGCGGCATCGTACGGATCGACGACGGCGCCGGGACGCGGACCGCGATCTTTTCGCCACGCGACAGGCAGCAGACCTTCGAGCGATCGGCGCTCCGCCCGATGCACCAGCTCGGCGAGGCGATACGGCTCGGCGTCGAGCATATCTTCGCGGGCATCGACCACCTGTGCTTTCTCGTCGCGCTGCTCCTGCCCTCGGTCCTCGTAAGGCGCGGGCGCACGGGGTGGAGCCCCGTCAGCCGACTGCGGCCCGCGCTGGTCGACGTGCTCAAGATCGTCACGGCGTTCACCCTCGCCCATTCGATCACGCTGACTCTCTCGGTGCTCGAGGTGCTGCACCTGCCAAGCCGGCTCGTCGAGTCCGGGATCGCGGCGTCCGTCGTCGTGGTGGCCGTCAACAACGTCTTTCCGGTGCTCGCAGAGGATCGCTGGGCGGCAGCGTTCGCGCTCGGCCTGCTCCACGGCTTCGGCTTTAGTGCGACGCTCATGGACCTGGGCCTGCCGAGGCAAAACCTTGCGCTCACCCTTTTCGGGTTCAACGTAGGCGTCGAGATCGGGCAGATGTGCGTGGTCGCGGCATTCGTGCCCCTCGCCTACCTCGCGCGCCGCACCTGGCTCTACCAGCGCGTGTGCCTCGTCGGGGGCTCTCTGGCGATTGCCGGCGTGGCCGGATTGTGGCTCGTCGAGCGGGCGTTCGGGGTGAAGCTTTAACTCATCACCCTTTCGATCGCGTCGCGAGACCGTCGACAACGGCCTCAATCGCAAGCCCGAGCTCGTGAGCCCTCTTGAACGCGGCGACGACCGCAGGCGTCACCGCCCGGGGCACCATGTCGACGGCATCCGCCGCGGCAAAGAGGACGGCATCGACGAGGTGCTTGGGGGCGGGGCCACGGGGCGCGGGTGCGGCTGCAGGCTCGCCCGGCGCCGGAGCCGGCGCGGGCAAAGCTTCGAGAGCCCCTACGAGCTCGCCCGCAACGCCATCGTCTGCGCCAACGCCCATGACGGCCAAGAGCTCGTCCGCGAGCTCCTCGTCTTCTTCTCGAACGAGCCCGGCGAGCTCGCGCGCCTGGTCCGGCACCAGCGATGCGTGTCCCTTCTCCAAGCGAATGATGGTGCGCGAGGAGACGCCCATCGCGTCCGCGAGCTCCGCTTGCGTCATTTCGAGCGCTCGACGGCAGTCGAGCATGACACGACGCGGGCGGCGCGGAGCTTGGGTGGCCATGGGGAGCGCAGCCTGTCACCTATGTCACGACTCCAGGGGGGCAACAAGCGAAGCGTGGCACATTCGCGGCGGCGTGATCGCGATCCTTCGGACCACTTGTCACATCTCGTCGCCTCCGAAGGCGTCCCTGGCGCCAGCCTGTCACGTTCTCAGAGACGCAGCCTTGCTGCTGGCGCGAGGGAGTCACATCCCGTCGGGCACGAAGGCGACCCTTCCACGCCATTGTCACCTATCTCTCGCTCCCGAGGCACCCGCTGCGCGACGATAGGCCCCGGCGACGGCTGCGAGCGCGCCCACTCGGCCCTCTTTCGCGATCCCTCCGCGAGACACCTGACAAGAAGGCTTGAAAGAGCGCTTCCTAGCGATGCCGATGTGACAGGCGGGAGCGAATAACGTCATGAGCGGCGCGCAAATGTGACAAGCCTGGCTCACCATCGCCTTCGCGGGGCGCGATACCTGACAAGCTCGCGCTGCGGTGGCCTCGACGGGGCGAGGTACCTGACAAGCTCGCGCCGCGGTGGCCTCGACGGGGCGAGGTACCTGACAAGCTCGCGCAGCGGTCGACTTGGCTCGACGAGATGGGCGACGACCTCGCGCCGCCGTGGCCGCGACGGGGCGAGGTACCTGACAAGCTCGCGCCGCGGCGGCTTTGACTCGACGAGACACGCGACAACCTCGCGCCGCGGCGGCCTTGGCTCGACGAGACACGCGACAACCTCGCGACTCGGAGCGCTGGGGCCCGTTCGCATTTCGCCCCGGGACGCTCGGAAATCGCCAAGCACGTCTCCTCGGAGGCATCCTTTCGCGCGCGCAATCGACGGCACCATCATTGCTCTGGGGCCGCAACGATGAGCGCCAACCACCGCGAGACAAACTCGACTCGAACCCCGAACAACGACCTTGCAGCGAGACGCTGGACGCAAAGGTCCACAGTGCCCGGCCTCGTCTTGCTCGTGGTGGCGGTTAGCTGCAGCGCGAGCCAGGACAACCACGACCTCGCGACAGCCACGGCGCGCGAAGCGATCACCGCCAAGTACAATTGGCTCCAGTTCGGCGGCGAGTCGACACACTCGGGGAACAACGCGTCCGAGACACTCATCACCGCTCAGAGCGTGGGCGGGCTCAGTCAGCTATTTCAGGCCCCGCTCCCTGGAAACATCGAGGGCGCGCCTGTCGTGCTCACGAACGTGAGCACGACATCGGGCGTGCACGACATTGCGTATGTGACGACCAAGAATGGCTTCATTGTCGCGCTCGATGCGTACACCGGCACGACTCTCTGGTCGCGGCAGCCGGCGAACAACGGCAACATCACGATGTCGTCACCGGCCATCGATCCATCTTTGGCCTTCGTTTACAGCAGCGGGCTCGACGGATTCCTGCACAAGTACGCGGTCGGTACCGGTGTCGAGAGCACCGGCGGCGGATGGCCCGAGCTCTTGACGCTGAAGCCTACCTTCGAAAAGGACGGAACGGCGGTGACGGTGGCCGTCGTCGGGTCGACGTCCTACCTCTACATGGGGACGGGCGGCTACGACGGAGACGGGGGCGACTACCAAGGCCACGTCACGACGATCAATCTCGGAACGGGGGCGCAGAACGTATTCAACGGCCTTTGCAGCAACCAGGCGAACGTGCACTTTTCGACGGGTGCCGACTGCAGCATGGTGCAGTCGGGCATCTGGGCCAAGGCCGGCGTGACGTTCGACCCGCTGACGCAGATGCTCTACGTCGGCACGGGCAACGGGCTCTTTAGCCCGTCCGAGTTCGCCTGGGGCGACTCGATCCTGAAGCTTTATCCGAATGGGACCGGCACGGGGGTCAACGGATTTCCGATCGACAGCTACACGCCCAGTAACTATCAGATGCTGCAAAACAGCGACCTGGATCTGGGCAGCACCAATACGTTGATCTTGGCCCATCAGACCAGCAAGTACCCGCACCTGGCCGCGCAGAGCGGCAAGGACGCTCTGATGCGTCTCATCAACTTGGACAACATGAGCGGCCAGGGCGCGGCGGGCAATGTGGCCGGCGAAATTTCGACGACGCCTCTTTCTACGGCGGGCGAAGTGCAGAATCCCCTCGCGACCTGGGTCGATCCGGTCGACAGCTCGACGTGGGTCTTTGCCGTCAGCCCCTCGAACGGAATGAACGCGTTTCGGCTCGCAGTCGACGCAAACGGAAACCCGTCGCTGGTGGCCGAATGGTCGCAGGCCCAGGGTGGCGGCGGCGCGGCTGTGGCCGACGACGTGCTCTACTACGCTTCGAACAACGGCGTGGGCGGGACGCTCCAGGCGCTCAACCCGACGACGGGTGACCTCCTGTGGAGTAACACGGGCATCTCGACGATTCATTGGCAGACTCCCATGGTCGCCAACGGCGTCCTCTACGTGGGCGACAACGCTCCCGAGCTCACGGCCTTCAGCCTGGAGGCACCCCTGTCGAGGACGGCCTGGGTCGCGAGCGCTTCACTGGCCAGCAGCACAGCGCCCAACGCCATCGACGAGAACCTGAGCACGCGCTGGACGACGGCGACCGCGCAAGCCGCCGGGCAGTGGTTCGAGCTCGACATGGGAAGCCCCCAGACGTTCAACTTGATATCGATGAACGCGGGAGGGGCTGGAGACGAGCCGGCGGGATACGAAGTCTTCATCTCGAGCGACGGCGTGAGCTGGGGCTCGCCGATCGTTTCGGGATCCGGTACGTCGCAGGTCGTTACCGTCGGTTTCCCCCAGGTCACGGCGCAATATCTTCAGGTCGTGCAAACCCTGAGCGGCGCGACGACCAACTGGTGGTCGATCACCGAGCTCAATCTCTACAACGGGCCTCTCAGCTTCGGCGCCTCCGGCGCAGGAGCCGACGCGGGTAGCAGCAGCGGCTCGAGCAGCGGCGCTTCCAGCGGCTCGAGCGGGGCGAGCGGGGGCTCGTCCGGCAGCAGCAGCGGGGCGCAAGACGCCGGAAGCCAGCACGCGCTTTCACGCACGGGCTGGGTCCCATCCGCCTCGGTGAGCGGGGGCGGGGCTGCGGCCAACGCGCTCGACGGAAACGAGAACACGCGCTGGAGCACGGGAGCGGCGCAGACCGCAGGCCAGTGGTTCCAAGTGAACATGGGCAGCGCGCAGACGTTCGACGAGGTGACGATCGACGCCGGGCCGAGCGCGGGCGACTACCCTCGAGGGTACACGGTATCGGTTTCGAGCAATGGTACGACCTGGAGCGAGGTGGCCTCCGGCGCCGGGTCGGCTCAGCTCATCACGGTCACGTTCCCGCAGCAGAGCTCCCAGTACATCCAAGTAGCCCAGACCCTGAGCGGGGTCACCACCAACTGGTGGTCCATCGCGGAGCTCAACGTGTACGCGCTCGAAGGAGGCGGCGAGGGCGGGATTGGATCGGGTGAAGCGGGGCCTGGCGGCGGCGGCGGCGACGCGAGCAGCGACGCAACCAGTGACGTCGTCAGCAAGGACGCGAGCAGCGATACGTCCAGCAGCAGCGACGCGACGCAAGACGCCGGGGGAGCCCTCTACTTGCTCTCGCGCACGGGCTGGGTCGCATCAGCCTCGGTGAGCGGGGGCGGGGCTCCCGCCAACGCGCTCGACGGAAACGAGAACACGCGCTGGAGCACGGGAGCGACGCAGACCGCGGGCCAGTGGTTTCAAGTGAACATGCAAGCCCCGGTGAGCTTTTCTCAGGTCACGATCGACGCTGGGCCGAGCGTAGGAGACTATCCGGTCGGCTACACGGTTTCGGTATCGAGCAGCGGCACGACGTGGACCGAGGTGGCTTCCGGCGCGGGCTCGACGCAGCTCATCACGGTGACTTTTCCGCAACAGACGGCGCAGTACGTTCAGGTGGTCCAGACGGCGAGCGGTGCCACCACCAACTGGTGGTCCATTGCCGAATTCAACGTCTATTCGGCGACGCCGCCCGCGGGCACGCCCATCGCGCTCTCGCGCACGGGCTGGGTCCCGTCAGCCTCGGTGAGCGGGGGCGGGGCTCCCGCCAACGCGCTCGACGGAAGCGAGAGCACGCGCTGGAGCACGGGAGTGGCGCAGACCGCGGGCCAGTGGTTCCAAGTGAACATGGGCAGCGCGCAGACGTTCGACGAGGTGACAATCGACGCCGGGCCGAGCGCGGGAGACTATCCGGCTGCCTACACGGTTTCGGTGTCGAACAACGGCACGACGTGGACCGAGGTGGCTTCCGGCGCAGGCTCGACGCCGCTCATCACGGTCACCTTCCCCGAGGAGACCGCGCAGTACATTCAAGTGATGCAGACAACGAGCGGTGTCACGACCAACTGGTGGTCCATCGCTGAGCTCAATGTCTGGGCGGGCTATCTATAAGCAGCCGTTTTCGCGAGTCGCCGGACACGGACGCCGGGCTGCGTCTTTTATCGGATAGCCCAACGATGTCCGGATCTTACGAGAGTCCGATCTCGCTTCACGTCTCGCGACGCTGCCCGAGAGTCATGGGTCCGACATCGTGCCGAAACTCGGCGGGAACCGTCACGGCGACGACTGCCGGCGACACTCCCAGTCGTGCCTTCAGCTCGCAGCGGTCGGGCTAGAGAACCTAGGGGACAGCGGGCTCTCGACACCCCGACAGCGTTCCGTGCCTCGATGCCCGAGCGCTACCGAGAAGCCTTCGACGGCACGGCCATTCGCGAGCACGCGGCGATCGTGGCCAGGCGAGGGCAAAGTCCAGCCCACGCCGAGATATGGCGGCGAGAGCCACGTGAGCGCGCCGTCATGTGCATCGTGGCCGACGACCGGCCCGGTCTACTCTCGCTCGTGAGCGCATCGCTCGCAGCGCAGCATCTCGACGTCGTCTCCGCGCAGGCCTACACGCGGACGCCGCCTGGAGGTGTGGCCGAGGCGGTCGATTTCGTGTGGGTTGCGCGTCCGCCCGATATCGAGCTTCCGGTGCGAAGCGCCGATGCCGCACGCGTGGCTGCCGTTTTACGGTCTCTCATCAAAGGAGAGGCCACGGTGGAGGCCGTGGCACGGCAGGGCAGGCGACCGTCGGTGCCGCCTCCGGGAGCGTCCACACGCGTTACCTTCGAGGATGCGCCCAAGTCGGGCCTCGCGATCCTCACCGTGGAGACCTTCGACCGGCCGGGCCTCCTTCTCGCGATCACGCTGGCTCTTTTTCGCGCAAGGGTTCAGATTGTTTCTTCCGAAGCCACGACCGAGGGCGGCCGGGTCGTAGACCGATTTACGATTGCCGAGCTCGATGGGGCCTCGGTGGGCGGGCATCGGCGCGGCGCGGTGCAGACGGCGGTGCTCGCCGCAATTGACACACTCTCGCAAAGTCGCCCCACTTCATAGACTTTGCGGAGAGGGCCTCGCGATAACTTGTCGCGCGAAGTAGCATCGCGCCCTGTATGAGCTCGGCCCTTCGATCATTCGCCAACGCACTCTGGCCCCTGGTACGCAAGTACAACCGTCGCTTCGAGCAACCGTCGCCCCATCCGCCGTGGGCGCCCGCGCCGCTGCTCAAGCGACGCGAGCGAACCTTTCCACCGCTCGGGTGGCCCCGAGAGACGGACTCGCTCTGCCCGCAGTGCGTGAAAGAGGTGCGCGACTCGATCGTCGCGGGGCACGCCGACGTCCGCGTGCTCGTCGAGGGCCGGCCGGGCGAGATTCGCGCGAGAATCGAAGCGCGCGACGGGACGCTGCTCATGAGCAAGACGTGTCCAAAGCACGGCCTCATCGAAGACGTGATGTCGACGGATCTCGCCTTCAGCGCGCGCATCGAGCAGCTTTTTCCAGGGCGCGACTTCACGTCACCCAAGAGTCGGCTCAGAAACCACGGCACTTCCACCATCAAATACGGGCGCGGCGCCGTTCTGACGGTCGACCTCACCAATCGCTGCAACATGATGTGCGACCCATGCTTCATGGATGCCAACCAGGTGGGGTTCGTCCACGAGCTCGAATGGGAGGAGGTGCAGCGCATCCTCGACGCTTCGCTCGAAGTCGTGCCGCGGCGCCAGATGAGCGTCCAGTTCTCCGGCGGCGAGCCCACCATCTCGCCGCACTTTCTCCGGGCCATTCGCTACGCGAAAGACATCGGCTACTTCTGTGTGCAGTGCGCAACCAACGGGATCGCCTTCGCGCAGGACCCCGCGCTCGCCGTATCGGCCAAAGAGGCCGGGCTACGCATCGCGTACTTGCAATTCGACGGCGTCGGCGAGGAGGCCAACGCCCACCGAAAAGTCGGAAACCTCTTCGAGGTCAAGCTTCGCGCCATCGAGAACCTGCACGCGGCAGGCATCGACGTCGTCTTGGTCGTCACCGTCATACGCGGCGTCAACGACGATCAAGTGGGAGCGGTCGTCCGCTTCGCGATCGAAAACGCCGACAAGATTACCGTCGTGTCTTTCCAGCCGGTCAGCTTTACGGGACGTGACGAAGACATCGCGGACGACGAACGGCGGGCCAAACGCTACACGCTCTCGCACCTCGCGCACGACCTGCACACGCAGCTCGGGGCGACCGAGCCGCTCCGCGATTGGTTCCCGCTCTCGGCCATGGGCCCGTTCGGAGACCTCACCGACATGCTCATGGCGGAGCGCGCCGAGTGGGGCGCCCTGAAATGCGGGTGCCATCCGAATTGCGGCATCGGCACGGCGCTCCTGGTGCACAAGACAACGCGGCAGATGGTTCCGCTCGCGCAGGTGCTCGACATCGCGGGTCTGCTCGAAGACATCCAAGAAATAACCGACGCCGCCCAGCCGCGCGCCGTGACGCTCGCCCAGATGGCGCTCGCGCTCTGTCGTCGCTTCGACGCGAGCCAGGCTCCGCGAGGATTCGGCGTCGCGACGCTCGTGCGTCAGTTCCTGAGTCAAACCGGCGCGCGAGGAGAGCGCGTCGGGGCGCACGCCAACGATGCCGGACAGTTCGAGTGGCGCGTGCTCTTCGTGGCCGGCATGTGGTTTCAGGACCTCTTCAATTACGACTTCCGCCGGACGGAGATGTGCATCATCCCCTACGGGACGCAAGAAGGGGAGATCAGCTTTTGCGCCTACAATACTGGCGTGGGGTGGCGTCAGGTCGTCGAAAAGATGCACGCCTCAGCCACAGTGGCCAATTGGTACAAGACGCATGGAAGGCACGCCGTCTACGCAAAGCAGCAAGATCTGGCGCTCCCAAAGAGCCGTGGAACCGTGAGATTGCCGATCGCTCCGTGAGCGTCGGCCATGGTATTCTGCACTCGTGATCATCGCATCGCGAGGGTCGAGCCTCCTTCTTGCGACCTGTCTGCTCTGCGCCCTCGCATGCGGCTCTAGCTCTGGACAGCAACCGACCATTGCGTGCACTCAATCGCTCGCGGATTACTGTGCCGCGTCGGTGTGCGTCTCACATATCGAGCTCTCACCCGTGGTCGGCGACACCGAGCAGTCCTTTTGCGCGCAGTGCGGCGCCTCGTGCAAAAGCCAGCTCTACCAATTCGAAAACTGCACGGACGGCACACTTGCCCTGGCGTCCCAAGTGGGGATGGCGAGCGAGAGTGAAGGCATCGACGTCCTGACGTATTACTACGACCCCGAGACCCTCGACCTCACCGCTGTGCTGGATTCTACGATGGGGGGCACCTACAAGGCGTCCCTGACCTGCGTCGGCGGTCCGCAAACCGTTTCAGGTCACGTTTGCGCCCCGGGCGCCTCGTTCCAGTGCCCGTGATTCGCGCTGGCCGCCGCCGCGCGGTCTCGTGGGCGTGCGCGTCGCTCGCGCTCGGAGCGCTGGCCGCGCCTCGAGCGGCCGTGAGCGCTCAAGGGGGCGGCCTGGCGGAAGTGAAGGCTCCGTCCACCTGGATCGGCGAGACGCCCAACGAGATGCTCGACAACGCCCAAGCGCGCGCGCTAGCCCCCGATGCGCCGGCACACGGGCAGCTCGCAGCGATGGCCATCATCGCCGCCCTTTCGCGACAGGCCGATGACGGTCGGGTGGAGGCTGCGCTCGATCAGGTAGCGATCCGCGCCAAGGCAAGCACCGACATTCGATCTCAGGCCGCGCTCATCGGACGAACGCTGGCACCCGACAGCGGCACTGAAGAGGGAGGGCTCGCCGACGCGAAGCTGGGCGTCGTGCGAGACATCGCCATTCTCGGTCCCTTTCGAGACACCGGTGGAGGCCTCGACGCCCACGACGGACCGGAGGCTCCGGGCAGGTCATTCGCCGATCTCGGCGCGCGCTACTCCTGGGGAACCTACGAGGTCTCGTGGCGCAGCGTGCCTCCCTCTTTCGTCACGGCCAAGGGGGTCGCGCTCGACATGTTCGTATTCCCTCGAACCGAGAGCTGCAGTTGGGTCGCCACTTCGTTGCGAGCCGCGACGCGGCAGAAGATCATCATCTCGCTTGCCTCGAGCGGCCAGACGCGGCTCGTGTTCGACCAAATCGACCTCGGACGCGACGAAGCCGTGCACGAATCGGCCCGGTTCGACCGCCTTGCCGCGCAAGTGTGGGCCGACGTTGGCGAGCACTTGCTTGCCGCCAAGGTCTGTTCCGGCGCGATCGACGACGAAGGCCGCGTGAGGCTGCGCGTCACCGACGAGCAGGGCGTCTGGCCACGAGGGATAACGGCAAGCGCGAGCTTGATCCGTCCCAATTCTCGGGGGACGAAGCTTGCATTCCAGGCGCTCGTGACCCCGCTGTCGGCCGCCTTGCGGGCACCCGATGTCGACGTCGACCAAGAGCTCGACGCGGCCTTGCTTCGGACGCTCGGCGGCGCCGACGACTTGCGCAGCCCGCGAGCACCGGGACTTCTTGCGGCGCTCGCCGACAGAGGGCTCGACGCCGAGCGACTCGCAATTGCGGCCTGGGTCGCCCCGAGTGGCGCCAATCGAAGCGCGTGGCTCAATCGAGCGCGCGCCGACGCGTCGCTCAGCGCGAAAGCGCGGGCGTTCGTGGACCGGCGCCTGGTCGATAGGCGGGTCGACGCCGGCTTGGCCGACTGGGCCATCGCGACACTACGGGCGGCGAAGCTGGATGAAGCGGACGACCCGGAGGCGGTGCTCCTCTACGCAAAAGTCGAAATCGCGCTTGGGACGGACGCGCTCCGACTGAGCGCGCTTCGACGTCTCGAGGCCCTCGCCGATCGCGCAGCCAACGTCCCGAGCGCGGCTCTGGACACTCTCGCGGAGCTGGCAGCATCCTACGACCCCGCACTTGCCGCGGTGGTGCGCCAGCGGCTCGCCGAGCGCGGCGACCGCGGAGCGGCGTACGTAACGTCTCTTCTTTCCCGTGGGAGCGCGGCCAGCGTGCAGGCGGCGACGCGCGCCTTCTCGGGTGGAACCGACACCGCCGACGAGGCACTCACGGTGGCCGACGCGGTTGCGCAGACGGGAGCGCACGAGGACGCGCGGGCTCTTTTCGAGCAGCTCTCCCGGTGGGCGCCGAACCGGGCGCGCGTGTGGGCGGGGCTGGCGCACGAGACGAGTGCCGCCCGCGGCGACGCGATGCGCGACGAGACGATCGCGGCCGCTCTGCGCCGCGCGAGAGATCTCGAGCCGGGCGAGCCTCGCTATCGAGCCGAGCTGGCTCTGCGCACGCGAACGGCGCTCGAAGACGATCTTCGCGACGACGAGAAGTCCTTGACCCCGATCGCGACAATCCTTGCGCGCCGTCGAACCTTGACGCCGGCGCCCGCGGGGGATGCGTCGCGGGAGATCGAGTCGGCTCCCGACGTCGCGAACCGCGAGCTTCATTGGTCACGCGCCGTGACCATGCACGCGGACCGCCGCGTCTCCGAGCTCGTTCACTACGCGCGCGAAATCGTCATCGCCCCGCGTACCGAAGAAGAGCTCTACGAAGATATCCCGGCCGAAGGCGACCTCACTGAAATCGTTCGCGCGCGCGTTCATCGCCACGACGGCACGACGGCCTTCGCCGTCGAGCAAGCGAGCGATGGCGGGCATCCGCGCATTCGCTGGCCCGAGCTTTCCACGGGCGATGTCGTCGAAGTCGCGTTTCGGTCCTGGACCGCGGGCCCGGTCGGGGGTCGAGCCGACCCGCCTTTCTATCGGCTCGACTACGCCGGAAGTCTGTCGACCCACCCGCTCGCATACAACGAAGTGAGCGTCGACTCCCCGGTGGACCACCCCATCTACGTCGACGTCATCAACGGCAAACCCGATCGGCGCGAAGAAAGTACCCTGGGCGCTCGGAGAGTCGTGCGCCTCATCTGGGACCGGCCGCCGAGCCCCGCCGACGAGCCGCTAGCACCTCCCTTGAGTGAGATTGTTCCGACGGTGGTTTTGTCGACGTTTCACGACTGGACCAGTTTTCGCTCCTGGTATGCCGAAGCGGTCCGGGGTTTCACCCAACCCGATGCTCAGCTTCGCGAGCTTGCCGCCACTTTGACCCGCGGGAAGCAATCGCGAGAAGACAAGCTCCGAGCCCTCTTCGACTTCGTCGCGGACGACATCCGCTACGTGAACTACGTGAGCGGTGAGTGGTGGCTTCCCAACCGGCCGCAGCAGGTCATCGCCCGCCGCGAGGGCGACTGCGACGACAAGGCACTCTTGCTCATTACTCTGCTTGGCGCGGTCGGTATCGACGCGCAAGAGGTTCTCGTCCAGACCCGGCTCACTGGGGAGCCCTCGATCCTTCGAGCCGCGGGTGCCGCCATTCCACTCTTTGATCACGGCATCGCGTTCTTGCCCGGACCCGCCGGGGGCACCTATCTCGACGCGACCAGCCCGCAGTCGCGCCTCGGGCCACTCCCGTCGATGGATGCGCGCGCCGTGGCCCTGCGGATGAATGGGCCGCCCGAAATCGTGGAGCTGCCCTCCAGCTCCGCCGACGGCCACGGCGTCGACGCCCGCTGGACGCTCACCCTGCGCGGGGACGGAGGGGCCGACCTCGACGGCGAGGAGCGAGGCGCCGGAGACGACGCGTTCTGGATGCGCTCGTACCTGACTGAACCTGGCGCGCGCGCGTCGTGGGTCGAGCAGCACTTGGTCGCTACGTGGTTTTCGACGGTTGAAGTCGACAAGAACGTCGACTTTAGGGGAGATCTCCCTCAGGGAGGCGCCTTCGTGCACTGGAAGGCGCGATCGAGCGCGCTGGCCCGGCACGAAGGGGCCGAGCTCGTCGTGCCCCTTTCGCCTTCGCAAACGCTCGCCTCCCAACTGGCCCCGCTCGTCCGGCGCACGTTGCCTGTGCGTCTGCCCCCGCACATCGCTCCGCGCAAGGAGTCGCACACGCTCCGCATCGTGGCGCCGCACGGGTGGACCTTCGAGCCCCTTCCCGTAGGGGGCGACGAAGACGGGGGAGCGTTTGGCCGAGCGCATCTCGACATCTCGCATGATGCCCACGACGCCAAAGCGATTCTGGTGCACCGCGTTTGGGTGTGCGACGAGAGCTCGATCAGCGTGGACGACTATCCCAAGTGGCGCGCTTGGATTCAGCGTGTCGACGCGCTGATGCACCAAAGCGTCCGCCTTCTGCCGACACCGGCTGGCGGGCGATGAGCCGTCTTACGTTCCTCGCGCTTGCCTGCGTCGCGTGCTCCGGGCCGCCCGCGCGCGCCCCCGCGGCCAGCGTCGGGCTGCCGGCGGCGTTTGCATCCGCGTTCCGCGCGGACGCCGTAGGCGAGCCTCACGAAGCGGTCGCGGCTTACTTGGCCGTGGTTCGAGCTGCCACGTCGTCCGAGGGCGACCCGTGGCAGGTCCCGGCGCTCGAGGCCTCGCTCGATGCGTTGACGACTCGCACCATGCCTTCGCTCGGCGAAGCCGCTCGGGACGCCGCACTGGCCCATAGAACGCGCGAGACGAGCAACGTCGTCCGCGAGCTTTCCAAGGACTTGTCGGACGCGAAGGGCGTCTTTGCCCGGGGGCTTATTGCCCGAGCGCTACAGGCGCTCGCTCAACGCCGCGGCGACGCCGTCGCCGCGGGAATCCAGCGCGTCGCCACGGGCTGCGCTCGCGAAGCGATCGTCGTGGGCCCGCTGACCTGGAGACCGATCACCGGCGCGGGCGAGCCCGATCCTTTCGATCGCTCCGACGCGAAGATCGAGAGCGCCTTTTCGACGGGAGACGCGTTCGATACGCCGGTGCACCCGACGCTCGTCCACGGGCGAGGGTGCCGCATCGACCTATCCGCCGAGAGCGCGGGCGCCGGTACGCGAGACGTCATCGTCGATGTCGACGTGCCCGAGGCGCAGACGATAGGCGTTGTGCTCCGAGCTCACGGCGCGGCCGACCTCCGCGTGAACGGACTCCCGATTCTCAAGCGGGCCTTCGAGCTTGGCGACGGCGAAGCGGCCCGTTTCGCGCGCCTCACCGTCGACGCCGGCGAGCTCCGGCTCGTGGCACGCACGGGGACGGCGAAGGACGACGACTCGCTGGAAATCGACGTATTCGCGGCGAACGGTATGCCGCTCGAAGCTCACGCGCCCAAGGTGGGAACCTCGACGCGCCGCCACACGCTCCGGGTCGAACCGACCCACGCTACCTTGGCGGGGACTGACGATGAGCTACTCCTGTCGGGCGCGGCCGCGATCGCCGCCGGCGACCCTAGAAGCGCCGAACGCGAGCTTTGGGGGGCCGCGACGCGTGCGGACACGCGCCCCGAGCTCGCGCTCGTGTACGGTCGCGCGCTCGAGACGGCACGCGATCTCTCGCCGGCCATTCGAGCGGAGCGCGCTCGCAGCGCCTACGAGCGAGTCCTCGAGGCGTGGCCGAGCCAATGGGAAGCGACCATTGCCAGTGCCGTGCTCGCGGGTATTCGCCGCGGAAGAGACGAAGCTGGCTTGGAAGTCTTACGAGATCTAGATGCCGCGCGGACGAAATCGCCCGGAGCCTCCGCGGCTCTCGTCGATGCTTTCGATGCCTTAGCGAGCGCGCGTGAGCACCTGTTCGACAGGGCCTCTGCCGCGCTCGCGCGCGCCCGCAGCTCTCTAGGCCCGACCAGCCTCGTCGCCGACGTCGAAGACGTCGCCCGGCTCCGAGTCGGCCCCGACCGCGTCGCTACGGCGTGCGACCTCGCACGTCCAATCGATCACGACACCCTCGATTGTTTCGATGCGTTGCGAGATGCCGGGGACCGAGCGGGCCAGACAAGAGAGCTCGCTCGCCTTCGGGCTCTTCTCGAAGCGCCTTTGCGCTTTCTGTCCCTCGAGCTTCGCGAGGCGCTGGCCGCGGGTGACGACGCCGCGGCACTACGTGCCTTCACCGCGATGCTCCCTGCGGAGCGCACCCTGAGCGCGCGGGCGCTCCTTTCGCCCGACGTAGACGCGTCACACAGGCGAGCGCTCCTTCTGCAAATGGCGCCCGTGGCGCGCGATTCCCCCGGATCGCTGGGGCCTCTCATGGATGCCCTCGGAGACGACCAAACCGCGGCGCTCGACGGGCGGGCCGAGCGCATCGCCGCCGAGGATCGCTCGCAGGCCATTCTTCCGGCCACGGCGACCGCGGTGCTTGCCCATGCGGAGCGCTACGAGATCTCTGCCGAGGGCGTGGTGCATTGGACGCTTTTCGACGTGAGACGGGTCAGCGGGACGACCGACGTGGAGGAGAATCCTTCCGCGCCTGGACCCGCAGTGTGGGGACGCGGCGCGACGCGAACCGTCCGCCGTCGCATTTTGAAAAAGGACGGACGGGTGGTCGAGCCGGACCGTGCTCCGCGCGCTTCGCAAGCGCATGCCGATCTCTCCCAGCTCGAGCAAGGCGATCTGGTGGAAGCCGTCTACGACGGTTACTCGCTTCCAGGCGACACCGGCGACATCGGAATCGACACTCCTGACCTTCTTCCCGACCGGTCTGCCGTGAAAGACGCGACGATCGAGATCCGGATGCCTCACGGGCTTCGCACCTCGCTCTGGAGCCACCCACTTCTCGGCAAACCCACCGAACGCGACGACGGCGGCGTTCGCGTGTTGACGTGGCACATGTCGGACCAGCGCGAGCGACGCATCGAGGACCGTGTGCCTAGAATGGACCGGTCCGTGTGCGTGAGCCTCTCGACGATGGTTTGGAGCCGCGTGGGGCGAGCTCTGCGCGAGACGCTGGCCGCGCTGGACGAGCACGACCCCGAGATCGCAGAGTGGGCACATGTCGTCGGCGGAGCCGCCGGGCGGACACAGCGAGCGACGGTGGAGGCCGTCGTCGCCGCGGCGGGCAAAGCGCTGCGCGAAGGGGACGCCGACCTGCTCAGCGACTACGGCGGCGGCGTCACCTCGGTTCAGGATCGCACGGCCCGCGCCTTTCTTTCGTCCCATGCGGGCAGTCGTGCGTGGCTCGTCGTTCGAGCGCTTCGCGAGCTCGGCATCCCGAGCGAGGTGGTCGTGGCGGAGGACGACCCCTACAGCGCCGACCCGTCATTTCCACCCCACTTCGCGCGCTTCGTGCACCCATTGGTCGTGGCCCACGTCACGGACCCCGGCGCTACGGCAAGCGTCAACGAGGTTTGGATCGACCCCGACGTCACGGGGCCCTCTTTGCCAGCCGGGCGAGTGTCCCCTGAGCTGCGCGGTCGGCTAGCCCTTTACCCGAACGGTACCATCGCGCCTCTGCCCGTCATGGCCGAGACCGGCCAAGACCGCGACGAGGTGGACCTTCGACTCGCGCTCGACGCGGCTGGCAACGCTCGGGGCAGCTTCGCGGTCGTGCTTCGAGGTCGGGGCGCCCAGCAGCTGTCCGAGGCCCTCTTTCGAATCGTAGGGGCGGAGCGGCAGCGCGCTCTCCGCGACGTGGTCCTCGCGTGGCTGCCGTGGGCAAACGTCGATGAAGTCACACTCGCGTCTGCCGAAGGCAGCTGGCAGGTCAGCTTGCGTGCCAACATCAGCGTGGGCGGCTACGCGCAGGCGCAAGGGGAAAAAACGTGGCTGCTGCCGGGGATCGAGACCTTGCACTGGGCGTGGCCTAGAGCGCGCGTCTCCAGCCTGGGAGCGACGTTTGCGGCTCGCGCCGAGCGCGAGAGCGCGCTGGCAGTGAGCACCGCAGCCCAGTATCACATGCACCGCAGGGTCGAGCTTCCCCCCGGAGTGGTCGTCGCGCGCCTGCCGGGGCCCATCGAAGTCAGCACCGATCTGCTCCAAGCATCCCGAAAGATCGCCGTAACCACGACCGACGACCGCCACGTCATCGACGACGACTTCTCGCTCGCCATCGCCACCGGGACCGTTGCGAAGGCCGACTACGCGCGGTTCGTCACGGCCGCCCACGCGGCCGACGACGCTTTCCTCGCGAGCACGTGGCTGTCCAAGGACATCAAGGTCTCGGCGGGGCCGCCTTGACGGCCATTTTTGCTTTCACTACCGTCGCGGCTCTCTCGGTAGTGGCGAAACCTCGCCCCGTACGAAATGGGTTTTGAACCATGAGCGGCCATTCGAAGTGGGCCACTATCAAGCACAAGAAGGGTGCGCTCGACGCGAAGCGCGGAAAGCTCTTCACCAAGCTCATCAAGGAAATCACCGTAGCCGCCCGCATGGGCGGCGGTGACCCTGGCGGCAACCCTCGCCTGCGAAAGGCCATCGCCGACGCCAAAGGCCAGTCGATGCCCAATGACACGATTACTCGTGCCACCAAGCGCGGCACCGGGGAGATCGAGGGCGCCGCATACGAAGAAATCCTCTATGAGGGCACGGGGCCCTCGGGGACGCTGTTTCTCGTCGAGGCCATGACCGACAACCGCAACCGCACCGTCGCCGAGATTCGCAAGATCTTCGAAAAGCACAGCGGGGTGCTTGGCGCCGCGGGGACCGCGGGCTGGGCTTTCGATCGGAAAGGGGTTATCGCTCTGGCAAGCGAGACCCGTGAAGATCAGCTCATGGAGGTCGCCGTCGGAGCGGGGGTCGAAGACTACCAGCCGACGGGAGACGAATGGCAGCTCACCATGCCCCAAGAGGCGCTGAGCGCCGTGACCGAAGCGCTCGAAAAGGCGTCCCTCAAGCCCAAATCGAGCACGATGGCGTTCGTGCCCAAGATCAAAAAGCCACTTTCTGGGCGCGATGCTCAGGTTGCGCTCAACTTGGCCGAAGCGCTCGATGATCACGACGACGTGCAGAACGTGTACGCGGACTTCGACATTTCCGACGAGGAGCTCGCGAGCCTCGCCGGCGCCGGATAGAGCATGACCCTCGTGCTCGGGCTCGATCCGGGCACGCGCCATTTCGGGTGGGGCGTCGTCGAACGGCGTGGACCGCGGTTCGTCCACGTGGCCCACGGAGTCATCGATACCGACGCGCACGACATCATCGCCGCGCGTCTTGTCGTGATCGAACGTGCTCTTCTCGAAGTCTTGAGCGCTCATGGGCCGACGGAGGCCAGCGTCGAAGCGCTCTTTTTTGCCAAGGATCCTCAGGCCGCCTCGAAGCTCGGACATGCTCGAGGCGTCGCGCTTCTCGTGTGCGCACGCGCGGGCCTCGCGATCCACGAGTATGCGCCCGCGCTCGTGAAGCGCGCCGTGACGGGCAGCGGGCGGGCGGACAAGCACCAAGTTGCGCAGATGGTTCGCGTGGTGCTCGCCCTATCCGCCCCTCCTCCTCCCGATGCCGCGGACGCTCTTGCGGCGGCGATTGTTCACTTGCAGCGGGCACCGATGCTCGCCGCGGCGGCTTCCTTTCGGCGCACCTAGGGCTGCGTCCGATGCGGCTTCCGGGCGACGGACCCCTAGCTCCGTGCCATAAGGAGGCATAATGAGCCGCCACGCCCACCGATGGCTTGCCGCACTCTTCGTTTGCCTTGCCCCACTGTGTCTCGCGGGCACCGGCCAAGCTCAACCGGCCCCTGCCCCTGCCCCGCTTTCGAGCGCGGACAAGCTCGTCTCGAGCGTGCAAGCGCTTTACAATAAGTCGACCACGTTCAAGAGCGACTTCGAGCAAAAGTTCTGGGTCAAGGCGTACAATACGGAGAAGGCCTCGCACGGGCACGTCACGTTCGCCAAGCCCGGCAAGATGGACTGGGTCTATGACGATCCGCAAAACAACCGGATCGTGTCGGACGGCAACGTGATCCGTATCTATCAGGCCTCCGACAAACAGATGTACGAGGAGCCCGCCGACAAGTCGCAGTACCTCATCGCCGTTTCGTTTTTGACCGGGACCGGCAACCTGAGCGATGCATTCGACTTCGAGCTTTTTCCCGGCGAAAAGATGAAATTCCCTGGAGGAGCCGTCCTCGTCGGCACGCCCAAACAGCCCACGCCCGCATACTCGAAGGTTCTCTTTTACGTGGACGATGCGACATCGCAGGTGCGCCGAGTGATGGTCATCGATGGCCAAGGCAACCGGAATCGTTTCGACTTCATCAACCCGAAAATCAACGAGCCCGTCGGCCCCACCCAATTCAAGTTCGCTCCACCGCCGGGCACGTCGATCGTTCGTCCGTGAGCTCACCGGACGTCAAGCGCCGACGGTCATTGACCCACGTTGGCGGGGCGGCGGTCACCTCAGGCGATCGCGAGCTAGCGGCTCTTCTTGCGCGAGCCCTCGACGTCCGACCGGCGCCCCCCCCGTCTGGGACCGAGGGCGCCGCCGACGATCCCGATCGGGTGCACGTCCACGGGTTTCACGCTTACCCGGCTCGCATCCATCCGGCGACGGCCGCTTGCCTCGTGCGCGCCATGAGTCGCGACGGAGCCACGGTCCTTGACCCTTTTTGCGGCTCCGGAACGGTGATCGTGGAAGCGATGCTGGCTCACCGAAGCGCCATCGGAACCGACCTCAACCCGCTGGCGGTGAAGCTCGCAAGGTTGAAGACCGCTCTGCCAGACGCGCCCGCCCGGGCCCTGATGGTCTCCGCAGCCGAGGGTGTCGGGGCGTTTGCAACCGAAAGGCGCAAACGCCGGGCGGGGGCCACGAAGCGCTATCCCCCAGAAGACGTAGAGCTATTCGACCCCCATGTCCTTCTCGAGCTCGACTCGATCCAAGCGGCTATCGCGACCCGCTCGGACCCTGACCCCACCTTACGCGATGCGCTCGAGCTCGTTCTGAGCGCCATTCTCATCAAAGTCAGCCGCCGCGTCTCGGATACCTCCGCGGCCGTCACGCCCCGCAGGCTGGCCGCCGGCTTCGCCACGAAGCTCTTCGTGAGCAAGGCCCAAGAGCTCGCGCGACGCCTGGGAGAGTTCGCTGCGCTGGTGCCGCCCGGCACCTCTCGCGCGCGAATCGAGGTCGACGACGCGGCCAAGCTTCGGACGCTCGGCGCCAGCACGGTGGACGCAGTCGTCACCTCGCCTCCCTACGTCTCGACCTACGACTATCTCGCCCAGCACTCCGCGCGCTTGCGCTGGCTCAAGCTCGACTCGGCGCGCTTTGCCGCTTCCGAGATGGGTGCTCGGCGGCGATTCGTGCGGCTCGGCGCGTCCGAGGCTCGCACGGCGTGGTCGCGTGAGCTGGGCGAGGTCCTTCGCTCGATCCGCAGAGTTTGTCGGCCGAGCGCTCGCGTGGTGATGGTGCTTGCCGATTCTGCCGTGCAAGACGAGGCACTTCGCGCCGACACGATCCTTGCCGCCGTCGCACGTGACACCGGATTCACCCTCCTGGCTCGCGCTTCACAGAGCCGGCCGCATTTTCACGCGGGCACGGCGCGCGCCTTTCAGGACCGACCTCGCGCGGAGCATGCGATAGCTCTCCAAAAGGATTAGAGAGAAAAGGTCCCGTGCCGCTTGTCGTTTTCGAGTCGCTCGACGGTACACCCCCTGTCGCCGTCGAAGCGCCTGGCGCCGGCCGGCTCGTGGATCTTTGCGATCAGCAGTCCGCTCCGGTGCCCTTTTCGTGCCGGAGCGCCTGTTGCGGCACGTGCCGCGTATCGGTTCTCGACGGAGGCGAGCTACTTGAGCCGCCGGAGGAAGACGAGATCGAAGTTCTCGACGCATTCGGAGACGACCCGGCCGCCGTTCGCCTTGCCTGCCAAGCCCGATTTCGCGCGGGCGCTGGGCGGCTACGGGTGCGTCCCGCGCCTTAGTCCTTATGAGGCGCGAGCCAGCATCCAATCGGCGATCGCACTCGCCACGCTCGGCCACTCGGGCTCGTTCCAAGGTTCGTGAAAGAGCCCTTCGCGAATGTCGATCGTCTTGTCCTTCGAGCCCGCGGCAGTTGCGACGGCTCGGGCGCTTGCGAGCTCCGCAATGGGGTCCTTCGTTCCCATGACGAGGTACAAAGGGAGCGAGAGCGACGGCGCGCGAGCAAGCACGCGAGACTGCGCCAGCTGGGCCTCTATAAACCAGCGCGCAGTCGCCTTTCCGAAGACGAGGGGGTCTTCGTCGTAGGCGCGAGCACGGACGGGATCGTGCGTGACATCGCTTCCGTGAAAGCCCATCGGCAGCGCAAAGCCCGGAGCCAGCCGAGATGCGATTTGGCCCGCGAACCGTTTGACCGCCGGGACCTTCAAGGCCGTGCCGAAGTACGGAGCGCTCAGCGCTAGGCCGCGCCACGCATCGGGACGTGCAAGGACGTACGAGGTCGCGACGAGACCTCCGAAGCTATGAGCGAACAAGAAGGCCGGAGCTCCGGGCGCCCGCTCGCCGACGAGACGCTCGAGGACCGCGGCGTCGTCCATGTAGTCGTCGAACCGGTCGCAGTATCCCCTCGGGCCTTCGGCGCGCCCGTGCCCGCGCATGTCGAGCGCCACCGACGCGATCCCTCGCAGCGCCCATGCGTCCGTCATGTGCGAATAGCGCCCCGCGTGGTCCCCGTATCCGTGCAGGACACCCACCACCGCGGCGGGAGGTGCTTGCGGGAACGCGGCGTAGAAAAATAGCGACGGCGCGCCGCCGCGAACGACAGGCCCGCTGTCGCGAAGAGGAACCGAGCTCACGGACATGACAGGCGCGAGAGTAGCGCCCTTGCCTCGAGACCGCAGGCCATTCTGTTCTAGAATCCTACGCGAGCTTGCGCGTACGCCATGTGCGAGACGTCCGGAACCGAGCCGGGGTGACTCGCCGCGAGAATCGCGCGCCCCCCACCTCCCAGGACGAGCGCTGAGTAGCCGGCTACGAGGTCGACCCACGCCCACGGGGCCCACGCGAGCTTCGCGTCGATCTCATGACCGAGGTCGGGGTCCGTGTTCTCGGGCGCCACCCCAAGGTTCACGAGGTAGTCGCTACGCCATACGCCCTGGGGGACGGCTAGACGGGCGTATCGGTACTCGACGGAAGCGACTCCCTCGACCCACGGCACGATGCTCGCGCCGACGCTCACTTCCTCTTCGTTGGACCACCCGAAGAGGTCCATCGCCCCGTGCCATACGTTGACGTCCGGCAACATCGGATCGAACGCTCGATACGTCGCCCCCCCTCCATCACCGCTGGCATAAGACACCCCCAATCTTGCGGCCGGCCTCAGAGGCGCGAGCTCGAAGGCGTGCTCCACGTGGGCCGCCGCGGCCCATGCCGCGCGCGGTGCCGCATAGGCCGTCGCATAACCGACCTCGTAGGCGACTTCCCCGCCCCACGCCCACGATTGCCCATCGCCGTGCAGACGCAGCGAGCCCGTGTACGTCTGGCCCTCGACCGAGCCACCGAGACTCGTCAGGGGGTCGGTTGGATTGACCTGCGCAACGCGGACGAGCCCGTAGACTTCTAGGGCCAGGAGCGGATCGAGCGCCCACTCTGCTCGCCCGCCGAAGAGCTCCCCGTAGAAATCCGGCGCAAGCGTGCCTTGCGGGGGGGCATCTTCGAGTGCGGCAGCAAGTAGCTCGACGGCTCCGTCGCCGGAGCTCCATCGTCCCCGAAACGCATAGAGGGAACGGCCTGCGGGCGACGCGTCTGAAACCCCAAGCAGTCGGCCCTCTCCCCAGGCTACGGGCTGGCGACCCACTCGAACGAAGCTGCGCGATTCGCTTCGCAGGCTGGCCTGAGCCCACGCTTCGTAGGCCCCCGTCGATGCCAGCGCCGAAGGGCCGGCGACGAACGGTCCCGTGTCGAAATCGAGCGCACGGGCGTCCTGGAGCACGATGCGAGTCTCCAAAACGTCGTACTGCGCATCGACCCCCAAGCGCACCCGCTCGAACACCATGGCGCGATCCACTTCGTCGACGTCGTGTCGATATTCTGCGCGCATGCGAGCGTCGAAAACGGGCGTCAGCTTCCAGTCGCCCACGGCCACGGACGCCGGAGCGGCGGGGCCCACTTGCGCGCCCGAAGCGGCCGCCCGGGCTAGCGACCCGAGAAGCGCCGCGCAGAAAGCGAGCCGTTTCACGGACCGCGACGCTAACATACCGGCGCCCCTCGTTACTCCTTGCCTTGCCCCGACTCTCGCTCGAGAAACGCCCGAGCCAGCGCGATGAGGGCCACGGGCTCGTTCACGCTCGGCTCGGTCGTAACCGCTTCGAGAAGCGCGTCGAGGATCTCCCCGATGACCGGCCCCGGTCGAATCCCGAGCTCGCGCATCAAGTCGCGACCGTCGACCTTCAAGTCGCGCGTCGATAGAGCTGCGCCCTCCGCTAGAACTCGCGCGACGTGCGCTTTCAGTTGGATCAGTGCGTCGAGATCGGCTTGGTGTGGACGTCCCTTGGCGCGGGCGTCGGCGGCGTTGAGCACATAGAGGTCGTCGACGCGCGTCGGGCCGACGCGGCGCACCCACCGGCGCACGGCGGCGTCCGTCCACTTCGAGTAGTGAAACAAGTGGTGCCGCACGAGCGCCACGATGCGCGCCCGGTCCTCGTTCGAAAAGCGCAGGCGCGCGGCTATGGGCTCGGCGATTTCGGCTCCGACGCGGTCGTGATCATAGAACGTGTAGTCGTCCCCGGCGTCCGACCATGCCCTTGTGCGGGGCTTGCCCACGTCGTGCAGAAGCGCCGCGATCCGGAGGACGGGGTCACCCGCGCAGGCATCCATGCACTCGAGGCCGTGCCGCCAGACGTCGAAGGCGTGCCACTTGTTTTGCTCCATGCCCACACCTTCGAGCAGCTCCGGGCATGTGATGCCGAGAATCCCCGTTCGCCGCATCACGTCGAATGCACGAGACGGAAGGCGCGCCTTCATCGTCTTGACCCACTCGTCGCGCACCCGCTCCGCCGCCACTTTTCGGTACGTGTCGAGGGTTTGCCCAATCGCGCTCTCGGTCGCGGGATCGAGGGTGAGCTCGAGGGTCGCCACGAACCGGGCGGCGCGAAGCACGCGCAGCCCGTCCTCGGTGAAGCGCTCCCTGGGGTCCCCCACCGCGCGGAGCAGCCGCCCCTGGAGATCCAGTCGACCGTGGAAGGGGTCGATCAGGCTTCCGTCGAGGGGGTCCACCGCTAACGCATTGACGGTGAAGTCGCGTCGAGCAAGGTCTGCCGTGATGTCATCGACGAACTCGACCCAATCCGGTCGGCGGCCGTCCGAATAGGTCCCGTCGCCCCGCAACGTAGTGACCTCGTAGCTCTGGCCTCCTGCAAGGACGGTGACCGTGCCGTGATCGATGCCGGTGGGGATGGCTCGCGGAAAGATGCGCAGAAGGTCTTTCGGGCGCGCGTCCGTGGCGATATCCCAGTCGCTGACCGGCCGTCCGACGAGCAAATCGCGGACGCAGCCCCCGACAATCCATGCCCGCTTGCCCGAGGAGCGCAAGCGCTCACAGATGGCGAGCGCGTCCCGCGGGACGGCGGTCAGGTCTACGTGGTCCGATTCCACGGGCTGCGTTTTCATATCACGCGGGGTCCGAGCACGGTCGCGTAACGAGCGGAGCCGTTCGTGCATCGAAAGGTTGGAGTTGGCGTCCGCGTCGAAGGAGATACGATGGCGACTTCCGCTACCATGACCCAAGAATCCGTTCCGCCGCAGCGCGCAGCAGAGCCCGCGAGTAGCCCCCATCGTACCTCTCGCCGCCCCTTTATCATCGCAGGGGTGGTGGGCGTGGTCGCGGCGTCCGGTCTCGTCTACTGGCTTCATGCTCGCCATTTCGAGGACACCGACGACGCCCAGATCGACGGGACAATCAGCAACGTGAGCCCGAGAGTGAGCGGGAACGTCAGCGCGGTCCACGTCGTCGAGAATCAGGCCGTACGGATGGGGGAGGTCTTGGCCGAGATCGATCCGGAAGACTTGCAGATCTCCGTCGAGCAGGCCAAAGCCACGGTGGCTCTCGCGCAGGCGCAGCTCGAAGCCGAGGATCCGAGCGTTCCCATGACGCTTGCGACCAACGAGAGCGCGGTAGCGTCCGCGGGGTCCGACTTGGCCGCCGCGCAGGCGGCGCTTTCCGCGGCTCGGAGCGACGCCGAGCAGCTCACGGCCCAATTGGCTCAGGCGGAAGCCAACGACAGAACCGCTCAGCTCGAAAAGGACCGCTCGCAGAAGCTGATCGCCGAAGGGGCGGTAGCCCAGGCCGACTTCGATCAGCGTCTCAACGCCGCAGCGGCTTCTCGGGCCAACGTCGATGCTCTCCATCAATCGCTGGCTGCGGCCAAAGACCATGTGACACAGCAGCTCGCTCAGCTGGTCGCTCTGCGCAGTCACGTCACCGAGATCGAGGCGAATGCGCCACGCCACGTCGCCACGCAGAAGGCCTCGGTAGGCGCACGCCGGGCCTCACTCGATCTTGCCAACGCACAGCTCGCCCAAGCCGAAAGAAACTTGGCGTACACGAAAATCGTCGCTCCCGTGACCGGGATCGTCGCAAGAAAGGCCATCGCGGTCGGCGACCACGTCGCTCCGGGCCAAGAAGTGGTCGCACTCTCGCAGACCGATTCGTTCTGGGTCACGGCCAATTTTCGAGAAACCCAGCTCGAGGCCATGCAGCCGGGTCAAAGCGCACGACTTCACGTCGATGCCCTCGACGCGGACTTGCAGGGCGTCGTCGAGAGCATCGGTGGAGCGACGGGCTCGCGGCTGAGCGTTTTTCCCCCCGAGAACGCCGCAGGAAACTACGTCAAAGTGGTGCAACGCATACCCGTGCGGATTAAGATCGCTCCGGGCCAAAATGGCCTCGACCGCCTTCGGGTCGGCATGAGCGTCGAGCCCGAGGTGACCGTGCGATGACGGCGCGGTCGTCGCCCGGGGGCACCGCTGCGGCGAAGCCGCCGCCGTATTTCGCCACCGGTTGGACGGGGGGCCACAATCCCTGGGCCATTGCGCTCGTGGTCACCATGGCGACGTTCATGGAGGTACTCGACACGAGCATCGCCAACGTCTCGCTCCCTCACATCGCGGGCAGCCTGAGCGTGGGGCAGGACGAGAGCACCTGGGTGCTGACGAGCTACCTGGTCTCCAACGCCGTCGTTCTGCCCATCAGCGGCTGGCTGTCGAGCAAGATCGGTCGCAAGCGCTTTTACATGACTTGCGTCGCGATCTTCACGGTCTCGTCGTTTCTCTGCGGAATCGCCCCCACGCTCGGCTCGCTCATCTTTTTCCGAGTCATCCAAGGGGCCGGAGGCGGCGGCCTGGGGCCGAGCGAGCAAGCCATCTTGGCCGATACCTTTCCGCCCGCGAAGCGGGGTATGGCCATGGCCGTCTACGGGATGGCCGTCGTTCTCGCCCCTGCGATCGGTCCGACGCTTGGTGGATTTATTACCGACAACTTCTCTTGGCGCTGGGTCTTTTTCATCAACATACCCGTCGGCATTCTCTCGCTCCTGCTCTCGAGCCGCGTCGTAACCGACCCACCGCACCTCAAAATGGCTCGCGAGCGCACGGGAACCATCGACTGGACGGGCCTGGGCTTGATCGCGACCGGCCTTGGCGCGCTCGAAGTCGTTCTCGACAAGGGGCAAGAAGACGACTGGTTCGGCTCCCGATTCATCACGGGGTTCGCGATCTACGCGGCCGTGGCGCTCGTTTCGTTCGTGGTCTGGGAGTGGAACCATGACACACCGATCGTCGACGTGCGCATGTTCAAGCGCGGGGGCTTCGCCGTCGCAAACTCGCTCATGCTCGTGCTGGGCGTGACCCTCTACGGCTCGACCGTTTTGCTCCCGCAATACCTTCAGGTCTTGATGGGGTACACGGCGCAACAGTCGGGGATGACGCTATCGCCGGGCGGCATCGTGATCATCTTGCTTCTGCCGTTCGTGGGTCGAATGGTCGGCAAGGTAGACACGCGATGGCTGGTTGCCCTTGGCTTCAGCGTGCTTTCGATTTCGCTCTTCTACATGTCGAACGTCATCAACATGCAGATGGATTTCCGAACGGCCGTCGAGCTTCGCATCTTTCAGTCGATCGGGATGGCTTTCCTATTCGTACCGATTCAGACAATCTCGTACGCTGGCGTTCCCCCCGAGAAATACAACCAAGTGAGCGGGATCGTGAATCTGTCGCGAAACATGGGGGGCGACATCGGGATTGCGTTCGTCACGACGCTCATCTTGCGTCGCGCACAGCTCCACCAGCTCAACCTCTCGGGCCGCGTCACGCCGTACGATCCTGCCTATACGTCTACGGCCAGCCGGATCGCACAAGCTCTCGAGCACGCGGGCTCGGCGTCGGTCACTACCGCGCATCAGGCCGCCGCGGTGCTCTATCGGCAGCTCCAGCAGCAAGCGACGCAGCTCGGATATCTCGACGCCTTGCGGGCGCTTGCCATTGCGAGCGCGATCATGGTGCCCGTTGTCTGGTTGACGCAGCGACCCCGTATGGGCGGCGCGGCCCCAGCCGCCCACTGAGCACGTCCGCAGGGCTCCTGCGGGCGCACCACCGACTACCTAGGAATCGGTGCGGGGCTGGCAGGCACCGCGACCTTGCCGACGGGAATCAGGCAGGACGAAAGGTCGAAGATCATGAACTCGAGCGCCTTCTCTTGCGGCGTGAGCGGGTGGCTCGCGCAGCCCGAGGGCACGATGCCGGCTACGGGCTCTCCGCCTCGGCCGCCCCTCATCCCAAGCATCGGCATGGCCGGATAGTCGGGGGGGACGCCCGGCTCGTTCTTGTCCGGTCCGCCACTGACGTGAAGGTCGCTATAGACCACTCGACCGCACGCGGGCGACGTGCCGATGGGTGTGTCGAACGAGAAGTACTCGGTGGCGCCCGGGGCCGGCGTGCTCTTGTCGAGCGTGATCCAGGGTTGCGACGGCGTGTTCGCCATCGAGACGTCCGCGTTGTGGCGCGCGAACCATATGGGCAGCTGGCCGTTTGTCAGAGCTCCAACGACGCCGAGCCACTGCCCGAGCGCCTGTCCCTCCGGAAAAGCTTGCCCACTCCACAGCGTCGTGACCACGTCGCCGGGGAAGGATCGCGTGTCGTCGACCGCCTGTTCGCCTCGGGTCCACGTGGCAAGATTGTCCGCGCCAAAAACGCCCTGGTTGAACCAGGCGTAGTGGAAGTGCGACGCGAAAACGCGCCCCCCCGCGCCAGCGTAGTCGGAAAGGGACTGGCGGTTGGCGTCGTCGAGGTTGGACGTTTCACTGCCTTCGCACGACAGCACGACGACGTCGTACTTCATGAGATCCGCGGTCGAATCCCACAGTGCCGTGTAAGACTGCGGCGATGGGGGCGCGGTGCTCGCCCCCTTGTTGCCCGTGAAAATATGAATGTGGCCCGCACCCCCTCCGCCGACGTACTCGTCCGCATCGACCCCGATGCGAAGGAGAAGACATTCGAGCGAGTCGGCGCCCCCCGTCGAGATCGCGATGTCGGGCAAGTTGCCCTCCGTCTTGTTTCTCGGCAAACGCAGCGACTTATCGGCCTGCGGATTGTCTTTGCACGCCGTGACCGAAGGCAAGGTGAACTGCATTCGCCATTTGCCCGTTTGGACGACGAGCGGGACGTTCTTCCCCCACGGCGCGTTCGGGATGGTGAAGTGGCCGGTCGCGTCCGTTACCGTGCTCGCGAGAATGGGCGGATAGAGGCTCGCGCAGCTGTTGCACGAGGCCCCGGACGGCAAGGCCGGCAGCGTCGCCGAAACGGGCACGTAGACTGTCACGTTGTAGAGCGGGTCTTGGAGCGATGGGTCGTAGACGGTTCCGCTGATGGTCGTGGACTCGCCGCTAGGGCAGTCTTGGGCCACACCGCCCGTGTAACCAGGGACGCTGCTCGTCGGGCCGCCATCGGCACCGATGCTGATCCCCCCACCGGATGAACCGGACGTTCCCACCGTGAATTGTCCGTTGGGCGGGGTATTCGGACCACCGCCAGTGCCGCCACTCTTGAAATCGTTGGAGCTGCCGCTGCAGTGGGCCGCAGTAACCATGACGAGCGCCGTCATCGCGCCATGAAGCATCTTTCTCGTCATTGGAATACCTCCCGTCCATCGGTTCTGCACCGAGTGCCGTACCGCCTCCGAGCCCGAATCAGGCAACGACTCGCCCTCGACCTAATTAGGAAGACGCTTCTCACCGTGGCACCGCCAAAGTACGCCTCGACCAGACGTGGAGGGGGCGGTCGGCGGCTGAGCCGCGAGAATTGCTGGTGCAAGCATACCTTGCGCTAGAATCAGAAATATCACCTTGAGCCGACATCTCGTGTTCTTGCTGCCCACCGCTGGGCTCATCGCGAGCTGCGAGCTATTGGCTGGAATCAACGATATCACGTACTCGCCCGAGGCGAGCTCGGGACCACAAGTCACGGGCGACATGGCCTCGAGCGGTAGCTCCCAGTCGGGCGACGAGGGTCAGCCGCAGATGACGGGCAACGCCGAACAGAGCGGCAGTGGGGAACAAAGCGGAAGCAGCGGGGCGGACCAGGATGTCACAGTTCCGAGCTCGGGGGCTTCGAGCGGCGCCTCGCAATCCGGATCCACGTCCGGAACAGCCACGACCAAGGACGGTGGACCGGACGCTACGGTGGAGGCTTCCGAGCCACGAGAGTCGTCTACCTCGGACGTGAGCCGAATTTGCGTCCCAGGATCCGGCAGCGGCCAGTTGCCTTTCGTCGTGGATTCCGTGTACGCGCCGACAGGCCTGTTTGGCATGGGAATGGCGACCACGAGCTCCGCGTGCACCGTCGCGCGCTCGAGCCCGACGCCCAAGGGCAACTGCCACACGGCCACCTACACGCCCACGGCGGGCGGCGCCTTTGCTGGCGTGTTCTGGCAGGACAACTTCAACTGGGGGACCCAGGGTGGCTACTCGATCCCAGAAGGAGCGACCAAAATAACGTTTTTTGCGCGAGGAAACGCCGGCGGCGAAGCGGTCAGCTTCATCGCGGGCTACTCGGGCGCTGCGACGCCCGCGACTCCGTGTACGGACACGATTCGCGCCGACTCGATGCCGCTGGCTCTAACGACGACGTGGACGGCCTACACGCTCCCCCTGACTGGGACGTACCCGGACGGGGTCTTGGGAGCGTTCGGGTGGGAAGCGATTGCTCCCGACGCGTCCGCGCCCACCATTACGTTCTACATCGACGGCATCGAGTACCAGTAAGCGACCCTCTCGCCTCCTGGCAGTCGATCTCTCTGATCGCGAGCCTCGCTCCTACTCGGCCGCAGCCGACGCCAGCTCCACGACTCCGGCTTTTTTCGCCTTCGCCGCCTTGCGCGTTTCGGCGAAGAGCTTCGCGTCGAGCTTCACCCGCTCGACGACCTCTGGCGCGGCTTCCACCGCCTCCTTGACGATCTTGACGACCATGTGCGGTGACTGCTGCATCAAGCTCGCGGACTTCTTCCCCGCGCCGCTCAATCGATCCCTCCAACGCTCCGCTCGCGACTTCGTGATGTAGGGGGCTACGGCCGCCACCATATCGGCCGAGTTGCCGGCGTAGGAGTGCGACGCCTTGTAGAGCGGGCTCGAAAAGCGGGGAGCCGTCTCCAAGAACGCCTTCACCTGCTCGCGCGTCACGCCGTGCGTTTCGAGCGCGCGCTCGTACTCGGCGTTTGCGACTTGTTTGGCCTTGAAGAGGTACATTTGCACGCGAGAGTAGAAATTCACGCGCCCATCCCCGCTCGTCTCGACGGGACAGAAGATCGTCCCTGGAAACTTCTCGGTAATCGCCGACTGCACGCCATCGGAGACGCCCGCGCTCGGCATGCAACCGAAAGGTTTCACGCTGAGCGTCATGTGGGCCTTCGAGTAAATCGTATTCATGATGAGCTTGCCGACCTCCATGTGGCCTTCGCCGCCCCGGAGATCGTTGTTGTAATACTCGTGACTGATGGAGGCGATATCGTCCATGTTGGGGAGCTTGTAGCCGTATAGCCCCATGGCATGTGCGAACGTCTGGAAGAGCGCGCGGATCGCCATGCCCGCCCCGGTGAGACCCGCGAGCTTCTTGGCAATCCCGAAGACGTCGCCCTCGATCTCGCCAAGCCCATACTTGGCGGTATCGGCGCCGCGCAGGTTCGCCCGGTCTGTGGTGTCGTGCTTGCCTTCCCAGACGGTGTAAAGCAGCCACGCGCTCACGAGCTGGATGTCGGCCTCTGCGCCTTCGCTCTCCAAGAAGCGCTGGAGCTGGTAGTTGCCATCGCCCTCGGTCGTCATCGCCCAGAATTCGCCGATGATGCTGACCTTCGGCTTGGCGAGGGTCTTGTCGACCTTCACCGCGGCGATGATCGGCTTGCACCGCCGCAGCGCCAGCATGATGTTGGTCTTGTTTTCGAGCGCCTTGTAGACGATCTCTTTGCACCGAGCGATTGCGCGGTCCGTGTCGCCCGCCGTGACTTCGTACGGGCGAATCCGATAACCAAGGGCATTGAGCACATCGCCGGCCACCAGCGCTTTGACGATGGCCCAGAAGAACGCCGGGCTGAGGTCGAGGCCCGACTCTTCGCCTGTGGCCTGTTTCAAACCACCCGTCTGCTGAAAGAGCACCACCTTGAATCCGTCGAAGCCCGCGTCGCGAAGCGCCTTGCGGTATTCGGTGACGTACATGCCGAAGCGGCACGGCCCGCACGCGCCCGCGGTGAGAAAGACGTACTTCTCGACCACCTCTTTTGCCGTCATCCCGTGCTTGTCGCGTAGGGTGATGAGGTATTTCACCAGGTTGCCCACCGTGAAATAGGTGGGATTACACTGCCCGCGATTGCCGAACTCTTTGCCCACCTGAAGGCCTTCGTTGGTTGGACACTCGAGCATTTGCACGTTGTATCCAGCGCCACGAAGCCCGGCCTCGACGAAGTAATCGTGCGCCATCGTGAGGCCGCCGACCAGCATGGTGATTTTGGCCTTTTCTCGCTTCGTGAAAGTCAGACCGGCCATATCCTCGATCCAATGCTCGGTCTTCGTATCGAGGCCGAGTCGCTTTCGCTCTTCCTCTTCGAACTTCTTCAGCTCCGCGTCCATATCGATGAGCGGGAGCGACGTCTTGTTCAAACCACCGACATTTCCGAGTGTAGCCATGGTCAAATCTCCGAACCCTTGAGGGCCTAGACGAATTTTCGAGTTCGAACCGAAAAAAGGACGAGGTGAAGACTCTCCATGTCATTCCCCGGGCGGCACGGAGGACGCCTGAATGCGAACGACGCCCTCGGGCGTCTTCTTGCCGAGCCGAATGACGCCCTTGGGAAGCTCGGGCGGAGTGACTGGGGCTTCGTAGGCAAGAAGGCGAGCGCGCAGCTCGTCGAGCTGCGTTTCGAGCATTGGATCGTTCTGACTTCGCGCGGCGAGCTGCTCTTTGCGAAGCGACAGCAGCTCGACACGCTTTCGATCGAGCGCATGAACGAGCTCCCGGTTCCGCTTGCCGGCGTCTTCGAGGCGCTCTTGGTGGAGCTTTAGCGCGTGCGCATAAGTCTTCACGCGAATCTTGATGGACCCGGCGGGCTTGTTGGCGTCGATGTCGTGGAGCGCCGCATACGGCGTCTTGCTCTTTTCGATGATGCCGTCGATGAGGCCGAAGGTGGGCGCGTCGTGACCACATTTGAACGAGGAGAGATCCAGGACGACGACGTTCGGGTGGTGCGCGGCGAAGCTCGCAGCCCAAACCTTTTGAGCGCTGTTGACCGAATAGTTCTCCGGCCAGACGTGATTGATCTCGAGAGGGCTCTTGATGATCCCCTTCTGGAGCTCGTCTTTGTAGTACCGGTCGAGGTATTCGCGATCCTTCGGGATCGACCGCACCGACAGAATCGGATACCCGAGCACTTGAAACTCTTCCGGGATTCCGTGATTGAGCCCCGGGTCGGAATGGTACGGGCGACCGATCATAAGAATGGCGACCCGGTCTTCGGACTCGACCGTCTCGAGGATCGCCCGCCCCTTGGACTCGACGTCCTTGTCGAAGAGGGTCAGCGCCTTCCACGCTTCACGGCACGCAAAATCGTTCTCGTCTTCGGTGATGCCGAGCCGAGGCCCAAACGTCTCGAACATGCGCCGCGCCATCAGCGTAGGCTCGACGAATGACAGCGAGGGGTCGAGAAACTCGATGCCACGAGTCGCGAAGAAATCCACCTCCTTCGTAAAGGCCGCTTTCATGACGTCGGGCGCACCGGCCACGATCGGGCAGCTCGCGTTATCCATCGTGTCCACGACGAAGTTGTTCACGTGCGTGAGGATGGGGAAAAAGATGTATTTGAGAGGCTTTTTGTCCTCGGGCGCGTGAGCGTGGAAAAGCAGGTGGTGGATATGCGCTTGTGCGACCTTGCTCGGATAGCAAGGGTCGATCGACCCGTACTTGCCACCCTCCACCCACATCTCCTCGGTGGTCGCGTCGCTGAAAACGATGCAGGGCTTGGGAATCCCGATCGCTTCGAAGTAGGTCCGAAACCATGGCGCGGTCGAGTAGAGGTTGAGAACGCGCGGGATACCGATGCGGACGCTCCGTCTCGCCGCCCAGCTCTCTTTCGAAGAGCGCCTGAAAGGGCGTGTGACCTCGACGCGCCGAACACCGAAGATGCCTTTTTTCAGCTCGACGTCCTTGGTCAGCGAGCCCTCCCCCGGCATCGGCGCCGCGTCGTAGAAGTGCATGAACGCCTTCTTCGACTCGTAGTCGACCATGTTCGGAAACTCTTGCGCGATCTTCTTGCGCTCGGCGACGAGCTCCAGCATCGACTCTTTGGACTCGACGGTACCCTTCTCGCAGCTGAAGCCCGCGATGTAGCGGCTCGAGCTGCCATCCGGCCGCATCGTGTCGATGAAGGTGCGCTTGCACTCGTTCGGGCAGAAATGACACACCGTTTCTTCGTCGTTCTTCGACGTGTATTGGAGGTCGATCGCGGCCTCGATCCCGATAAAGCTGGACGCGCCCTTTCGTTTGACGACGCGAAGAGTCTCCATGGCCGCGCCGATCGCGCCCGCTTCACCCGTGTGGGGGTGCACGAACACTTGCGCGTCGGGGACTCGTTCTTTGATGTAGTCGACCTGCGCCTTGACGGCGGCAAGGTTGTATTGCGTGCCGCCCTGGAGCACGTACTTGGTTCCGAGCGCAGCCAGCCGCGGGATCTGCACCACATATTGCCAGATGTTCTTCGGAAGCACTTGCGCCAGGCCCGCAAGCATCTCCTCCTTCGAGAAGCCTTCCTTTTGGAAGTTGACGCGATCGGTATCGAGGAACACCGCGCAGCCGTAAGAGAACTTGGGCGCGAGCTCGGCCTTGAAGGCGACGTCGGCGAACTGCGTGACGGGCACGCCGAAGGAGTCGGCCGTGGCCTGGAGGAGCATGCCGTTTCCTGCCGAACAACTGTTCGAGAGACGAAAGTTGCCGATGTCGCCGTTCTTCATGAAGAGAACTTTGATGTCTTGCCCGCCGATGTCGCAGATGACGTCGACGTCACCGAAGAAGTGCACCGCGCTGAGCATGTGCGCGACCGTCTCGACGATGTTTACGTCGGCCCGCACGCACTCCTGGAGAACGTCGGCTGCATACCCCGTCGCGCCGAAGCCCATGATTTCAAGCTTGGCTTTCTGATCCGTTTCGACGTAAGTGCGAAGCTGCGAGAGTAGCTCCTTCGTGTCTTGGATCGGGTTTCCCTTCGAGAGCTGGTACGCCTTGCAGAGAATCTTGCCGTCTTCATAGTCCACGAGCACGGCCTTGGACGACGTCGACCCGCCGTCGAGGCCGACGACGGCCCGAACGACTTGTCCCTGCGCGAACCGCCTCGGCTCGAACTTGGGCACACGATAGAGCTCGCGGAAGTCGCGGAGCTCGGTCTCCGTCTTCGACAGCGGCGGCCCCGCCGTTTCGCCGAGGCGCGCCTTGCGGCCCGTCGTGATGTACTCGCTGAGCGCATCGGTCGTCGCGAAGACGCCGACGCGCGCGTCTTCATGGAGGCCGTAGAGCACGGCGCCGAGCGCCGCATAGTATTGTGCGTTCTCGGGGACGAAGATCGTCTCTTCGATAGGCCGGTCACGCGGCCATTCGTACCCACGTTCGTCCCACGTCTGCGGAATACGCAGCCGCCAGCACTCCTGCAGGAAGGGCAAGTACGTGTTCGGGCCGCCGAGCAGGAGCACACGGTGTTTCAGCGTCCCGCCGCGAGTCAGCACGCTCAGGTTCTGTAAGACGATCGCGTCGGCGAGCGAACAGAGGACTTCCTCGGCCGGAATTCCACTCTTTATGAGATTGACGATGTCGGTCTCGGCAAAGACGCCGCACTTGGCCGCGACGTGATGAAGCTTGGAGGCGTCGAAGTGGAGCGCCGTCACGAGCTCCGGCGGCGCGTTGACTTTGAGAAAACACTTGTCGATCGTGGCGCCAGTGCCCGAGGCACACTTGTCGTTCATGGACGCGGTCGGGGTTTTCTCCCCGGTCTTCTCGTCCTTCTTGAACATGATGATCTTGGCGTCTTGCCCGCCAAGCTCGATGACCGACCCCACGTCGGGGTGCAGATGCTCGACTGCGAGAGTGACGGCATTGACCTCTTGAACGAACTTGCCGCCCGTCGGGCCGCAAAGAGGCGCGGCGCCCGATCCGGTGAGAAACATGCGCCAGCCGTCGGCAGGATGATCCTGGAACGCGCCGAGGATCGTCTGCAGCATCGACATCACGTACTCCGGCTGCTTCGTGTGATGCCGCTGGTAGTCGCTCCAGAGGATGGCCTTGGTCGTCGGATCGACGACGACGGCCTTGACCGTCGTGCTGCCCACGTCCATCCCAATCGCAAGCTTCGTTCGCCCGCTCGCTACCATGCGTGGCCCTCCGGGTGACTAGACTGGCGCGTCAGTCAGAATGTCGTAACGCGAACCGCGGGCCGGGCATAGGCTTTTCCGCAGCGAGTGAGAGCGCCGTCGAAAACGCCCGTGTTTTCCACGATTCCGAGCGCCGCCCCGCCGGCGCTCTCGCTCGTGCGTCGAAGAGGAGGGCTCAGGAACGCGCGGGATCCACACTGACACACGTGTCAGTCCTGCCCCCATGATAAGGTCCCGCGCGCAAAACCGATGCGTAAAGCCGAGCGGCGACAGAAAATCCTGACGCACGCCCGCGATGTCTTCGCACGGCGCGGCTACCACGACGCCAAGATCGAGGACATCGTTTTGGCGGCAGGGATCGCTCGGGGCACGTTCTATCTTTATTTCAAAGACAAGCGCGCCGTCTTCGAAGAGATCGTCGATCGGGCTTTTACTCAAATTGGCATGGCCATCGTCCGGGTCGATCCCAAGGACCCGGGTCGAACGGTCGCCGACCAAGTGCACGAGAATACCCGCCGCATCGTCGGCACGCTCCTCGAAGACAGAGCCACGACCAAGATTCTCTTGACCGACGCGGTCGGGCTCGACCCTGCGTTCGACCGGAAGCTTCAATCGTTTTACGAAGTCGTCGAAGGCCTGTTGGTCCAGAGCCTGAGCGAGGGTCAGGAGCTCGGCGTCGTGACACCGGGAGACCCGCGCATGTTCGCCTTTCTCATCTTGGGCGCGATGAAGGAGATCCTCTACCAAGTCGTGCGTCGAGACGCGGCCTACTCGGAGAGCGAAGTCGTGGAAGGTATCTACGAGTTTCTCGGGCAGGGGTGCTTGCGCGTCAGGCCTTCACACAAGAACCACCCGAAGAATGCTTAAGATTCACGAGACGACCACCGCGGGGGGAGAGCTCCGCCCGGTTTTCTTGCGGGCGGACGACGGCGTGCTCGCCCTGGTGTCCGAAGAGGCGACGCTCCCACTTCCCGACTGTGCGCTCGATCACGTGATGAGGCGTTTCGGCGGACCGCTCGACCCAGCCCAGCCCTTGGCCGAAGTGGGCACGCTCGATATCGGCGAGGGGCGGGTCCTGCGACACGTGCGCCACCTCGCGCGCTACGACGTCATCGCGCGCGACTATGTTACCTACAGCGTGCCGGGGCACGAGGCGCTCTGCGCCCTGGCCACGACGGTGGCAGGCGCGCTCGCTCATCTCGGCCGCGCCTATCGTGACAGAACGGGCGGGGCCCCCTGACCTCGTTTCCTTGGGTTGCCCCGAACGACGCGAACCGCGAGCGCGAGCCCGCTACTTGCTCCAGCCGATCTCGGCGGCGGTTGCCGGTCCAACCGCGAGGTCCTCGAGACTCACGGGCGGTTCTTCGACTCCTGGGGCGACGGGGCGGTTGCGGGCCATGATCTCGGCGAACCGCTGTGGATACGTGGGTCGGAGGCTGGGCTCAGCCAATCCCGCAGGAATGAGCGTGCGACCGGCCGCGTCGTACTTGTCGCTCGCGCCGAGAGTGTGAAAGAGCTCGTGCGCGGCCACGAACAGAGCAAAGTCGGCCATCGAGGCATCGAGCTCGACTTCGACGGTTCCAACCCGTCCGCCCTCCTGGCTCTCCCCTTCGATGAGCTCGCGCTGCGCGCTGGCAGGCGGTCTGGCAACCACGTACACGCGCGAATCGTAAAGCGATGCTTTGACACCGGCGGCGCTGTCGACGCTCGAAGTCCACCGCCAAAGTGCCCACGCGTGCTTGGCGGCGTCCATCCAGCTCTCGCCCGAGAATGAAGGTGGGTCTTCGGCGGCGTCGACCGGACCGACGAACGTAAAGGCGAACGGATGCATTGCGCTTGAAAAATAGCGCTGATGCTCGTCGGCCATGCGTGCGTCGAGCTCGGCAATCCGCGCTGCAAACGCCGCGGCGGCCTCGTCGCCTATTGGGCCGCGGCGAACCAGAACGAGAGCGACGGACAAAGGTCTTTCCCACGAATTGCGCTCGCGCCGGCTGCGCACGTCGCGCCACGCCCACAGGGCGACGATCGTCAAGACCGCAAGCAAGAATGCGACGCGCGCCCGAAAGAAAGCGGCGCGCCGACTCAACGCCACCGAGCTCACCCGCCCGTTGCGCCGTTCAACGTGGTGCCGGCGCTGGCTCGGGGTGAAACACGGACAAGACGGCGACGACCACCGTCGCAACGACGACAGCGCCACCCGTCACCCAGAGTGCCACGGGGCCCCCATTGTCCGGCTGGAGGGTCACGTCGAAGGTGCTCGTCTTGTTCGCGGCGACTACGAGGTCAGGTTCGAAAGAATGCATGCCCGGCGCGCTTATCTTCAGCGAATGCGGCCCCGTCGCCACCCGCCCGTCCCAGTTTCCGTAACCGGAGACGCCGTCGAGAGTGACAACGTTCTTCGGAGACGTGTGAATTCGCACCCGGCCTTCGTCGACCGCTGGCTGTAGCTTGACGTCGAGCAGCTTTTGGCTGCCGCCCGCTGCGGCGACCAACGTGCTGAACTCGAAGAAGCCCGCCTTGGTCACGCGAAGGCGATGTTCGCCGGGGTCGACGAGCACGTCGCCGGCGAGTGGAGCCTGGCCGATCGGCGCGTCATCGACGGTGACCAAGGCTCCGGGCGGATCGACCGAGACACGCACGTGGCCGAGGAACGGAAGGAGCGTGTTGTAAAGCTCGTGCGCCTCGCTGGCCTGCGCCGCGGTAAGCCCGGGTGGCGTGCTTGCGAGGGCTTGGTCAAGGTACCTCGCCGCACGTGCGTACTGCTGCATGCCCTTTTCGCAGGTCGCCATGTCGACGAGGAGCTTGGGGTCATGGCCGGCGTCGTAGGCGTGCGAAAAACGAAGCCACGCGCTGCCATAATCTTTGTCCGCCGCGAATTGCTTTCCCGCTTCGATGTCTTGCCGAGCGTCGCCAGGCGGGGCAAGCCCGGCTGCAGCTCCTCGCACCGGAACGAGGCTGGACGGGGCCGAAGACGGAGCGCTCTGGGCCCACGCGCGGCCCTCGGCCAAAGCCGCGACAAGCAAGACCGCGACCGGGATGTTGCTGCGGCGCAAAAAGTTCATGGATCCCTCGGCGTGTAAGGGGTTCGTCGCCTCGCTCATGGGCCCAGCTCCACACCAAGAAAGGGCATGAAAAAGGCCTGCGTACCGCTCAGCGCGCGAACGTTTCCGACCAGCGGTTGGGCGCCCAAAAGCACCCCGCTGCCCGCGTTCTCGCCCCAGAAGAGGAGGCCCAGAGACAGCGCCGTCGCGGGGGCGACGCGCCAATGCGCGGCACCCTCGATGGTGATCGCGGGTGCTGCGTAGGTGGTCTCCTGCGAGCCCCCGGTGAAAAGGTCGAAGACGGTTCCGTTCTGAACGATACGTAGGGCGCGCACGGCTACGCCGAGGCCGCCCGCCAACGTGAAACGCACGCCAGGCGTCTGCCAAGCTAGGCGCGCGCGAAGGGCAGCTATCGCACCGCCCCGCGCAAGGGTGAGCCGGGTCGTCGTTTCACCGGGCGTTGTAGGCAGAGTCGTGCTGCCGCTATCGGCTTGCAGGCCAAAGAGCGCGTCTAGGCCGACAACGCCGGACACGAAGCCCGCATAGCCGAGCAAGCCCACGCCGACGGGGGACGAAGCGGTGCAGTTCGTGGCCTGGACGCAAGGCGGAGTGAGGTCGCCATGGACGCCATCGGGCTCGAACGACGCGTCGACGAGTAGCCCTCCGTAGCCCCCGTGCATCGGCGGTGCGCTCGAGTCCCCTTGGATTACCGTAATTGGGGCAAGCGAAACGACCTCTAGGTACGGCTTGCCTACGACGAGCAGGATCTCTTTCTCGAACTGCTCGTAGCCGTCGCGCGCCAGCCGCAGAGAGTGTCCGCCCACAGGCAAGTCGCCGTCGAAGAAGCCTTCCCCGACGAGCTGGCCGTCGACGTAGACCGAACCCTTTCGGGCGGCGATCGAAACGCTCACGTGGGTGACTAAGGGAGCTGCTGCGAGCTCGATGTCGGCGGTCGCGCCTCGGCTCACGGATACGGTTTGCGAGGGCGCCATGAGCCCGTCGCCGCGCCCGGAGACTTCATGCGGACCCGGCTCGATCTCGCCCTGCCAGGGGGAGGGCCCGCGTATCACTCCGTCAACGAGCACCATGATTGGCCGACCCAATCGCTCCCGAACCGACACGTGACCGGTGTGAAGCTCAGGAGCTAGCGTTACGGCTACGGCCACCTCGACGCCAGCCAACGCAACCGGCAGGAGCGAGGAGTCCTGAAAGCCGAACTTGGACACTCGAAGGCGGTGAGGTCCCGGCGTCACACGTAGCGGTGCAGGTAAGGGAGTCGAGCCGACGTCGATTCCATCGAGAGAAACTCTCGCTCCGATCTCGACGATTTTGACATTGAGGGTGCCGGTTTGACGCGCAAGAGCCTGGAGCCGCTTCTGTGCGTAGCCGCGCAGGTTCGGGCTAAGCCCCTGAGGGTAGTCGCGGAGCATGGCGCTGAACGCGATGAAGGCTCGGACGTCGTCGTGAAGCGCATCACGGGCCTTGGCGATGCCCTCGGCCGCGGCAGCGGAGGGCTCGATCTGATTCGCTTGCTCGTACTCCTGAGCGGCGGCGATCCACTGGCCCGTTGCCGCGGCACGTTTGGCCCGTGCGAGGTGGTCTCGCGCCTCTGTCGAGCCGGCGGTCGCCGCGTTGCCTGGAACCTGCGCGTGGGCGGAAGCCGCGATGCTCATCGACACCGCTGCGCCAAGAGCCCATCGCGACAAAGCCGAGATCATCCGGATCGCAACAGCGTGCTTCGTCGTCATTCGAGCGCCTTGCAAACACCGAGAGCGTACCAGAGGCCCCTTCGCCGACGTCGAGGTTGTTGCCGCAAAGACGCCCGAATCAGCTGCGCGCGAACCGAAGCGCGAGCCCGAACCAGCCGCGCGCGAGGTAGGCAGCATTGAGCCCGACGTACAACCACAGGTAGGCGTCCATACGGCCCAGCACCGCCCACAGCCAAATGTGGCTTGGGTAGTGATTGAGCCACCTTACGAACACCGCCAAGAGAGCGAGCGCACGACGCGGCAGGCTCTGAGGCTTCGGCGCGACCACGGTCTCGTAGTACGCCTCTACCGTCGTTTCGCGTCCGGAGAGCTCGGGACGGCGTACGAAGTTGGTCAGCGAGAGCGCCGAGGCGACGATGGCTACACCCGCGATGCCCCCGAGCAAGAAGCGGGCGTCGCCTGCAGCCCACCATTGCCCGCCGAGCCCCAACCCTCCGCAGCGCCAAAGCCGTACCGCGAGGCTGCCCACGAGCAGCACGGCCTTGAGCTCGTCGGTGAAGAAATCAAAAAGCTGCCCGGTCTTCGAGGCGAGGCCCTTGTAGCGGGCAAGCATCCCGTCGACGCAATCGAGGCAATAGCTGACCTCGAGCACGGCCACGGCCGCCAGCCCTCCCCCCCACGAAGGCAGGCCGACCAGCATGGCCGAGGCCACCCCGAACACCGCCAGGTTGAGGAGGGTGACCTGGTTGGGCGTCACTCCAGTTTGCGCCACGGCAACGACGACGCCCGCCGCGATCGGGCGCATCACGTATGTATTGAAGATTTGGTCGTGCCTCTTTCGAGTCTGGCGGTAGACGCGGACCACAGCTTCGAGCATGAGTCACGAAATCCTAACGGTTTTTTCACGGTCGAGCCCGCAAGCGGGCCCCCGCGGCTCCCCACGCGTCCCAAACTGCGCTAGAGGGCGGATCGCCATGTCGATGAAGCGGAGCAAAGCACGCAACTCGGGCTCGGATCGCGGTTCCGGAGAAGACGAACGCCCGCAGCCTTGGGCAAAGCCCGTGAGCCCCGAGCCGACGTGGGCAGACGTTGAGTCGAAGCCCGATGAATCGTTCACTCGTTTCGCCCTTTCCGGGCGCTACGCCAAAGGCGATCTCATCATGCATCCGAAGTTCGGCAAAGGGCTCGTGCTCGACGCAGAGGCAAATCGCATCGAGGTCCTCTTCCAAGATGGCAAGAAGAAGCTCGGGCACGCGGTCGTTTAGACGGCCTCTCCGGTGTCCGAGATAGAGACTCTGCTCGGCGAGGCGCTTGGACGCCCAGGGGCCAATATTGGGGCGCTAGGTCTCGCGTGGGCCCGGGTGATGCCCGCCGTGATGATCGTGCCGGCGTTCGGGCTCCGCGCGTTGCCAAGGCCCGCGCAGGCCTTGATGGGCCTGGGCCTGGCGGGTTGCGTCGCCCCCGTGCTCCCGCCGAGCGGCGCTTTCGGGTCGAACCCCTGGCTCCTCGAAGCGCTCGTAGAGGTCTTGAGGGGCATTCCGGTGGCGCTCGCTGCCGCGGTGCCCTTGTGGGCCGCCACGATGGCTGGCGGCATGGCGGACGCTCTCCGTGCTTCGCAGGACACGGTGAGCGCGCCGACCGTCGAGGGCCGAGCCACCCCCCTCGGCGTCCCCTTGTCGCTCTTGTCGTGTGCGATCTTCCTCGGTACCGGGGGACCGGCACGCGTGGCTCGGGCGCTCGCTTTTCGCCCGCTGGGCGAGCACCCGCTGCTCGCGGCAACGACCGATTTGGTGGACGGCATCGGACTCGCTGTGGCCCTAGGCGGCCCGCTGCTCGCGGCAGGGGTGATCGCGGATATCGCTGCCGCTCTCATCGCTCGCGCGGCGGCCCCCGCGCAAGTCCACGCGCTTCTGGCTCCATTGCGGGCCCTCGGAATGCTGGCAGTCATGGGCTTGGTGTTCGATCGCCTCGCCGCGGTCCTGACGCGAGTGGTGCAAGCTACGCCCTGACCGCGCGCAACCTCGATATCTGCAGCGAATCGCGGCCTCACAACGGGATGTGATAGCCGACGGAGAGACCGAATTCGAAGGCGGCGACGCGGCCGGTTAGCGTGGGGCAGTCGCCAAAGGAATCGCACGAAGCGGTCTGAGAGAACGCGGGCAAGAACCACTGATCGGCACGGAGCGCAACCCCGACGGTTAGTCGCTCGCTGATGAAGTAGTTGCCTCCCGTTTGCAAACCGAACGCGAAGCCGCCGGTGCTGACCGTGACCTCGTTCGTGCCGAGTATCGAGGGCTCGGTGGGGGCGCTATTGGTGGCGAACCGATCGGCAACGATGACCGCTCCGGCGGTGATGCCGATCCAACCTTCAAAAGAGCCCGATCGAAGAGGCACGAAGCGCCCTTCGCCCCCGAGAAACAAGTAGCTGCGCGAGTGCGAGCGGTTGAGTCCTTTGGCCGCGCCGACGGATCCGCCAGAATAGTTGGTGTCCGTCGTCGGATTGGGCGCGTAGATGGCGCCGGCTCCGACCGACCATTCTGGAGCTGCGCGGTAGAGGATGTGCACCCCCGTCTGCACGGTCGCATCCCCGTTGCCCACGGTATGCAGCGGGCCGGGGAGAAACGTGTTGCCGCCGCGGTTGGCCGCCGAGATGGGCGCGTCCGGCAGCGCGATGATACCCCCCTCGAGCTCTGCGACGGTGTGCGGCCGGTCGAGCGCCGACACGCGATCGCTCGGCGCGTCGTCGGCCGCCGCGATGCGAGCGACGCAGCAGAACGCGCCCACGATCCACCAGCTACGCATCTCGCGTCCAGCCTAACGCCTGCCGCCGCCTGCCGACGATTTTCTTGGAGTCGCGGCGACCTCGCAGGGCCGTCACGGCGGCTGTTGCCTCCCGGCACCGGCATTGCCTAAGGTGGTCCCATTGATCGTGCCCGACGGTGAAGCTTCCGGCGCTGGCGGCGCAACGTGGTCGCTGCAATTGCCTCAGTTCGAGGGTCCCCTCGATCTGCTCTTGCACCTTTGTCAGAAGCACGAGCTCAATATTCTCGACATCCCCGTCGGGTTCGTCACTGAGAAATATCTCGAGCACCTCGCGGTGATGGAGCTGATGCAGCTCGACGTCGCCGCTGACTACCTCGTGATGGCCGCGACGCTGGCGTACATCAAGTCGAAGATGCTGCTGCCGGCGTCGCCGAGCGACCCGGACGACGAGGTCGATCTCGAGGACGAGATGGACCCTCGCGAAGCGCTCATCCGGCGACTGCTCGAGTACCAGAAATACAAAGCGGCTGGCGAGGAGCTCGTCGCGCGCGGGGTCGCAGGCCGGGATGTCTTTGTCCGCGGCACCGCCATCGAACACGCCCTCGCGGGCGATGCGCCGCTCGAAGAAGTCCCCATCTTCGCCCTTGTCGACGCCTTTCAGCGCGTACTCGACCGCGCCAAAGTCAAGCTTACGCACGATATCGTGGCGGACCGCGTGAGTATCACCGAGCGAATCGCGGAGCTTTCGGACCTTCTCGCGGGGCGTCCCTCGGTCACCTTCGATGAGATCTTCGAGTCGTCCACGACGAAGTTCGAGCTCGTCATCACCTTTCTCGCGCTTCTGGAGATGGCTCGTCTCAGGATGACTCGTCTCCGCCAAGCCGAACCGCTAGGACCGCTGCACATCGAGCTCGCCGAACCGGACACGGAGCCCATCATGAATATCGAGCCCGAGACGCCATGACAACGCGCAGGCAGCCAGGGACGTCGCCCGCCGACACAGAGAGGCCGCCACCTCTGGAGCCGGAAGGCACCGACAGCTCGCGCCCCACCGACTTGAGCGAGCTCGGTCCGGCGAGCGCGGAGAGCGCATCCGAGGATTCGCAGGGCACCGAAATCGAGCAAGCCCGGGCGCTGCCGCTCGCTCATTTGCGCGGTCTGCTCGAAGCGCTGGTCTTCGCGAGCGACAAGCCGATGACGTCCAACGAGCTCGCCCGCCTCTCGAGCGCACCGGTCAAACAGGTCAAACAGCTCCTAAGCGAAATTCAACAATCGTTCGCAGGCCGCGGGGTCTTGCTGGACGAGATCGCGGGCGGATGGCTATTTCGGACGAACGTTCAATTCGCACCGTTCGTGCGCGAGCTGACGAGCGGTCGTCCCGTGAAGCTCACCCGCGCCCAGATCGAGACGCTCGCCATCGTGGCGTACCGTCAGCCGGTGACGCGTCCGGAGATCGACGAGATTCGCGGAGTCGATAGCGGGGCCACGCTCAAGCTTCTGCTGGAGCGCGAGCTCTTGCGCCTGCTCGGCACGAAAGACGAGCCCGGCCGACCCCTTCTTTACGGGACAACCACCTATTTTCTCGAGTTCTTCGGGCTCCGGGCGCTCAAGGATCTGCCCACCTTGCGCGAGTTTACCGAGCTTTCGGACGAGTCCCGACGCGTCGCCGAGACCGAGCTCAGTCAAGAGATCCAGGAGCCGTCTGCCACCGGCCCCGTCTCAGCGCCACCGGTCGATTTGGAGTAACTAGAAGTCGGAGGCTGGGTCGGGATACGACTCGGCCAGCTTTGCGACTTCGTCGCGGAGCTTCTTGTGGGCTGCCAGCTTGCGTAGCAGCGTCCAGAGCTCGGGGTCGGCCAGGGCTTTGACCGGATCGGTTCCGGCTTTGGCTTTTCGTACGACCGCCGCCGGCCCCTTGGTTTGAAGGTCGCGCATGCGAACGACGTGGGCTTTGGTCGGAAAGAGCTCGGCCTTTTCCCAAGCGAGCACCGTGGCCTGATCCGTTCCTATCGACGCCGCAAGCTCTCTCGCCGTGCACGCGAGCTGCTTTCGAAGAGCCTTGATCTCCTCAGGGCTCATGCGGCTCATCCGCCGCCAGCTACGGTCATCCTAGCCACCCTGAGGGTCGGGCTCGCGGTCGCCGTCCGCATGTCGAGGTCCGCACCGACCGCGTCGATGCTCTTCCACAAGAGATCTACGTTGAGCGATATCGTCACTTCGCTCACGGGAAACGCGAGGGCGCCGTCTTCAATCCAAAAGCCGCTCGCCCCGCGTGAGAAATCGCCAGTCACCGCGTTGAAGCCAAAGCCCATCATCTCGGTCACGTAGAGGCCGCGCGGGGTTCCCCGGACGATCGCCTCGTTCGAGTCGGTTCCGGGTTGGAGGATGAAGTTCGACGTGCTCGCGCCGACCGAAGCGCCCCCGCCGCGCGCCGCGCTGGCCGTGCTTGCGCGATCGAGCTTTCGAGCCGAGTAGCTGTCGCAAAGATACGTCTTTAGCACTCCGCGCTCGACCACCACGTTTCGGCGACTCGGCAGCCCCTCGCCATCGAATGCGCGTGACCCGGGAGCTCGCGCAATGAGCGGGTCATCGACGACGGTGACGAGCGAGCTCGCCACCTGCGTCGCTTCGCGGCCGACGAGGTAGCTCGCTTTCCGCCAGATCGCGCTCCCCATCACGCACCCCGCCAGCATCCCGAGAATCGCTCGCGCCGCTTCCGGATCGAACACCACCGGGACCTCGCATGACGCGACCGTGCGCGCCCCGAGCTTGCCAATCGTGCGTTCGGCAGCTTTACGCCCGACATCGGCGGGAGCGTCCAGGCCCCTGAAGTGCCGGCTCCCGGTCCAGTGATAGCCCCTTCGGTTCTTCCCGCCCTCGTCGGCGGCCAGAGGAGCTACTCCGAGCGATTGGTACGACCCCGAGTAGGCCGCGCGAAACCCGCTCGACAAGACCAGCGCCACCCCCCCCGAGGAGCGACCGAACGTCGCCCCCTCACTGTTCGTGATACGGGGGTCGAAGGCCAGCGCGGCGGCTTCGGCTTCTCCCGCGAGGGCAAGAGCGCGACCCGCGTCGACTCCACCGCCCTCGGGATCGTAGAGTTCCAGGTCAGCGACTTCGGCGGGGTTACACAACAGCTTGGGATCGGGTGGCCCCGCAAATGGGTCCTCTTGCGAGAGCGAGGCAAGCTCGATTGCGTCCGCCACGAAGCGATCGACGCCTGAGTCGGTCAGATCGCTGGTCGAAGTCGTGGCCACTCGTTTGCCCGCGATGACGCGTAGCCCGGCCGAGCGTGTTCCCGCCTCTTCGACGAGCTCGGGCTCGCCTTTGCGAACACGAGCGGAAAGGTCGCTGCCAGAGCGGACGATGCACTCGGCCACGAAACCGCGACCGCCCTTTTCGGCCACCATGCGCAACACGCGGTCCCCCAGGGCGAGTAGGTCGGCGAGCTCGCGATCGATCGGCTGAGCGGCGTTCATGGTGCGGATGATACAGTAGGGCGTGCTCTCGAAGTCGCAAGCCGCTCCGAATGCGCGCGCCGCGCTCACGCTCCAGTATCTCTGCGAGACGCTCGAGCAAGCGGGCCTGCTCACGCCAGAGCAGGGGCGCGACGCCACAGCTCGCAGCGAAGTGACCCATGCGCGGCTTCTTCGGCAGCGCGCAGGGGGCGTCCGCAAACGCAACCCCGGACCCGCCGACCGGGTCCATCCCGCGGAGGTGCTTGCATCGATGGCGCTCGGTCAAGGCGGAGATGCGCGTTTCCCCCTGACCGAGCGCACTATCATGCAGGCTCTGGCGCAGCGTCTGGGCCTGGCATTCGTCGAGCTCGATCCGCTCAAGATCGATGCGAAGCTGGCACCGCAGCTGCTGTCTCGGCCCTTCGCGCGCCGGCATGCAGCCCTGGTCATCGCGGCCGACGAGCGGAGTGTCACGGTCGCCGTCGCCGATCCGCTCGACCATACGCTAGTCGAATCGCTCGAATCGCATGTTCGCAGGCAGCCACGTCTTGTGGTCGCGACCCCCTCCGACATCCAACGGCTCATCACCGACCTCTATGGCTTTCGGGGAGCGGTCGACGCCGCCGAGCAACAAGCGACCGGTGGCGTCGACATTGGAAATCTCGAGCGGTACGTCAAGCTCAAGCGGGTCGAGGAAATCGAAGCGAGCGACAGCCACGTCGTATCGGCCGTCGAGTATCTGCTTCACTATGCCCTCGACCAGCGGGCGAGCGACATTCACATCGAGCCCCACCGCGAGGCGTCATCCGTTCGCATGCGCATCGACGGGGTCCTCCACAACGTTCACAGCCTGCCCAAAGTCGTGCACGCCGCGGTTGTCTCTCGCATCAAGACGCTCGCGCGACTCGACATTGCCGAAAAGCGTCGCCCCCAGGACGGCCGCATCAAGACGGCCCGAGGGGATGGCGAGGTCGAGATGCGCGTGTCGACCATTGCGGTCGCCTTCGGCGAGAAGCTCGTGCTTCGTATTTTCGACCCTGGGACACTGCTGCGCGACCTGCCCGACGTCGGGATGTTCGAGGGTCAGCTCCAGGTCGCGGAACGGTTTCTGGCTCGGCCCAATGGCCTCATCCTCGTTACGGGGCCGACCGGCAGCGGAAAGACCACGACGCTCTACGCGGCCCTGCGTTCGATCACCACGCCGGAGGTCAACGTCGTGACGATCGAAGATCCGATCGAGATCGTGGTCGACGCTTTCAATCAGGTCGCAGTGCAGACGAAAATCGGCTTCGGATTCGCCGAAGCTCTTCGCCACGTCCTTCGGCAGGATCCAGACGTCATCATGGTGGGCGAGGTTCGCGACGGCGAGACCGCCGAGATCGCCTTGCAGGCGGCGCTCACCGGCCACCTCGTTCTCGCCACGCTTCACACGAACGACGCCGCCAGCGCCGTCACCCGACTGCTCGAGCTCGGCGTCGATCCGTTCGTCCTTTCGTCGACCCTCGTCGGCGTCGTGGCGCAGCGGCTCGTTCGCACGGTCTGCGAAGGATGTCGTATCGAGACGTTTCTCACTCAGGACCAGATCACGCTTCTGGGCATGGACGCGCAGGAGCTTCGAGCTCAAGGCCAGGACCCGTCGCTCATGGTGGCTTTCGGAGAGGGCTGCGTTCAGTGTCGGTCGACCGGGCTTCGTGGCCGCACGGGCGTCTTCGAGGTTCTCGAAGTCGATGACAAGATTCGAAAGCTCATCGCTACCAAGTCGGCCTCGGCCGAAATCCTCAAGCAAGCCAGGCGCGATGGCTTGCTGACGCTGCGCGAGTCCGCGGTAAAGAAGCTCGCCAAAGGCTCGACGAGCTTCGAAGAGGTTCTGCGCGTGACGGCAGACGGCGGATGACGAGGCAGGCTTCATCCGCGGTCGACGTGGGTGCCGATTTCATCCCGGAGCTCAGGGCCCTGGCCGCTGCAGGCGTACCCATCCTCTGCGTGGTGACGCACGAAGAGCGCCGGGCCCGTGCGCTCATCGGGCATGCGTTCGAGGGCAAGCGCGTGCTCGAGTGGACCGCGACCCGCGGCTGGACCGACGATGCAGGCGCGCATGACCCTGCGTCCGCGATCGAGGGTGCAACCCGCGGCGACCGTACGGCTTTGCGCCTGATGTTCGACGTTCACTCATGGTTGGGCGATGCGCGGGTCGTGCGCGCGCTTCGCGATTGGGCCCTCTCCGAGCGCGACGCGCCTCTCGTGCTGGTGATGCCGGTGGCGTCGCTCCCACTCGAGCTCGACCGCGACGCCCGAGTCGTTCATCTGGCTTTACCGAGCGCTTACATGCTCGCGACGCTACTCGACACCGAGATCGAGACGTCCGAGGCATCGCGCGACGCCCTCGTGCGCGGAGCCCTTGGGCTAACGCTCGACGAGGCTCGTCGGGCCTTCAGGCTCGCAGGGACGCACTCGAGCCCCGAAGGCGCTTTGGCGCGGGTCATTCACGAGAAAAGGGGCGCGCTTCGCCGAAACGCGTGCCTCGAGCTCATCGATTCCGACATCGGTCTCGACGAAATCGGAGGCCTCGACGTCCTCAAAGGTTGGCTCCAGGCGCGAGTGCTCGCCTTTGCCGACGACGCGCAGGCGTTCGGGCTCGAAAAACCGCGGGGCATGCTGGTAAGTGGCGTGCAAGGGTGTGGAAAGTCGCTCGTCAGCAAGGCCACGGCACGAGTGCTCTCGCTGCCCCTCGTGCGACTCGACTTCGCCGAAGTCTTCGCAGCGCCGTCGGCCGAGCACGCGATCCACGAAGCCATGCGTACCGTGGAAGCCGTGGCGCCCGTGGTGCTTTGGGTCGACGAGATCGAGAAGGGGCTCGGGGGCAGCGGTGACGCGCGACACGCGCGAGTCTTCGGCGCGTTTCTCACGTGGATGCAAGAGCGCCGCGCCGCGGTATTCGTGGCGGCGACGGCCAACGAAGTCGACCGGCTGCCTCCCGAGCTCGTGCGCCGCGGTCGCTTCGATGAAATTTTCTTCGTCGATCTGCCGTCGCCCGCGGAGCGGGTACAGATTCTCGCCGTCCACCTTCGACGTCGTGGACGGGACCCCGGAGCGTATCCGATCGCGGAGATCGCACGCGAGCTCGAGCACTGGTCGGGTGCGGAGGTCGAACAGATGGTGCTGAGCGCTCTTTTTCGTGCCTACGCCGAGCATGTCGAGCTGTCCGAGAAGCATCTGCGCGCGTCGGCGCGCGAGCTCGTTCCTCTGGCAACGCTCTATGAGGAACAGATTCAAGCCCTTCGCCAGTGGGGTCAGACGCGAGCCAGGCGCGCCTCGGCGGACCGAAAGACGCTCGACCTGTTCGCGGATTGATCTCGGGCCCCCGTCGCCGCCACATCGCCCCTCTTGCCCTGGCTCCGCCTCCAGCCGCATGCTGGATCCGCCATGTGCCGCAACATTCGAGTCTTGCACCACTTCCGGCCCCCCACGACGCGTGAGGAGATTCACGCGGCCGCGCTCCAGTACGTGCGGAAAGTAACGGGATTCAGGAGCCCGCACATCGCCGATCGTGCCGCCTTCGACCAGAGCGTCGACGACATCGCCGCCATCACGGAGCGAGTGCTGGCATCTCTGACTGCCGCAGGCCCCGAACGAACGCGCGAAGGCGAAAAGGAGAAGGCAAAGCTGCGTTGGCAGCGCCGTGCCGGGCAGGCGGGGTGAGTCTCTCCGATGAAGTCATCCGCAAGGAGGATCTCCGCCAAGCCCTCGCGGCGCTCATCGCGGCCGATCTGGCGACGCGGGCGCGCGCGCATCGTGCTGCCAGCGAAGCCGCGACCCATGACGAGGCGAAGCCCGAGAACGACAAAGACACCCGTGCGCTCGAGCAATCGTATCTCGCTCGAGGCGAGGCGATGCGCGTCGAGGAGCTCAGAGCGGCCTTGGCCGAGGTTCGCTCCATGCCCGTGCGAGCCCTCCTACCCACCGAGCCGGTCGGCGTGGGCGCGCTCGTGACCGCCCAAGAGGGGGATGCCACCCAGCATCTCTGGATCGCCCCGCACGGCGGCGGAGCTCGCCTAGGCGCCAGCAGCATCCAAGTCGTGACCCCCAAATCGCCCATGGGGCGCGCTCTCATGGGGAAGCGGGCCGGGGATGACTGCGAGCTCGCTGTTGCAGGACGTACGCGTGTGCTCACGATCGTGGCCGTACGCTGACTACACCCACTTGTCCGAGAAGGCGCGGTGCACGTCCAACCCGGATTGACCGAGAGCCTCCGAATCGGGTTGACCTACGAGCTGCGCGCGGCGATAGCCGGTCCGAAGCCCAACAACGACAATACGACGCGCGTCGACGGCGAAGTCGACTCGCCAGTCTTTGAGTGAGAGCACGAGGCCGCCCTTTTGTTTACGAATGCGACGATAGGGATTGGGCTGAGGCCCCAGTGAGAGCGCGCGCAGAATCGCAGGCTGGAGGTCGACCCCTTGGTCGCGCAGCCACGCGAGCTGGCTCCCAGCCGTTGGCTCGAACGATACCTCCCACGGTGCCACGGGATCGCGCGGCTCCAACCAGCCCGACCTCGCGTCAGGATGCGCGTCGGCGTAGGCAACGTAGGGTTTGAGGTCTAGCACTGGCGTGGAGTCCAAGAGGTCAATGCCTCGAACGTGGAGGATGAGACCGTCGATCCGGTCCAAGCGGACTGCGCTCAAGCCAATCGGGTTGGGACGATGGGGAGACCGCGTGGCGAAGACACCATGCTTGCGATCACTGCGCGGCGGAAGCACGCGGGGCCTCCAACCTCGCTTTTGCTCCACGTTCTGGTGAAAAACGAACAGAATCCAAATGCGGTCCCACGCATCCAACCCGTCGAGCGCATGCTCGTAACCGTGGCCGCCGAACAGCTCGATCGTGCCCAAGGCGTCCTCCGGCTGGCGCGGAGCTTCTGCTCGCTCGGTGAAAGGCGAACGGACGATGCCAATGGGCTCGAACACGTATGGCGTCACGGCCAGCGCGAATTTACAGGAGATCGGGAGCTCAAGAGGTGTTGAAGCGCTGGTGGCCCCTCAGCCCCGGCTCGACCTTTCGCCCCTCCCGCACTAATCCCTTGGCCGTTCGATGGCCGAAGGCTCACGCTCGCTGCTGCTCGAAATCGGCACTGAGGAGCTCCCGTCGTCGTTCGTCGACGGTGCGCTGGCGGCGCTTCCCAAGATTGTAGCGGGCGAGCTCGGGAAAGCGCGACTGTCGCACGGCGAGGTGAAACCACTGGGGACCGCGCGTCGCTTGGCAGTCTGGGTGGGGGACGTCGCCACGCAGCAACTCGACCTCGACGAAGAGGTCATCGGTCCGCCCGAGGCCGTCGCCTTCAAGGATGGGAAGGCGACGAAAGCCGCAGAAGCCTTCGCGGCCAAGCTCGCGACTCCCATGGCGACCCTCGTCGTCGTCGAAAAGGCAGCCGGTCCCAAGCAAAAGCCCGGACGATACATGGTCGGGCGGCGCGTAGAAGCCGGACAGCACGCCATGGATCTCCTCGGAAGCGTGCTCGACTCCGTGTGCGCAGCGATTCCTTTTCCGAAGTCGATGCGCTGGGGAAGCCTGGAGACGCCCTTCGGGCGACCCGTGCAGTGGCTCGTCGCTCTTTTCGGCACCGAAATTGTGACTCTCTCATTCGCCGGCGTTCGGAGCGGTCGCATCTCGCGAGGGCATCGGTTCCTCGCCCCCGGTAACTTCGACATCACGAGCCCCGACACCTACACCCCGCAACTACGCGAACGAAACGTCCTGGTCGATCGCGCCGAACGGGTCCGCGCGATGACCGACCGGCTCGAAGCCCAAGCCGAGCTGCTGGGGGCGAGCTTTGACTCCGAACAGGCGCTCCTCGACGAAAACGCCTCTCTGGTCGAAGAGCCCCATGTCATCGCGGGCTCGTTCGACGCCGAGCTCCTAGCGCTGCCGGCCGCCGTCATCCGAGCCGTGGCCCGTGGTCACCAGAAATACTTTTGTGTGCAAAAGAGCGCGGATGAGCTTTTGCCGCACTATCTCGCCGTCGTAAACACCGCCAACCGACCGGACCTTATCGCCAAGGGGATGAACCAGGTCATGCGCGCCCGCTTGGCCGACGCGCGCTTCTTTTGGCAGCAAGATCTGAAAACGCCGCTCGACAAGCGGGGCGACGGGCTCGGCGGCATCGTTTTTCATCACAGGCTCGGAACCGTGCGTGAAAAGGTAAGGCGCGTCGTTCGTCTTGCGGACGTCGTCGCGGAGCGCTTGTCGCTCGACGAGCCGACCCGAGCCGCCGTCCACCGCGCGAGTCAGCTTTGCAAATCCGACCTCGTAACCCTCATGGTGGGCGAGTTCCCGGAGCTTCAAGGGCACATGGGGCGCGCGTACGCGACGATCGGAGGTGAGGCTCCCGCCGTAGCGGACGCGATCCGCGACCACTACAAGCCCGTGGGAGCCCAGGACGACGTTGCGCCCGACGACGTGGCCGCAACTGTCGCGCTCGCCGACCGGCTCGACACGCTCGCGGGGTGTTTCTCCGTGGGTCTCGCGCCCACGGGGACCGCTGACCCCTTCGCTCTACGGCGAGCGTGCATCGGGGCGCTCCGGACTCTGCTCGACCGGGGCTACGGCGCGCTATCGTTCCGCGACCTGGTGACGACCGCGCACGCCGGGTTCGACGGCGTAAAGCTCGATCTGACGCGAGAAGAAACGACCGCCAAGCTCGAACAGTTTGCCGCCGAACGACTGAGAGGTCTGCTGGCCGCCGCCACGAGCTCGCCAGTGGCTGACGCTGTGGTCACAGCGAGCAGCGAGGCGGCCCTTGACAACGTCGTCGCGGCCGCGGCTCGCGCTCGCGTTCTGCAGGCTGTGGTCGATGCGAGCGAGCCCTGGTTGGGCAAGGCGAAGACGGTAGCCAAGCGCCTCACCGGAATAAGCCGCGAAGCCCAGCCGAAACTGCACTCGGCCGCATCTTTCGAGCCAAGCGCCAAGAAAGACGACGCTGTAATTCAGCGGCTGATTGCGGACCTGGACGCCGCCACCGAGACGCTCGCGACCGAGGGAGCCGTTCGCGATGCGCTCATGAGCATGGAGCGGGTGGCGACCGAGCTCGACCGGATTTTCGTCGAGACACTGGTCAATGATCCGGGCGACCCCTTCACGCCCGCCCGTCTCGAAACGCTTGCTCACGGAGCTCGATCGATGGTCCGCATTGCCGACTTTTCGCGACTCGGGTGAGCGAAAACCTCACCTTGGACCATGGCGACGGTATTGACCGCCCGAGCTATTGGCCTCATCTTTTGCTCAGGCAGGGACCTGTCACCAGGCCTTGACCGGAGGTTGACATGTTGCGGCATTTTCTTCTTGGAAAAATCCACCGGGCCAAAGTCACGCGCGCGGACGTCGACTACGTCGGATCAATCACCGTCGACGTTCGATTGATGGAGGCCGCGGGCTTTCTCGAGAGCGAGAAAGTCGACATCTACGACGTCACCAATGGGGCTCGCCTGTCGACGTACGTCATCCCGGGCGTCGCCGGCTCAGGCGAGATCGGGATCAACGGGGCTGCGGCCCACCTCGTGAAAGCGGGCGATCTCGTCATCCTCGCCAGCTACGGTTGGATGACGGCCGAGCAAGCCGCCATCAATCGCCCCCGCGTCGTCCACGTGGACGCCGCGAACCGGATCGTCGAGCTCGCTCGCCAAGAGCGTACGCCTGCGGTGGCTCGGCCGCTAGCTGTGGCTCGCGCGAACGGCCGCTAGCGACTCACGGGCCGCTCGGACCGTGGCCGCGACATCGGCGTCCGTGTGAGCGCCGCTGACGAAAGCCGCCTCGAACTGCGCGGGAGGCCAATACATGCCGCGAGAAAGCATGCCCTCGTGCCAGGACGCGAACGCGCGCGTGTCGCATTTTTTTGCATCGTTCCAGGAGCGCACAGGTCCGGCGGTGAAAAAAAGCGTGATCATCGAGCCCACCCGCTGAACGCAAGCCGGCATCGCGTGAGCCAAGATGGCCTCTTCGATTCCCTTCTCGAGCTCTCGCCCCAGCGACTCCAGTCGAGCATAGAGCGCGTCGTCGAGAAGCCCGAGCGTGGTCAAACCCGCGCTCACGGCCACAGGATTGCCGCTCAGCGTGCCCGCCTGATAGACGGGTCCCAGAGGCGCGACCCTTTCCATGATCGCGCGTTTTCCGCCATAGGCCGCGAGCGGCAGGCCTCCGCCCACGATCTTGCCGAGACACGTCATGTCCGGTCGAAGGCCGAACATCGCTTGGGCTCCGCCGCGCGCAACGCGGCACCCCGTCATGACCTCGTCGAATATCGAAACTGCTCCGCTCGCGGCGCACTCGCTCACAATCGCTTCGAGAAAGCCCGGCACGGCCGAGACAACGCCCATGTTCCCCACTACGGGCTCGACGATGACGGCCGCGATGTTGCGACCTCGCTCCCTGAAGAGAGCGCGAAGCGCGTTCGCATCGTTATACGGCAGCGTGAGCGTGTTCTGCGCCATCGCAGCTGGAACCCCGGCCGAGTCGGGAACGCCGAACGTTGCAGCGCCGCTGCCGGCCTTGACGAGCAAGTAGTCCGAATGACCGTGATAGCAACCCTCGAACTTGACGATCTCGTCACGTCCTGTGAAGCCGCGCGCCAGACGCAGCGCGCTCATGGTCGCCTCGGTCCCGCTCGAGACGGCGCGAACCATCTCGAGCGACGGAAACAGCTCGCACAGCTTCTCGGCGAAACGCACCTCGAGCTCGGTCGGCGCGCCGTAGCTCGTACCGCGCCCGGCGGCATCACGGATGGCGGCGACGACGGCAGGCTGCGCATGCCCAAGGACCATCGGCCCCCATGAGCCGACGTAGTCGACGTAGCGCCGACCGTCAGCCCCGTAGATGTAGGCACCTTCGGCCCTCGAGACGAACACGGGCGTCCCGCCGACCGCTCGGAAGGCTCGAACCGGACTGTTGACGCCGCCTGGAATGACGCGGCACGCGCGTTCGAAGAGCGAACGAGAAACCTCGTCTGACATGCGGAATCCCTTTCCCCGCTAGTTCCCGCCGTAAAAGACGATCCGCCCGCTCGCAAGCAGCCCGCTCGTTTCGAACGGTCGGGAGAAAGCGGTGTCGTATTCCAAGCTCGGACCAGCGCCAAAGTGCCCACCGATGAAGTGGCCGAAGGACCACTCGTAGAACGTGCCGATCCCGATGTATGATTGCGTTCCCTGGTCTTCCACCGCCCCGGGAATGGTGCTCGTCAGCCTCGCGCTGCCCAATCCCAATTGCGTGAAAGCGCCTAGCCCCTCCAGCCCGCGGGACACGCTGATGAACGGAAAGGCCTCTAGCCGCAAGCCGACGCCGAAGGCCGAGGCGTGGTCATCCGCATCTCGGAAGTTCGACGAGCCAAGCCAAAAACCGAAGTTCAGGTAGTCGGTCAACGCACCGAGCACGAGAAGCGACAATCCGGAACCCACCATCCACCCGCTCGACGAGTGGTATTGCGCGTAGCCAATCTCTTGGGAGTTGTTCGGATAGCCGCTTCCCTGACCGAGACCTACGCCAAAAGTGAGGCCGATCACGATGCCGTCGCGCAGCCGCGGGGGGACGTCGAGATACGCAGGTGCGTCGTCGGAAGACACCGCTGGCGCCGCAGAAACGGCCGCAGCCAAGACGAGCGGGACCATGCCCCACTCCTAGCATCGGCGGGGGGCCGCGCGCCCGGCTCGCGTCAATTTCCGCAAAGTAGGGCTAGGCGCGTGGGCAGGCTCTGGTAAGAAGTTTCGCATGCCGGCTTTCGACCCCTCGCTCGCCGAGTCCGACCCTGCGGTGGCGCGCATCATCGCGGAGGAAAACCGCCTCGAGCACGACAAGATCCGCCTCATCGCCAGCGAGAACTATGCCTCGCGCGCGGTTATGGAAGCCTCGGGCTCGATTCTCACCAACAAGTACTCCGAGGGGTACGCGCACCGGCGCTACTACGAGGGGCAGCAGGCCATCGACCAGGTCGAGGAGCTCGCGATCGCTCGCCTGAAGGCGCTCTTTCAAGCCGAACACGTCAACGTCCAGCCCTACTCTGGCAGCCCTGCGAATCTCGCGGTCTATTTTGCGTTCTGCGCGCCAGGCGACACCATCATGGGCCTCGCGCTTCCCGCAGGTGGTCACCTGACGCATGGCCACTCGGTGTCGATCACCGGCAAGTACTTCAAGAGCGTGCAGTACGGCGTCAAAAAGAGCGATCACTACATCGACATGGACCAGGTTCGCGATCTGGCGCGCGAGCACCGTCCGAAGCTCCTTTGGTGCGGCACGACCGCCTACCCCCGAGTGCTCGACTTCGCCGCGTTTCGCGCCATCGCCGACGAAGTCGGCGCTCTGCTTGTCGTCGACATGGCTCACATTGCGGGGCTCGTATGCGGCGGCGCCCACCCGTCTCCCATGGGTCTTGCCGACGTCGTCACGTCGACGACGCACAAAACGTTTCGAGGGCCTCGCGGCGGAATGATTTTCTGCAAGAAAGAGCACGCGGCCGCCATCGACAAGGCGGTCTTTCCCGGACTTCAGGGAGGACCACACAATCACGTCACGGCCGCAATCGCCGTGGCGGCGCACGAAGCCTCACGCCAGGAGTTCAGGGACTACGCGAAGGCGGTGGTCGAAAACGCTCGCGTGCTCGCGGGCGATTTGAAGGCGCGCGGCTTTGGCGTCAGCACCGGCGGCACCGACAACCACCTCATGCTCGTCGACGTCACGAGCAAGGGCGTGTCGGGCAAGCCGCTCGCCCATGCCCTTGATCGCGCCGGAATCGTGCTGAACTACAACAGCGTACCGTTCGACCCGCGCAAGCCCTTCGACCCCTCCGGCATTCGCATCGGGACACCGGCGGTGACGACGCGCGGCATGGGCAGCGACGTCATGAAACGCATTGCAGAATGGATCGATCGCGTCACGCAGAAGCCGAGCGACGAAAGCTCTCTGGCGGCGATTGCGAGCGAAGTTCGCGACCTTTGCGCGAAGTATCCCGCACCCGGCGTCCGACTGAGCTAGGCGGCGCTGGCCGCGATTAGCGGCCGACAGTCTTTCGCCAGGTGGGACGGTCGCTGATGGCCGACCACCACGCTGCAACGCGGGGATGCTCGACGAGCTTGCTCGCGGCGGGGGTCAGCGTCAGGTATTCGAAATACGGAGCAAACGTGATTTCGGCGATCGAGAACGTCTTGCCCGCGAGAAACGGCCCCTTCGACAGGGCGCGCTCCAAAACGCCAAGCGCGGTGTCCAGCCCAGCGCCGGCCACCTTGAGAACCTCAGGGGTTTGCTCGCGCTTGAACACGGCGTGATAGATGAACTTCATCGCATGGGGTGTGAAATTGGAGGTTTCAATGCTGATCCATTGCTCCATCAACGCGCGCCCCTGCAAATCCTTCGGGGTGAGCTGGCCACCGGCCTTGCCGTCGATGTAACGCGCCATCGCGCGTGATTCGTAGAGCTCGAACCCTTCGTCCTCGAGGGCGGGGATCTGACCGAACGGCTGGCGTGCGAGGTGGGCGGGCTGCTTGTGCTGCCCCGTTGCGAAGTCGACGAGCACGAAATCGAATGCGGTCTGGGTCTCGTGTGCGGTCATCAAGACTTTGCGTGTGCAGGTGCTCGCAGGGTGTCCAAAAATTTTCATGGCGGCACCCTATCACGGAGTGCGCTCGCGGCGACGCGGGGGCAGGTCAGGTGTACTTCCCGCGTTCGGCCGGGTGCTCGTTTTCGTACGCTTCCAGGCTCTCTCTCGTGATCTCGACTTCGATCTCGCCCTCAGCGAGGATCCGACACTGGCAGCCTAGGCGCGAGCTGGCTCGCACGTCGAAGGCCTTGTCCAAGATGTCCGCTTCCTCGTCGCCCTGCTCACCGAGAAGGTCTGCGCCTCGCGTGACGTAGACATGACACGTCGAGCACGCGCACACTCCGCCGCAGGCGCTGCCTTCTGGGATGTGTGCTTTGGCGGCGGCTTCGAGAATCGATGTCCCAACTGGAACGTTGACCTCGCCGAACCCTTTGAAACGGACGATCGCCATCAGCGCGTCCCCGTCGCGTGCGCCGCCTCGATGCCTTTGGCGTTCTCGACGCTCTTCTCGACCACGTCGACGCGCCGACCCTCGATAGCTTGCGCAATGGCCCGGTCCATTCGGCGCCCCGCGAACGCCTTGGTCGCGGCGTCGAGCGCTTCGATGTCGGCCCGGACGCGCGACGGATCATTGCCCGCGGCCGACGTGGCCGCTTGTGCGCACGCCTCTTCGATCCTCGAGCGCTCTTCTGTGTCGAGTAGGTCGGCGTCCTCACCAAGCGCCTTCTTGGTGGCTTCGACGATGCGATGCGCCTCGACGCGATGCTCGGCCAGACGGCGGAGCCTCAAGTCGCTCTCACCGTGATCGAGAGCCTCGAGCAACATTCGCTCCACGGTGGCGTCGTCGAGACCATAGCTGGGCTTGACGGCGATGCGCTGCTCGACCCCCGTCGTCAATTCCTTCGCGTGCACGCTGAGCAACCCATCGGCGTCGACCTGAAACGTCACGTCGAGCCTCGCCATTCCGGCGGGGAGGGGCGGAATCCCCTTGAGGGTGAACTTGGCCAGGCTTCGATTGTCCCGAGATAGCTCACGCTCGCCCTGCAACACGTGAATCTCGAAACCCGTCTGACCATCCTCCTGAGTCGTATACGTGGCACGCGCGGCGCACGGAATCGTCGAGTTGCGCGGGAGGACTTTGTCGACGACTCCCCCACCCACCTCGATTCCGAGCGAGAGCGGGATGACGTCGAGGAGCAACACGTCGTCAGTCTGGCCCACGCCCGCGAGCAAATCGGCCTGAAGCGCCGCGCCGAGCGCCACGACCTGGTCAGGATCGATGTCCGCCAGTGGCTCTTTCTCGAACAAATCGGCGACATACCGTCGCACGGCAGGCACGCGCGTTGCCCCGCCGACGAGAATGACGCCATCGAGACCATCGGCTCGCAGGCCCGCATCCTTGAGGGCGCGACGGCAGGTCGTGCCGGTCTTGTCGAGAATAGGACCGATGAGCTCTTCGAAGCGCGCGCGGGACAACTCGAAGGCGCCATGCCCTGGGATTTGGACCTCGACCCGCTCGTGATGGGTGAGCTGATGCTTGGCCGCGCGCGCTTGGTCGAGCACCCGCCGAACGAGCTCGGGCGTTTGACGGACGTCCGCGAAGCCGGCGCTTCGCAAGAGCTCGTGCGCGATAGCGCGGTCCATGTCATCGCCTCCAAGCTGGCTATCGCCCCCCGTCGACCGGACCTGAAACACTCCTTTTTCGAGCAAGAGGATCGTGATGTCGAACGTGCCTCCCCCGAGGTCGTAAACGGCAAATACGCCGTCTTGCTTCTTCTCGACACCGTAGGCGAGGGCCGCCGCAGTGGGCTCGTTGATCAGCCTGAGCACCTCCAGACCCGCAAGGCGTGCGGCGTCCTTCGTCGCTTGGCGTTGAGCGTCGTCGAAGTAAGCCGGCACGGTGATGACGGCGCCGCCGACGCTTCGCAACCTGTCCTCGGCCTGCGTCTTGAGCACCCGCAGGATTTCGGAGCTAACCTCGACCGGCGTTACCACGCGACCCCCTGCGACCCGAAAGCGCACGGTGTTGGGCTCTCCGGGATCGGGAGAAACGAATGCGTAGGGCCCGAGGCGCCGAGTCTCCGGATCGTCTGCCCCGCGGCCCATGAACCGTTTGACGCTGGCGATCGTGTCGCGAGGGTGCTCCAAAGCGAGATCCATCGCTCGCCGACCGACGACAATCTCGCCGTTGGGCAAGTAGGTGACCACGCTCGGCACCAGCACGGCGAGATCGCAGTCGGCGATCGCCACCGGCCGCTCATTGGCCACGTAGGCCACGAGGGAGTTGGTCGTCCCGAGATCGATGCCGATTGGGCGGGGGACAGCCTTGGGATCGAAAATCTCGAAGAGTGCCATCACGCCGTCCGTTCGTCTTCCGCAGCGCTCACTTCGGCAAGGAAGCGACGGTAGAAGCGAAGCTCCCCGAGACGCCCGAGCAGCGAGGACGTCTCGCCCTTCGCGAAACCCCGCGACAAATCGCGTTGGGCTTCGTCCGCCCGAGCCCGAACGGATTCGGCGAGACCGCGAACGGCAGCCAGGTCCCGCGCACCTGTGGCGCGGGCGAGCTCCTCGCGTTGCTCGAGCATTTCCATGAGAAACTCCGGCGCCGCTTTGGGCTCTCGGTCCTCGCCGACGCCGACGCCGCTCAAGCTGAGGAGAGCCTCGGCGCGTTCAATGGGATCGCGAACGATCCGCCACGCCGCGTTGACGTCGATGGCTCTCACCAGTGCCTCGCGGCGCTCGCTCGCCATCGACCCGACGTGCCGGTCTGGATGCAGTCTCCGAGACAGCTCGCGGTGCGTCTTCTCGAGGGCTTCGAGGTCGACGTCGTAGCTACGTGGTATTCCAAGTGTAGCGAAGGGATCCATGGTGCAGCAGGCGCTATTGGGCTCTTTGCCCCATTGGGGCGGCAGACGCGGCTAGACGGAAAACGAGCTGCCGCAACCGCAGCCGCTCTTTTCGTTGGGGTTCACGAACTTGAACCCTTGCCGCATGAGCGTTTGCTCCCACTCGAGAACGGTGCCCGCGAGGTAAAGCAAGCTCTTGGGATCGACGACGACGCGCACTTTCGAGCCATCACTTGCCATGAGATCGAGGACTCGGTCCCGCGAGTGAGGAGGGCCGTCGTGAAACTCGATGACGTACGTAAACCCCGAGCACCCACCGCCGCGGAGGCCGAGGCGCAGACTCGCGTCCGGCGTCGCGCGCTTTTTCAGCTGACGAGCGATGGCGTCGACCGCCGAGCCAGACACCGAGAGGCTGGGAGCCGCCTCGGGCGGCTCGCGCGACTGAATCTCTTGCATGCTCACCCTTTTTCGGCAGCAGCCCGGTCGAGCTGCTTCTTCCGATAGTCGGAGATGGCACTCTTTATCGCGTCTTCGGCAAGGACCGAGCAGTGAATCTTGACGGGTGGCAGGTTGAGCTCCTCGACGATTTGCGAGTTCTTGATGCTCTCTGCTTCGTCGACGGTCTTGCCCTTGATCCACTCGGTGGCAAGAGACGAGCTGGCAATGGCGGAGCCGCAGCCGAACGTCTTGAACTTTGCGTCCTCGATGATGCCGGACGCATTGACCTTGATCTGGAGGCGCATGACGTCTCCGCACGCCGGGGCGCCCACGAGGCCCGTCCCCACGCTCGGGTCGGCCTTGTCCAGCGTGCCGACGTTGCGAGGGTTCTCGTAGTGCTCGATGACTTTGGTGCTGTACGCCATGGTTCTTCCAATCCTGTCGTTTCGACTCGTGGTGTTTCAGTCTCGTGTGGTGACCACCGCTCGCGCGGTCGGATGGCTCGCTAGTGGGCCGCCCACTCTACGCTCTTCAAATCGACGCCCTCTTTGTGCATCTCCCAAAGCGGGGAGAGATCGCGCAGCCGCCTTACCTTCTCGACGACCAGATCCGCAACGTAGTCGACTTCTTCTTCTGTATTGAAGCGACCCAAGCCAAATCGAATGCTCGAGTGGGCAAGCTCGTCGCCCACACCGAGAGCACGAAGAACATAGCTCGGCTCCAAGCTCGTCGACGTGCACGCCGAACCCGAGCTCACCGCGACGTCTTTGATGGCCATCATCAAACCTTCGCCTTCGACGAAGTTGAAGCTCAGGTTCAGGTTGCCCGGAAGCCGATGCTCTGACGACCCGTTGATGTACACCTCGTCGAGCTCGGACATCACCCGCGCTCTGAGCCTTTCGCGAAGCGCCGTCATCCGCACAGCCTCAGCCTTGCCCTCACTGAGAAGGATGTCGCACGCACGGCCAAAGCCGACAATGAGAGGCACGGCAAGGGTTCCCGAACGCATCCCGCGTTCGTGTCCGCCACCATCCATTTGTGCGACGAGCCGCACGCGTGGGCGACTTCGACGCACGTACAAGGCGCCGACCCCTTTCGGCCCGTAGATCTTGTGAGCCGAGATCGAGGCAAGATCGACGTTCATTTTCTGGACGTCGAACTCGACCTTACCGATGCCTTGAACCGCGTCCGTATGCAGGAGCACCCCGCACTCGCGCGTGATCCGACCGATCTCTTCTAGAGGCTGAACCGTCCCGATCTCGTTATTGGCGAGCATCACGCTGACGAGCGTGGTCCTCGGAGTAATGGCCTTGCGCACGTCTTGAGGATCAACCCGCCCGGTTTTGTCGACGCCGAGGTAGGTCACTTCGAATCCCTGTTTCTCGAGACGCTTGCAGGTATCGAGAACGGCCTTGTGCTCGGTCACCGTAGTGACCAAGTGATTGCCCTTGTCCCTGTAAAACTCCGCCACACCCTTGAGAGCGAGGTTGTCGCTCTCCGTGGCTCCACTCGTCAGAACGATCTCTTTGCCATCCTTGGCGCCGATGAGCTTTGCGATACGCTCGCGCGCATGGTCGACCGCTTCTTCGGCCTCCCACCCGAACTTGTGGCTGCGGCTCGCGGCGTTCCCGAACTTCGTCGAGAAATAGGGCAGCATCTCCTCGAGCACGCGCGGATCGACCGGCGTCGTCGAGTTGTTGTCCATGAAGATGGGAAGGTTGAGGCTCATACGTTTCTCTTCGAATGTGTGAACGATCGCGTGCGCCCCCGGCCCACGTGAGCAGGGAAAGTGCCTGCCTGGGCAGTTCGGAAGCCGAGGACTAGCTCGGGCACGTCGAGCTCCTTGTCGTGTAAATCGCAGCAATTGCATGCACTGAGCAGTCGCTGCGGGTCGCAAACGTCGCACGTATCCAGGTAGGCGACGCTGCCAACGAGCTCGTCGGCGAGCGACTCGAGACGCCTGAGCTGCTCGCGGGTCTCCTTGAGCTTGCGGACGTAGACTTCACGCATGCCCTTCATCGCGCCAGGTGCGCTGCCCATGAGCTCCCACTCGCGAACGATCGTCTGGATGTCGCCAAGGCTGAAGCCCATCTCCTGAAGCTTTCCGATCCAGCGAATACGAAGAAGCGCCTCACGTGCGTAGAGGCGAAAGCCACCCTTGGATCGCCCTGCCGGGGCGAGAAGCCCGAGCTCCTCATATAGGTGAATAGCTCGTACGGTCTTCCCAGTTTCACGTGCGAGATCACCTATTTGCATTAGGTCTCGTCGCGGGGATGCATCGCCGAGCGAACGAGCAGCCAGACTGTCTTGGGCCTCGGCCTCGCCCGCAACTGCGCCGTCGGCGGCCCGAGGTGCAAGGGGAAGGCGGTGATAGGCTCGCATCAGATCCTACAGTCGTACGTATGGGTACGAGTTAGTCTGTAAGCGCCCAACACGAGACCGTCAAGCCGACAGGACGCGGCCGTGGAACAGTCGCTCGACGAACTAGGGCGCCCTGTCGCTCGAGCGCGCCTTAGCGCTCTGAGTCGCGAGAGTCCCGACGTCCACCAGGGTCGAGCTCGCTCAGCTCAAGGGTAAACCAACGCTCCCCCATGCGGAGAAACACTAACCCCGCTCCCAGCATGCCAACACCCATCAGCGCGCGCGCCATCACGACCGCAGCCAGCACGCTCGACGATGGCCCCGAGTCGGAGGAGGGCGCGCTCAGCCCGACGACCAACCCCGAGACCACGAGCGCCAGCGCAAAGACGACGCACACGCCAGCCAGCAGGCGCCGATTTAGTCGCCCGGCGGCCATGGCGCCCGGCATCGCAGCGGGCGGTGGGAGCGTGGACGCCAAGAGGGACCGAAACCAGCTGGTTGGCGCGCCGCGGGCTGCGCCGGCCGCCGCGACACCGTTGGAGGCCGTCGATGGCGGCACCGACGGCAAAGGCGGGGGCACGGAGATGCGCTTGGACGGCGGCGGGCGCGGTACGGGGGGAAGGGACGCTACGCGCACCGTGGCCAAATGATCGTCGGCGGTATCATCGGCCTCGTCAGGCTCGGCCGGCGTGGGGGGCTGAGGGGGCACTTCCTCTTCGGTCTCGGACTCCGCGGTGGTCTGCGCATCGCTCATGATCCCACCGAGTGCCACCTCCGCGGCACCTGCGCCAGCGTATTCGCTGTCGTGGAAATATTGCAGTCGACGCGGCACCTAGCCTGGCGCTCTCGTCCGTTCACGCGCCTCATTTCCAGCCGCGAGAACGCTTGCTCGGAGCGCCTCGTCGATTCGCAACCACTCGCGCTGAACGGAGTCCGGTACGCAGTGACGCACGAGCGCTCGCTCGAGGAGGTGATGACGTCGATCGAAATGGCCAGCCAGAAGGGGCAAGGTCGCGTGCGCTTCGGGGAGCGGCCTACCCTCGTAGCGTTGCGGGCCGCCGAGAAAGCTGCAAGTCAACGCGACCTGCTGCTCGACGATGTGCGTCTTGTCCCGCCCGTGAAACAGAAACCCCACAATGGGGTCGACGAAGAGGTCGTCGTAGAGGGAGGAAAGGACCGCGCGTACCACGAGCTCGCCCCCTATCGACTCGTATGGGCTAGTCATCCGAACGAGACCTCGACCCCTGCCCCTTCACGAACGATCCGGGCTAGCGTTGCAAAGAGCTCGTCGCCATTTCCCTTGTCATCGAGCCACCGGCGCGTCCCGTCATCCCACGAAAAGTGCCAAGCGCGCGCGTTGGCTGCCAACCAGATCTGACGAGTCGGCCGCTGTGTATTGACGATGCACTTGCGTCCACCCGCAAACGTCAATGTGACGACATCGCCGGCGGCCTCGCAGTCGACGAGGTCCGTGTCGACGGAGTCGAGCGCGTCGCCAATGGCTCGGAAGGCGTGGTCGGCCAAGGCAAGATACGCGCTCTCCTGCATGGCTTCGCCAGGCTTAGCCTACCGGCCGAGTATCGCCAGCTGAGCCGGCTTAGTTCAGCGAATGCGGAAGCGCGAGAAGAAAGGGCGCGATCACTGCGTCAAAGGCGCGACCATCGGGCCGATGCATCTGATACGTGCCACGCATCTCGCCGCGCGGTGTCGCCAGCACGCATCCGCTCGTGTATTCGAAGTGCTCGCCGGGGCGCAGAGCTGGCTGGCGGCCGACGACACCCGGGCCGCGCACCTCTTCGACTTTGCCGGCTCCGTCGGTGATGATCCAATGCCGCGTCACCAACTTTGCCGGCTCGAGACCTTCGTTGGCGATGCGAACCGTGTAGGAAAAAACGTAGCGGCTGGACAGAGGTGCAGACTGATCTGCGATATACGCGCTCCGGACGGTGATGCGAACGCCGTCAGTCAGTGCCGTGGACGTCTCTGTGGCCGCCATGGCCCCTTGTCTAGCCTAGAGACCGCGCTCGCGCCGCGGACGCTTTCGGCGGCCTGCTGCCGCTGCGCGCGATTCGGCAGCGCGCAACCATCGGCACGTGGTCGGACAGGCCGTGGAACGGCGCAGTTCGATCGCCGAATGCGTAACTGCCGTCGAAATCGAGCCAGCGAAGAGCAGGCCCCGCGAAGACGTGATCGAGGTGCATGCGCATCCGCATGAAACCCGCGGTAGGCCACATGACCAGCTCTTCGAGTGACATCGAATAGTGTTGAGCAAAAGCGTCGACCCATCCCTGTTCTTCGACCAAGAACCGATAGACGGGCGAGCCCGGAAGCGCGTTGAAGTCCCCGAGGACGAGAAACCGGTCGCTCGCTCTTTCACGTTCCACGAACCGCGCCAGATTCCGCGCCTCTTGGAGCTGATTGGGTCCCCAGCCCAACCGTCGACGCTCGGTCCAGAAGGCGCGCGCAAGCGTGGTCGGAAGACTGAGGTGCGTGTTGAAGACATCGACGGACTCGACCACGCCCCCAGCTCGGAGGTGCAGCCGCGCGTGCGCGCATATACGCGTTTGCTTGAGCCCGCGGATCGGATGCAGGCTGCGTTCGGTGATGTCGTGCGGACTTTCGGCGTTGTGGTGGTCTACGACGAGGTCGCTGTGAGCGAGAATGGCGAGGCCCGTCGTATAGACGTGCGTTCCCTTCGACAGACGATAGGCGTGGGCCGGGAAATAGTGCGCCTCGTATCTGTCGGACCTGCCCGCATCCTCGAGTGTTTTCGAGAGCACCTGCATGAAACGCTCGAGCTGGGTCTCCTTGCCTCGGTGGGCGACCGTCGAGCGGAGCGATCGGGTTTCGACCTCCTGGAGACAGACGATGCCGGGCAGAGGATCGAGAGCCGCTAGCGCTTCGGCGATTTTGCGCATCGCGGGCTGCGTGCTCGCGAGACCCCTCAGGGCATGCCCGAAGTAGCGGACGTTGTACGTCAGAATGCGCAGCGACGGCATAGGCAAGGGGGCGCGAACGAGCCCACGCGGCAGCCTACTTGCTCATCATCACGATGAGCGTAACGGCGCCGCCGAGCACCAGCGCAAGAAGTCCGACGATGACCGGCAATAGCCATGGAGGTTTGCTTCCCGGGACCCCTTGCACCTGAAGCTCCGCCTCCCGCGTGGCTGCAAAGGCCTGATCCATGCCACGGCCGAGCGACGGCCGCTCGATACCGACGGCCCCAGCTGCCGGAGAAGCGAATGGATCGCTAGACACCGAGACGGGGACGACTTTGGCGGCCATCAGTCCTGGCAGAACCTCGCCAATCTGGACGCCAAGCTGTTGAAGCGGTAGCGCGGCCCACTGCCGGTGGTCGCCGCTCAGCCCGTAAGCGTGGCCCACTGCATCCGCGAAAGCGCCGACCGTTCGCGTTCGAATCGCGGGGTTTTTTGCGAGCGCCTCTTCCAGAACGTTGTCGAGCCCGGGGGGCACCGGATATTTGCCGCCGGACCCTTTGACGCTCGGGGGAACGGGGTCCTTCGTGAGAATGGCGAGAAGGATCGAAGGCCCATTGTTGCCAACGAAAGGCACCTGCCCCGTCATGCACTCGTAGGTGACTGCGGCCAAAGCGAAAACGTCGGCTCTCGCGTCGAGCGTCTCGAGCCCCTGAGCTTGTTCGGGGGCCATGTAATACGGGCTCCCTATGGTGGTGCCGAGAACGGTGAGCTTCTTCTTGTTGCCGGCCGTGTCCTTGGCGCTTCCGAAGTCCAAGAGCTTGGACACGTCGCCTTCGCGTGTCCCGCACAAGAAAATGTTGTCCGGCTTGAGGTCGCGGTGGATGAGCCCCCGCCCGTGCGCGCCGTCCAGACCGATCGCCACCTGCGAGAGCATGCGCACCAGACGCTCCGGCGAGAGCACACGCTCGCGCTTGAGGACGTAGCGAAGCTCTTCGCCGTCGAGAAACTCCATGACGAGCAGCCACGTGCCCGTGGCCGGATCGCGCTGAAAATCGAGAACTGAGACGATGTGCTCGTGCGGAAGGAGCGCGCTGATTTCGTATTCACGCTTGAAGCGCTCGAGCGAAACCTCATCCTTGGCGACTTGATCGTGAAGAATCTTGAGCGCGATGCGGGCGTCGTTCAGTCGATCGATCCCCTCGTAGACGCGACCCGTGCCCCCGTCAGCGACTTTGCGGCGAATCTCGTAGCGATTGCAGAGGCGCGTCCCAATACGGGCGTCTTCGGCCGACGGCGCGATAGGCGCCATGCTGGGCGCGGTGAGCGCGGTGCCATCGGCAGGACAAAACCCCGCATCGTTCGGGAAAACGCGCTGGCACTGCGGGCAGCTCTTCATTGGGGAACCGGCCCGGTCGGCACTAGCGCCAGACTAGCTCGCGGCACGCTCCCGGTGCCAAGCTTTTCGCGAGCCCACGGCCTCGAGCCAGCCTTTCTCACTCGCTCGCGTCACGCTTCGGACGTTGCAGGTGCCTCGGGCGCAGAGAAGTAAATGAGGCGGTTACACGACGGGCATTGGTCGAGCGTCGGCTCGCGACGCAGACGGTGGAAGAGCTGCGGCGGCAGCGCCATGTGGCAGGCCTTGCACGTCCCATCGGTCGTTCGAGCCAAGGCGGTGCTTCGCTTGGAACGAATGGTCTCGTATCGCCGGTAGAGTTGCGGCGGCAGCGCCTTGATGGCGGACTCGCGCTCGGCGCGCTTTCCCTGAGCCTTGCCCTCCTCGACGGTGAGCTTCGAGTTGATGTCGCCTTCGCGCGACAAGAGCTCGGTGTTCAGGCGTGAATGTTCGGTCTCCGTGGCTTCGATCTGCAGCCGGGACGTCTCGGCGTCGCCGTTCAGCCTTCCGATCTCGTCCTCGCGGTCTCGCATGAGCTTGCGCAGCTCCTCGAGCTCGCGTTGCGCGGCGTTAGCCTCGCGCTCGGTGCGAGAGCGAGAGAGCTTCTCTCGCGAGTGCTCGACCTGCTGGCTCATGTTGCGAACGTCTTGAACGAGCTCCCCTCGGGTCTTATCCATGCTCGCCATCGAGGCTCGATCGACCGCAAGCTTGTCGTCGAGCTTGGCGACACTCGACTTCAAGCCATCCAGGGTCGAGCGCTCTTGCGTGAGCTGGTCCTCGATTTCCTTAAGTTCTGCATCTATCTGCGCGAGCTTTTCAAGAGCGCGAATCTGGTCGGGGATGCTCAATGCCTCACTCCGGAACGATGAAGACAGGGTATCGACGTACATAGCGCACCCGCGGGCTGCAAGCGAAGCACCTGGTGTGGGCCCACCTGGGTTCGAACCAGGAACGGCCCGGTTATGAGCCGGGGGCTCTGACCGATTGAGCTATGGGCCCGCGTCGCAAGCGGCGGGAAATGCATCGCGACAGAAAGGGTGTCACGAGGTCCGGCCGCGAGCTTCACGCGGCGAACGTAGTCGAAAGGGGCAGCGGACGGAAGCCTGGTGGCCGCGCATTCATTGGAGACCCCTCGGGGGCGCACACTCGACCAAGCGAAGTGGCCCGGCGGGATCGGTCGGGGTCGCGACAAGCCAGTGACCCGTGGCCTCCGACGGTGAAGCCATTACCGCGAGAGGACGAGCCTCGCTGAGGGCGCCCTCCGAGCTTGGCAGGCCGCTCGGCAAACCCGCCGCGTCGAGCGGGAGCAGGCGAAGCTGTTCGTCGTGGCCCATCCAGGACAGCCAGGGGGGCTTGCCGTCGACGAACGCCGGCGCGCCGTGGCCCACGCCGTCGACGGCAACCGATTGCACGGGCTCTATCGCGGCGCCCCGAGCCCGCACGCGAAGCAGCGCTCCGCCGGACCCGTCGATGGCTTCGCCGTCGTCTCGGGCGACGACCACGAGCTCGCCGGTCGCGGCAAACATCCTCGCATCGTAGGCCGACACGTGACCGCTCCGTGGCGTCAGATCGCTCGCCGGACCACGTACTGCGCCCAGAGGATCGATCTCGACTCGCTGCAACCATCCGAAGGAGCGCGCTACGCCGGTGACTTCGGCCGCGTCGACCCAGGTCGGCGCCTCGGGGCTTCGCGCAATCCAGATGACGCTGTAGCCGGCGCCGTCGACGACGATGCGCGGATCCTCGGCGTCCGACTCCGGTGGCGAGATGTCACGGACAACGGCCTTGACGGCGCGCGATGTCACCGGCGCGCCGCGGACCACGCCTCCACGGGCCCTCGAAGCTTCGTCCCAAACGACGAAGGCGTCTGGGCCGTCGGAAGCGACACCGATCGCCATCGAATCGTCCGTGGGTTTGTCGAAGGACGTCAAGGAATCGGCGTGGTCGGAGCCCACCGCATAGATTGTCAGCTCCCGATCTCCACCTCCGTGTGCACGACCCGGCGGCACGCCGAATACTGCCGCCAGCAAGTCCCCCGAACGGCGCGCTAGAAGGGGAGCCGGGGCGTCGTCGACGACAGGACCGAGCTCGATGATCTTTGCTGCCCCGGTCGCTTCGGGCTCGAGGAGAGCTACGCCGGCGGTCCGCTTGGCTCCTTCGCGAATCGCGAAACCGACGGCGAGCCCCCGGTCGTACTCGAGAGTGTCACCGATTTCGATCTCCCCTTGCGAACCCGCATCGCCGAGCGCAATCGGGCGGCCGCCCTTCGGACACCTAGCCGATAGCTCGCGAGGCGCGTTTCCCGTCGGGGCGGCGTCCTGCGCGTCGCCCTGGGTGCTCGGCTCGTCGATCGCAGGTGCACTTTCTTGCGAGGCAACCCTCCGGCATCCGGCAATCCCGGCCCAGAGCGCGACGACGACCGAGACCGCGCCTGAGGATCGTCTGGACGTGGGGCTCGATGCTTTCGAGAAGCGACGAGCCGCACTCACGGGGCGTCCAGGAAGCCGCTGACCACCTCGAGGGCAAGCTCGTATCGCTCGAGTGGCGGCATCACGTAGGCCCCCGCAACCCGACTGCGAACGGCGGCCAACATCTCGCGTGTGATCGCCACGCCCTCGGCCCGTGCCGCGGCTCCCGTGCCCGCTTTGCGCATTCGGTCACGAATCTCCTGGGGTACTTGCATGCCGGGGACTTCGTTGTGCAAAAACTCGGCGTTGCGATAGCTCGCCAGAGGTAGCAGCCCCACGAGCACCGGAAGCCCCAGCGGCGCGATGTCGTCCAAGAATCGCTCGAGAACTCGGGGTGAATAGACGGGCTGCGTCATCACGACCTCGGCACCTGCGGCCTTCTTGTCTTTGAGGCGCGCGAGCTCGCGCGCGTAGTTGAGCGCCGCGGGTTCGGCCCCGGTGGCTAGAAGAAAGCGCGTGCCCGCCCCTAGCGGCTTGCCCCCGGGATCGATGCCGTGGTTGAGCCTCGCGGCGAGCTTGAGGATCCCGATGGAATCGAGGTCGTAGACGGCGGTGGCGTCCGGAAAGTCGCCCATTTTTGGCGGATCCCCGGTGATGACGACGAGGTTTCGGACACCAAGATCGTGAGCGCCAAGAAGGTGCGAAAGGGTCCCGAGAAGATTCCGGTCGCGTCCGCAGACGTGCAAGATGGTTTCGATTCCGACTTCGCGCTGCAGCCTTACGGCTAGAGCGAGATTGCTCATCTTCGCTTGAGCGCGCGCGCCATCGGCGATGTTGACGACATCCACACCGCCCGCGCGCAGCATCTTCGCGGCCGCGATGGCGCGAGACGGATCCAAACCGACGGGCGGGCTGACCTCTACGGACACGACGAATCGACCCCGTGCAATCTTGGCGGCCAGCTCGCTGCGCTCCGCAAGTGGAGTAGGCTCGATGGCTCCGCGGGGAATCCCCGTAGGCGAGCCCCCACCGGTGATACCAAAGGGCTCCTGACTGGCGGCGATCTCGTCAGGGCTCTTCGCGTCGGGAGCAGTCCCTCCCGCCATACGCACAGCGGCGGCGATGCGACGGATGTGCTCTGGCGTCGTTCCGCAGCATCCGCCCAGCAGGCGAGCGCCGACGTAAACCATCCGGTGTGCGTAAACCCCGAAATACTCGGGCGTGGACACGTAAACCATCCGCTCATCGATCCGCCGCGGCAAACCCGCGTTCGGCGCGGCGAGCACCGGCAGCCCAGCGGGGACCATCTTCTCGACGGCGGCCAGCACCGCCATGGGGCCTTCCGAGCAATTGACTCCCACGATCGCCGCGCCCCAGTCCTTGACTAGACGCGCGACCTCGCCGGCCTCGGTTCCTTCGGCCATGCGGGCGCTTTCGTCGAGCGATGCGCTCGCGATCACAGGCAACCGCCCCTCGGCGGCTTCGACGGCAGCCTCTACGGCGATTCGAAGCTCCGGCGTCTGCCGAAACGTCTCGACGAGAAGCGCATCGACGCCGCTCTCGACCAGCGCTCTCGCTTGTTCGAGGAGCGCGGCCTTGACCTTGGCGAGATCCTCGGCGCTGGCCTCGCCGAGAAAGTAACCGCTCGGCCCAATGGCGCCAAGGACATAGGCCTGCCCCGCGGCCGCTTCGCGGGCCACGCGCACGCCGGCAAGGTTGAGCTCGCCCACCCGACTCGAGAGGCCGTACTTCTCGAGGCGCAGCGCGTTCGCCCCGAAGGTGTTGGTCTCGAGCACTTGGGCGCCCGCGCGCAGATAGTCTTCGTGCACCTTCGACACGAGAGAGGGCCGCGTCACGTTGAGCTCTTCGAAGCAGGCGCTGTAAAGCACTCCGCGCTCGTAGAGCTGGGTACCCATCGCCCCGTCGACCACGAGCACAGAGCTGCGGACGGCGTCGAGAAAGGGTCGATCGGCTTTGAAGCTCGACGGCATCTTGTCAGCCGGGCGGCCACGCCAAAGAGCGGCCGCCGATCACGTGGCAATGCAAGTGAAAGACGCTCTGACCCCCGTCGCGCCCTTGGTTGACGACCAGCCTGTAGCCGGTCTCCCGAAGGCCAAGCTTTTCTGCCACGTCGCGCGCCACTAGAACCATGAGGCCGAGCATGGTGGTGTGCTCGGGCCGCAGCTCTTGGAGGCCGGGCACGTGCGTCTTGGGGATGACGAGCGCGTGCTGTGGGCCGGCGGGACGAATGTCGCGAAACGCCAGCAGCTCAGCGGTCTCGAAGAGAATCTCGGCGGGGATCTTCTTCGCGGCAATGTTGCAGAACAGACAGTCGGACATCGGGGCGAGCGTATCTCCAGGGGGCGACGTGCGCGAGAAGCAAGCTAACCTTTCTCCTCGAACGATGTGTGGTCGAACGGCCCTTACCGCATCTCCGGAAGAGCTTCGAGAGCTCTTCGGTCTCGGGGAGCTACCCGACATCACTGCGCGCTACAACGTCGCTCCCTCGCAGCTCCTTCAGGTCGTGCGAGGCGTCGACCACGGCGCAGCGCGTAGGCTCGAGGCTATGCGATGGGGCCTGGTGCCTGCCTGGGCGAAAGACCCGAAAATAGGCCACAAGCTGACGCTCGCTCGCGTCGAGTCGGTGATCTCGCGGCCAGCCTTTCGCGACGCCGTGCGTCGACGACGATGCCTGGTCGCCGTCGACGCCTTCTACGAATGGCAGCGCACCGGCGGCTTGGCGCATCCGTTCCTCGTCCGCCGCCCCGACGGCAAGCCTTTCGCTCTGGCGGCGATTTGGGAGCGATGGGTCTCCCGCGAAGGAGAGATCGTCGAGTCGTGCGCCCTCGTCACTCAGCCGGCACGGCCCCCGGTGGATGCCGTGCACGAGCGCATGCCGCTCGTGCTCCACCGCGATGAGTGGGCCGCTTGGCTTGATCCCGCCGCGGTGACCGTCGAGACGATTGCGCCGCTTCTTCGACCGAGAACGCCAGAGCTTATCGCGTACCCGGTCTCCACGTATGTCAACGATCCACGCCACGACGACGCGACGTGCTTCACGAGCGCGCAGCCAGCGCAGCAGTCCTTGTTCGGCTAAATCGCCGAGCCCAGGACCCTCGAACGCCCCCTCGAGGGGGGATCAATCGTCTCCCTCGGGGAGCTTCAAGCCCTCCGCGAGGCGTCGCAACGCCGCGTCGATACGCGCGCGATCCTCCGGGTCCGCGCGAAGGCCGGCCACCCGGGCGCGCCCAGCCAAGTACGCCACGCACGAGTACTCGACGTCGGTCAAGATGGCCCGGCGGTCGACGCCAATTCCTGGCACTCGATAGCGGAGCTCGCGAGCGCCCATCTCGGCCACCACTTCGAGCCCTTCGACGGCACCGACCGCGCCGGCAAGCTGGCGCACGATGCCGCGCAGCAGTGCCGCGCGACGCTTGGCCCGACGGATCATGGGGTCTTCGAAGAGATCGAAGCTTCGGTTTCGCGAGAGAAACCCGGGAACCAGGGTCATCCCCACGAGCAGAGCGTCGGGCTCGACGGACCCGGCGGACTTCATGCGTCGTCCTCGTCGCCGGCGGCCGACGGCGGTTTCGCGAACGCGACGCCGATGGCCTGCAGCCGCTCGGCCTGGTGGTTGGTGCGAAGAGCCATGACCATCTCGTCCAGATCGCCTTCGATGACGCGATCGAGCTTCGCGAGGGTGAGCCGGATGCGGTGGTCGGTCACGCGGTTCTGCGGAAAGTTGTACGTGCGAATTTTCTGGGAACGCTCACCCGTCGACACCATGTTGCGCCGCGTCTGCGCCTCCTCGCGGTCTTGCTTCTCGCGTTCCAGATCGAGCAGCCGACTCCGAAGGACTTTGAGCGCTTTGGCCTTGTTCTTGAGCTGCGATCGTTCGTCCTGGCACTTGACGATCATTCCGCTCGGCTTGTGCAGGATCTGCACGGCGCTGTTGGTCGTGTTCACGCCTTGCCCGCCAGGGCCGCCGCTCGCCGCGATACTGATCTCCAGATCCTTGTCTTCCACCTGAACGTCGACCTCGTCGGCCTCCGGGAAAACGGCGACCGTAGCGGTCGAGGTATGAATTCGTCCCTGCTGCTCGGTGACCGGAACGCGCTGAACGCGGTGCACTCCCCCTTCGAAGCGCAAATGCGAGTAGACGTCTTTTCCGACCACGAGGGCGATAAGCTCCTTGATCCCACCGGTCGAGCTCTCGCTCGTGGACAAGATCTCGATCTTCCAGTTTTTCGTTTCGGCGTATCGCGCGTACATGCGAAAAAGATCGGCCGCGAAGAGGGCAGCTTCTTCGCCACCCTCGCCGCTGCGTATCTCGAGGATGATGTTCTTTTTCTCGTTGGGGTCAGGCGGCAAAAGCAGCGTCTGCATCGACTGCTCCAGGCGCCCCCGCTCCGCTGCCAGGCCACCCAGCTCCGACTGGGCTAGGTCGCGAAGCTCCGGATCCGAGAGGGCTTCTTCGTTCTCGCGAATCCGCTTTTCGACGTCGCGGTAGAGGGCGAACGCGTTGATGAGCGGCTCGAGATCGCTGCGCTCCTTGTTGAGCGTGGAGATGCGCGTGCGGTCCGCCAAGACCTCGGGCCGGCAGAGCTGCTCTTCGAGCTCCCCATAACGTGCCACCAGCCGCTCGAGTCGTTCGATGGGAAGCATTCGGGGGCCAATCCGTAACATATCACCCGCCGCGTGGCGGTTCGCAGCGCCTCGCGCCGGTCTTTCGGCCCGAATGCACGAAGGCGACGGCCCCGTGGTACGCTCGGTGGACGCCATGGCAGCCACGAAGTGGAAAAAAGCGCCAGAGGGGCTCGTCCAGCGATTCGGCCAGGTGTTGCCCAACGATCCGGAGATCGAGCGACGATCGATGTTCGGCTACCCATGCGCTTTCTTTCACGGGCACATGTTTTGTGGCCTCTTCGAGGACCAATTCATCGTTCGGCTTCCGGATGCCGAGCGAAACGTCTTCTTGAAGCAGCCCGGGGCCAAAGTCTTCGAGCCCATGCCGGGGCGGCCCATGAAAGAGTACGTGCTCGTGCCCCAGGCAGTGGTCGAACGCGAAGCCCTCCTCGGAGGCTGGCTTCGGCAGTCGCTGGACTACGTTGGGGGTCTCCCCCCACGCGTCAAGAAGGCGAAGAAGGTCCCCCACGCGCGCAAGCCCGCAGCAGCCGCGCGAACGAAGGCGCCTCGGGCCACGGCGGCGCGGACGAAGAGACCGCGCGCAAAGACGCCGCGCGCGAAGGCGCCCCGGGCGAAGACCAAGCGTAGATAATTGGGGAGAGCTACCCCCCGCAAGGAAGGCTACCCCCGCAAGGAAGGCGCAGCGACGAGGGCCGTGTAGCTCGGAAAGCGCACGTCGTCGTGTGCCTCCGACGGACGCTCGTGCTCCTGCCGAAAGAGCGTGGCCCGAAGGCTCGCGAGAGCGACTTCGAGCTGGGCGTCGTCCGGCTCGTCGGTTGTTATTCTCTGCACGAGAAAGCCCGGCCATAGAAGGGCGCGCAACGGACCGGTCGATGCGTATTGCGCAAACAAGCGCTGAAGCTCGAAGGTGACAGCCACGAGGACGGGCAAAAACGGGAGCTTGCAGGCAAAGAAGAGGACGTTGTCGAGCGCGGCGTTGCCGGTGTGGATCCGCGGCAAGCCCGCCCCGAGAAGCACGAAAAGCGCGATCGACACGAAGACCACCATGACGAGGAACGTCGTCCCACAGCGCGCGTGAAACGTCGTCTTCGAGCGCGCGTTTTCGACCACGAGCGGCTCACCCGCCTCGTAGGTGGTGATCGTCTTGTGCTCGGCCCCATGATACTGAAACATCCGCCTTATCTCGGGCACGCGCCGCATCGCCAACATGTAACCAACGACGATGGTGAGCTTGAGGGCGCCCGTGATCGCCTGAAACCCGGCGCTCTGAACGGCCAACCCGAGACCGAGAACGCGATTGACGATCGCGGCGAGGCCTTGAGGAAGGGCCACGAAGAAGCCGATCGCCAACGCCATCATCACAACGCCTCCAGCTCCGACGCGCTTGCCGGACGCCGAAGCATCGAGGCTCTCTCCGCCGTCACTGCGTGTCAGTACAGAGACGAGCGCGACTCCGAGTGAGGCGAGAACGCCAAGCCCGGCCCCTCGACCTGCCACAGCTCCGGGCAAATCGGCCTCCATCTGCTCGATGCTGAAACGCAGGGCTTCGCTTCCCAATCGGAGCGACTCGACCAGGCTCACGACCCCTCGCACCAACGGCCATCGCGCGATGCCTCGGCGGGCGTCTGGCGTCGCTCGTTCTCGAACGAACAGGCTGCCATCGCGCCGCCGAACGACCACGGCAAACGATTTGGGGGCGCGCATCATCACGCCCTCGAGAACCGCCTGCCCGCCGATGTATGGGCGCGACGTCATTCAGGCGCGTTCTTACTTCGTTTCGACGCTGCTCGGCTCGGGCGCCTTCGGCAAAGGAGCCTTGCGCTCGTAGCGCTTGCGGAAACGGTCGACTCGGCCAGCCGTGTCGATGAGCTTCTGCGTGCCCGTGTAGAAGGGATGACAAGCGGAGCAGACGTCCACTTGAAAATCACCTTTGGTCGAGTGCGTGACGAACGTGCTGCCGCACGCACACGAAACGCGGGCCGCCGGGTAACCAGGGTGAATGCCTTCCTTCATGACGGAGCGAACCTAACTCGCCGACGGGCCTCCCGCAACTCGGGCAACGCGAGGGCTCATGCGAAAGGGCTAGAAGGGGATGTCGTCTTCGCCGCCGCCGGACGAGCCGCCGCCGCCACCGGGATCACCGCCGAAATCGTCGACGGGAGCCTCGGCCGAGTCGCCCCTCGAGGGCCTGCTGCCACCCGCGTCGCGGCCGCCTTCGCCGCGCCCTCGGCCGGGCAGCACGATATTGTTGGCGACGACCTCGGTGGAATAGCGCTTCTCGCCGTTTTTCTCGTAGCTCGACGTCTGCAGGCGACCCTCGACGAAGAGAGAGTCTCCCTTCTGCAGAATTTTGCCGAGAGCCTCGGCGCGGCGCCCCCACACCGTGACGCGGTGCCACTCGGTGCGCTCCTGCCGGACGTTGTTGCGGTCGAGATAGCTCTCGTTGGTGGCCAAGCGGAGCTTCAGGATGGCCTGGCCGCCCGGCGTCACTCGGAGCTCGGGGTCCGCACCCAGATTCCCGATTAGCATCACACGATTCAAGCCCTCGGCCATCGCTGCTCACTCCTTCGCGGGCACGGGGTGCCAGCGTGCTTCTTCATCAGACCCCATCGGCCGCCCGCGCATGACGTTGCCTGAATACGCCGACCACGGCCGGAGCGCTAGAGAGGGCCGGGGGGGTCAACCGCTCGGGGGACGACGTTCGGTGCTCGCGTCCGGATGGGTGACCTCCCAGAGCCGCTACCGGTTTACTCATGGAGAGGCACCCGTGGGGAGCTCATTGCTCGTTTGATCATCTGCGGCTCTGGGCCCCTCCCCATTCCGGCCGCTCCGCGCCGACCGTCGTCCCCCGAGCTCGAGGCTAATATGAGGGCAGGTCCGCACGGAACGTCGTCGCCCAAGCTCGAGCGACCCGTAAGCTGAGACGGCGCGACGCACGAGGGCGCGGCGCTCCTCCCGCTGGGGGGATCTGCGGGGGGAGCTGCGCAGCTCCCCCCGGGGTCTATTGAGAATCTCTGATGCCGAACGGAGCCACGCCGAGAGGCGAAGGCGGAGTGAGGCTCAGGTGATCTCCTTCGCATCCACGTAATAGCCTCAGGTGATCTCCTTCGCATCCACGAAATGCTAGCCTGCCGCCGCCGTGGCCCTCGACGACCTACGAAAACGCATCGACGATCTCGACGACCGGATCCTCGAGCTGCTCGAGAATAGGGCTCACGTCGTTTCGGAGGTCGCCGGCGCCAAACGCGAGGCCAACCTCCCCACTTACGACCCCGAGCGCGAGCGCAAGCTGCTCGACCGCCTCGTGGCGCGCGCCGGCCACTTCCCTGCCGACGCCATCCGGGCGGTCTACCGCGAAGTGATGAGCGCGTGCCTGGCGCTTCAGGAGCCCATCAAGGTCGCGTATCTCGGACCCGAGGGAACGTTTTCGCACGCGGCGGCGCGGTCATTCTTCGGTTTGGCCGCGGCCTACTGCGAAGCCACGACGTTCGAGGGCGTGTTCGATGCCGTGGCCCGCCGCCAGGCACAAGACGGCGTGGTGCCCATCGAAAACTCGACCGAAGGGTCCGTCAGCAACGCGGTCGATGCCCTCGTCGCCAACGACCTTCTCGTCCGCGCGGAGTTCGAGCTCGAAGTGTCCCAGTGTCTTTTGACACGCGCCCCGAGCTTTGCCGCGATCGAGCGCGTCTACTCGCATCCGCAGCCCCTCGGACAGTGCCGGGTGTGGCTCGCGAAAAACCTGGGATCGGCGATTCTCGTTCAGTCGCCCTCGACGGCGGCGGCGGTGCGCGAGGCCATGAATGACCCCGGAAGCGCCGCGATCGCGAGCCGGCTGGCCTCCGAGCTCTACGGCCTTTCCATCATGCGCGAACGCATCCAAGACCATCCCGAGAACTTCACGCGGTTCATCGTGATCTCCGAGAAGGATGCGGCCCGGACAGGAGACGACAAGACGACCATCGCCTTTAGCCTTCGCGACGGTCAAGGCCGAGGCGCGCTCCTTCGTGTCCTCACGGTCCTCGACGAGGAAGGCATCAATCTCCGCCGCATCGAGTCTCGCCCGAGCCGCGAGAAGCCGTGGGACTACGTGTTTCTCGCAGAAATGCTCGGACACCGCGACGACGACAACGTTTCTCGAGTCATGAGCCGCTTGCGCGAAAAGTGTCCCTTGGTCAAGCATCTCGGGAGCTATCCGAGAGCGCGCCGCGCGGCCTAAGGCAAGCCGCGCCTTCGTCGATGGAGTCCGTCCGTACGTTGGTGGTCGGCGCGGGGGTTACTGGCCTTGCGACCGCCGCGGCCCTGTCGGAAGGCGGCGACGACGACTACCTCGTGCTCGAAGCCGATTCGGAGATCGGCGGCTGGTGCAAGACCGTCAAGAAGGAGGGCTTCGTCTGGGACTACTCGGGGCATTTTTTCCACTTCAAGCACCCCGAGATCGAGCGATGGCTACGCGATCGCATGCCGAGTCAGCGGGTGCTCGTCGTCGAAAAGAAGAGCTTTATCGCGTACGGCGGCGGCCGCATCGACTTTCCGTTCCAGAAGAACATTCATCAGCTCCCCAAGGCCGAGTTCATCGACTGCCTGCACGACGTTTACTTTGCCCGGTCGAGCGACGTGAAAAGGGTGGACGCCGCGCCGGAAAGCAATTTCAAGGAAATGCTGCGCGCGCGCTTCGGTGAGAGCATCTGCGACAAGTTTCTCTTCCCCTACAACGAGAAGCTTTACGCCTGCGATCTCGCGCTCCTCGACAAGGACGCAATGGGGCGCTTTTTCCCATTCGCCGACTTGACCGACATCGTCGCCAACATGAAGCGCCCGGACAATGCCAGCTACAACGCGACCTTCACGTATCCCGAGGGAGGGGCCATCGAATACGTACGCGCGATCGCCAGCGCTGCGCGCGCGAACGCCGTCGCGCTCGACGAGGGGCTGATCGCCGTCGATCTCGAACGCAAGGTGGCCAAGACGACGCGTCGCGAAATTCGCTTCGAGCGACTGGTCTCGAGCGCCCCTTTCAATCGCCTCGCCGCGATGTGCGGGCTCGACCACGACCCGGCCGTCTGGGCCTGGAACAAGGTCCTGATCTTCAACTTCGGCTTCGACAGAAAAGGGCAAGAGGCCGTCCATTGGACGTACTACCCCGCCCGCGAAACGGTTTTCTACCGAGTCGGCTGGTACGACAACATCTTGGACACGGGCCGACTCAGCCTCTACGTCGAGATCGGGTTTCCGAAAGACGCCGTCATCGACGTCGAGAGCTCGAGACAGCGGGCCCTTTTCGACCTGAAGCGCGAAGGGGTCGTGACCACCCAACGCCTCGTCGCGGAGCACTCGGTCGTGCTCGATCCGGCCTACGTTCACATCACCAAGGCGTCCATGAAAGAGCATCGGCGGCTGTCCGCTCTCATGCGCGCGCACGACGTTTGGTCGCTCGGCCGCTATGGCGGCTGGACGTACTGCGCCATCGAGGACAACATCGTCGAGGCGCGCGCCCTGGTGGCCACCTGGTCTCGGACCGCTGGTCAATGACCCGATAATCTCGTAATTAGGCACCCTTTCCATGGCAGCCGCAGACCAAGCCGGGCCGGAGGCGCAAGCGCCTCGTCCCCACATCTCGATCGTCATCCCGATCTACAACGAGCAAGCGATCCTGCACGCCGCGATAGTCGACCTGCGCGAACGGCTCGGGCCCCTCGGCTGGAGCTACGAAATCATCCTCGCCGAAAACGGCTCGAAAGACCGAACGGTCGAGATCGGCCGCGAGCTCGCCGCCAAGTACAGCGCGGAGTCGCAGGGGCAGGTCAAGATCATCAGCCTGGGCGAGCCGAACTACGGCAAGGCCCTCAAGCAGGGCATCTTGCTCGCGCGGGGCGACCTCGTGCTCTGCGACGAGATCGACCTTTGCGACGCCGACTTCCAGAAGCGCGCCGTCGACATCCTCGAGAGCGGCGAGGCGGACCTGGTCATCGGAAGCAAGCTCGCGGTAGGATCGGCCGACGAACGCCCGCTCATCCGGCACGCTGCCAGCATCGCTTACTCGACTCTGCTCAAGGTTCTGCTCGGCTTTCGGGGGACCGACACGCACGGCCTCAAGGCCTTCCGTCGGCTGACGCTGCTCGATACGGTCCGCGCTTGCTTGGTCGATAAAGACGTCTTCGCCAGCGAGTTCGTCATACGGGCTGACCGTAGCGGCGTCGTCACGAAAGAAATCCCCGTGCACGTGATCGAGAAGCGGCCCCCGAGCATCAACCTGTTCAAGCGCGTGCCGAACGTGATGAAGAGCCTCGTCAAGCTCACTTGGTCCGTTCGCATTCGAGGGTGACGCGGACGGCATCCGCGGAGAGACATCCGAGGCCCCACATGCGAATCGTCTACGGCGTCGTCGGTGAAGGGATGGGGCACGCCACGCGGAGCAAGGTCGTTTGCGAGCACCTCATCGAACGAGGTCACCAGGTCAAGATCGTGGTGAGCGGACGAGCGCATTCCCTTCTCGCGAAGTCGTTCGACGATGTCGTCGAGATCCGGGGGCTCACCATCCGGTACGTGGACAACCGAATGGACCAGAGCGGCACGCTCGCGCGAAACGTTCTCGCGGCGCCCGCCATGCTCGCCGCCAACGTGAGCGCCTATTTCGGCAAGGTCGCCCGCTTCGACGCTCAGGCCGTCATCAGCGACTTCGATTCATTCGCATACCTTTTCGCCCGGCGTCACGGGCTGCCGATCCTCTCGATTGACAACCAGCAGATCATCAGTCGCTGCAGGCTGGGCAAGTTCGCCAAGCAGGGCGCCAAGGTCGACTATCAGATGACCAAGGCGTTCGTGCGCGCCAAGCTGCCCGGGTGCGATCACTACATCGTGACCACGTTCTTCGAGCCCAGCGTACGAAAGCGCTTCCGAAGCAACACGACCTTGGTTCCACCGATCCTGCGCGACCCCATCGTCGAGGCCAAAAGGCGCGCGCGGCCCGGGCCGCACGTGCTCGTGTATCAGACGTCTACGAGCGATACCTCGCTTCTCGACCAGCTCGAACGCGTTCACGAGCGCGAGTTCGTCGTCTACGGGCTTCGCAAAAGCGGCCGTCGCGCCAACTGCACGCTCAAGGAGTTCAGCGAAAAGGGCTTCGTCGAAGACTTGGCCACCGCGCGGGCCGTCGTCTGCAACGGCGGCCTGTCGCTGATCGGCGAGGCGCTCTATCTCGGAAAGCCTGTCTTCAGCGTGCCCGTGCGAAACCAGTACGAGCAGATTCTCAACGCACGATACCTCGAGCACCTGGGCTACGGCCTCGAAGCGCCGCGCGTCGACGCGGACCTCTTGCGCCTGTTTCTCCGAGAGACGCCAAAGTACGCGGCCACCCTCGCCAAACACGAGCAGGACGGCAACCGCAGGCTCTACAAGATCGTGGACCGCGTGCTCGACCGCTTCGCGCGGGCGAGCACCAAGCCGCGCGTCCCGAAGCCGGTTCGCAGCTCGGCCGCGCGCTCTTGAGCGTTGCGCGCCGTGCTAGACACGCCCCTCGTGCCCACCGAGCAGGCCGTCTCGCTCGCGCCTCCTGCCGTGGCCATGCGCCGGGCCGACGCGCCGAAGGATGCGAGCGCGGTCGACCGAGTCGACGTCGCGGTCATCGGCGGAGGCATCAACGGCACGGGCGTCGCGCGCGACTTCGCTCTGCGCGGGCTGAGGGTCGCCGTCTTCGAGCGTAACGACCTCGCCTTCGGGGCCAGCGGCAATTCGAGCGGGATGATCCACGGCGGGGTTCGCTACCTGTCGCAGTCGCCGCATGTCACCAAGACCTCGTGTCGCGACTCGGGATACATCCAGCACATCGCGCCTCATTTGCTCTTTCGCATTCCGTTCTTGATGCCGCTACGGGGCGGCCCGAAAGCGCGCATCGTCCTCGAGCTCGTCGACGCGTACTTTCGCGCCTACGACGACTACCAGCCCCTCAAGCGCGGCGAGCCCCACTGCCGTCTCGACGCGGGCGACTTGGCCCAGTTGGAGCCGGGGCTCGTCGGTGGCCTCGTGGGAGGCGTGACGTTCGATGAATGGGGTGTGGACGGCGTCCGGCTGTGCGTGCACAACGCGGTCGACGCGATCGAGCACGGCTCGCGCGTGCTCGTGCACACCACCGTCGAATCGATCGCGCGCGCTCCGAGCTCGGGCGACCCGTACCGTTACGTCGTGTCCGGGCGCGATCGCTTGCGGGGGCGCTCCACCGACGTCCGCGCGCGCGTCGTCGTCAACGCCACGGGCGCGTGGTCACCCATCACGGCCGCACTCGGCGGGCTGCCCCAAGCCCCGGTGCGCGTGCGCCCGGGCAAAGGGATTCACGTCGTGCTCGATCGCCGGATCACCAACTACGGGATCCTGTCGGAGGCGATCGACGGTCGACAGGTCTTCATCGAGCCGTGGCAGAACGTCAGCGTCCTCGGCACGACCGATGACGACTACTACGGGGACCTCGACGACGTTCGCGCGACGAGCGAAGAGGTGCGCTACCTCGTGCAGGGCGTGGCGCGCACCCTCCCCGGCGTGCGCCTGGCGCGAGCCATCGGCACTTACGCCGGGGTGCGGCCAACCCTTTATGAGTACGGTCGCAACGAAGACGCCCTCTCGCGCGACCACCGCGTCGTCGACCACAGCGTCGATGGCGCTCCCGGGGTCTACTCGATGATCGGCGGCAAGCTTGCCAGCTATCGGCTCTTCGCCCAAGAGCTGTGCGATCACGTGGCGCCCCACGACCTCGGCAATACGGTGCCTTGCTCCACGCACACTCGTCCGCTGCCAGGCGGCGAACGCGTGCCCGATAGCGGCCAGCTCGGAGCCTGCTTCGGGGTGACTCCTGTGGCGGCCCGGCGGCTCGTCTATCGTCACGGCGAGCGCGCGCTGCGCGTCCTCGAGCGGACGTCGCGGTGCGCGAGCGAGCGAGACACGACGTGCGCGTGCGAGCCGGTGCTGGAAGCCGAAGTCCGATACGTTTTGCGCGAGGAGCTCGCTCGCACCGTGGCCGATGTCGCTCGCAGAACGCGGCTGGGGCTTGGAGCTTGCGGGGGAATGCGGTGCGCCGCCCGGTGCGGGCAAATCGTCGCCTCCGAGCTCGACCTCACACCGTCCGAAGGACGTGCGATGGCCCTCGAATTTCTCGAACAACAGGCGCGCTCGCGCGTCGTCGCGCTGGGGCCTGAACAGGCACGCCAGGAAGCACTGCTCGCCGCGCACGTCCGCTCCTCGCTCGGAAGCGCCCCGTGAACCTGAGCCCGTCCTCGGAGCGCTCGACCGCCCACGTCGTGGTCATCGGCAGCGGCATCGCGGGTGCGGCTGCCAGTATCGCAGCCGCGACCGTCACCCCTTCCGTCGTGATGCTCGACGGCGGCAGCGGCGCCTCCACCCTAGCTACAGGTGCGATCGACCGCGTCTTCTGGAAAGACTCGCAAGAAGAGCCCGCGAAGGCGCTGTCGGAAGGGGCGCAAGCGATCGTTGCGGCTTTGGAGGGCTACGTGGTCCCCGTCCTCGGCTGCGCCGTGGTCACCATGGCCGGCATGGTCCGACGCGCCGATGGCCACGACGCCGCCCTGCTCGATGTGAGCGCTCTCGGCGCAGGTCGCGTGGGCGTCGTCGACTGCCATCGCCCAGGCTGGAACGCCCGCGAGCTCGCTCGCGCGTGGGGGGAGGGCTATGCACCCTTCGAGTCGAGCCTTTTGCGGCACACCGACGAGTCGCTCCTGCCGGACGCGGATCTCGCGGCTCGTCACGACGACGCGGGGCGATTGGGCTGGCTGGCCGAGCGGCTCCGAGAAGCCCTCGCGCGAGCGCGCACTCGGTGGACGGGGATCGTGCTGCCCCCGATGCTCGGCGTCGAGCGACCGCGCGCGCAGGCTCTCTCGCAAAGCGTCGGGCTGCCGTGCGGCGAGGCGGTCGGTTCTCCGGGGGGACCCGCAGGCCTGCGCTTCGAGAGCGCACGCGATCGGGCGCTCTCCTCGGCGCGCGCCGTGAAAGTCATGGCGCGCGCCTCCGCGGTAGAGCGTTACGGTGAGACCTGGCGCGTCACGACCGAGGACGGACTTGTCCTGCAAGCTTACTCGGTCGTCTTTGCAACCGGCGGCCTCATCGGCGGCGGTATAGCCTATGCGCCGTCCGAGGCGCTCCTGGCCACCGCGCTTCCGCCGCACGTAAAGCCCCCTCTACAACTGACTCTGAGCGCGCCCGTGAGGCTCGGAGCCCGCGGCCGGCTCCTCGAGGCTCCGGGGTCGCTCTGCGGATTTGCGCCCGAGGCTCTCGCGCGCCCCTTCGCGCGCGATTCGCTCGTCGAGGCGGCGGGCATTCTCGCCGAAGGGCTCGAGTCCGGCCAGTCGCGAGACGGCCGTCCGCGCGGCCTCTTCGCCGCAGGCGATGTCGTGGCCGACGCCGCGCGCGCTTGGCTCGGCGCCCTGTCCCAGGGCGCGCAGGCGGGGGCCGACGCCGCGCAAAGCGCGCTCTCTAGGGCGACGGTGGCGAGCGGGGCGAAGCCTGCCATAGGGCCTGCCATCCGACTTTGAGGATCGCGTCGGTCCCCTGATCGGGATCCTCCGGCACGCCCATTGCTTCCTTGCCCAGTGAAGGTGCGGAAGTGCCCGCGTCCGCGGGAACGACGACCACTTTCGAAGCGTCGGTTTTGGGCGACGAGGTCGACTCCTCCGCCAAGTGGCCTTCGAGGTCCTTCTCGCGAAACGAGACCACGGTCTCGTCGCGCTCGCGGATGACCGCGATGTCCGGATGAACTCCGTCGGCCTGAATCGCATGGCCGCTCGGCGTGTAATAGCGCGACACCGTCAGCCGCATTCCAGCGCCCCCGGGCAGCGAAACGATCGCTTGCACGCTGCCTTTGCCGAACGTGCGCTCACCCACCACGGTGGCCCGATGATGATCCTGCAGCGCGCCCGCGACCAGCTCCGAGGCGCTCGCGGTGTACTGATCGACCAGCACGACGCAGGGCTCACGGGCGAACGCGCCGCCGCCGCGAGCCTTCACCTCATCGACGATCTGCCCCCGATGCCGCGTCGTGTAGATGACGCCATCGTCGAGAAACTCGTCGGCGACGTCGGCGGCCTGGTCGACCAGTCCGCCCGGATCGCTGCGCAGATCGAGGATGACGCCGGCGAGCGGACCGCCCGCGCGAGCCCGGACCTTGGCCGCAGCCTCGAGGAGCTCGTCGTGAGTGTGCTCCTGAAACTGCTTGATTCGAAGATAGGCGACGCGCCGCGAGAGAAGCTTCGACGATACGCTGGTGACGTGAATCACCTCTCTCAGCAGATCGAAGGTGAGCGGGTCGGTCACGCTGGCGCGGCGAATGCTCACCTTGACGTGAGAACCCGGCGGGCCGCGCAGGTGCTTTACCAGCATGTCGAACGGCTCGACGCTGGGATCCCTCGCGTCGACTCCGATGACGACGTCGCCGCTTCGAAGCCCCGCCCGCGCCGCCGGCGAGCCTTCGATGGGCGAAAGCACGACGAGCTGCCCGTTTTTGACTTCGACTTCGATCCCGATGCCGCCGAACTGGCCTTCGGTGTCCCCCTCGAACTCTCGAAACTCCTCGGCAGGCATGTAGCTCGAGTGCGGATCGAGCTCGGCCACCATCCCCTTGATGGCGCCCGTCACGAGCTTGCCGCGGTCCACCGGATCGACGTATTCGTTCTCGATCTCCACGAGCACGCGGCCGAGCTGTTCGAGGATGGCGTAAGGGTCGTCTCCCCCCGCCCCCCGCGCGCCCCTTGCCGGCGCCCCGACGCAAGCGGCAAACCCCGCGGCCAAAAGCGTCGTCGATATCGCCGCGACCACGAGGCGTGCGCCCGTCGAGCGAAGCCTGGGAAACGGGCCACCTTCGGCGGCGCCGGGGCCGTCGGAGACCGGTTGGGGGGGGGCACAAGACGTGAGCCGCTCGGTCGGGGGTGCCATGACCCGAGCCAAGCTAGCGCGACTGGGGCTTGATCCTCGTCGTCAAGCGGTCGATAGTGGGGGTATTAATATCGTGCAGCCGAACGTGATCGTCTCGCTGCACCTGCGGAAACACTTCTGAAGGAGGCCCCCTTGGCGACGAGTGACAAGGAGTCGATGGCGAATGTGCCAGGCTCGAAAACCGACAAACGCAAGCAGAGCCTGTACTTTCCCGAATCGATGCTCCAAGAAATCAAGGAGGAGGCGGCGCGGCTCGACCGCTCTCTTTCTTGGGTCGTCCAGCGGGCGTGGAAGATCTCGCGAACCGAGATCAAGAAGCTGCCGAGCGTGAACGACGTCGACGGGGGCGAGGACGAGGAGGCCGGCTGACCTCCACGGGCGACGCGCTTGTCCCATCGAAACGGGGTGAGGATCGAGAGTCGTTCGCACTAGGGCCCGATGGCACCCGCCTCTACGTTCGTACGCGAACGGCCGGCCACGCTCCCTCCGACGTGCACGCCATTCTTAGTGACGGCATTCTTTGCGACGGCTTCATCTGGAAATACTTATGGGAGGCTCTGGCGGGGACGCTGCCGCTAGTGCATTGGCACTATCGGGGGCACGGCCGTAGCGCCGCCCCCGCGGACCCCGATCGCATCGACATCCCGGCGCACGCGGCCGACCTCGGCGCGGTCCGGCGCCATGTCGGGGATCCGCCGTGCGTGCTCATCGGGCACTCGATGGGGTGTCAGGTGGCCCTGGAGGCCTATCGCCAGAGGCCCGAGGGGATCCGGGGCATGGTCCTCCTCTGCGGGACGTTCGGCAACGCAACGAGCACGTTTCACGGCGTTCCCCTGCTCGACATCATCTTGCCCAAGCTCGTAGAAGTCTCGCAAAAGGCCCCGGATCTGGTGCGCGCCGTTTGGAGCCGGCTGCCGCCGCGCCTGGCCCTCAAGGTGGCGCTCAAGGCGGGCGAGATTGACCCCGCCCGCATCCATGCCGAGGACATGCTCCCGTACCTGCTTCACATGACGCACGTCGACTTCCCGATGTTTCTTCGCATGCTGCGAGCCGCGGGACAGCACACGGCCGAAGACTTACTCAGCCACATCGAAGTGCCGGTGCTGGTGATCGCAGGAGATCGCGACACATTCACGCCGTCGTTTCTGGCCAAGGCCATGGCCGACGCCATTCCGACGGGGGAGATACTGATCGTCGAGCGAGGGACCCACGTGACACCCATCGAGCAGCCGGAGCTCGTCGATGCGCGAATCGAGACTTTTCTTCGCAGCCGCGTTCTTTAGTGCCGCAAGCTTGCCGATCGCGTGTGCGCACACGACCGGCGAGATCCCCGCGCCGACGGTTCAGGAGACCGACCGTGCGCCCACTCGCCAAGCGACTGTGCGCACGACCACGACGGCGAGCGATGCCGCTTCCGCTCCTGCGGCGCCGGCCGAGCCGCCGGTCGCTGCCGATCCTTATGCCGACGCCGCGCCGATCTCGGCCAAGAGCATCGGGCATACGTCCTACGTGCTGAAGGTCACGCTCGAAGGGGGCTTTGCAGCCGCCTACAAGCCGGGCTCGACACTCCCACTCGGCAAGCACCGCTACAAAGGAGAAATCGCGGCTTACCGCTTGGCGCGCGCGCTCGGGCTCGACAACGTACCGCTGGCGATGCCTCGCGCCTTCTCGGCCTCTGCATTGCGTGGAGCCTTCGCGACACCAAAGGGCGCCACCGATTTCGACCACAAAGCGATCGTCGATGGCGCCGGCTTCGTGCATGGAGCGCTGATGCCTTGGATCCCGGACTATCGCATCTTGCCGCTCGAGGAGGATTCGTGGCGTGCCCGGTGGGAGAGCTGGCTCATGAATCGAGCAACGCACGTTCCGGACGACCAAGAGGCCCTGGCCACTTCGATTTCGACGATGCTCCTTTTCGACTACGTCACGGCCAATTGGGACCGCTGGAGCGGAGGCAACGTGGCGCGCGCGGGAGACGAGGGCCGCCTTCTTTTCGTCGACAACGACGGTGCGTTCTACGAGCACCCGGCCCGAGAGCCACTCGCCGCACAGCTCACGCGCATACGCCGCATCGTCCGATTTTCACGCAGCTTCGTGGCATCGCTCCGCGCCCTCGACGACGCCAAGCTGCGCGCGGCGTTCGGAGAGGAGACGCCCGGCGTGCCCCTTCTCTCCGACCACGTCATCGCCGACGTCGAGAGCCGCATCGCGACCGTTCTCGGTATCGTGGATGCGTCCATCAATCGTCAGGGAGACGCGGGGTTCGATTGAACACGTATTACGTGAATGCGAAGGAGATCACCTGAGCCTCTTCATTACGGGGATGGCGAAGGAGATCACCTGAGCCCCACTCCGCCTTCGCCTCTCGGCTCGGCTCCGTTGTGCGTCAAGGATTCTCAATAGACCCCGTGGGCAGGTGGGTTTGGGACTCTCGAGTGGTGCAGACACTTGTACGCTTCCGGCTGGGGGGCTCGCGGGGGGAGCAGCGCTCCCTCCGCGCCCGTAGTGGGGGTCTCTGATGCCGTAACGGAGCCGAGCCGAGAGGCGAAGGCGGAGTGAGGCTCAGGCTCATCTCCTTCGACTCCAAACTCAATAAGTGTACGGGCGGAACTCCTTGACGGAGCCCGCCCGCACGAAGTCGTTCCTTACCGCCTGGCCGTGTGTCGGACAACATGAACCCCTAGCCGACGGCTAGGTGGGGAGCGTTGACCGCGCTTTAGGCTTCCGAGCTTATCCGCCTTGGTAGGCGGCCCGGCTTGCGCACCGAGCAGTCATGGCACCCCTGGTTCGTGGTTGTTCGGGATCCATGCGATGCCGACAATCGCGAACCGGGCAGAGGGAAGACCCCCTGAAGATAACATCGCGCGCCTTCGGGTCAACGCTCGACACGCTCAATAACGACGTAAGAACGACGTGACGCGCCAGACACAAACTGGGCCAACGGGCGGCCGTGGGCCTACACCTCTAGCCGCCCTCATCCGCCACGCCGCGCGCCCATGACCGACGCCATCTTGTCATCGATCGAAGCCAAACCTCGCTCCACTATGGGAGACGAGAAAGGACCGCCTCGCGCTCTGCCTCGGGACGTCGGTGAGGTTCGCTTCGCTTCGACCGTCGAGCGTGCCGGGATTTGCCTCGACCTCGAACAGTCGGGCCTGCTCGTGGTGCGTCTCGAGGACGTCGGGCCTACCGTTCGCGGGAGGCTGGCCGAAACCCTCGACGCCGCGACCGAGCGCGCTCTCGGCGAACGCGGAGCGGTCGGCCCGGGGATCGCTCCTCCGGGGAGCCCCGATGCTTCTCTCAGCGACCAGCTTTATCGCGCCCGACGCGCCGGGGCGACAGGGCTCGTCATCGCCCTCGGCCCGCTCGCCCGCTTGACGGGGAGCCTCGGCGTTCTCGACCCCGTCGACTCGACCTCGCTTCGCTTTTTCGCCGACGCGTCCAGAGAGCGTCCCGTCGTGCTCCTGCTCGATGAAGGCGACGCGCGGACCGCGGCCTACGGACAACCGACTTCTCTCCGACAGGTTCTCTCGATGTCGTTGGCGGAACCCGTCCGCGCTCAAGCGAGCGCTAGCGCCGCGAATGCGAACGCGAGCACGAATGCCAACGCAGCGAGCCAGCCGGTCGCCCCGGCCCCGTCGCCGTCGCCCGCTCCCTCGGACGCTCGTTCGTTTGCAGCCCATCTTGCGGGCGTGTCCGTGGTCGAGCGCGAGGAAGCGTGGCGAGCTTGGACTTTGCAGTTGGCAGCCGTTCGCGGTCCCCTCCCCTTGAGCACGCTCGAACGGACATTCATCGAAAGCTACGTCCCGCTCGGTAACGCGATCGCGTCCGGTCTGGACGATTCGCGTGCCCGCGCGGCCCACGACGAGTTCAAGACGACGTTCAGCAAGAACTACACGGAAACCTTTCCTACTTTCGCCGTCACGACCAAGCGCCCCCGAATGGTGCTCGATGCTCACGACATCGCCACGCGCCTCGCGCGCTTGCACGGAGCGCGAACGGTTCGGCTTCTCCTCGTCGACTCCATGCGGTGGGACCTGGCCCACATGGTCCAGGAGCGCGTGGGAGCGACCTTGGGAGCACGCGCCGTCTTGACCGACGAAGTCATTCTTTGGGCCGCGCTTCCGACGACGACGATGCGCCAGCTCGAGACCATCGCGCGCGGCGTCGAAGCTCTGCGCGTGCCCGGAGAGCTCGATCCCGAAGTCGAGCCGCTGCGGGGCCGCACCGCCGACTACGTCCGGCGGCTGCGCGTGGGCCCGCGCGAGATCCACAAGCTTGACCTTATCGAGGCTCGCCTTCAAAGCGCGCGTGGCGCAGTCTTGCGCGCTCTGCCGGAGATTGCGGCCGGGTGCGCCGAAGTCGTCGCCCGCCACGCTTACGGGCTCGCGCCGCGGACCCTGCTGTTCGTGTTCGGCGACCACGGGTTCGCCATCGACCGTAGCGGCAGCGCCTCTCAGGGCGGCGCGTCGCCCGACGAAGTCTTGGTCGGAGCCTTCGCTCTATTGGTTGGAGACGTGCATTGACGTGGATGCGAAGGAGATCACCTTCGCATCCAAACGTCATGAAGGCGGAGTGAGGCTCAGGTGATCTCCTTCGCATCCAAACGTCATGAAGGCGGAGTGAGGCTCAGGTGATCTCCGAGAGTCTATTAACTCAATGCATTAAAGTAATAACCCTGCGGATTTCGTCAGCCCTTGCCACTCGCGCTTGCGCGCGCCAGGTGACGTGGCCGCCGGGGTCGAGAAGGACGGTGACGGGCACGACGCTGAGGTCGCCGAAGGCGGTCGCTCCGCCGGCTTTTGCGGGGTCGAGGATGGCGACTGGAAACGTCAGCGACAGCGACTTCGCATAGAGCTCCGCGAGCTCGCGATCGATGCCGATGGCGACGACGGCATAGTTCACGCGAGAGGCGTCGTGCTTGGCCATCGCCACCAGGAAATCGACCTGAGCTTGCCCGGCAAGGCTATCGGTCGTCACGAACGCGATGACCGTGGGCTTGCCGCGCATCGCCGCGGCGCTGACCGGACGAGCGTCGAGGGAATCGAATTCGAACTCGATCTCGGGGTCGGTCGCGAGCGTCGAGGCCCCCGGCGGGGGGTCACCCGCCGCGTGCGACGCGCCGCACGCGGCGCACAGTGCCGCGAGCAGGCTCGCAACCCGCGCGCTACTCGTCGCCCTTTTGCCCCACGAATTGGTCGTCACGCTCCGCGAAGAGAACATTGAATGTCGTAAGCGAACCGTAGCAAGCCGTAACATATTGCTGCATCTGCACTTTTTCGTCGTCTCCGAGCTTCGGATGGCCGTTGATGCGTTGCTCGAGCACGCGGAGGCGGTCGCGAACCATCACGACTTTGTGAAACAGCGCGTCGATGGGGATGCGCTTCTCTTGGAGGCCCTCCTTGCCAGGCTTGAAGACGAGCTCGCCACCCGCCCATTTTCCGGCGAGCTCCACCGGGCGCACCCCGAGCTCGTCGCGAATGACTTGCGAAAGCACTTTGCGAAACTCTTCGGCGTCCATTTCCAGCAGATCCTCCGGTAGCACGGTCGGCGTAGGGGGTTGCGGTTCGGTCGGTCCGGTCGCCGTGCGGCGGCCGCGCGCGCGAACGGGACTGGCCGGGCGCGGACGCGAGTGAAACTGGCCGCGCTGAACCCATTGCGAGCACGTACCGGTCTCGTAGAGAGGGGCCGGCCAAACACCGAGCAGGCACTCGCCCGCGTTCTTGGTTTCTCCAGAAGCACTTTGAACCTCGAAGACCCGAACGAACCGGGCACACGTCCCGCAACGCCGGTCGAGCGGGTCGGACATGGGCCACGCCTCTTTATCCGACTTGGCTCCCACACGCGAGGGCGGGACCGATGGCCATCCACTTTGCGTCGGGGGCAAAGAGGTCCACGAACGACTGCAGCACCGGGGGGCTCGCGCGCTTGAGCCTCCGATCCGCGAGAACAGCGTGCGCGAGCTCGTCGACGACGATGGGCAGCGGCGTGGGCTCTAGGTCGACTCCGTCGACATGGTGAAGCGAGGAGACGTGGGCCGCGTGACGCAAAGGATCATACGAGGCCTCGACGAACCCACCGTCGGGCGTGTAGCGACACACGAGCACGCGCACATAATCGAGGTAGAGCGGGGCTGCGATGACGCACACGTGCGCGCCCTCGCGGGCCACCCCCATCCAAGCGACCGGCTCGGGCTCGAGCGGGCGAGCCGACGCCGAGTCCGACGCGACCGCCGCGCGCATCCTCTCGATTCGGCCCGGGTCGGATTCGACGCCGAGAAGCGGCCCGTAAAAGGCGACCATGGGCACGTCCAGGGTGGCCGCCTCCGTCCTTATCGCTTCGAGCCACGCGTCGCGCACCTCTCCCGAAAGGCTCTCATAGGTGAGAGCGGCGGCTATCGCGGCCTCCGCGTCGGTCGCGAGAGCCGACAGCCAGCTCCGCCACGCGCAGCGAACATGAGAGAGCATCGGACCGCATATCCTCGAACACTCGCGAGAGAGATGGAAATAGAAAGTTTGCAAAAGGGGCACCTACCTTCTTGCGCTTGCTTGCGCTTGCCTCCTCTTGACGTCGCTCGTTCATCCGTCGATCGTCCCGACCGAAATCGTGCAGTCCCCCCGCCCCGCCGCAGACTCGCCCGAGGTGCTCGCACGTTTTCACGCGCAGCTCGATCTGGTCGATCTCAATGCACGCCAGGTGGCCCGACGCCTGGCCACCACCTCGGTGACGCTCGACGACTTGCGATCGTTCGGGCGCGAAGGGCTGCTGCAGGCCGCCCGCACCTTCGACGAATCGCGCGGCGTTCCCTTTCGACGGTGGGCGAATCTGCGAATCCGCGGGGCGATGATCGACGGCGTCCGCCAGTGGGGCAGCCTCCCGCGCCGCATCTATCGAGAGCTTCGTGCCATCGCGGCCGCCGACCGTGTGCAGGCCACCTACGACGAGGAAGACGCCGCCAATCCCGCCGCCTCCCCGGAGGCGGCCGACGCGCGCGTGTCATCGTACCTGGCCGGAATCGCGACCGCGATGGCCCTCGGTTCGATCGCGTCCACCCAGGAGGGCCTCGACGTCCCGAGCCCCGACGAGACTCCCGAGCAGCTCGCGATGACGTCCGAGCTCATCGAACGCGTGAAAGGCGTTCTCCCCCTTCTCCCTGCGTCCGAGCGCGCCCTGGTCGAACGCCACTACTTCGGCGACGAGACGCTCGATCAGGCCGCGGCTTCGCTCGGGCTCTCCAAGTCCTGGGGAAGCCGCCTGCACGCCCGTGCTATCGAGAGCCTTGCGCGCCATCTGCGGCGTGCGTGACCCGCCCGTGAGCCGGTGAATGCAAGCGCGACGACGAGTCTTGGTGGCGATGAGCGGGGGGGTTGACTCCTCGGTCGCCGCGGCGCGCCTCCACGAGACCGACGAGGTCGTCGGGGTCACTCTGCACCTCTGGGACTATCCCGACGAAGGCGCCGGAGGTCGAGGTCGATGCTGCGCGCCCGAGGATCAATACGACGCGCGCCGCGTCGCCGACGCCCTCGGTTTCCCCCATTTCACCTTCGATCGGCGCGAGCTTTTCGCGCGCACCGTCGTCGAGCCCTTCGTGGACGCCTACATCGCGGGCGAAACCCCGAGCCCGTGCACCGCGTGCAACCGCTCGGTCAAGCTGGCCGAGCTCTTCGCGCTCGCCGATCGGTTGGGCGCGTCGCACGTGGCCACCGGGCACTATGCGCGCATCGTGCGAAGCCCGAGCGGAGCGGCGCAGCTCGCGACCGGGGCCGACCCCGCGAAGGACCAAAGCTACTTTCTCTACGCGAGCCCTCAGTCCTGGCTAGAGCGGCTGCTCTTCCCCCTGGGCGAGTCGACCAAGACAGAGGTGCGCGCCGAAGCCACCCGGCGTAACCTTCCCGGTGCGGGAAAGGGCGAAAGCCAGGAGCTTTGCTTCGTCGGAGGTAAGGCCCACGCTCACGCCGCCTTCGTCGCCGATCGCGCCGCGGGGCGACTGCGCCCAGGTCCCATCGTCGATGCGCAGGGGACAACCCTCGGCGCCCACGACGGCGTGCACCGTTTCACGATCGGCCAGCGCAAGGGGTTAGGCATCGCGGCCGGCCGCCCCGTGTTCGTGACGCGCATCGATGCGGCGAGCGCCACGGTCCACGTCCGCGACGGCGCGGCGCTCGGCTCGATGGGGGCCGAGGTCGCGGACGTCTCGCTGGCCGAGGGCGTTTCGCTTCCACTTCGCGCGACGGTGCGCGTTCGCTACAGACACGAGGGGCAAGCCGCGACCCTCGAGCTGCACGGGCCGAGGGGTGCGCGCGTCGCATTCGAAGGCCCCGTCCAGGCGGTCACCCCGGGCCAAGTCGCCGTGTTCTACGACGGCGAGCGGGTGCTCGGAGGCGGGCGAATCACGCGCAGCCTGGACGCGAGCTCGGCGGCGTAAGAGTGCCCAGAAGCGCCGGGCTGCGCTACGTTTCAGGCGTGGCCCGCGGCCGTGCTCACTTGGCCAGCGCAGCTTTTGCTGCTCTTTTGGGGGCCGCAATCGCCTCCGGCTGCTCGCGCGGCGAGGGCACGGGGTGCGCGACCGGGACGCTCAACATCGCCAACTGCTGGGCGGGGGACTTCAACCTGGAGCCCAACTTCTTCGCGGCGATCCCCGCATCGGCGGCAGGCTCGCTGCTCATCCGCATGCAAAATGGGGGCGACTACGAATCGTTCAGCGACGGCATCGCGTTCGACATCGACGACATCGGCACCATCCGTGGCGATCCTCTTTCGGATGGCACCCCCCAACCGAGCTTGCTCTGCCCGTGCAGCGGGAGCTCCTGTCCCGGCCCCGACGGCGGCGTTTCGAGCTGTCCGGCGTGCGCGCCGGGCTCTGCGGCCGCCCACCGCCTCATCGTGAGCCTGCCCCCGTCGGTCACACCGCCCGGAGTGCCCATCGAGGCGACGGCCAACCCATCGATTGTGCAAGCGACGCTTTATCTGCAGCACAGCTGTAGGACGCAAAACCTCGCCCTCTATGCCATGGCCGCGGTCACCCTCAATCCCGATGGCAGCTGCGTGCCCCCTGTGGGCTCGCCAAGCGCCAACCCGTGCGGCGCGCCGGCCACCGCCTCCGTCGAGGCTGGCGCCGATGCCGCCGCCCCTGCCGCACCGGACGCCGGAACAGCGCCGGACGCCGGAGGGGCGCCGGACAGCGGAACGGCCCCGCCCGCCGCCGCCGCCGCGATTGGTACGAGCACCATTTCATTTCACGCTCTCTTCGACGGAGACGAAAACGAGTCGAGCGCCCAGCAGCGTCTGAGCTACGCGGACTTCGACCTCTACTTCGCCGACCCGCGCGAGACCTGTCCGGGCGGCATCGGCCCTCCTCCTCCCTGCCGCGGTCATCTGACCGGGAACTTCAACTTCTACTTCGAGCGCGGCCAGCCGGCGCAGCCCTTCCCGTGAAAACCCCGGTCGACTCGCAGCTGCAAAGGGAAGCCGAGATGTTCGCCTTCCGCTTCGCGTGCGACGATTGCGTTCATTTCGAGCCCGCGAGCGCCGCATGCTCGCTCTCGTTCGAGGCCGCGCCACGTCGCGATGCCCTCACCCGAACGCATCTCGAGCTCTGCAAAGCGTTCGAGCTTGCCTGATCTCCGAGGCCAGGCGAAGGATGCCGCGGACTCACCCGCCGACTCTCATCACGCTCGTTCGCGCGGCCATGCGGGATCACGACCTCGCGGCTCGGGGCTCCACGGTGCTGGTCGCGGTGAGCGGCGGGCCGGACTCGATGGCGCTGCTGCACGTGCTCGCGAAGCTTCGAGAGCGGCTCGCCTTCGGCCTCTTTGCCCACGGCGTCGACCACGGGCTACGCGCCGCGGCTGCTTCCGAGCTCGACCGCGCCGAGCAGTTCTCGCGCGAGCTCGACGTTCCGTTCGACAGAACGCGCGTCACCGTTCACCCGGGAGGAAACCTTCAAGCCCGCGCACGAAGCGCGCGCTGGGCCGCGTTGAAGGCAGCCGCGGCAAGAAACTCTGCCGACCGGATCGCCACCGGGCACCACGCCGACGACCGCGCCGAGACCGTGATGATGCGGCTCTTGCGCAGCAGCCACGTCGGTAGCCTGGCTGTCCTCGCTCCCCGGAGCGGCGACCGGATCCGCCCCCTGGTCCACGCCAGACGAGCCGACATCGATGCCCACATTGCCCGCCACGGGGTCCCGTACGCGGTCGACCCCTCGAACGCGGACCCGCGATTTCTCCGTGCCCGCGTGCGAAGCGAGGTTTTGCCCATCCTCGAGCGGCTCAGCCCTCGCATCGTCGAGCATCTCTGCGCCCTGGCCGATGACGCGGCCAGGCGGCAGAAGGAGTGAACATCACCCGAAGAGCCATCGGAGAGCCGCCTTGCGTCATTTGAAGCGACGCGACCTCGATGTTACTCATCTTAGGTGTTAAGTTAGACGCGATGGTGGGCCCCCCAGCCCCTTAACGTCCCAGAGAGACGAGGTTCACGTGAAGCAATCGCACAAGACGCTCCTGCTATGGGTGCTTTTGATCGTCATGTTTCTGGCGATCTGGCAGGTGCTCCAGCCTGGCGAACGCAAGCAAACGGTGAGCTTTAGCGAATTCGTCTCCTGGGTACATCAGGGGCAGGTTCCGGACGTTCACGTCAAGGATCGCGAGTTTGCCTTCACTCACGTCGTCGACGGCAAGAGCCAGCAGATGGACACTCTCGGCCCTTCGGCCGACGAGGCGCTCATTGTCGACCTCGAGAACAACCCGCTCACCAAAGACGGTAAATTCAAGATCTACTTCGAGAAAGAGGACAACACCCCCTTCTGGTCGTCCACGCTCGTGACTCTGCTCCCGATGCTGTTCATCGGCATCATGTTCTTTCTCTTCATGAGGCAGCTTCAAGCCGGGGGCGGCAAGGCCATGTCGTTTGGCAAGGCCAAAGCCAGGCTCCTCACCGACTCGCAGAACCGCGTGACGTTCGCGGACGTCGCGGGCATCGACGAAGCCAAGGACGAGGTCGAAGAGATCATCGCGTTTCTGAAAGACCCGAAGAAATTCCAACGCCTCGGGGGCCGCATCCCCAAGGGCGTTCTGCTGATTGGGCCGCCCGGCACCGGCAAGACCCTGCTCGCTCGGGCCATCGCCGGCGAGGCGGGGGTCCCCTTCTTCAGCATCTCGGGCTCGGACTTCGTGGAGATGTTCGTGGGGGTAGGCGCGAGCCGCGTCCGCGATCTATTCGAGCAGGGCAAGAAGCACGCGCCGTGCATCATCTTCATCGACGAGATCGACGCCGTCGGCCGTCACCGCGGCGCGGGCCTCGGCGGCGGGCACGACGAGCGCGAGCAGACGCTCAATCAGCTCCTGGTCGAGATGGACGGCTTCGAGTCGAACGAGGGCGTCATCATCATCGCCGCCACCAACCGCCCCGACGTGCTCGACCCCGCCATCCTGCGGCCGGGCCGCTTCGATCGCCGCATCACGGTGCCGCGTCCGGACGTTCGCGGCCGCGAAGAAATCTTGCGCGTGCACGCCAAGCGCACGCCACTTTCACCCGACGTCGACCTCGAGACCCTCGCACGCGGCACGCCGGGGTTCTCGGGCGCCGACCTGGAGAACCTCGTCAACGAGGCGGCGCTTCTCGCGGCCCGCCAAGACAAGGACGCCTTGAGCATGGGCGACTTCGAGCTCGCCAAAGACAAGGTGTACATGGGTACCGAGCGTCGCTCGATGGTCATCAGCGACGAAGAAAAGCGCACGACCGCCGTCCACGAAGCGGGCCACACGCTCATCTCGGTGCTCATCAATCACCACGATCCCGTGCACAAGGTCAGCATCATCCCGCGAGGGCCGGCCCTCGGTGTGACGTGGTATCTGCCGAAAGACGACAGGCACAACCTTTCCCGAGAGCAGGCGCAAAGCGCCATCGCGGTGGCGCTGGGCGGGCGCATCGCCGAAGAGATCATCTTCGGGCAGATGACGACGGGCGCCGGCAACGACATCGAGAAGGCCACCGAGATCGCTCACAAGATGGTGTGCGAGTGGGGCATGAGCGAGAAGCTCGGGCCGCTCGCCTACGGAAAGAAAGAAGAGTCGATCTTTCTCGGGCGCGACTACGCCCAGCGCACGCAAGACTACTCGGAGCAGACCGCGCAAGAGATCGACCAAGAAGTGCGCGCGATCGTCCAAGCGCAGTACGTCCGGGTGAAGGATCTGCTCACCGAAGGGCGCGAGAAGCTGACGCGTCTGGCCGATGCGCTCATCGAGCGCGAGACGCTCGACTCGGAAGAGATTCACGCCTCCTTCGAGGGTCGCGATCTGCCCAAGCGCGACAAGGTCATCATCCCGACCTACGCCGACAAGGACAAGCAGAGCAAGGAGAAGCGGCGCGTCGCGAGCATCTTCGGGGGCCCGCCGAAGCCGTCTCTTACCTGACCTTCTGCGGGGGGTCGCCGATTCCGCTCGCTCGAGCGATCCTTGCGATCGGAGCAGTAACCCTCCCCGCGGCCGCCTGCGGAGCCGGCCATTACCTTGGCTCGGACTCCGACGCGGGGGGCGCCGCAGGGAGTAACCCGAGCGGGGCAAGTAGCGGCGCTTTCGCGTCGGGCGGTGGCGCGTCAGGGTCGGCGATTGGCTCAGGCTCCGGGAGCCCATCGGGAAGCTTGCTCGGCTCGGGGCTGCCGGTATCGAGCGGGGTGTCCACGTCGACCGGGCTGTCCGCATCGGGCTCTTCGGCGAACAGCCACCCCGACGTCGATGCGCAAGCGTATTGCCGCGTGGCCGACGTCGACGCCGGGAGCCTGCCTTTCGTCGTCGACACGGCGTTCGTTCCCAGCGGATGGATGGGCGACGCGCCGGCCTACATGGCGGTGGCAGCCAACCCCGCGACGGGAGCGCCCGCCATTGCCGGGACGACCGCGCGGATGACGATGCTTCCGATCGGCTACACCACGATAGGCGATGCCTGCTCGCCTGACGGCGTCGGCCGCTCGAGCCCGAACGCAAAGGGCGGCTGCTGGAAAGTCACGTTCACTCCGTTCCCCAAGGCCATCGAGCCAGGCCCCGGGCAGACCTCGATCGTCGGCGGCGGCGAGGGCTACGGATGGGCGGGAGCCTTCTGGCAGTACCCCGAAAACAATTGGGGCACCCTCGGCGGCGGTTACCCGATTCCGCCGGGCGCCACCACGATATCGGTCTGGGCACGAGGGAGCGAGGGCGGTGAAATGGTGCGACTTTTCACGGGCGAGGGGCTGGGCGACCCGTGCTCGGACTACACGGTGACGACGCAGGCGCAGCAGGAATATGGAGTCGGCCAAGGCGTTAGGCTGGCCAGCCCGCCAGCGTGGGAGCGCTATACAATCGACATCACGGGCCTCAATTACTTACGACGGATATCGTCGGAGGCCAAGAGCTGGGGGGCTACTTCGGAGGGGTTATCGGCGCGTTCGGCTTTGCCGTTGCTGACCAAACCGTGCCCTCGGCCGACGGCGGCACGTGCCCCGCGAGCCTGGCTTGCCCGTTCGGGGGGCCGTCGGCTCCACCCAACGATTCGGACCCGGATGGAGGCCTGGTCGCAGATCCCGCGATAAGCGGGAAGCTCTTTGCGCCCTTTTTCCCATCGACCGTCACGTTCTACATCGACGACATCGAGTTTCAGTGAACATGAGCGAAGAAAGCCGAGAGCGCGCGGCCTCGCCCGCGGAAAGTCGCGTGCTAGCTTTCGGGCGTCGCCGCGGGGCGTGGGGCTCGGTCGGCGCTTGGCTTGGTGGGGAGGCGCGCATGGTTGCACGGGCAAGGACGACGTTGGCGCTCGCGCTCGCCATTTCGGCGACCGCCGCCTGCGGGGCTGGGTACTACCTAGGCTCTGACGCAGGAGGTGGCGGCGGCGGCAGCAACAGCGGCGCAACATCGGGCTCTGTCGCCGGCGCCGCATCCGGCAATCCGGTCGGAATCTCCGGCAACGAAAGCGGGGGCGTCGGGTTCGGCGGCGGCTCGGGCGCAACGTTCGGCTCCGGGGTCGCCGAGGGCGCGGCCGGCTCGCCGTTCGGATCCGGCGTCATGGCAGGCTTCGGGTCCGGCACCGCCACGGGCTTCCCATTCGGATCCGGCGTCACGGCGGGCTTCCCGTTCGGGTCCGGCGCCGCCACGGGCTCGGCCTTCGGTGGGGAGTCCGGAATGGTGTTGCCTTCCGGGTCATCCGGGTCGGTCGCGCCGGCCGATGCGTCCGTCTTCTGCAAAGTGCCCGACATCAACGCGGGCAGCCTTCCCTTCGTCGTGGATACCGCCTTCGTGCCGAGCGGGTGGATGGGCGACGCGCCCGCCTACGAGGCGATGCCGGCCAACCCCCTGACCGGTACCCCCGCCTCTCCCGCGACGACGGCGCGTATCACGCTTGTGCCTCGCGGCTACTCGATGATCGGAGACGCGTGCACCCCCGACGGCGTCGACCGCTCGAGCCCAAACGCAAAGGGCGCCTGCTGGAAGGTCACCTTCGTTCCATTTCCCAAGAGCATTCAGCCCGGCGTCACCGGCACGAAGATCGGCGGCGGGCCGGGCTACGGCTGGGCGGGCGCGTTCTGGCAACATCCCGCGAACAACTGGGGCACGCTCGGGGGCGGCTACCCGATTCCGCCCGGAGCGAGCACGGTTTCGTTCTGGGCCCGAGGCACGGACGGAGGAGAAAAGGTTCGCTTCTTCACCGGCGAGGGCCTGAGCACCCCGTGCTCCGACTACGTCGCGACAGCGTCGACCAACGCGATCCTTTCGGATCCCCCCGCCTGGCAGCGCTACACGATCGACATCACTGGCCTCGACTACTCCAGCAGTGGCATCACTCCGGGACAGGGCCTCGGGGGCTACTACGGCGGCGTTCTCGGCGCGTTCGGCTTTGCCGTCGGCGCTCAAACCCTGCCCTCGCTCAACGGCGGCAGCGCGCCGCCCAACGAGACCGACCCGAACAGCGCTCCGGTCGCCGATCCCGCCGTCCCGAACGCCCTTTTCCCGCCCTTCTTCGACTCCACCATCACCTTCTACATCGACGACATCGAATTTCAGTAAGCGGCCTCGAAGCAGCCCTGGAGCCCAGCAGGAGCCCTTGAGAACCGGGCCGAAAGCCGTAGCGAGCGACCGGATGCTAGGGAGGGCGAGCGAGGAATACTTCCGTATTTTGAGCGAGCCCGACCGACGCAGCCGGTCGCGCAGCAGGCTTACGGGCCGGTTCGTAGCGGGAGCGGGGACGCCCCGCCGTATTGCGGGGGTCCCCGTTTCCCTGGTTTTCACCTCACGCGCTTACGCGCCGTGAGGCGTCGTCCCGCTGCTTGCGGTCCCTTGCGGGGCGCTCGCGGCGGGTGCGGATGCGGTGGGCTTCGGTGTGGTCACGGGTGTCACCACGACGTCGACGACGTCGCCTGTGACGCTCTTTTTCTGCACCTTGCCCATCGTGTGCCGCGCTTCGCGTGTCGAAGCGCGCTTGGCGACCGCCCCGGCCTTCTGTTGCGCCGTGAGCGGCGTGCTCGCTTTCTTCGGCGCAAGCCCGAAGTCCGCCAGCACGTCAGGCGACTGGCTGAAAGTCGTCCTCACGAACGACACGAGCCCGGTCATGAAACCGCGCAGTGTCGGCGCTTGGGCGGCTTCGGCAGCCAGCTTCGCCTTGACCGCGGCTTGAGCGTTGGTCACATCGGTCCGAAGATCGACCAGCGTCTGAAGACGCTGGGTCACTTGGGCCGGTGTGAACGTCGCGCTTCCGAACGCCATCGACTGCGTGTTCGCGAAGTGCTTGCTCGTCCCCGCGATGAGTTGCTTCGCGAGGGCCGCATCCTTGTTCTTCACTGTTCCTTTCGGCATTTGAATGTTCCTCCTTTCCAGTCTGTCCTGACGACCTCGAGGGCGGTCGGCCGCGCGCCATGCCCGGATCCCACCGTCCTCGCTTCCTGTGTGGCGAAAAGGGGGGTCGATCCTTGCAATTATTTTTCGAGCGCCGGACGATTTGGCGTATGAGCCGAGCAGGAGTGAATCCTCACGCGAGCATCTTGCGGCTCTGCAATTGCGCGAGAGGCTTGCGCAGGCTCCGCGGGCGGGCTCCCGATCGATGCGGGCCTCTTTGGCTAGGACTGCGCTAGACTGAGGCTCGGACCCATGGATCTCCCGAGCGACGACGCGCTCCGCTGGATCGTGAGCACCTACGCGGGCCTTCGCGCTCGGCACGGCGAGGCCATCGGCGATCCGGTGCTCGTGCAGCCGACCGCGGAGTTTTTCCCCGACGAGTTTCGCCTCGACGGGCCAAGCGTCGAGCGCATGCTCCGGCGGATGATTCACTACGCGCCCGTCTCCGACGGCCTCGGCATCGCGCTCGCCTTCGTCGAGCCCGATGAAGATCACGCCGGCGGGTGCGGATCGGGCGCGTGCACGACGGCGACGCCAGGAGCTTCGGCGCATGCGGACGTCGAAGAGCTCGACGATGGCTACCGCGTTTCGATCGCGACGGCGGATGTCGCGCGCGCCGAAGTGCTCGCGGGCTCCCTGAGCCGCGCGATTGGAGCCCTGGTGCTCCACGAGGCCGGCGAGCGGGTCGAGCCCCGCGCCAGCGAGATCGCGGCCGTCGCGGCCGGCTTCGGCGTGCTTCTCGCGAACGGCGCGGCCGTATGGGCCAAGGCCTGCGGCGGTCTGCGGATGTCGCGTGCAACGGCGCTTTCGGTGGAAGAGGTCGGTGTGGCCCTCGCCCTCTTCGCGGCGGTGCACGGGCGAAAAGCGTCCGAGGCTCGGGCGCAGCTCGGGGCCACCCAGCGGGCCGCGTTCGACGCCGCGCTCGAGTGGGTCGACTCCAACCGCGCCCTGGTCGAAGCGCTGCGCGATCGGCCGGTCATGCTCGAGTCGGGGGCCTTCGATATCGAACCGCTCCGCGGCGCAATCGGCCGGTGGCTGCACAAGCGAAAGCAAGACCGGGAGCTGCGGGCCCTGCCTGCGGCGAAGGCGCCCACCATGACAGACGAGCGGCGCAGGCACCTCGAGGAAGCCAGGGCCCTCGTCGACGAAGTCATGGGGCGCTGAAGGCCAAGCGCTCCATCTCGACTTCGCAGCGATGCGCCTCGGGGGTCGAGGCGCCCCAAGCTTTGCCTCCTGATATCCATCTCGGCGTCTCAGGCGCCCATCTCGGGGCCCGAGCTTCGCATCGCGGCCTCGCAGCTACGCGTCTCTCGCCCCAAGAGCCGCGCGACTCGGCCCCAGAGATGCGCGACTTGGCTGAAAGCGCGCGCGACTTGGCTGAAGGCGCGCGCGACTCGGCCCCAGAGATGCGCGACTTGGCTGAAAGCACGCGCGACTCGGCCCCAGAGATGCGCGACTTGGCTGAAGGCGCGCGCGACTCGGCCCCAGAGATGCGCGACTTGGGCGGAGGCGCACACCCCTCGCGCGCACTTGCGTATCACCGCGTCCCGCGGCAGCATCGCTGCGGCTCGGAGCCATGAGCGAGCGAAAGAGCGATCCCCGCCTCCAGCGAAGTCGTCCCCCTCTCGAAGCGAGCACCGCCCGACTCGAGCCCAGCGAGCCGTCTTTGAGCGCAAGCGACGGCCCTCGGCACGTCGCGCAAGCGCAGCTTGTCGAGGGGGGCCCGCCCCTCGGCTTCGAAGACCCGCCCGAGCGCGCAAAGCCTTCTCTCAAGGCCGTGAGCGAAGCCCAGCTCTGGGCCTATCTTGGGCAGAAGGCCACGCAGCAACGCATCTCTCGCCTCGTGTCGTGGTTCGTGAGCGACAAGACGCCCGCCTTCGTCGTCGAGGAGATCGCCCAAGAAGCCAATATCGCCGCGATGATGGCGCGCTCGCGCCCTCGTTCGACCGAGACCATGGCCGCCTGGCTGAGAACGGTTGTCCGCCGCTCGGTCTGCCACCACTTCCGTAAGGGCGCTGCCGACCAAAAGTGGCTCAATCGCGACCAAGACGTCGAAGAGGTGGGCGCCGAGCCCGTAGAGTCGCCCGGAGATCTGTGGCTCCTCGGCGACTGGCTCCGCCCCGCGGTCGCCCATGACGAGCGCGACCAGGAGACCTTCGAGCTCATTGGCTACAAGGCGCGAGGCGACAAGACCGACCAGCAAGTCGCCGATGAGCACGGCATGACTTACGCGGCGTGGACCAGTCGCCTCTCACGCTTCAAGAAGAAGTACGAGCCTCGCTGGCGACGCCGGCAGCGAGCCCTTCTATTGCTGCGCTTCGGAGGGGCGGCGATCGCGCTGGCTCTCATCGCCTACGTCCTCTGGAGGCTGCTTTCGCCCGTCTCCCCAGCGCATGCTCCCCTTCCCTCTCCGCGGCCCCCCGTCAGCGCGGCGCCCCCGCCAGCTCCGACACCGTCCGAACAACCCTTCATGCCGGCCGATCCCACGCACCAAGCCAAGCCGCGCCGACCCTAGCGAGCGGAGCGGGACACGGTACTCAACGCACGGCGCGCGGTACTCAGCGCAGGGCGCAGCGGGAGATTGAGAGAGGAACCGCCAGGACGCCAGGGACGCCAGGACGAGAGACACCCAGGACTCAGAGAGAGGATTTGGGGGCGGCCGTCCTCACCCCCGCTCTTTTCCGGCCCGTCCTCACCCCACTCTTTTCCGATCCCCTGGCGTCCCTGGCGTCCTGGCGGTTCATCTCCTTCTCTTACTGGCTTCGTTCGAGCGAGATTGTGCCGCGCGTGTGCCGCGTCGATCTCACTGTGCCGGGTCTATCTCGATGTGCCGTGTCTGTGCCGGGTCTATCTCGCTACGCTCGGTCTCCGCGTCTTGATGGAAGAGCGGCGTCGGACTAGGTTCCGCCCCAAACGACGAGGAGTTATTCGAACATGCCTACCAAGATCGCCATCAACGGCTTTGGCCGCATCGGCCGCTGTATCGTCCGCGCCATGGCCGAGCGAAACATCAAGGGTCTCGAGCTCGTCGCGATCAACGATCTCACCGACGCCAAGACGCTTGCGCACCTCTATAACTACGACAGCGTCCACGGCCGCGCGGCGCACAAGTCGACGGCGCTCGAAGGTGCGATCGACTTCGGCATGTCGAAGGCCAAGGTCATCGCCGAGAAGGACCCCACGAAGCTCCCGTGGAAAGAGCTCGGGGCCGACATCATTCTCGAGTGTACGGGCCTCTTCACCGACAAAGACAAGGCCGTCGCCCACCTCACCGCGGGCGGCAAAAAAGTCATCATCAGCGCGCCCGCCAAAGGGCAAGACGCGACCATCGTGCTCGGCGTAAATACCGAAGCTTACGACCCGAAGTACACCGTGATCTCGTGCGGATCGTGCACGACCAACGCGCTCGCCCCCGTGGCCAAGGTGCTGCTCGACAACTTCGGTGTCCAGCGCGGGCTGATGACGACGATTCACTCGTACACCAACGACCAGGCGGTCCTCGATATCCCGCACCGCAAGGGCGATCTGCGCCGCGCCCGCGCGGCGGCCGTGAACATGATTCCGTCGACGACGGGCGCGGCCAAGGCCCTCAGCGAGGTCATCCCGGCGCTCAAGGGCAAGTTCGACGGACAGTCGATGCGCGTCCCCACGATGGACGCGAGCATCATCGACCTCACGTTCGAGAGCGACAAGCCGATGACGCGAGACTCGATTCACGCCGCCATGAAGGCCGCGGCCGAAGGCCCGATGAAGGGCATCCTCGCGTACGTGGACGAGCCGCTCGTTTCCGGCGACTACATCGGCGACCCGCACTCGTCGAGCTTCGACGCGACCATTACGCAGGTGCTCGGCGACAAGTTCGCCAAGGTCTTCTCCTGGTACGACAACGAGTGGGGGTTCTCCAACCGCATGGTCGAGCTGTCGCAGCTCGTCGCGTCCAAGCTCTGAGCCTCGCCTCCGCGTACGAGCGCGGGCACGAAAGCACTCCCGATGACCAATCCGCTCCAGGGGATCCGAACCGTTCGCGACCTTCCGGTCGAAAATAAGCGCGTCTTTCTGCGCGTCGACTTCAACGTGCCGCTCGACGGGAGCACAATCACCGACGACTCGCGCATCCGCGAAGCGCTGCCCACGATCAAGCACGTGCTCGAGCGGGGCGGCCGCCTGGTCTGCGCGAGCCATCTCGGGCGCCCCAAGAAGGGGCCGGATCCCAAATACAGCCTCGAGCCGTGCGCCGTGCGCCTGGCCGAGCTTCTCGGGCAAGAAGTCACGCTGCCGGAAGACTGCGTCGGCGACTCCGCCAAGAAGGTCGTCTACGACCTTCGCGGCGGCCAGGTCTGCTTGCTCGAGAACCTGCGCTTTCATCCGGAAGAAGAGAAGGACGACGAGGCCTTCAGCCGGCAGCTCGCCGAGCTCGCCGATGTCTACGTCGACGACGCGTTCGGCTCGGTCCACCGCGCCCACGCAAGCGTGCACGGGCTCGCCAAGCTCTATCGCGAGCGGGGCTGCGGGTTTCTCCTCGAAAAAGAGATCGCCTCGCTCGGCAAAGTCGTGACCTCGCCGGACAAGCCCTACGTGGCGGTGCTCGGAGGGGCCAAAGTGAGCGACAAGATTGCCGTCGTCGAGTCGCTGCTCGAGAAGGTGAACGTCCTCATCATCGGCGGCGCGATGGCCAACACGTTTCTCGCGGCGCTCGGCAAGAACATGCAAGCGTCGCTCGTCGAGACCGAGAAGCTCCCGCTCGCGCGCTCGATCCTCGAAAAGGCCAAAGGCCGCGGCGCCGAAGTGCTTCTCCCCGTCGACGTGGTCGTCGCCGAAGGCCTGTCCGCGACCAAGGGAACGGCCGTCGGAGTCGACGCCATTCCCCCGGGACAAATGGCCCTCGACATCGGCCCGAAGAGCCTCGAAGCGTTTGCGCGCAGGTTCTTGGACGCCAAGACCGTCTTCTGGAACGGCCCGATGGGGCTCTTCGAGAAAGAGCCCTTCGCGGCCGGCACTTTCGGCCTCGCGCGCGCCATGGCAGCCTCCCAGGCCTTCACGGTCGTCGGGGGCGGAGATAGCGCGGCGGCGGTCTACGCGGCGGGTGGCGACATCGCCAAGAGAATGAAGCACATCTCGACCGGCGGCGGCGCATCGCTCGAGCTCATCGAAGGCAAGAAGCTCCCGGGCATCGAAGTCCTTCGTTCGGCGGAGGCGACTTGAACCCGAGTCGGCGCCCGCTCATCGCGGGCAACTGGAAGATGAACCTCGGAGGCGGCGCGGGCGTCGAGCTCGCGCGCGCCGTGGTCGCCCTGACGACGAGCGTGCCGCACGTCGATCTGGTCATCGCGCCCCCCTTTACGGCCCTCGCTGCTTGCGCCCACGAGTGCGACGAAAGCCGGGTCGAGCTCGCCGGGCAGAACGTGCATTCGAAAGACTCGGGCGCGTTCACCGGCGAAGTGAGCGCGCCCATGCTGGTCGACGCCGGCTGCCGCTGGGTCATCGTCGGCCACAGCGAGCGCCGGCAGCACTTCGGCGAAACCGACGCGCAGGTCGCCGAGAAAGTCGTCGCCGCGCTGCGCGGGGGGCTCGTGCCCATCGTGTGCGTCGGCGAGACGCTGCAAGAGCGCGAGGCCGGGACGACGCTGCAAGTCGTCGAGCGCCAGGTCCGCGCTTTTCTCTCGATCCTCGCGACTCACGAGACTTCGGTCGCCATCGCTTATGAGCCCGTGTGGGCCATCGGCACGGGCAAGACCGCGGGCCCCGCCGAAGCCCAAGAAGTGCACGCGGCCATCCGTGGATGGCTGCGGCATCAAGCGCACGAGCTGGCGGCCCGAACGCGCATTCTCTACGGCGGCTCGGTGAAGGCGGACAACGCGCGAGAGCTCCTCGCGGCGGCCGATGTCGATGGGGCGCTCGTGGGCGGCGCGAGCCTGGACGCGACATCTTTCGGCGCGATCGCCCACGCCGCCGAGCATCTCGCCGCTCGATGACTCGATAAAGAGGTACCCTGGCCATGATCGTCACTCTGCTCGACATCTTGCACATCGCGGTGTGCCTCTTTTTGATGCTGGTGGTCTTGCTGCAACAGGGCAAAGGCGGCGGCATGGGCGCGGCGTTCGGGGGCGGCGCGACGCAGCAGGTGTTCGGGGGGCGCGGCGCGGGCAATCTTTTGACGCGGGCTACGGCGATCTGCGCGGGGCTCTTCATGTTGACGAGCGTGTCGCTGGCGTACTTTTCTTCGTCGGGCGACCGGCAGCTCAAGGCGCGCATCGTTCAGGAGCAGCGCCAGGGCAACAGTAGCGAGGGGACGCGGCTGAAGGCGACGAAGAAGGCGCCCGACGAAGCTCCGGCACCAGGCGCCGCGTCGTCAGGTCCGGCCCCGACGCCCGCTCCCGCGTCGTCGCCATAGACGCCCCTCGCTCGGCCGCTCTTCACGCTCGAGAACGGGGATCTGGCGGCGAGATGCCCGCGACGCCGCGATGACCGATTCGGACCCGAGACGCTACCGCGTCCGACGAGGGGTATCCCTCCGGCGGCTGCGGATCTCGTCGAGCTAAACTGGGGTTCGCGGGGCGCCCGCCTCGGACAGTCCTCGCCGCCTCCGGGACACCCCTCGCTCGGGCGCTCTTCACTCCTCCGCGTCACGGTCTTGAGGCATGAAACGTGACAGACTCGTCGCATGAAAGTGGGGGCAGTCACCGCTCTGGCGCTTCTCGCTCTCGGCATCGTCCTTCTCGCGGTCGGCGTTCCGACTGTTGCAGTTGGGCAGGGGTGCGGCGGTGGTTGTAGCTGCCCTTTGCCGCTCACGGGGCCTGGGTGGTGTCCAACCGAAGGCGACGCCCCATGTCATTGCCCAGGGGTGACGCTGTGCGCCGGATGGTGTCTGGCTACGTTCAATGGCAGCAACGTCAACGAGCCGGCTCCTTGCGACGCGGGTACCGAGTGATAGGTCGGCGACCAGGACGGACTGCGTCTCCGAAGCCGAGCTCGCGATGCACGATGCCCGATACGGACGCGGGACCCTTACTCGCCCGAGCGACGGGTATCCCCTCGGCGGGCGCGGTTGCCCCTCGCGTCCATATCGGTCATCGAGGCGTCGCGAGGCAGCTCGCCGCCAAATCCCGGTTCTCGAGAGTAAACAGCGACCGAGCGAGGGGTGTCCCGGAGGCGGCGAGGACTGTCCGAGGCGGGCGCCCCGCGCACCCCAGTTTAGCTCGACGAGATCCGCAGCCGCCGGAGGGATACCCGTCGTCGGGCGCGGTAGCCCCTCTGGCCCGATCGGGCGTCCGCGCCCCGCGTATGCCCTGGTCGAGATCCGCAGTCCCCCGCGGGATGGCCTCGATGTAGTCTGCCGCGTCTTGCCGTCCAAGCGCGACCTCCTCGATGTCGTAGCCCTCGCGACCGCGAAGGTGGCGCTCGGAGCCGTCGTGCTCCACCTCGGGTTCTCCCACGTGTCCGACGACGACTACGCGCGCACCGTCATCGCCGAGCGATTCGCCCATACGCCGCATCTCGATCCCAGCGCCACGAGCTGGCTGCCGCTGCCCTTCTGGATCACGGGAGCCGCCATGATGGCCCTCGGTCGGTCGCTCGAGGTTGCCCGCGCCGTCGCCATCGTGCTCGGAGCCCTAAGCGTCGCCGTGCCGTACGCCGCGATGCGCGTGGCCGGCGTGCCCCGCGCGGCGTCTCTTGCGGCCACCGCCGTGGCCATGGCGCTGCCCTGGAACGCGTGGCTCGGCGTCGCCACGGTACCCGAGGCGTGGACCGGGGCCCTCGCCGGGGCCGCGATGGTGGCCATGGTCGAGCCGCGCGCGCGCGCGTGGGCGTGCGGCGCCCTGCTCGCCGCGTCGCTCTCGCGCTACGAGACGTGGCCCGCTTGCGCCGTGCTCGCCGCACTTTGCGCTACGGCGGCGATGCGGGGGCATCGAGCGCGAAACTTGGTCTTGGGTCTCCTTGCCATCGCGGGACCCCTCCTTTGGATGCTCTGGAACGCCCACGCCCACGGAAGCCCTCTGCACTTTCTCGCGCGCGTGAGCGCCTTCAGGCGAGCCATCGGGGCCGCCGAGCAACCGCTGCCGAGCAAGCTTCTCGCGTACCCACTCGCCCTGCTCACCGAGACGCCCGAGGCGGCCGCGCTCGGAGCCGTGGGCGCGGTCGGGTTGTGCGCGAGCCCCACGCTCCGGCGGCGCTGGCTCGGCGCGGCCGCGTGCGTGCTTGCCACGATGATGTTTTTGGTCGCCGGCGATGTGCGCGACGGAGCGCCCACCCATCATCCCGAGCGAGCCCTGTCGCCGCTCTGGTGGGTGCTCGTCGGCATGGGCGCCGACACCATCGCCGCCGCCGCCGCGCATTTGAAGGACGCGCGCTCTCGCGCGGGGTTAGGCCTGCTCACGGCGCGCGCGGGGACGGGCCTTCTGGCGGCGTGCGCGCTGGCATGGTGCGTCAGCCTGCCCTCGCGCTGGAGTCGCGCGCCCGGCGAGACCGAGGTCGAGCGGCGCGATATCCCGATTGCCCGAGGGCGCGACATGCGAAAGCGAAGCGCCGCGTCCGCCGAGATCACGCCGTGCTCGTTCGAGCACTTTGCGCTCATCGCCGCTTGGGGGCGTCCGGAAGATGCTCGGCTGCTGCCCTCGCTTCACCGGCCCCCAACGGCGGAATGCCCGCTGGTCGACGAGCGATAGCGAGGCCTACGGAGCGGCGCACGAAGCCGCGCACTTGGACGTCGCGCACTCATACAGGTGGAGAAAGGGGTCGACGGCGGGGTCGTTCTGCCCCGTGAGCCCTGCCTGCTGGCCGCAAATGGTCAGACAGCTCACGAGGTTGGCCCCCGGCGCGTAGCAGCCCCGCGCGAGCCCGCACTCGAACATGACCGTGCACTTGGGCGTCGAGGTGCAGGCTTCGAGCTCGGTGCTGCACTGGGCGCTTTGCACGCAAGACTCGCACCCGCCTGCGTCGACATCGGCATCCAGAATGACGACGGCCGAGACGTCTTGCGCGCCCGCGTCGGCGGGCGCGAGGGTGATGGGCGTCAAGTCGAGGCAGCCGCCGAGAGAGGCCGCGAGCGACGCGGCCAGAAGGATACGGGGCGCTTGGTTTGGGCGGGGCATCATTTTGCAAACTCGTAGGTGAGGCCGATGGTGACTCGGAAGGTGTCGACGGGTTCCAAGCTCGGGTTTCGGTCGAGCGCAGGACCGACGAGAAACGGCGTCTCGCTGCTGCTGACGTAGTTGGCGCTGACGCGATAAGAGAGACCCGGGACGATCGGCACGGCACCAATGGCGGTGGCGCGTAGCTCGATGACGGGGGGCGCCGACGGCAACCCGGCGTACGTCGTGTAGTTCTCGATGTACCGGCTGCTCATCCAGTTGGCGGCGAGCGAGAGAGTCGGAAGGTCGCCCGGGAGCACGTAAGAAACGTGAAAGTTGCCGAACGCGCGAGGCGCGACCGACAGCGGAATCGCTCCGGTCGTGCCGGTCGTCGACAAGCGCGCATAGGCCGCGGTCACGGTGGCACCGTAGGAAAGCTTGCGGCTGGCGAGGCTCCCCTGGAAGCTCGCGTTGAGCCCGGTCGAGTCGATCGATTCGAGATTCCGCTCTTGGTAGAGTGGCGGGAGAGTCGAGTGCTGCTCGGCGTACTGAGCCGCCGAGAGCGGGTCGAAGTCGTAAAGCTCGATGATGTTGGTCATCGTCGTGGAGAAGATGCCGAAGAGGAGCCGTTGCGCGGCAAATTGCTGTTCGATGGATCCCTCGATCGAACGCGTTTTCTCGGGCTGCAAGTTCTGCGGGGCGGGCAAGAACGCGTTCGAGACGTAGCTCTCGAAGAATGTCGGAGCGCGAAAGGCCTCCGAGAAAATGCCTTTGAGCGAGCCGCCTTTCCAGGGCTGCACGTTGGCCGCGAGGCGCGGCGAGACTACGGGCGCGAAACGCTCGTCGTAGTCGAGGCGAGCTCCCCCGTTGAGCCCCAGCCACTTCGTGGGCGACCAGGTCTGCTGCCCGTAGGCGCCCACGACGAGGTCGTTGTGATTCACGACGTCGGCTGACGAGGTGAGTGGACGACCGGTGGCATCGTCGTACTCGTCGGCCTTCCCGAGAACGCCGCGCGCCGTGGCGTCGATGCCCAGCATCGTGACGAACCGGCCGTCGCGAAGCCAGTCGAACGAAGGCTGGACTTCGACGCCCGCCCATTGAGACTGCGAGCGCGAGTCGACTCGACAGGTCTGATTGCTAGGCAGGGGGCAGGTGTCGAGATTGGTCGCGGTAAAGACGGTGTCGTGATCGACGTGCGCCGCGTAGACCCGCGTGTAGATGTGAACGACGGGCGACAGCTGGGCCTCGTGCTTGATGCCAGCCGACAGTGTCCGGTCGACGCCATGGGTCTCGGGGTTGTCGAAATCTGCCGGCGTGTCCCAAACGGGGCTGTCGTTGGCCTGAGCGCGGAGCGTCACGTCGAAATGACCGCTCGTGAGGCGCGCAAGCAGCGCGCCCGCGTCGGCATTCGACGAGTCCCGAGCGACCGCGCCTCCCCATTTGAGCACTTGGCCCGACGGGAGCAGCCCGGCGTCCTGGGACGGAAAGTAGAAGTCGGGGCCGTCGGCGTGAAAGTACTCGGCCTCGACCGACACTTCGCTCGGGACACCGAAGAGGCGAAAGCGCTTTCCGAAGCCAACCCAAGGCCGAATCGATGTCGCCACGTCCGCCTCGGCGCCCACGTGCGCACCCTCGAAGTCGCGGCCCCGCTTGGTCACGACGTTGATGACCCCGAGCATCGCGTTGGACCCGTAGAGCACCGAGCCCGGCCCGAGCACGACTTCGATGTGGTCGACGATTTCGAGAGGGATACCCGAGAAGCGACCGAAAATGTCGGAGCTCATATACGGGTCGTTGACCTTGTGGCCGTCGATGAGAAGAAGAAAATGGTTGCCGGTATCGCCTGCGATTTCGACTCCGCGCGCCCCGAGCTCGTCGCCGTCGAGCGTGTGCTGCACGTTGACCCCGAGGGCCAAGAAGCTCACGGCTTCGCCCAGGGTGTGGATGCCGTAGCGCCGAAGGTCCTCGGCGGTGATGGTGCTCGACGTCGCGGGGGCGGTAGTCCCCGTTTCGGCCGTGCTCGACGCGGTGGTGACCACCGGCTCATCGAGCAGCGCGTTGAGGTCCGGATCCTCTTGGGCGATCGCCGGTCGCGTCAGCGAACCGCCGATGGCCGCAAGGGCCGCGAAGAGAGCTCGCCTTTTCATTTGAACACCGTCGCGATCGTGAGAACGTTGGAGTCCAAGTTGACGCTCTGCTTTTTGGCTTGCGGGAGGTTGACGAGAATCTTCGACTTGCCCGAAACGAGGTCGAATCCGATGACCGCGCCCCCGCGCGCCACGTAATCCGGCACGGTCGCGCACGTCATGACGCTCACTCCGTCGAGCACGGAGCGGATGGCGTCGACATCGCCGTCGAAGCCCTGGGTGAGGTAGACGATGGCGAGCGACTCGGTCTTGATGAGCGCCGCGAGCGATGGAGCGTCGACGAACGCCACGACTTGCTCTTGGTGCGGCAGGCCCGCGATGGCATCCAAGCTCGCGAAGGCGGCTTGAAGGTGCGCCGCCGTGCTTGCGCTCTCGGCGTTGCCCTTCTTGGTCAGGATCGCGACTTTCAAAGTGGGCCCCGCGCGTCCCGGCATCGCCTTGTCGTGGGCGGCCAGCTTGGCCGTGAGCTCGGCTTGCAAGCCGAGCGGCACGGCGCTCGTGTCGCCGACGAGCGTCAGCGCCCAGGCGAGGATCGCCAGAACGAACGACAGCGCGAGAAGGCTCCGCGCTTTGCCCCCCACTTGGTTCACGTCGATTCTCGGGCCTCGCGCATTTCGAGAATTCGGAAGTAGGCGCGCACTTGCCGGACCAGCTCTTCGTCGTTCCCCTTGTTCGAGAAGGCTCCGTCGAACCCGAGCTCACGGCTCTTGAGAGCGATCATGGCGTCGGACGTGTAGACGTAGAAGGGCTGCTTGGCCTTCATGGTCGTGGCCAAAGCACGGAGCGAGTCGAGGACCGAGGAGCCGTTGAGACCGGGCATGTGATAGTCGATGAGGACGAGATCGCAGGTCGGCAGGTGCCGAGCATTGCCGACGAGCTGCGTCGTGGCGATGACTTCGTAGCCCTCGGCGACGAGCGCGCGCTTGATGCGTGCCAGCATCACGGCACTGTCGTCGATGACGAGGATCTTGCGGGGCTTTTTCATGTTCCCACCTTCGCCAGAGGTGACGGCTGCGCGTAGATGACAAAGCGCGAGACTTTCCCCTCGACGCGGTCGAACGACACAGAATAGCCGACCCCGGCCAGCGCGATACGCACGGCATCGAGGCCCACGCCGCGCCCGGCCAGACCGTCGACGCTCCCGCGCGTGGACAAGCCGGGCTCGAAAATGAGCTCCTTGCACTCGGCCAGGCGAAGCTGCATCGACTCGGCGCGGGCACGCACGAGGTCCTCGTCGACTCCTCGGCCGTCATCCTCGACGACGACCACGACGTCGCCGGTGCCTCCGGCGATGCGAATCGTGCCGACGCGCGGCTTGCCGGCCGCTTCGCGCTCCTCGGGGGCTTCGATCCCGTGTGCAACCGCGTTACGCACGAGATGCGCCAAGACCCCGGGAAGCACTCGTGCAAGCGGAGCAGGGATGGGACGCTCGCGGCCTTCGACGATCACTTGCACTTCCTTGCGCTCGAGCTCCGCCCAGGCGTCGACCGTGTCGACCACTGCGGCGGCGCTCTCGCCGAGCGGGCGGGACGCCAGGCGTCTCACGACTGCGCTCAAGGCGCCGCCGCGTTCACCCACCTCGGCGACGAGCGCGTCGAGGTCGGTCTGGCGAACGGTGATCTGGTCGAAGACGGCGCTGCCGACGGGCGAGGCCGCGGCGAAAAGATCTCGGCTGCGGTCGAGCGCCACGGCGGCGTCGGCGAGCCGGCCACGGAGCCGCGCATGAAGAGCCGCGGCGACGAGGTACCCGCCATCGCGCGCCGCCGCGCGAATGGCGTCGAGCTCGTCCTCGAACGCGTGGGCACACCCCTCGAGCTCGGGCAGATCGAAGGCCCGCGCCTCTCCCTTGATCGTGTGCATGTAGCGAAACATCTCGTCGACGGTGACGGTGGCGATGCGCTCGCCGGGGGCGGGCAGGAGCGCTTGGCAGGCGGTGACGCGATCGCGCGAGCCCTCGATGAAGCGAACGAACAGGTGCGTTCCGCCGGCCACGAGGCGGCGCATGGCCGCCAGGCGACGCTCGTGCGCGAGCTCTTGCGCCTCGACTTTTCTCTCGAGCGCCCGCTCGGCGCTCACGTCGGTGGCCAGCAGCATCAGCTGCGTGATGGCTCCGTGGCGCACGACCGGACGAAACTCGAGCAGCACGGGGATCGGAGCCTCGGCCCCGCGAGGCAAACGAACCTCGCTGGGAGCAAATCCCTGCAGCTTGGGCCACTCCTCGGGCTTCGACGAGAAAGCCATCGTCAGCCATTCGTCGAAGGCCAGCGCGTCGACGTCGTACTCGGTGACTTTCGGAAAGAGCAGGCTCCGCACCGGTTGACCTTCGAAGTCGGGCTCGCCGAAGAGCACGTGAGCCTGACGCGAGGTCGCGCCCTGGATCTTGCCATCGGGGCCGAACGCGACGATGGCCTGGCGCATGTGGTCGAAGAGGTCGCGCAAGTTCTCGCGCGCCAGCTCGAGCCTTCGCTCGCGATCGCGGATGGAATAGCCCATCGCGTTGAACGCCTCGCCCAGGTCCCCGAGCTCGTCGTGACTGTGGATGGCCACGTGCCCTTGCTCACCCGCGCCGATGCGCACGGCAGCCGCCGCGAGGTTTCGCAGAGGGAGCACGACCTGACGATGCACGGTGAGGATGAGCGCCGCCGCCGTCAGCACGCCAAAGAGCGTGGACCATCCAAGAATGCGGACGCGAGCCGCTCTGTTCTCCGCGTTCTCGTCACGGAGCGAGAGCACCAGGCGCAGAGCCCCGACGACGTGGGGGCCCGGCGCGGTCACCATGCGACTGATTTCGATCTGTTCGGGCGCAATCACGACGCCTTCGGCGCTGGGAGCCGTCTCGCCCGGCTCGCCGCTGTACGTGCCGACGCGCTGGCCATCGGAGAAGACCGACACGTGCGACACTTGCGCACTCTGCCCAAGGTGCTCGACCACCTTGGCGATGGCGTCGTCGTCGCCGAATTCGAGCGCCGCTGAGAGATCGCGGGCGACCACGTCGGCGAGCATTTCTCCGGCCGCGAGCTTCGAGGCGACCAGACGCGCAAGCTCACGTTCGGAGAGTTGCCAGGCCAGAAGCGCCGCGACGGACCCCAGAACGCACATCGTGGTCAAGGCGACACGAGTGCCGACCGAGGTTCGGTGCCCTTGTCTCGGTCGGGGGATCGGCGACTCCATAATCAGCTCGGATCTAAACGGCCGCCCATGGATTTCCTTGCGACCCGACCCCGAGCGCCGCGGAGGAGCCCCTCAGCCGCGGAGGCGACTGTCTCGGGTCACACTGACTTCGACCGGGACAGAACGCAAAGCCCGCGCCAGCCGCGAAATACCCAAGAGCCGCGCCGGGAATAGTCGTTGCTCTGTCCGTGCGCATGGCGATTCGCGTCTCGGTTTTCGCGTTGTGCCTCGCCTCCGGCTGTCAAATGCCGAGCGAGCCACACCCCTCCCCCGACACACTGGCCCCAGTCGATGACGACGCGGCGTTCGCGGTCGGGTTTCCACAGGGCGAGCCCTCCGCCGACGTCGCCACGAGCGCGCCAGGGCCCGACGCGCCCAGCGTCTACGATGCGGCCGCACCCGAGGGGCTCGCCGACGCGAGCGACGGCGGGGCGGAGGACGATGACGGTGCTGCGGGAGCCGATGGCGCATCAGACGGCGCACAAGAGGGCAGCTGCACCGGGCCGCTTTCGCCGGGCGACCTGGTCATCGACGAGCTCATGATCGAGTCGGTGGCCGGAGCAGGCGACGACGGCGAATGGCTCGAGGTTCGAAGCACGCTCGATTGCGCGGCCAACTTGCTCGGGCTCCACGGGGAATGTCCACGTGCCGCAAGCGTCATCACCTTCGACGTGACGAGCGACCTCTGGCTGCCCGCGGCCGGGACGTTCATCGTCGCCGATTCGATGGTCCCCGCAATAAACCACTACCTGCCGGGGGCCGTAGTCACCTGGGCCGGCCATCCGGGCGATGTCTTGCGAAACCAAGGGTCGACGGTGTCGCTGCTCATGAACGGCGTGCTCATCGATTCGGTGACCTACCCGGGTCTCAAGCTCAAAGTGGGCCGATCCTGGGAGTTTCCCAGCGACTGCGACCCGAGCCTTCGCGCCGATTTCGAAAACTGGCAGACGGCGACATCGTCCTGGTTCCCCGCCTTCTTTGGGACGCCCAACGCCGCGAACGACGACGTGCACTGTCCCTGAGCGCACACCTTCCGTCAGCGCCCTTCGGGGGCCGTTTCAGGGGTCGATATCATCCGCACACCCACCGTGTGGGTCTCGACGGTGGCCGCGGAGGCGCTAGCGTGTTTTTGGTAACTTCTTCCCCCCAACTACGTCTAAAAAGTAACCCACATGCGAAACCTGCTTCGATTGATGCTTCCTCTCGCGACCGTGCTTGCAGCTGGCCTGGTGGCCGCCGCCGAGCCGACCACTCTTCTCGGCAAGTGGATGAAGCCCAACATGGGCGCGCCAATGGCCGGCGAGGACTTCGACACTCTTCAAAAAAGCCTTCAGCTCGTGGCCGACAAGCCGCCGCCCGCCGCCGACTATCCCAACTGGGCGACCATCTCCAAGGCAGGGGCCGACGCGGCCGGCAAGAAGGACCTGAAAGCCGTGAAGAAATCGTGCAAGGATTGCCACGACGCCTACAAGGAAAAGTACAAGAAGGACCTGCCGACTCGCGCCTTTCCGTAGGCTCCCCCCGCACCCAGCCAACCGGGTCCTCGACGAGGTAAAGGCTGTGATAAAGGGAGCGGCATGAACCGCTCAATGACTCTGGCGCTGCTGGTCGGCGCCGCCTCGTTTGGCGTGGCCTGCGAACAGAAAGCCCCAAACGATGCGGCGAAGGCGGACGCCGGTTCCAGCAGCGAAAAGTACGTGACCGCCGACTCCAAGCTCACCAAAGCGCTGCAGACCGCTGCGTCGAGCGCGCCCGCCGCCGACAATGGGCCGCCTCCCGCTGGGGTCTTTCCAGCGGGCGCGGCCGATCAGCGCCACCGGCGCGGTCTGCCGACGAAGGTCGAATGGGTGAGCGACGGGGCCGAGCCACGAATCTCGCTCGGCGGCGGATCCGATGGGGGGGCTTGGTCGCTTGCCGGGTCCCTCGGGCCAGCGCTGCTCGAGATCGGTTTGCAGGTAGGGCCGCGAGTCGCCCTGCCGACGATCGATCTGGCCGTTTCCCTCGGCGCGGGCAAAAGCGCCAACGCGGAGTCCCTCGCTCTGCTGGCGGACGTGAAACAGGCCGTGCCGGCCAAAGAGCAGCTCGGCCAGCTGCCCCCCGAAGCCGAGCACGCGATCGGGGCTCTTGCAGGGACCCAGGTTGCCGTTCAGCTCACGGCCGACGGCCGCGAAAGCGACGCGGACTACAGGCTCTCGAAGACGGCTCCGCCCGACCTCGATCGCTTCGGCGAGCTGGCGTCGCAAATCCTCGTGCTCGCTACCGTTCCGCAGCCGCCGAGGCCCGTGGGCGTCGGAGCCCAATGGATTGCCGAGACGCGGATGGCGTGGTCGGGGATCGATGTCCTTGCCTATCGCGCCTTCCGCGTGAAGAGCATCGACGGTACGAGGCTGACGCTGGAGGTCGACGTGAAGGCGTATGCTGCCGACCCCAACACCGAGCTTCAGGGCGTCCCCAAGGGGGCGACGATGGAGCAATTCGACGGCCAGGCGCAGGGAGAGCTCGAAGTGGTCCGGGGCGAGGTTTTGGCGCGCAGGTTCGACGTCGAACAGCGCGTCGTGATGGTTTTTCGCCCCCCCCCAAGCGCCGCCCCCGCCGAACCTTCGCCGGGCCGTCCGGAGGGCAACATGCTGACGGCGCAGCTCGGCGGCCAAGCGAAAATGGTACGTGGGGACGACTTGCGCGCAGCCCCGAGACGCCGGAGCGACGCTCGCGACCTTCGCTGAACGAACCCGCCTGGGTGACGCCCGGCCCGCGCGGGTAACACCCGGAAAGCAGGCGAGAAGAATGTGGTCGAGGTACACTGCCGGAGCACCCCGCGGACTCACATGAAGATTACCTGCCAGTCGTGTCAATCGAAGTACAACGTCGCCGACGACAAGGTCACGGGTAAGATCGTCAAGATCCGTTGCCGCAAGTGCGGTGCCACCATCGTGGTCGATGGAACGTCGGCGGCTGCGGCCGGGGGTCACGCGACGTCATCCGGGACATCGCCGGCTGCCGAGGCTGCGCAGGCGCCCGCGCCCGCCGAGGGCGGCCCGTGGCACGTCAACGTGTCCGACAACGACCAGAGAACGATGACGCTTGGCGAGATCATCGACTCTTACAACGCGAGCACGATTACTCAAGAGACCTTCATCTGGACCGAGGGGATGGAGGACTGGAAGCCGCTCAAGGACGTCGAGGCGGTCGTCGCCGCGCTTCACGACAACGCGGCGCCGGCGCCGGCATCGGTTGCGGCGCCCAGCGTCTTCGGCGTGGACGTCGCGGTGGCTTCGATGCGCGAGCCGGCGGCGGCTCGCGAGGTGGAGTCGTCGGCGCGGGCGGTTCAAAAGTCGCCGGCCGCGGAGGCTCGGCCGATGGCTTACGCTTCGCCGCTCGATGCCCCCGCCGAAGCTCCGCGCACCGAGCCCAAGCGGGCCGCTCTCAAGCGAGAGACGCGCGGCAGAGATCTCTTCGGTGGTGGCGCGGGAGATCTGCAAAACTCTCACGTTGCCAACGACGCGCCCGGCGGCGTATTGACAAGTGCCCCTCTCATGCCCCAAGCCAGCCTTTCGTTGGGCGACGACGCCGAGAACAAGCGGACCGGGGAGCGTAACGAGAACTCGGTCCTCTTTTCGCTCGCGATGCTCACCAAGAACGCCGACGAGCGCGCACCCGCCCAGCCGGCGAGCCGCACCACGGCGAATAACGAAGACTCGGGGCTCATCGACTTGAAGGCGCTCGCCGCGAAGGCCGAGTCGGTTCGTCCGCCGGCGATGGGCGACGGGGCTCTATTCTCGGCTCCGCTCGGGTCTGCGGTTGCCATGAGCGCCCCGTTCGGGGCGATGGGCAGCTCGCTCGGCGATGGGCCCCAAAAGAGTCGGTTGCCGCTGCTCATCGTCATCGGCGCCGCGGTGATCGTGCTGGTGGTTCTCGCCGTGTTCATTGGCGTCAGGATTGGGACTTCGAACAGTGCGGCCTCAGCCGTGCCGGCCCCGACAGCGGCGCCGTCCGCCAGCGCTTCGGCGGAACCGACCCCGACGGCCAGCGCTGCGCCCGAGGCTTCCGCGGCGGCGGCCGCAGCTTCAGCGTCGGCCGCCGCGGCCGCGGCGGCGGCCAAGCCGAAGCCGACGGCGCCAGTCGGCGGCGGCACGTATCATCCCTCGCAAGTCGCGCCCAAACCCGCGACCACGGCCGCGACGCCCGCCGCGACGGCTGCGGCGCCGACAGGAGCGCCGAAGAAGAACGACTGCGGCTGCAACGGCGATCTCATGTGCCTGATGAAGTGCTCGACGGCGCACTGATTGCGGCGTTCTGCTGCACGGGGAGCGGCCGCTCCCCCGCGCCCCCAGCCGGGCGGTTACCGCAGGGCTCCTGAGCGCTGACACACCCCCAGCCGGGCGGTTACCACGGGGCGCCGCAAGCGCGGACGCTCCCCCATTCTCTCGGAATCCTGGCGGCCCTGGCGTCCTGGCGGTTCTCTTTTCTCCGTCAGGAGCCCGGCGATGTCACGCGTGACGTAAGAACGCGTCGAGGGCGACGAGGGCGAAAAACGCGACGCTCACCCAGGCGTTGACGTCGAAGAAGGCCTTGTCGATGACGGCAAGCCCGCGGCGGCGGACGAGCGAGTGCTCGTAGAAGAGCAGCAGCGCCACAGTCAGGACGGCGGCGGCGTACGGCGCGCCCCGCTCGAGTGAGAGGCCGCACGCGGCCAGGCACGCCACCGTCATCGCGTGCGCTGCGGCGCTGATGGTGAGAGCCCGCCCCATGCCGAAGCGCGCCGGGATTGACCTTAGCCCCGCGTCGCGATCGAATTGCTCGTCTTGCAGCGAGTAGAGGACGTCGAAGCCGAGCAGCCAACTCATCACGGCGAGCATCAAGAAAACGATTCCCGCCCCCGGACGCGCCCCCATGGCGACCCAGGCCCCTCCGGGGGCGAGCGCGAGCGCCACACCGAGCCACGCGTGCGCCGCCCAAGTGAACCGCTTGGCGTAGGAGTATCCCAGCAAGACCAGGAGAGCTCCCGGGGCGAGGACGGCGGACCAGAATCCCAAGAGGGCCGCCGCTAACAGAAATGCGACCCCAGACCCCATGGCCAAAAGGAGAGCTTCGCGCGACGAAACGACCCCCGAGGGCAGATGACGACCGCGCGTTCTCGGATTCTTCGCGTCCACGTCGCGATCGGCCCACCGATTGAAGGCCATCGCGCTCGTTCGCGCGAAGACCATGCACGTCAACATGGCGAGCAGGCGCCCCGGGCGCAGGGGATCGTGTGGCACGGCCAAGGCCAGGACGACCGCGGATGCCGCGAAGGGCAACGCGAAAACCGTGTGGGAGAACGCCACCAAAGAGCCGAACGTCCGAATTCGCGCGACGAGAGTCATTGCCCCGCCCCCCGCCGTCGCACGACCCAGCGCCGAGGCGCGCGCACGTTCGCCACGACGAACGCAGACGGATCGCTGTCGACGGGCGCCCCGGTCTCGATCGCGACGAGCCCCGGGCGCGACCCGACGGCGATGCGGCCGAGGTCTGAGCGGCCGAGCGCTCGCGCCCCTTCCCAGGTCGCCATCCGAACGAGATCTCGCGCGGGAACGCCCGGAAAGCGATCGGCCAGGGCCCGCGCCTCGGCGAGAACGTCGAGCGACGCGTTGGAGGCGAGCGAGTCGGTTCCGAGCGCGGCGCAGATGCCCGCCGCTCGAGCCGCGATAAGCGGTGGCAACCGCGCCTCGATGTGGAGATTGGATCGAGGACAGAAGACGACGGGAGCTTCTCGCTTCGCGATGCGATCCAGCTCCTCGGGGCGCGCATCGGTGAGGTGGACGGAGAGGACGTGTGGCGAGAGAACCCCGAGATCGTCGCCAAACTCGATCGGCGACTTTCCCGGCCACTCGAGCGACTCGCGGCGCAGTCGGAGCCGGCGCTCGTACCACTCGACGATGGGGCCGTCGCCGCTCTCCAGAAATCGCCGTTCGGCTGGATGCTCGGCCAGATGAATGCTCGCGCGCAGCCCCTTGGCGCGAGCGTCTTCAACGAGCCTCCGTGTCACACGCGGATGCGTCGTGTAGAGAGTGTGAGGAGAGGGCGCGTAGGTCAAATCGGAAGTCGGCCAGTCGCCCACGACCTCCTCGAGGAGCGCCGGGAGAGCGGCCACGCGCCGCTCGAGCCCTTCGAGCTCGACGCCGAAGACTTCGTGAAAGATGCAACCCCCCAGGCCCATTCGCGCCAGCGCGCGCACGGCCGTGAGCGAGTTGGTGACCTCTCCAATGGCCGCGGTGCCGAACGAGTCGAGCTCGGCGACGGCGCGTTCGATCGCCGGGCCATCGTCCTGCGGCTGCTCCTCCGCACGCGCGCCGATGAGATGCTCGACCCACGGGACGAACCCGGCGCCTCCCGGAACCTGGCCGCGCAGCGCGCTCAGCTCGATGTGCGCGTGCGCGTTCACGAGCCCGGGCAGCAGAACGCCACGCACGCGCTCGACCGGGAGGCCCGCATGTCTGGGAAGCACGTCGGCGGCCCGGCCGACGTCGACGATCTCGCACGCACCGCCGACGACTACGGCCGCGTCGCGGATCGGGTCCGCATCGCCCAGCACCGCGGCGTCGGCATGTACGGCACGCATCCGAGAACCTCAGGCGGGGGGCGTCAGCCAGTCGTAGTGAACGTTCCGGCGAGCCGCCTTGAACCCCGCCGCTCGAATGCGGTGCTCCATCGCTTGCGCATTCATGCAGAACGTCGTCCCCGCGCTCGATACGACGTTCTCCTCGAACATCACGCTGCCGAAGTCGTCGGCTCCGAACCTGAGCGCGACCTGCCCGACTTCCGGGCCCTGCGTGACCCACGAAGCGCCGACGTGGTCGATGTTGTCGAGAACGATGCGCGCCAAGGCTTGCTGCCGAAGGTAAAGAATCGTGCCGTTTTCTCCGGGCTCGATGTGAGTCCCGCGCTCGTGCTGAAAGTCCCAGCAGAAGAACGCCGTGAAGCCGCCGGTTTCGTCCTGAAGGTCTCGCAGCTTGACCAGATGAGCGGTTCGGTCGCGCGAGGTATCGACCGTTCCGTACATCATGGTGGCGCTCGAACGCAGCCCCATGTGATGGGCGACCCGCATGACGCCGAGCCACTCGTCGCTGGTGCATTTGGCCTTGGCGATTGTCCGGCGCACGCGGTCGACGAGAATCTCCGCGCCGCCGCCGGGCACGCTATCGAGACCCGCCTCTCGCAGTCGCTCGAGCACGCGTCGGACACTGAGGCCTTCGAGTCGCGCGATGTGCAAGATCTCTTCCGGGGACAGCGCGTGCAGCCCGAGACGAAACTCGGACTTTATCCAGCGAAAGAGGTCTTCGTACCACTCGATGCGAAGCTCCGGATGGAGGCCGCCTTGCAGAAGGATCTGAACCCCTCCGGCTTGCACGACCTCGGCAAGCTTGCCGGAGAGTTGTGCCCTCGAAAGCACGTAGGCCTCGGCGTGTCCGAGAGGACGGTAAAACGCGCAGAAGCGGCAGCTCGTCGTGCAAACGTTGGTGTAGTTCACGTTGCGGTCGACGATGTACGTCACCACCCCTTCTGGATGCTTGCGCCGGCGAACGGCGTCGGCGGCGAGGCCGAGGTCGAAGAGCGAAGCCGACGCCGCGAGCCGCTCACCCTCGGCGGCGCTGATGCGCTCGCCTTCGGCCGCCCGACTGAGCAAGCCATCGAGAGACGGGGGCGCAGAAGGCTTGGATCGATCGTCATCGAAAAAGCGAACGCGCGCCCTCGGGAGCAGGGCCGCGCCTGCGGCCTCGTCGTAGAATCGCTCGAGCCCTCTGCGCTCGTCGTCCGCGAGGTCGTAGCGAATCGCCTCGCGAAGGTAGGCGCGAAGAGACGCCGCAGGCAGGCCCGTGCGGGCGGCGTGGTCGTCGGCAATCGCGTCGCGGCGATCGAGACCCTGCCGCTTGGAGTCTTGGAGAAGCTGCTCGTCGTCTGCCGAGAGCGCGCCCGAGCGCCCGCACCACGCGGCGAAAACGAACGGCAGCCCCGTCCACTCCCACCACGCTTGGCCGAGATCGAGCACGTGCTCGAAGCGGCTTTCGACCTCGAGAGCCGGATCGCCGATGATGAGGGCGCCGCGTCTGCCGCCCACGCTCTCAATCGCTTCCCGAGGGGAGCGGCCCATGAGGCGCGGCTCCCGACCGCCGCAGCGGTGGCGGAGGACGAGCCTCGCGAGGACCACGCTCGTTCGCGAGGACAGATCCAGGGAGAGCTCTTCGAGGCTATCGATGGGTTGCTCGGCCACGATGACGATGCTCCGCACCGCTCCGCGCGCCCCGATGGCGCAGCCTCGGACGATGCTGAGATCCCCGATCGAAGCCGCCGCAGCCACGGGCATGAGGCCGAAGTCGGCTTCGTCTTCCGCCACCTGCCTCGCGACCTCGCTCGGGGTCGCGCAGTCGAGCCGAATGCGCGCGGATGCCGGTTCGAGGGCGAGACCCTCGTAGAGGGGCCGAGCGTTCAAGTACGCCACCGCGGCGACCCGAAGCGGCGCAGACGCCAACCCGCTCACGACGCCACCTGCAGATGCTTCTTGGCCTTTCGGTCGCGCACTTTGAGCGCCCCCTCGGCAACGGCTGCGCGCTCGTATTCGCGGACGACTCGGTAAAAGGTGTCGCGCTCGATGGGCAACCGCCCTGCCTCTTGAACGAGGCGCACGAGCTCATCGACTGTGAGCGCGGCGGGCGAACGTGACCCCGCAGCGCGATAAATCGTCTCGTGAACGATCGTGCCGTCGAGGTCGTCGGCCCCGAATCGAAGAGCGATCTGCGCCACCTCGGGCGTCATGCTCACCCAGTAGGCCTTGATGTGCGGGACGTTGTCGAGAACCAGGCGCGATACGGCCACGGTGCGGAGGGCATCCATGGCGGTCGGCGCCGGCAGGTTTCTCATGCCGTTACCATCGGGGTGAAACGCGAGCGGAATGAAGGCCTGCAGCCCACCGGTCTCGTCCTGAAGCGCTCGCAGCCGCAGGAGGTGGTCGGCCCGGTGCTCGAAGGTCTCGATGTGACCGTAGAGCATCGTCGAATTGGTGCGCATCCCGAGGCGGTGAGCGACTCGATGCACCTCGAGGTACTCTTCCGCGGTCGCCTTGTCGTGCGCGATGCGCCCACGCACGTCCGGGTGGAAGATCTCCGCCCCGCCTCCGGGAAGGCTATCGAGGCCCGCGGCGCGCAGGCGCGCGAGCACTTGCGAGTACGTCATCCCGTAGTGGGTCGCGAAAAAGTGGATCTCCACCGCGGTAAAGCACTTCATGTGGACGTCGGGCTTGATGCGCTTGAACCCCGCGAGCAAGTCCTCGTAGTACGAAAACGGCAAGCCGGGGTGCAGCCCATTGACGATGTGGATCTCGGCTGGGGGGTCGTCCATCCTCGACTCGAGCTCGCCCCACGCCTCCTCGAGCGGCATCGTGTGAGCTCCCGGCGCTCCCTCGGCGAGCTTTGCAAACGAGCAGAAGAGACATGACGCGACGCAAACGTTGGTCACTTCGATGCGCATATTTCGGTTGAAAAAGGTGCGATCTCCATGGAGACGCTCGCGCACTTGATTGGCCAGCTGACCGACTGCGACGACGTCCGGATGCCGAAAGAGCATCACGGCATCGTCGAACGTCAGCCGCTCGCGCGCTTCGAGCTTTCGAGAGATGCCATCGAGCGTCATGCCGACTCCTGTGCGAGCGCGCGTTCGTCGGTGATCTCGGCAACCCCCAGCGCGTCGATGAACACCGGCACGCGCCCCGCGCGTCTCACGTAACCCGCTAGCTCTTTGCGCTTGACCAGATCCGCGAGCTCCCTGCGGCTTTTCTTGCCGACCCCTGCAAGCTCGCCCGGCGCGAGGGGCAGACCGCGCTTGTTGGCGATACGCCCCGAGAGCTCGTTCGCTCCGAATCCGAGCGTGATCTGCGCGAGCTCGAGGCCGCAGCCCGCCCAGTCGACCCGGACACTGACGCCGCGCGGCCCGAGCACCCGGGCCACGGCTACCCGGCGCAGCAAGTCGAGCCCCGTAGGCTCCCCCTCCCCGGCGGATATGACAATCAGCGCGGATGCGTCCTCGACGGGAGCCTCCCCGGTATAGACCCTCACTTCGTCTCCGACTTCTTCCTGGCGAACACAGTCGGCAAGCGCGCCTAGAGCGAGCAGATCGGCACTCGCAAGTCGCGCGGCGAGATCGTCGGGGAGGCGGGCGTCGCGGCGGCGGGCCGTGAGCAGATCGCCCAACCCGGCTGACTCGATCGCGCGGTCGACGAGCGCGCTCACGAGCTTCCCCATCGCGCCGCGAGAGTGTTCTCGAGACCCAGATGGTCGACGATGCGCGCGACGACCGTATCGACCGCGTCTTGGAGGGTCGCGGGCTTGCCGTAGAAAGAAGGCATCGCGGGCAAGACCACGGCGCCGGCTCGCGCGAGGGCGAGGAGGTTCTCGAGGTGCACGAGACTGAGCGGCGTCTCGCGCGGAACGACGACTAGCGCCCGCTTCTCTTTGAGCATGACGTCGGCCGCCCGCGTGAGCAGGGTGTCCGAGATCCCGTGCGCGATTCGCGCGGCCGTGCCCATCGAGCAGGGGACGATGACCATGGCTTGCCAGCGGGCACTACCACTCGCAAATGGCGCCGTGAAGTCGCGAACACCCCAGATGGGGACGTCGACCGATTCGCGCAGATCCTCCCCGCATTCGAGCGCCCACACTTGGGGGGCGGTCTGCGAAACGCAGACGGCAAGCTCGACGTCGTCACGCGAGCGCAGGGCCGACAGCAGCCTGCGCGCGTACGGCGCCCCGCTCGCGCCCGTGATTCCGACGACGACTTTTCGCTTCATGCCGCTTTCTCCGCGCGAACGATGGAAGCGACGCCCAGTGTCAGATCGAACCCGGCCACGAGCGAAAAGCCTGAGCTTCGCAGTACATCTTCGTACTCGGTTCGCGTGACAAATCCAGCCATGCTCCGGGCGAGATAGTCGTAGGCGCTCGGGTCTCCAGACACCAGGCCGCCGATCGTCGGGAGCACGACCCTCGCGTAGGCTCGGTGCAGAGCGCGGGCCGTGATCCGCGCGGGCCGAAAGAGCTCGAGCGTGACGAAGGCACCGCCGGGGCGCAGCACGCGCCGGACCTCTCGCACTCCGAGCGTGAGATCGGCCAAGTTTCGCATCCCGAATCCGCACACGACTGCGGCGAAAGAGCCATCGTCGAACGGCAGGTGCAGCGCGTCGGCCACGACGGTCTCGACGCGAGGGGCCTTTCGAGCCCCGAGCGCGAGCATCGCCGGCGAGAAGTCGACCGCAACGACCCGATCGAGGGGGCGGCGGTAGGCGACGGCTGCCGCCAGGTCCAGCGTCCCGGCGCAGAGGTCGAGCACGGGGCCACTCGGGGCCCGTTCAATCTCGGCGACCGCGCGCGCGCGCCAGAGGCGATCGGTCCCCGCCGAGAGCATCCGGTTGAGAAGGTCGTAGGTGGGGGCGATCCTCTCGAACATCCCTCGAGCGGCAGCGTGATGCTTGTCCTGATCCGAGCGGCGCGCGCTCAAGTCGGCGATGGGCGCGGCGCTCACGTCCGAGCCCTCCCGAGCCACTCACGAGCCACTTCGACCACACGCGTCACGACCGAGGCCGCGTCGAGCCCGTTCGAGCCGGCGAGCCCCGGCGATGCCCGCGGCCGGGACTCGGGGATGCCGAGCTCCTCGCACAGGGCTGCAACGCGCGTCGTGACGTCCTCGGTCATCCGGCATGGCTCGGGCCAGTCGCGCGTGTAACCCTCTTCACGCCACTTGCGCGTCGCGTCGATGCAGACCTTGCTTCCCCACAGGGCCTGGTCGGCACCGTGATCGAGCTCGTCGATGGGCCCCTGGACGAAGGATAGGTCACGCTTCGGATCCAGGTTGGCGAGCAGGCGCCAGGTGACCTGACCGATATCTTGGACGTCGACGTCCTCGTCGAGGACGCAAATGACCTTGGAGAAGGACATCTGACCCGCTCCCCAGAGCCCGTGGGCGAGTCGCGCCGCGTGATGGGGGTACTGCTTCTTCATGGAGATCAAGACTAGGTTGTGAAACGCCCCTTCGATGGGAAGGTTCATGTCGACGATTTCGGGAAAGAGCATCCGAAGTAGCGGAAGGAAGAGTCGCTCGGTCGCTTTGCCGAGCCACGCATCCTCCATTGGCGGAGGCCCGACGAGCGTTGCCGGGTAGGTCGCGTTCGAGCGGTGCGTGAGCGCCGTGACGTGAAAGCGCGGAAAGAGCCCCACCGGAGTGTAGTAGCCCGTGTGATCCCCGAAGGGCCCCTCCTGGGCAAGCTCCTCCTGAGGGTCGACGTATCCCTCGAGGACGAAGTCTGACTCCGAAGGCACTTCGAGCTCGACGGTCTTGCACTTTACGGTGGACACAGCACGTCCACGCAAGAAGCCCGCGAACATCCATTCGTCCACGCCGTCGGGAAGCGGAGCTGTCGCGGCGTACGTGAGCGCCGGATCGCCCCCTAGAGCCACCGCGACTTCCATGCGGCGGAGCCCGAGCTCCCTGGCGCGACGAAAGTGCCGTGCGCCGGTCTTGTGGACCTGCCAGTGCATGGCCGTCGTTCGCCGGTCGAGCTTTTGCATCCGGTAGCAGCCCACGTTGCGGGTGCCGGTGTCGGGATCACGCGTGATGACTTGGGGCAGCGTAATGAAGGGACCCCCGTCGAGAGGCCAGCTCGTCAGAATGGGCAAGGCGTCCAGATCGACGTCGTCGCCGAGACGAACGACGTCATGGCAAGGACCGCCTGCGGTCGAGCGCGGCGGCACGTGAGAGAGCTCGGGGAGCTTGCGAGCGAGTTGGAGCCAGCCGCCCGCACCCGCGGGACCGCCGACCTGGACGAGCTCCGCGAGCGAACGCGCGTGAACGTCGAGATCGTCGACGCCCAGGGCCCTCGACATCCGGGAGCGGGAGCCAAACGCATTGATGAGAAGCGGGAACCGCGACCCTCCGACGTCTTCGAACAGGAGCGCGGGGCCACCCGCCTTCATGACGCGGTCCGCGATGGCCGAAACCTCCAGCCGGGGATCGACGCGTTGCCGGACGCGCGTCAGCTCGGAGCGCTGCTCGAGCGCACGAACGAACGCGTCCATGCCGTCCCACGCCATCGCAGCGCCTCCAAAGGCAACCTTCAAAATAATTTGAAAGACCGCTCGCTTGTAGGCTCGGGGATCATGTACGTCAAGGCGCCAACCGGGCGCTCGAGGGCGCCTCTCTTTCGGGGGCGTGCAGCGTGGAGAGAAATGCCCGAGAAGGAAGGCGCTTTCCCGCTTGCGCTCCTCGGGTTCTCCGTGGTCTGGTCGAGCGGCTTTTTCTTGGAGGTCTGGTGATGATTTACGATCGCAAATTCGGGGGGGTCATCGCGCTCGCATCTCTCGGCTGCCTCTCGGCGTGCGGCAGCTCCAGTCCGCCGCCCACCGGCGCTCAATCGGGGACGAGCACCGGTGCGAGCTCGGGGGCCAGCAGCGCGGGAGCCAGCGCAGGGACGAGCACCGGGACCAGTGCCGGCGGAAGCTCTGGAACGAGCGCGGGGACGAGCGCCGGCGTCGGCTCAGGGGCCACAAGCTCCACGGACTCGGGCCCCGACAGCACCATGACGGAAGCGGACGATTCGGGGACCGCGGAGACGGGGCCGGCGGCACCTACGGGCGAGGCCGGCGAAGCGTGCACCCCTCCGAATATGACGTGCGGAGCCGGCCTGGCTTGCTCCAATGGGCTGTGCCTTCCCTCGGGCGACGCAGGAGAGCCCTGCAACTCGGACATGAGCTGTGCCGTCGGCCTAGTGTGCTCGCCCCTGAGCATCACCTGTGTTCCGAGCGGTGACGCCGGAGAGCCCTGCAATCCTGGCAACACCTGCGGAACAGGCCTCTATTGCGCCATGGCGAACGGCATGGGCACGTGCACGGTGTCCACCTGCGCGGGCAAGACGCTGCAACCGCTCCCGTACAACATCAGTACCAATTTCGACCTCGTCTACTCGCTGACGAACGGAGCTCAGGACGTCAACTTCTCGATCGTCAACAACCTCGACTGCAACACGACGACCTTTGCTCCGATTCCCAATACCGGAACGGGCGACGCAGGGAGCGACGCGTCTGTAGATGCTGAGGCAGGGCTGCCCACGCTGAACAGCGGCGGACCGCAGTTCATGACCTACGCAACGCCGCCTCCTTGCTACGAGTTCCTGTTCGATCCGTCGTGCAGCGCCGTTGCAACGTGCGGTTTTGCGGGGGCGATTTTCACGACCTCGGCAGCCATCACCGGCGCAGACGCGGCGACCGCCGACGGCGCGGTGGTAATACCCGACGGCGCGGCGCCTCAGCCAAACGCGGCCGGCGTTTGCATCGCGCCAGGTGCGACGATGGTCACCTTCCAGGCGCGCGCCAGCCTGAACGGCGCGCTCGTGAAGTTCGGCTCGACCAAGTCCGCCCAGTGCATCGCGGGCGGCGACATCCCGATCGCGAGCGATCCCGTGGCCCAGCAAACCGCGTGCGCGGGGGACACCGAGTTCTGGCTCGCGCTCACGAGCGAGTGGGCGACGTACACCGTCAGCATCCCCGCAGGCGAGCCATACAACGACGAGCCAATGGCAACGCAGGGAGTCTGGAACGGCTTCTCGGTGGTCTTCGAACCGGAGTACGCCGTCGGCGGTACGTATGTCTTCGTGAGAGACATCACTTGGACCAACGTCGCGCCTTCCGACGGGGGAACGGACGCTCAGACGGACACCGGAACCGACGCTCCGTCGGACGCACCGAGCGACGCGCCCGCGGACTAGTCCGCTTCACATTACGTCGCAAGACGGGGGCAGCCTCGGCCTTCGCACCTCTCCGCGCCGGCCCTCCGGACGGGCGCTGCGCTCATGTAAGCCCGAGGGCCGACGTGGTACAAGGTGGCACCCCATGCGGCTGCTCATCGCCGACAAGCTCCACCCGCGTGCCATCGAAGAGCTCAAGACGCTTCCTGTCGAGGTGCTCTACGAGCCCGAGCTGACGAAAGAGAACCTCGAGCAGCGTATGTCGGGTGTCGGCATCCTGGTGGTCCGTTCCACCGAGGTCACGGCCGCGGCCATCGGGAATGCAAAACAACTCAATCTCATCGTCCGTGCAGGGGCTGAGCACGCCACGATCGATGTCCGAGCGGCGAGCCAGAACGGCATTTACGTCGCGAGCTGTCCTGGCAAAAACGCTTCTGCGGTCGCCGAGCTCGTCTTTGGCCTCATGGTGGCGCTGGACCGCCGCATTCCGGACGCGGTAGCCGCGCTTCGCGCCGGCCGCTGGGAGCGCAAGGAGTACAGCAAAGCCGAAGGAATCCATGGCAAAACGCTCGGAATCGCTGGCTTCGGCGCGATCGGTCGGGAGGTCGCCCATCGCGCCCGTTGCTTCGGTCTGAATCCCATCGCCTGGAGCCGCTCTCTTTCGCCCGCACGCGCAGCCGATCTCGGGGTGGGACACGCGGGGTCGCTCGAGGAGCTCGCGTCGCGGAGCTCGATCTTCACGTTGCACCTCGCCTTGACCGACAAGACGCATCAGATCATCAATCGTCGTCTCCTGAGCCTCTTGCCCGAGCGAGCCATTTTCATCAACACCGCTCGCGCCGACCTCGTCGATTGCGGGGCGCTTCTCGAAGCGGTTGAACGCCGAGCGATTCGCGTCGGGCTCGATGTCTACCCCGACGAGCCGCGCGCCACTGGCGGCTTCCGCGGTTCGGATCTGTTCCGGTCTTTTCCTTCGGGCGGTTTGGTGTACGGCACGCCGCATATCGCCGCCGCTACAGACCAGGCCCAGCTGGCCATCGCTTCGGAGACGGTGCGCGTCGTGCGTTCATTTCTGCTCGAAGCCAAAGTCCCCAACGTCGTCAATGTATCGAGCTCGTCGGCCGCGCGTTTTCAGCTCGTCATTCGAATGATGGACAAGGTCGGAACGTTCGCGCACGTCCTTGCCGTGCTCAAGCGGCACGGCATCAACGTCGAAGAAGTCACCAACACGGTGTTCGAGGGTGGCGTGGCGGCTTGTGCGAAGCTTCGACTCTTGCTGCGGCCGACCGAAGCATGCCTTGCGGAGATCAGAGCCTTCGACGAGGTGCTTCACGTCGACCTCGTCACGCTTCCGATGCTCGCTTGATGCGCGGATCGACGAGGCGCACGGCGATCGCTTTGGCCGTGCTGGTCACCGCGCTAGCCGGATGCCGCGGCAGGTCGCCCGGGAGCGTCGCGCCGGACGCAGCTGCGGACCGTGGACGGGAAGGCTCCACGGGAACATCTGACGCCGACGTGCCGCCGGACGACGCTGTTCCGCCGGCCTCGACCGAAGAGCTTGCCACCCGAGCGCGTCACCTGCTGGAGGCCATCACGAAGGACGACGCCGGGCTCGCCACCGATATTCTTTTCCCCCGCGACGCGTGGATCGCTACGCGCGACTCCGCGGATCCCGGGAAGGACTGGGCCAAGCGCGTGGCGGCACCCTTTCGAAGGGCGGTGCATGCCCTGTCGAAGCATCACGTCGCGGTCGAAGCCCAGTTCGTGTCGCTGGAGATCGGGCGCTCGATGCAGCAGGAAATCCCTCACAAGCATGCGTGGAAAAAGCCCCTATGGAGCGTGCGCGAGTCGCGCATCACCTTCATCGTCGACGGAAAAACTCGGGTTCTGTCGATCCGAGAAATGACAGCGTGGCGGGGAGCTTGGTACGTGACCCGTTTGAGGTAGTCCCTTCTCGTGGCGGCCCTGCCGCCTCGCGTCCCTTCTCTAGCGGGACTCTCGATTTCCTGGCGCTCCCCTTTCGGCTGCGATCTCGTCGAGCAAGCGTTCGACGTCGGTCAGGTGGTCGCTACCGTCGTCGTAGACGAAGCGAAGCTCGGGAGCGTGACGAAGGCCTAGCCGCTGCGCGATCTCGCGCCGCATGAGACCGGACGCGCGTCGGAGCGCGCCCACGAGCACCGTTCTACGAGCTTCGTTGTCACCGCCGGCCAGGAGTCGGACGTGAACGTGCGCGCTTCGAAGGTCCCCGGTCATTTCCACGCGCGTCACGACGGCCCCAGCCGCCCGCGGGTCCTTCACCCCAGTGGTGAGAAGAGAGGCGATTTCTTTTCGGACGCTCTCGCCGACGCGCTTCGCACGGGTGTTCTCAGCGGGCACGCGGGGCCTCGTATATCTCATCGCCGAACGGGACGATCTCGGTTGCACGATCGGTCAACACGGCGTCCCCGACCCGCTCGGCCGCCTGCGCGACCTGCTCGAGGACCGAGTCGCACACGGCGGCATCCGAAGACACGACGCACACGCCGAACACCGCACGCTGGTGCAGGTCCTGGGCGTCCACTTCTGCAATCGAGACGTCGAAGCGAGCTCTGATTCGGTCGCGCAGCTTCTGCACAACGCGCCTCTTTTCTTTCAGCGACCGCGCCGACGGGACGTGAAACGTAAGCCGCAGCACACCCACGAACATGCTCGACGCCAATCCTTGGCTAGAGCCTCTGCTTGATCTCCTCGACCTCGTAGCACTCGAGCATATCCTTCTCCTTGAGGTCGTTGAAGCCGTCGAGCCCGATGCCGCATTCGAAGCCCTCGGCGACATCGCGAACATCGTCCTTGAAGCGCTTCAGGCTCGAGACCTTGCCGTCGAACGCGACGATGCCGTCTCGTAGGAGTCGCACCTTCGCGGCTCGTACGATCTTGCCCTCGGTCACGTAACAGCCCGCAACGGCGACGCCCTTGACCTTGAAGACCTGCCTGACCTCGGCTTTGCCGTGATGCTTCTCGACGAGCGTCGGCGGCAAGAGGCCTTCCATCGCCCCCTTCACCTCTTCGAGGGCGTTGTAGATGATGGAGTAGAGGCGAATCTCGACCTTGTTCTCCTCGGCCAGGACGCTGGACTTGCCGGCAGGACGGACGTTGAACCCGATGACCACCGCTCGGGAAGCAATGGCCAAGTTGATGTCACCCTCGGTGATCGCGCCGACGGCGGCGTGGATGATCGAGAGCCGAACCTTGTCTGTCGAGAGCTTGGCAAGCGCATCGGCCAGCGCCTCGACCGAGCCTTGCACATCGCCTTTGACGATGACTCGCAGCTCTTGCTGGCCGCTCTCCGCGATGCGCTTCGAGAGCTCTTCGAGCGAGACTTTTGCCGTCGCCGGGACGAGGCTCTTGGCCATCTTCCCCCTGCGGCTTTCGGCGATCTCTTGCGCCTTCTTGGGATCTTTGACGGCGTCCATGCGGTCGCCAGCGTTCGGGACCTCGTTCAAGCCGAGAATCTCGACAGGAGTCGCGGGCGGCGCCTCTTGCAGCTGCTTGCCGTGCTCGTTGGTCATCGCGCGGACTTTGCCGAATCCCGCGCCAGCCAGGACGAAGTCGCCAACCCGCAGCGTGCCGTCTTGCACGAGCACTCGCGCTACCGGGCCCCGGCCTCGATCGAGCAACGCTTCGAGGACGGTTCCGCTCGCCGAGCGCTTGGGATTGGCGCGAAGCTCGAGTAGCTCGCTCTGCAGCTGAATCGACTCGAGCAGCCGGTCGACGCCTTCGCCGGTCACCGCGCTCACGTTCACGAACAGAGTGTCGCCGCCCCATTCTTCGGGCATGAGGCCCTGCTCTCCGAGCTCGCGCTTCACGCGATCGGGCTCTGCTTGAGGCTTGTCGATCTTGTTGATGGCGACGATGAGCGGAACCTCGGCCGCTCTGGCGTGCGCAATGGCCTCTTTCGTCTGGGGCATGACGCCGTCGTCGGCGGCCACCACCAGAACCACGATGTCGGTCACGCTCGCGCCGCGGGCGCGCATCTGGGTGAAGGCTTCGTGACCTGGCGTGTCCAGAAAGACCACCGTTCCGTGCTCGGTCTCGACTTTGTAGGCGCCGATGTGCTGGGTGATCCCACCCGCCTCTCCGCTCGCGACGTTTGCGCGGCGAATCCTGTCGAGAAGGCTCGTCTTGCCGTGGTCGACGTGACCCATCACGGTGACCACGGGCGGTCGCGTCCCGCCCGCCTCGGTCTCGGCCGCAGCCGGAGCTTCTTCTTCGCCACGCGCTTCGGCGATCGTCTGCGCCTCGCTCTTGCCGACGTCTTCGACCTCCCAGCCGAACTCACTTGCGAGAATTTTGGCCGTGTCCGCATCGAGCGTCGTGTTGATATGGATGTTGCTCATCCCCATCGACAGAAGCTTCATGAGAAGCTCGGTCGCCTTGAGGCTCATGCGCTGAGCCATGCTCTGAAGCGTGACGTCGCTATCGATGCGAATCACCTTCTTGTGAGCGCTCATCTCTTGAGTCGAGATCATCGGCGGCCGCTTGGGCGGGAGCGGGCCGATGGGCCTGCGTCCGCCCGCGCCGCCCGGCGTGCGCCCCATCATGGGCCGACCCGGCTGCTGTCCGGGCGCGCGCACATCGCGACGGGTTGCAGGACCGCCCACGGCCCCCGCGCGCGGATCGTATTGGATACGCCGCGGCATATTGGGTTGGGGCGACGCCGCTCCAGGTCTGGCGGGCATCGCGCTCCCGGGCGCGGGCATGGGAACTCCCGGACGACCGCTCCAGTATTCGACCCCGGTCTTGGGCCCGGGCGCCACCTTCGGAATCGGCGATCGATCGGCGACGGCGAGAGGCGGCGGCGGCGCGGGCGATGGGGGCGCCTGCGGAGCTGGGTCCGCGGGCGGGGGCTCCGGTTCCTCCGGCGCCTCGAACAGAATAGGCGCTGGGCGAGCGGCGGCCACCGTATCGTCGGTGGCCCGCTCAGCGGATGCGCGGGCGGGCGCGGCCGGAGGCGCGGGCTCGGGGACCGCGCGCTCGACGAAACTCGTTTCCTCGTCGCCCGCCAAGCTTTCCACGATCGCGCGATGGCCGGAGGGCTCGTCGGAGACGACGTCTCCCGAGCCGTCGGCCTCGTCGGACATCGGAGGCTCGACCCCCGCCGCGTGACCATTGGGCCCGGACTCCTCGGGCAAGCGAGCGGAGGGCGGCGAGGCCGGGACTTTCGCGCTCGACGCCACATCGCTGGAGGAGCCCGCCGGCGCTCCGGGCTTCGCGATAGCGCGCCGCCTCTTGACCCCTGGGCGAATGCTCTCTTCGACCACGTCGTGCGTACGCTGCTTCTCGAGGTGCCGCTTGACGCGCTCGATCGCGTCGGGCTCGACGGAGCTCATATGGTTTCGCACCTCGGCGACACCGATGGCCTGAAACAGACCGACGACCTGCTTGGGATCGAGGTTGAGCTGCTTGGCCACCTCGTAGACGCGAACCTTGCCGCTCATCGAGCCTCCGGACGTCTGCTTCGTTGCATAGCTGCTTGGGCCGCCGCCACCGACGCGGCGTCAGCTGCGGCGCGTGTCCGAATGAGCTCGACCGCGAGAGACTGGTGCTCAATCGCATACGAGGCGGCAGGGGTCGTGCCGAACAGGGCGCCGAGCTCGCTCCGTGTTCCCCAGGCGAAGGCGCGACCTCGAGCGACGGCGCTCTGCACCTCTGGGCTCGCCGCGGCAGAGCCCGCGTCCACCGCGACGATCGTCAGCGGTCCCGGACTGTCGGTGGCGGCATCCCACGCCTGCGACTGTCCGGCTCGAACCGCTCGTACCCGACGAGCGGCGAGCAAGAGGGTAGTAGTGCGGCTATGGCACGCGGCGCCGAGGCGGCGGCCCAGCTCGGCAGTCGTCCCCCCCCCGCCCTCCATCGAGCCGTGGGCCAGGCGCAGCGCCCTCGCGAGACCGCGCGGCGCGTGGTCTAGACAGGCCGGGCGGGCATGGACATAAGCGCCCCGCCCTCGCGCGCGACCCGAGAAGTCGAACTCGAGCCCGCCTTCGCTCGCCGCAACCACGCGTACGAGCCCGGACGCCGCCGTCGCGGCATCGCGTCTCCCGCACCCTACGCAAGTGCGGGTGCGTATCCGTTTTTGGAGTTGGGGGCTTCGGGGCATGATTGGGCTCACGAAACTTGGGCCGCCGCCTCGCGCGCCTTGGCGACGGCCTCACGCCGGGCGGCTTCTATGGCCTTTGCGTCGCTCGACAAGAAATGATCCGCGCCCTGTTTGATGGCGCGCGCCTTTTTGATTCCTAGCCCAGTCTTGATGGCAAGCTTGTCCTCGTCCTCGCGAAGAATGTCTTCGACCGTTCGATAGCCGGCATCCTCGAGCAGTTGCACCGTGCGCTCGCCCACTCCTCGAATGAACAGCAGACGCTCGCGTTCCGTGAACGGCTCGATGCGACTGGACGCCGCCCCAATTCGATCTTGCCGCAGGCGCTCCATCGTCGCTTCCGCGTTCGCGCGTATGCGCGCTGCGGCCTCGCCGCCGCCCAGTCCCGAGATCGACGCGAGCTCTTGCTCGGTCGACTCCGCCAGCTCCTCGAGAGTGCGGAAGCCCAGACGATACATCGCCCGCGCAATCGCCTCGGACACTCCGTCGACCTGCTGCAGCTGGGCGACAGCCTCTTCCTCCATCTGCTTGAACTTGGCCTCGCTGATGATGTCGAGCTTCCAGCCCGAAAGTTGGGCGGCGAGGCGCACATTCTGGCCTTTTCGGCCGATGGCGAGCGACAGTTTCTCGTCGGGCACGACGAGCTCCATCCGACCGTCGGCTTCGTCGACGATGACCTTGCTGACCTCGGCGGGCTGTATGGCGGCGCAGACGAAGCGCGCGGGATCTCGGTCGTAGGGAACGATGTCGATCTTTTCGCCGCGCAGCTCTTGCACCACGGCCTGCACGCGTGCCCCCTTCATCCCGACGCAAGCTCCCACCGGGTCCACGTCGGCGTCACGGCTCGTCACCGCGATCTTGGAGCGTGCGCCGGGCTCGCGCGCACAAGCCACGATCTTCACGATGCCTTCGTAGATCTCCGGAACCTCCGCCTCGAAGAGCTTTTCGACCAAGCGCGGATCGCTTCGCGAGAGAACCACCTGGGGACCCCGGGCTTCTCGATCGATGTCTTTCACGTAGGCGACGACGCGATCTCCGGGTCGGTACGTTTCGCGCGGAGTCTGCTCGCGGAACGGGAGAATCCCCTCGGTTCGCCCGAGATCGACGATGAGATTGTTCCCCTTCTCGAATCGGCGAACGACGCCCTTGATGAGCTCTCCCTTGCGATCCTTGAACTCGTTGAAGATGAGATCTCGCTCTTCGTCTCGAACGCGTTGGATGAGGACTTGCTTCGCGGTCTGCGCCGCGATGCGACCGAACGCCTGACGGGCCTGCTTGACGCGCAGGACATCGCCATATTCCTTGTCCTGGTCGGCGGCTTTGCGGGCGTCGAGGGGGTGCCAGAAGATCTGAAAGCCGAGCTCTTCGCCCATCTCCGCCGCGAGGCCGAGCTTCTGGGCATCTTCGAAGGCAATCTCGCGCTCTTCGTCCGAGACGTCATCGACCACCGTCATGTATTGAAAGAGGTCGACCTGACCGGTCTCTTCGTTGAACCGCGCCTCGAGCTCGCGCGCCGCCCCGAACGCGCTTTGGGCCGCCTTGAGAATCGCTTCTTCAACGGTCTTGATGAGTCGGGCCTTGTCGATCCCCTTGTCCTTCGCGACCATCTCGATCGCCTGGAGAAGGGTTACGTCGCCGGCCGTCTGCTGCTGTTGAATCGCCATGGGTTCCTCAGTGCTTCCTCTGCTGCTGCGAGTCACGCCCGCTCGCCGCGGCTCGACGGCCACTCGAGCCGAACTCGAAGACCAGGCGAGCGCTTTCGATGCTTGAGAGAGGTATCTCGTGGGAGTGCTGTCCCTCAACGACCGTCACGGCGGCGTTTGCGACCGCTCCGATGGTGCCGACCACGACCCGATGACGAGCGCCGGACGCGGACACCGGCTCGCGGAGCCTGAGCTTCGCCTTCTGGCCGGCGAATCGCACGAAGTCGCCTTGGCTGCGCAGCCGTCGCTCTACGCCCGGCGAGCTCACTTCCAGGTGATACGCGTGCGGGACCAAATCGGCGATGTCGAGAGCCGGGCTCAGGTCGCGCGAGACGCCGGCGCAAAGCGAGAGGTCGACCGCGGCGTCGCGCACCGACATTTGCTTCTCGGTGGCCCCATTCTTCTCGACGTACAAGCGCAGAATCCAACCGACTGGCTCACGCCGGAACTCCACATCGACGACCTCGCCCCCATGCGCACGGACGATCGGCTCGGCCACGCGCAAGAGCGCGTCGCGATCGATTCCGTTTAGCGTGGGGTCTGATGTCGACACAGGGAATCCTCCAAGAAAAGAACAAAAAAAACGCGGGCCCCAGGTGGGGGTCCCGCGCTCCAGTCCAAACCACCAATCGGGCGCGTCAAGCTACGCTCCCGAGGGCCGATGATCAAGGGGGTTGTCGCGGGGGTTTTCCGACTCCGGCCGCCCTGGCCTGACCTCCGAGCAGCTGAGCCGCGACGCAAGCCGCGGGTCTTAGAAGCCGGGCAGCGTGCTCTTGGGCGGGGGACCCCCACCCTCCTTCTCGACGATGATGAATTGTACCCTGCGGTTCTGCGATCGATTGGCTGCGGTCACATTGGGCGCGAGCGGCCGAGTCTGGCCATAGCCGCGCGAGAGCATGCGATCGACCGGCACCCCATGCTCGGCGAGCCAGCTTTTGACGGCGTCGGCTCGGTCTTCACTCAAAGTCTTGTTGTGCTCGGCCGTTCCGCTGTTGTCGGTATGCCCCTGCACCTCGATACGCCTTATCTCGACGTGGCGGATGAGCGTATCGGCCACTTCGGTGAGGATGCCGAAGGACTGCGGAAGGATGACCGCGCTGTCGAGCGCGAACTGAATTTGGTCGCGAATCGTGATCTCCTTGCTCGTGACCTGTACTTCCGGCCGGCTCGGCTTTTTCTGGAGAAGCAGCTCGACCGTGTTCTCCTGGCGCGCCTTGACCTCCTCAGGAGTGACGAGCGCGAGGTAGCCGTCGGCGACTATGCTCAGTGTCGATACGCCGGGGGCGATCCCCTCGAAGCGGACAGTCCCGGAAGCGTCGCTGGTCAAACGAATCTCTTTGCGCTGAGGATCGGTCAAGACGACCTGGGTCGCAGAGAGTGGTTGGCTGGTGTCGGCATCGCGCAAGTGGCCAATGACCGTTCCGAGTCGCGGAAGGGCTTCCATCGGGCAGTCCATCTCGACGCGCGAAAGCGGGCGTGCAGGCGGGGCTGGAGGTGTCGTCGCCGCTGTGGCCCCAGGCTGCGAGGCCGCGGCCTTCGCCGGTGCGACAGGCGCTTTTGTGGTGAAGTCGCAAGTCGACGGCTTGAAACCGTCGGCCTTGATCTCGTAGGTGTAGGTCCCCGGCGGCACGTCGTCTCCGAATCTCCCGTCAGGCCCCGTCGCAAGCCGGGGGAGATCGCTTCGGTCGCGATAGGCGAGGATCGCCCCGACGATCGGATCGTTTTTCTGTGCCTCGTGGACGAGCCCAGTGACGTGCACCGTGCGGGGCGCAGCCGGCTCGGCGACTTTCTCGACTATCTTCGGAACTGGCCGGTCCCAAGTCTCCGCCGTCCAGCCGAGGCCCAAGTAGATGGTCCAAGGCGGCACGGGCTGAAGCTCTTCGATGAAGTCGTTCGTCCCGCTCAGACCAATATCAAGCGCCGTGAGGACCGAGAACTCTCGCTTCCACGGAAAGAACCGACCGCCGAGTGTGAGAACGGCCGGCACGACCGTGTCGTTTTTCAAACAATTGTCGAAACCGACGTTGACGGGCGAGCAGACGTATCCCTGCCGATTGTTAGCTGCGATGATGCGCGATTCGACGAACGGACGGACCATCCCGTCGGCGAAAATGCCCTCGATGCCCAGCAGGAAATCGACGTGGTCGACGCGGTTGATGCCAAGACCATAGCGCTCGATCCGCGTAATGGGCTGGTCTCGCGCGGCTTCGGTAGACGTGACGACCGCCCCCGTATTGTCCAGCGAATAGGCGACATTCGCACTGAATCGCAGCGGGACGGGCGAGGCCAGTCCGCGAAGGTCCGCAGTGCCGAGGGCCACGAACCGAGCGCTCGTAGCCTTCGCGTCGAGGCCGACCGAGCCCGACCCGTTGACGAGCCAGAGGTCGGTGGCCGCCCCAACGTGGAAGACGTCGCCGAGCGGGGCGACGTACCGCACGCCGAGCACCGAATCGCCCAACACTTGGAGCAGAGCGGGGCGATTCGCGCTGTCGCTGTTCGCGTATGTCACGACGCCGGCGGACCCGTCGAGAGTGCCAGGGCCCAGCTTCGCGATCGACACGCCGAGTGCGAGCGTCCCGCCCACGTGGCTCAGGTTGTCGCTCGTGATCGGCGGACCTCCGTTGGGATCGGGGCACGGAAACTTGGACGTGCACAAGAACCCTGCCGAAAACCACTCGCCCACGAAGGACAGGCGAAATTGGCCGGGAGCATTGGTTTGCGCGTGCTCGGTGCGAAGTAGGCCCGCGCCGCCGGTCAGAGTGCTCTGTTCGCCAATATCGGAATCGCGTTGAACCCACTCGGCCGTCGTGCCCGACGGATCTGGGGACTCCGAAGCGGCGGATGCTCGCGGAGGCACCGCGGGGCCCGGCGGCGGAGGCGGCCGAGCGGAGGAAGACGGGGCGGCCGAAGGCGGCGCCGCACCTGGTAGCGCCGGGAGAGGAGCATTTGCGCCGCTCGCGTTAGCGGAGGAGTCGGGCGGCGGAAGCGGGGGGGGATTGGCCGTTTGGGCGAATGCCGCGATCGGCACGAGGGGCGCGACGAGAAGCGTGAACGCAAGAAAAGAGCGAGAGTAGGCGCGGATGCGGCTCATTTTAGGTCATCCCTCGAAAGGGCCAGCGGCCTTTCCGGAGCGCTCTCCGCTCCCCGGTTCGCGTGGCACCTTCGTACTTTAGCCTTTTACCACCAAGTCGGCTTCCGTCTCCACAAGGCTTTCTTCGGCGCGTACTCTGAAACAAACTCGGCCCGCTCTCGGGTCCCCTCCCCCCGTGTCCATGCCTCATCGCGGTCGCATCCTCATCGTGGACGACGAGTCCAACGCCCGTGCCGCTCTCAGCGAGATCCTTCGGGAGGAGGGCTATGCCACCGAAACGGCCGCCGACGGGTTCAAGGCGCTCGGCAAACTGGACGAGTTCGGACCCGACGTGATCTTGACAGACCTGAAGATGCCCGGGCTCGACGGCATTGCTTTCATGGAGAAAGCCCGTGCAGCAGCTCCGGGGGCTTCGTTCGTGGTGATGACGGCGTTCGGAACGATTTCGAGTGCCGTCGAGGCCATGAAAAAAGGCGCCGAGAACTATCTTCTAAAACCACTCGACCCCGAAGCGCTCGGCGCCGTCGTAGAACGCGCCATGGAGAAAGCGCGCCTCGTTCAAGAGGCGCAGCGTCTTCGGGAGCGACTGCACGAGCGAAACGCATTTAGCCACATCGTTACGAGCGACTCGAAGATGGAGGCCGTGCTCGATCTGGTCGCTCAGGTGGCCCCGAGCAAAGCCGGCGTCCTTATCACGGGCGAAAGCGGGACGGGCAAGGAGCTCATCGCCGAGGCCCTCCACGCCGCCAGCACACGCAGCAAAGCTCCTTTCATTCGCTTGCATTGCGCGGCCCTGAGCGAATCGCTCCTGGAGTCGGAGCTCTTCGGCCACGAGCGCGGCGCATTCACGGGCGCCGTTGGACGGCGCGAGGGACGCTTCAAACAAGCCGACGGTGGGACGCTGCTCCTGGACGAGATCGGGGAAATTCCGCCTGCGGTGCAGGTCAAGCTCTTGCGCTTTCTGCAAGAGAAGACCTTCGAGCGAGTCGGTGGCAACGAAACGCTGAAGGTCGACGTCCGCGTGATCGCCGCAACGAACCGAGACCTCGCCGACGAGATCCGGCGAGGCTCGTTCCGCGAAGATCTCTTCTACCGCCTCAACGTCGTGACCATCGAGCTACCGGCGCTGCGAGATCGCAGGGGCGACGTGCCGGCTCTGGCGAGCTTCTTTCTGCGACGGTGCTCGGCCGAGAACGGAAAGAACATCGAAACCTTCGCGCAAGACGCCCTTGGTGCGCTGCTCGACTACCGATGGCCAGGCAACGTGCGCGAGCTGGAGAACGTGATCGAGCGCGCCGTCGTGCTCTGCGACGGGCCCCGCGTCGAGAAGAAGCACCTGCCGCCTTCGGTCGCTCCCTCCGAGCGGCGGGGCGGGCCGCCCCCCATCCCGGGTTCGACAATCGCCGAGCTCGAGCGTTATGCGATCCTAAGAACCCTCGAGGCTTGCGGAGGGTCGACGTCGAAGGCCGCCACGGTTCTGGGTGTTAGCCCCCGCAAGATTCAATACAAACTGCACGAATACGAGGAGCCCGACCACAGCATCGGCGGCGAAACGAGAACGGCCGAGGAGAAAAAAACGTGAGCAACGCCGTTCTCAGCCTGCACGACCTCACGAAGACGTTCCGCAAGCCGTTCACCGGCAAACGAGTCGAAGCGGTCCAAGGCATCTCGCTCGACGTCCAGCGCGGAGAAATCGTCGGATTCCTCGGCCCCAACGGCGCGGGCAAGACCACGACCATCAAGATGCTGACGGGGCTGATCTCGCCGACTCGTGGAAGGATGGAGATCCTCGGCGTCGCCGCGCCGGATGCGGACGTCATGGCGCGCGTCGGTTTTCTTTCCGAGAACCCGTACATCTACCCGTACTTGACGCCGCGAGAGTTCGTGACGCTGTGTGCGACCCTCTCGGGATTGTCAGGAGCGCGGCTGCGGGGCAGCGTGACGAGTGTAATCGAGCGCGTCGGAGTGACCTATGCCATCGACCGCGCAGCCAGGACGCTTTCCAAGGGCATGCTGCAGCGCGTGGCGCTTGCCGCCGCCCTGGTGCACGATCCCGAGCTTCTCATTCTCGACGAGCCGATGAGCGGGCTAGACCCGGTCGGGCGCAAGGAGGTACGCGACCTTATCGTCGAGGAAAAGAGCCAGGGGCGGACGGTGTTTTTCTCGAGTCATATCCTGAGCGACGTCGAGACGCTGTGCGATCGCGTTTGCATCCTGCGAAAGGGCCGCATCATGGTTTCTGGAAGCCTCAATGAGCTGCTGTCCGAGGGCAAGCGGCACTGCGAAATCACCATCGGCGGAGCTAGCGAGGCCCTGCGGCGGGACCTCGCGCCCCTCGCTACCCGAACGCGCGAGGTGGGCGCATCGCTCGTCATGGAAGTGGAGGGCGATGCGGCCGTGCGCACAGTGGTCGAGCACGCCTTTGCTGCAGGGGCTCGTCTCGAAAGCATGATGGCCAAGCGCGAGACGCTCGAAGACCTGTTCGTGCGCGAAGCCCTCTAGCGGCCGAAAGGAGCCGTGCGCGTAAAAGCGGCGCCTAAAAGCGCACGATGAGGCCCGCCCCGCTTGGACCGACCACGGGTGCGAGCGAAAGCGACGGGAGAGCGCGTCGTCTCACTTGGACGTGTTCGGGGGCTAAGGTCGCCTCCGCGTGCACAACGCCTGCGATCGCGACCGCGACAAACGCTCCAAAAAAAGAGGCATCGACGACCCAGTCGCTCTTGGCGCGCGCGTTGTATCCGCTGGCTTGGGCACTGTCGCTGCGTGCGAGCGCGTCGCGGGCATTCGTCTCGTTGTAAAGAGTGAGTCCCGCGGAAACGATACTGCCTGCCGCAAGAATCGACTCGGAAGCGAGCAGCGTCCACGCCAAAGCGTCCTGCCGATTTTGAAACTGGCCTATGCCGAACGGCAGGAGCGCGGTCCAGCGCGAGTGGGGCTCGATCACGATCTCTTCTCCGGCCAGTTTCTCGAGCATCGCGATCCGTGCGACGCCTCTTTGTTTCTCGGCTTCTACCTTGGCTTGCTCGTCTTGCTGCTGGCGAGCTCGTTCGACCTGAAGAGCTCTCACCTTCTCCCGGATCTGCGATCTCACGTCGATAAGGGCGTCGAGCGCTTCGAGCGGAATGCGCAGCGGGTCCGGCTGATAGTCTTCTTTGTCGAGGAGCAGGCGCTGGAAAACGGCGAGGGCATCCGGGCGCCTCCCTTCGGCTAGCAGCACGGTAGCCAAATACATGCGAGCGTCGGCCACGCGGTCCGGGGCCTTCAGGGTGCCGGTATTCGGGTTGAGTAGCGCGCGCAGTCGCCCTTCGGCGTCGACGTATTTGCGTGCGGCGTAGGCGGCGTAAGCTTTCTCGAGATCGCTGAGCTCGTCGGCGCGAACCTCGGACCATGCTCCGGCCAGGGCGAGCAAGAGCCCCAACCCCACGCACGACGCTCGACGCACGCCGCCACGATCCAACGAGCGAGGCGAAGCCTGCAACCCCTTTTTCGTCGCTCCAAGGAAACGAGGGGATAGCGCCGGTCAATCGAAGGAGGCCGTGACGGCTCGACCTGCCTCCAGGCGAAGCTGCCGCTCGGCGCCCGTCTCTATTTGCTCGACGGTCACCAGCTCGTAGGCACTTTTGAGCCGAATCGCGTTCCTGCCCACGTCCACCCGAAGCTCCGGGTGCTGCAGAATCTGATAGTGGTCAGCGGCGTTTCCTTCGACGAGCAACGTTGCCGACTTGATCGGCACGTCGACGTGCAGCGTCTCGCCCTTGTCTCCGGGAGCGATCGAACGCTCGACGGGCGTGCACACGGGGCACGAGAAGGTTAGCGAGTGCGCTTCGGCATCGAGCGTCAGCCCATCGCCCGTGCTCACCGGCCGATCGGGCTTGCCGTCCACGGACACTGTAACCCCCATGGGTGGCCTCAGATCGAGCGACAGCGTGCGGTCCACGGGCTTGCCCGCGGGGGCCGAACGCCCCGGTGACGCAAAGATCGCCGCGCCGGGGACCCGAACGGCTCGGGCGGAACTTTCCGTTTCAATTGCCCCCACGGTGCTGGACGGAGCGGGCGCGGGGCCGGGGAGGGCCCTCGGCGGGGCACGCGACGCCGGTGCGGCAAGCGGGTGAAACAGGGAGGACCGCAGAGAGACCCTGAGAACGATCGCGGCGCCGAGCAGCAACACGACGGCGATCGCGGCGCGCCGGACCATCCGAGCCCGCGCTTCCGACCGTCGCATGCCTGCGACAAGGTGCAGCAAGCGCGCGTCATCCGGCGCCTGGGCAAGGGCCCGGTTGTAGTCCGACGCCGCGGAAAGGACATCGCCGCGCCTTCGCGCTTCGTCGCCACGCGCTCGAAGTCGATCCACAATCGCTTTCGCGTGCGCGGCCTCGTACGAATCGGGATCGTCGAACCATGACTCGAGCTCACGCCGCGGTGAGGAAATCCCCACCCAGGCCATCTCGGCCTTCACCGCATCATGCATCTCGCGTGCGCTTTGAAAGCGATTCGACGGTAGGTGCGCCAAGGCGCGATCGATGAGCGCGCTCCAGCGCGCACCGACGACTGGGCGTTCTCTCTGCGCGGGTGAATAGTCGCCCTCCAGTACGCGGCGCAGCACCTGGGCCGGATTGCTGCCCTCGAAGGGAAGGTGGCCCACCACACAGTCGTAGAGAACCACCCCTAGGCCGAAGACGTCTGAGCGCGCGTCGACGTCGCCTCCCTCGATCTGCTCGGGCGCCATATGGGCGGGACTCCCGAGAACCTGTCCGGTGGAAGTCACGCCCGGAGCGTCGAGGAGCTTGGCGATGCCGAAGTCGGTGAGCTTTACGGCCACTCGATCGGCAGGGGAACCTGGGGTCTCGCTTTGGTTGACGACGGCCGACGGCGGGCGATGTTCGATGAGAACGTTCTCCGGCTTTACGTCCCGGTGCACGACGCCACTTGCGTGGGCGTGCGACAAAGCCTCGAGAATTTCGAGGGCCAGAGCGCCAGCGATCTCCGGGGGCAGCGCCCCGCGCTCGCGCCGCAGCTTTCCGAGCGTTGTACCGCGGACTAGCTCTGCGACGAGATACTGCTCGGGCTCGTCCGCGTCGCCTACATCGTAGATCTCGACGATGTTTGGATGGCGTAACTTGGCCACCGCCCGGGCCTCCGCATGAAACCGTTCGGCGACTTCACGCGAGTCGCGGAGGTGGGGGTGGATGATCTTCACCGCCACCTCGCGCCCGAGCCTTCGATCGCGGGCGCGATAGACGCTCGCCATACCCCCGTGACCAATCTCCTCCACGAGCTCGTACTTGGCGAGCTGCGGCAGCCTTCCTAGGCGTACGGCGGCCTCCACCATGCTGACTACGAATTGTAAGCCCGGTCTGACGGGAACGGAAACCCGAACGAAGCGACCTCGCTCAGACGGCCGCTTTCGAGGCCAAGCCCGCGCGCGCGAGAAGCTCGTCGTGATACTCGCGAAAGGCACTCTCGGCAGGCCATTGAGGTGCATCCGAAAGCAAGCCCGCGACGTCGCGGACACGACCGCCATCGACGGCAACAATCGCTGCGGCGTAGCGCATCGCCCAGTAGACGAGCGGCGACGCTTTGGCGGCCTTGGCCAGTAGGCCAGAGTCGCCCCCTTGGCTGGTGTGGGCAAACGCTCGCGTCAGCGCTGCTAGCCCGCGGCGCAGCAAGTGGACGCGCCGGCGCGCGAGCGGTCCTGCGGCGGACATCGGCATTGCTTCTAGGGTGGCCGCCTTGCATATCGCACTTTCCCGATCGCCCTCGAAGGCGTCCAGGAGAGCTTCGACGAACATGCGCTGTTCGAGCGCTGCGTCCCACGCGGGTCCGGGCTCGACGCGGTTCAGAGCGCGGCGCGCCGCCTCGGTCCAACCATAGGCTGCGTAGGCCGTCGCCCGAACTAGGGGCGTTATGGTGTTGGCGCGAGGACCGGGCCCAAGGCTCCCCTGCCAGCTGTTGATGAGCTGCTCCACGTCCCCCGACATGAGCAGCCGGCGCACTCGCATTCGCCCCAAAATGGCGGGAACGATGAGCCAAGCCAATAGGGCAAGGAGGGGGACCCAATAGCGGGCATCGCGCGCTACCATTTGAGCCACGAGTGCGGCGGCAAGCCCGGCCACCGCGAGCGGCAGCAGCCCTTGCGGGAGCGATGGACGTTGAGGTCTCGGATCGGCCATCCCAACAGGATTGGGCCTGGTGGGGCCCAGCGCAACCTTCTTGCCGGTCGCTTACCGCTCTCGACCCCCCGGATCGACGCCCCCGGCGCGATGCGAAAGCCTGACGACCCGCCGCCCAAAGCCGGCTACGCTCGGACCCGATGCGCACGGACAAGGACGTGGAGGCGTACCTCATGCGCCTCAATCGCCGGTTTCAGTCCGTCGATGCAGGCGCGCCCACGTTTCTGGTCCAAACTAGCCTGGGAATGCCCGCAATAGCCATCCGAGTCGATCCGCCGCTCGTGGTCGTTCGCGTGCATATCGGTGACGTCGAGAAGGGCGCGACCCCGGTCGAGCTCTTTCGCGCCTTGCTCGAGCTAAACGCGCGCCAGCTCGTACATTCGAGCTACGGTCTCGATGACGGTCGCGTCGTACTCTCGAGTGCGCTCGAGCTCGAAAACCTCGACTTCAACGAGCTCCAGGCCACCCTCGACGAGATTGATGTAGCGCTCGCGCAACAGCTTCCGGAGCTGGCGCGATTGGCCAAGGACAGCCTCAAGACGAAAGTCTCGTGAGAAACCACGCATGGGTATTTTCAGTCGCCTCGCTCAGCTCATAAAGAGCAACCTCAACGACCTGATAAGCCGCTCGGAAGATCCCGAGAAGATGCTGAATCAGATCGTCTTGGAGATGAACAACCAGCTCGTCGAGGCGAAAAAACAGGTCGCCGCTTCGATCGCGGACGAGAAGCGGCTTGCCAAGCAGCTCGAGCAGGAAACGACCAATGCGCAGGAGTGGGAACGGCGCGCAATGATGGCGCTTCGCGCCGGCAACGAGCCTCTAGCCAAAGAAGCGCTCGCGCGAAAACGCGAACGCGACGAGCTCGTGGCCACGCTCAAGGACCAGTGGACCAAGCAAAAGACGGCCGTCGAGCAGCTCAAGACCGCGCTTCGCTTGCTCAGCGACAAGATCGAGGAGGCGTCACGCAAGAAAAACGTTCTCATCGCGCGAAAGAAGAGAGCGGAAGCGCAAAAGGCGATCCAAGAGACGATGACCGGGCTTCGCGACCCGAGCGCGTTCGAAACCTTCGACCGCATGGCGCAGAAGATCGACCAGATCGAGGCCGAGGCTGAAGCGCAGACGGACCTCGCGAAGGAAATGTCGGGCGACACGCTCGCGGCGAAGTTCGACAACCTCGAGCGAAACCAAGGGGGAGAAGACGATCTCGTCGCCCTAAAGCGCAAGATGGGAATCCTTCCTGCCGAAGCACCTCCGGCCGCCCCGCCCGTGCAGGCGCGCGTGGAGAGCCCTGCGGCGTCCGGATCGGGTGACCAAGAGGAGCTGGCCGCCGCACTCGCAGAGCTCGAGTCCGAAGGAAACGCCCAACAGAAACGCAAAGCGCAACGATAGCTCGCGGGCACGCCTGGCGTGGAAGGCAGGAGTGTGCGGCTCGAATCTCGGCTTTGGCAAGGTCGAGCCCGCACAAGGCCGCAGCCTAAGAAGGGACGAGCGCTGCTATGGTCCCAGCTGTGCGCCTCGGTGTCCTGGCTCTATTCATCTCGATCGCTGCATGCGGGGGCGCCGCAGCAACGGCGGCGTCGCCGGAGGGCGCCAAGGAGCCTGGCCGGTCCGATCCTGCCTTTCGGGAGTACGCCGCCACCCACGGGATACGAACGCTCGGGGGAGCGCAGGGGGCACCATCCGAGCCAACGGCTCCCTCCCTTCGCCTCGAGCGTGTCGACAGTGACAAGCCCGTAAAGCTCGATGGCTTGCTGCTCGAATGGCCGGCGCTTGCCAAGGCCAGTGTGGCCGTCAAAGGTTTGGACAGGACCGCGATGAACGTCGCCCTCCAATACGATGGCGCCAAGCTGTACGTTGGCGCCGAAGTCACTGACTCGTCATTTCTTGCAGGTCGCGACCACGTCATGCTGAGCATCGCGGTCCCCGAGCCGAGTGGATACGCCGCATACGAGGTGGCACTCTACGCGGGCAGCTCGGGGGAGAGTGAGGGAAGCGTCCGGTTCGTCGGGCGAGGCCTAGTTCCGGGGGCGAAGATCGTGGAAGCGCCCACCGCCGGCGGCTACACCCTCGAAGCCTCCATTCCTTTGGGATCTCTCCCGGAGCTCCGAGTTACTCGCGTGGGCGTCCGCGGCGTAGCTCGATACGTACACGTGGACACGGTCGTGGCGACTGGGCCTGGGGACGCGCAACATCCTGCGGCCATGCCTTGGCTCCCGAGCGAGTCGGAATTGTCTTTGGTCGAACAGCTGCTCGAGCCCAAGGGGCTTGCGAATACGGCGCCGACAGTGGACCGCGTCGCGGACCTGACGGGGGACGGCGTTCGCGAGCGGGTGGCGGTTTTCGGGCCCTACCTCACGATCTGCGGGAGCAACTTTCTCGCGGGCACCGGGTTCTTCTTCCGCGATTTGGGAGGGGAGCTCGTGTCGCTCGACCTGCGCGACGTTTCCGGACGCGGCAGACCCGACGTCGTCGTTCGACGCCGAGCGACCGTCGGCGACTCCGAACGCGAATACGTCGAGGTACTTAGCGCGCTCGGAGAAAACGAAGAACCGCGAGTGACATTTGCTCACGAGATCGCGGTGCGCCGCTCCGATCGACGCGTCGACAACGCGGTTCACCTGGGACACGGCGAAATCGTGGTTGCGGTCGAGCCCGCGACCCAATGGGACGCGCTCTCGTACCGCGAGCCGATCGCCAGTGACGTCGCGCCAATTCTTTTTCCGTGGGGTCCCGTGCGGTCGCAGACCTGGCGCTGGGACGGTTCTCAGTTCTCCAAGAGCACAGAAACATCCCAACGCGAGTCTTTCTCGATTGGCGAGCCGGCGCGCACCAGCGCCGCCGATGAAGCCCCAATGCTCCGACGTCCGGCAGAGCCACCCACCCCCAAGGTCATGCGCGGGGGCGATCTCTCGGCACGCGTGCTCGAGGCCTACCGCCGCGACCGGGGGGTGGACCCGGACGCGGAACCGAAGGCGGATCTCAAAGTTCAGCTGACGGGAGATCGTCGACCTGAGCGCTTGATCGTCCTGGGACGCGACCTTGTCGTCTTCGGGCCTGGATTCAAGGGCGGAACGGGATACGTCTACGCGACGCTGAGCCAGTTCGCGAGCGAGGGCGAGATCAAAGACGTCTCGGCGCGCGACCTCACCGGAGACGGCGCTGCGGACATCGTCGTTCGCGGCGAGAGGCGTCCGAGCGCGGACGACCCCAACGCCATTTCAGAGGTCATGTTCGTATATACGGTTCGCGACGAAGCCATCGTGCGTGTGTTCGGCATCGAGACAGCTCGCTCGGAGGGCGAAAAGCGTGTCCAAGGACTCGTTCAGTTCATCCCCACGCCCGGGGGAAAGTCCTTCGACCTGCTCGCTGCTCCTGGACGGGCCACGGGCTGGACCGAGAAAACGTATCCGTGGACACAACAAGCGCCGGGGGCGAGCGACATCGAGCCCATTCTCTTGCCGTGGGGCGACGTGCCGAGCGTGCGCTACGTTTGGAACGGGTCGCGCTTTGCACGGGGCAGCGACTAGCCTACGACCATCCCACCGCGGCCCGTCGGGGCTCCGGCCAGCCTCTCACTGCTTCCTGGTGAACGGATCTCCGACGTCGTCGATGCTTCCCATTGGCACCGACCCATTCGCAGGCCTTGCGCTTGCCGGCCGCGATGGCGCGACAAGAGCCTCGAGCGCGAACGTTTGCTTCGGCTCTGCGCTTCCGACCACCACGGTCTTGGTCTTGTAGCCTTTTCGCGAGAAAACCAGCGTTACCGTTTCGCGCTCGGAGAGGTGAAGCGCCAGCGGAGATTGGCCCAAATCGCGGCCATCGCGCGAGATCTGCGTATCGGGCGGAGTCACGCTCACGAGTATCTCGCGAGCCACATCGACCGGGGCTGCCGAGGCAGGCGCGGGGTTCGGGGCAGCCGAGACGACCGGTGGGGCCCCCGTGGTGACGATCGGCAGCCCGGTTGGCGCAGGAGAGAGGGTCTCGGCCTTGCCGTTCGAGCTCTTGGCCATGAAGATCACACCCGCGACCCCAACGACCGTGGCGACCGCGGCCATGAGCGCATAGAGGGGCCAGCGTTTCTTCGGCTCGAACGGCGAGGCCGGTACCGGCGCGGGCATCGCCGATTGCCGAAAATAGTCCGCCGGGACGTTGAACCCTCCGGAGCGCGCCATCATCTCCTGGACGGCGCCAGGCAATACGCCCGCTTCGAGCTTCTCGAGATCGCCCAAGAGATCATCCATGCTCGCGTAGCGCCCTTCGGGCTTCTTCGTGAGGCACTTGAGCACCACCGCATCCAAGCCAGCCGGCACATCGATCTCCGGCAGAAGAGCGCGAATGGGTACCGGCGCCTTGTACATGTGCTGGGTCAAAATGCCCATGAAGTTGTCCGCGTCGAAGGGGACCTTCCCGCTCGCCATCTCGTAGAGAATGACGCCGAGCGCGTAGATGTCGGTGCGATGATCGACCCCCGCGCCCGCCGCTTGCTCCGGGCTCATGTAGTGCGGCGTCCCAAAAACACTGCCGGCGCGCGTGACTTTGCTCGCGCCTCCGCCGACTTTCGCGATCCCGAAATCGAGAACTTTGACGAAGTTCTTCTCACTGCCGCGCGAGATTAGCATTACGTTGTCGGGCTTCAGATCTCGATGGATGATGTTCGCGGCGTGCGCCGCAGCCAACCCCTGGGCGATCTGCTTGGCGATGGCGTAAATGCGCGGGACGGGCATCGGACCGTTGGCGTCGGCCATCAGCTGGCTCAAGCTCTTGCCATCGAGCAGCTCCATCACGAAATATGTGGAACCATCGCCGAGCTGACCGAAGTCGCTGATGTCGATGATGTGCGGATTGCCAATCGCGCTCGCCGCCCGCGCCTCTTGGAGGAATCGTTCGTTCAAGTCTTGGTCGGTAGCCATCTCTCCGCGCAAGACTTTGATCGCCACGCGCTTGTCGATGACCTTGTGCCGTCCGGCATAGACGACCCCCATACCCCCTTCGCCGATGGCTCGTTCTACGAGGTAGCGACCATCGATCGTCTTGCCGACGTAGGGGTCGAGGCGCACGGCGGGGGCGACTTCGGCCGCGAGCTGGCTCGGCGCGCTCTCGGCCACCGTGGCCTGCGACACGCGGTACGAGGCGGAAGAGGAGGGTTTTTCGCTCGACATGCTCGACGCCAGGACACCAAGGATAGGAGGTTTTCCAGGGGCAAGTACCCTCAGTGATACAACGTGCGTCACAAAGGCGCCTGCTGGCTCGACGAAACGAGGCAGAAACGCGAGAGGACGTGGGCCCGTGTCGGACATCCCTCGCCCAAAGGAATGCGCGAGCGTCGCTTATTAAGTAGCGGGACCCGCCGACCTGCTCTACGCGAATCGTCCAGATGGGCTTTGCCTTTGCCGTCGCGCTTCGATACCTGAGGTCGAAGAAGCGCAACATGATCTCCATAAGCACGGTCCTCGCCGTAGGGGGGGTTACCTTGGGAGTCGCGGCGTTCACGATCGCCATGAGCGTCACGGGAGGATTTCTCGAGCAGTTTCGAGAGAAGGTTCTTGGCGTGAACGCGCACGTACTCGTACTCAAGTACTCGATCGATTTTCGCGAATACCGCGACGTGATGAAAAAGTTGGACCACGTGTCCGGGGTCATCGGGGTCGCCCCATTCGTGATCAATCCGATGATGGTGACGCACGGGGATCGGACGGCCACAGGGGTTCTTCTCAAGGGTGTCGACCCAGCGCTCATGCCCACCGTGCTCGACCTCCCCAAACACGTCGTCGAGGGCAGCTTGGCGGGTCTCCGACGCGCCGATGCGAAGCCCCCAGAGCGAGCCGGCGACCTCTTGCGCGACGAGATCGATCGGTTCGAGATCGCTAGCCCAAGCCAAGATGCGGGCAACGACTCGCTCCTGGCAAGAATTCGACAAGAAGTGGACGAGGAGGTGCGTCAAGCGGATGCCGGAGCCCAACGAGGACGGGCCACGCCGAAGAGGGCTACCCCGCCCGACCCTTCCCCGCCCCGGGCCATGGAAGCACGGTCGATGACTCCGCCGGGCGGCTATAGGAGCCAGCTGCCCGACGACGACTACGTCCCCGACGCGATCGACCCCGATCCATGCACAAGCCCCGATCGAGTTGCGCTACTTCCCGGTATCGTCGTCGGTCGGTCGCTCGCAAAACAGCTGTCGGTCGGGCTGGGCGATTGCGTCCAAGTCACGTCGCCGCAAATCGGCCTTTCGTTTGGCACCAGCGCACGGTCCCCAATTGCAAAGCAGTTTCGGCTGATCGCGATCTTCGAGGCGGGATTCGATCAGTACGACTCAAAGCTCGTCTACACTGATCTTTACGAGGCCCAGGCCTTCTATGAGTACGGCGACAGCGTGACGGGGCTCGAAATGAAGGTCGCCGACATCGACCAGGCCCACAAGATCTCGGGTGCCATCGAAAAATTGTTGAGCAACGGCATCTATCACACGATGGACTGGCAAGAACTCAACCACGGCCTTTTCACAGCGCTGCTCTTCCAGCGAATCGCCATGAGCTCGGCCCTGGCTCTCATCATTCTTGTCGCGGCCTGCACCGTCATCGCAACCCTGATCATGGTCGTCCTCGAGAAGAAGAAGGAGATATCGGTCCTCAAAGCCATCGGGGCAAAGAACGACGCTATCCTGCGGATCTTCGTCTACCAGGGAGGCATTATCGGGCTGACCGGGACCGCGGTTGGCCTTCTTCTCGGCTGGATCAGCTGCCGGTTTCTCCTTGCATACGCCTTTCCGCTCGATCCGAAGGTCTATTTCATCTCGCGCCTTCCCGTGTCGATGCGCCCAATCGAGTTTCTCGTACCGGCCGCCGTCGCGATAGCCATTTGCCTTGTGGCGACGCTCTTCCCCGCCGCATACGCGGCCAAGCTGCGACCCGCAGACGGGCTCCGGGCCGAGTGACAGCGCGCCCGCGTTGACCGTCCGGAGCACGCCCTGATAAAGGTTCGTGTGGCAAAGGTCGAAGGTCCTGCCCTCTTCCCGTGGAAAGGCAAAGCGAGGCATGCGCTGGCTCGTCGACGTGACGGCGCTCGGCAGCACCGAGAAGGATTCACTACTGGTCGAGGCCGACTCCTGGCAAGGAGCCTTGCAGGTCGCTCGAGCCAAGCGTGGCGAAACCGATGGGATGGCCGGGTTCTCGATTGATCTGCTGAACGAGGGCTGTCGCGCCGTGGATCCCGGGTCTCGCGTCAGTTACGACGTTCGCAGAGCCCCCGAGGGAAGCCCCGGCAGCCTGCGCGCGCCGGCCGCCGTACCGAGGCCGCAGCCACCCACGGCGTCGAAGATTGTATTCAAGCGCGAGCAGGACCGAACCCGAGCCCTGCCGCTGACCTATCGAGAGTACGTGTACGTCGCACCGTTGGGCACGACCGAAGCCGCGGCAGAAGCGCTCCTGCGCGGCCAGCTCGAGCGAATCCGAACCTCACTCGCGAACCTGCCAGCCGGAAAACTCGTCAACCTGGCCGTCTTCGACAGACCGTTCGAAGGCAAGCCAACAATCCCACCGGTGGCGACTCTCGAATGGAAGGACTGGCGCGACGCAGAAACCGTGACCTTCCCCCGTCAAGCGGCTGAGCACGTCGCGCCCACGGTCCCGCCCGCGCCCGCACCCGCGATTGCTTCAGTTGTCGTGGTACAACGCGACCCCTTTGCGATCCCCAAGGTCGCGACGTCCTCGACCTCCACGGCTCCGCCCCCTCCCGCCCCGCCTTCGCAGCCACGTCGTGGGTCGACGCCGCGCCTGCGCGCGCCCGGAGCCAGAGTCCGAGAAGAGGACCTGATCGCGGACCTTTTCGAAGCAATGAGCGATCTGCACTTCCTGCGCGACGCCATCGAGGCGGGCGATTTTTGCTTGGCGCAAGTCATGGAGAGGTTGCCTTGCCAGGCGGGGCTCGTGCATCTCTACGACATCGATCGCCGCGAATTTGTGATCACGAACAGCCTGGGATCGGGCGCGGGCGCGCTCTTACTTCGACGTCACCCCGAGAGCGAACCGATGCTGTCGAAGGCGATGCGTGGCAGAAAAGCCCTCGTTATTGGTGCGGCGGAAAGTGTAACTTCGCCCATCGACCGGTACCAGTCGCTGGGTGGGCCCAGAAGCGTGATCGTCGCGCCAGTGATGCAAGCGGGGCGTTTTCTCGGCGCGATTGAGCTTCTCAATCCGACGGACGGCCAGCCCTTTACCGAAGTCGAAGGCAACGCAGTGATGTACGTCGCGGAGCAGTTGGCCGAATATGTGGCGACTCACGGCGTCGTCACCGATCCTGACCGTATCGGCACGCGACGCTCGGGATAACGAAGACCGGGTCCCATGTCGCGTGAGCGCGAACGGCTGTCCAGCTTCGTGCTTCTCCCTGCGGTGCTCGTCGCTGTGGGGATTCTCGCTTTCGTCACTTTCCGCACGACGTTCCAAGTCGAACGCCTTCGGCAGCAGTCGGTGCTCGAGGCGACCTTGGGGTTGGCCACGGAGAAGGCGGACCGCCTCGATAAGCGCATCATCGAGCAGGACAGCGTCCTCTTCGCCATCGCGGATCCGGTGCGCCTTTCCGACTTGGCTCAGCGATGGCTGCCGACGGCGCAGCGGGAGACACCCACCGTTCGAGCCGTGCTCGTCTTGGACGAGAACCGCACCGTCATCGTGTTCGCGTCGCGCGCTGGGGGAGCTTTCGCCGAGGAAGAGGGATTTCGACGGTTGCTCGAACAGCGCATGTACGACGATATGGATCTCACCAAGCAAGCCACGGACGAGCTTCGTCACCTGCATCGGGAGTATCGCGGGCAGAGCTACCTGGTGAGTTACTGGCAGCGCATTGTCCCGGTGAGTTCGGACCCGCAGGGAGAGTCGGGCCCAGGACGGCGGTATTTGGTCGTGGCGTGGCACGACATCGGTCGGATCGTAAAAGACACGATGCCGACTTTGCTCTCGGAAGCTGCAACGCGGAGCCGAGTCGACGTCGTCGACGAGGACGGCCGCATCATCTTTGGTCCCCCTCTTCGAAGCGGTCAGTTCACCGTTGGCGTGCGTTTTCCAACCACGCTCTACGGGTGGCGCGTTCAAGTATCTCCTAGCGCAAGCGACGAGCTCACGGCGCGCGTCAAGAACCGCGCGATGCTCGAACTCGTGATGGTGGTTCTGTCATGCGGCGTGATCGTCTTGGGCGTCGCAACAATCCTCCTAGCCGCGGAGCGAGACCGACGCATTTCCGCGCTCAAGAGCGACTTCGTAGCCAACGTCAGCCATGAGCTGAAGACGCCGCTCGCACTCGTCCGAATGTTCGGTGAAATGCTGCAGTCGGGCCGGGTAGCCAGCGACGCAAAGCGTCAGGAATATTTGGACATCATCGTGAGCGAGAGCGAGAGACTCTCTTCTCTCATCGAGAATGTTCTCGACTTCGCGCGCGTCGAGCGCGGCCGCCAAGCGTACGACTTTGCGATCGGAAGCGTGGGGGAAGCCGTTTCGAAGGCAGTGGCGATCTACCGCTACCGGGCCGAGCGCGAAGGGGTCGACCTCACCGCAGACGTGGACCCTTCGCTTCCCCTCGCCAGGATCGACGAAAGGGCAATTCAGCTCGCCGTCATCAACCTCATCGACAACGCGCTCAAGTACGCGCCAGGGGCTCACGTTGGCGTCACCGCGGCTTTCGAACCTCAGGCGGGCGAGATTGTCGTGCGCGTCAATGACGCGGGGCCCGGTGTGCCGCCGGAGGACCGCGAGCGAATTTTCGAACGATTCGTTCGAGGCTCTGCATCGCGTTCGTCGGGAACATTGGCAGCTGTTCGAGGCAGCGGAATCGGGCTGGCTCTCGTTCGCCATATCGCCGAGAGTCACGGAGGACGGGCGTGGGTCGACAGCTCCGCGCGGAGCGCCAGAGCTGCCCAGGCCGCACCGGGGGCGAGCTTCGCCATCGCGGTCCCCATCAAGGGCGCGGGGGTTGCCCGAGCACCGGGCGAGAGTTGACTGCCGGAGCGCGCTGGATATCGTGGACGAATAGTCTAGGGACCGGCCCGGGAGGCTTCTGGGCTCGCCGTCGGCGGCCTGGCCCAGGGGCGAGCGCAACGGGACGGAGGTCGTGAGTTATCGCATGGCGAATGAGGAAGCGAAGCTGTTTGTGGCGGGTTTGCCCGACAGCGTCTCGGAAGAAGTGCTGAAGCAGCTCTTCGAGGCCACGGGCGGCAAGGTGGTCAACGTTAGCTTGCCAAAGGACCGGACGACGGGCCGCCCTCGCGGTTTCGGCTTCGTGACGCTCGCAACACCGGACGAGGCGCAGGCCGCTCGAGATGCGCTCGACGGGTCCATCCAAGCGGGTCGATCGATCTCGGTGCGGCCATTTCAGGCGGAGCCGCCGAGACGCGAGGCCATGGGAGCCCCTCGGCCGGGCGGGCCGCCCGGGCCTGGCGGACCCCGGGGTGCGGGTGGGCCGTCTGCGCAGGCGCCAGATCGCACGCTTTATGTTGGGAACCTGCCTTACGACGCTACGCCCGAAGAAGTGCAGCTGCTCATCAACGCAGCGGCCGCGGACAGCGTGGTCCGCGTGCACTTGCCGATGGATGCAGACGGACGAAAGCGCGGGTTTGGCTTTGTGACTATGGCCAACCCCGATGTGGCAAAGACCGCGGCAGATGCTCTCCGGACAGCCGACCTTCGTGGGCGACGCTTGGTCGTGAACCTGGCTCACCCCAAGGGGGAACGGCCACCGCGCCCCGAAGGAGGCCACTCCGCAGGTCCGCCGTTCCCGCCTTCGTTCGGTGGCGGCGGCGGTGGTCCGAGCGGCGGCAGTCCGCTCTTCAAGAAGCCTGGTCACGAGGAGCGGCGAAAGCGCACATTCGACGACGGCGGCGGCCCTCGGAAGAAACGCGTTGAGCGCGACGATCACAAGACCAATCGGTTTGACTACGACGACGACGACTGACACCCCTGCCGACGTGCGTAACGCGCCCCTTGACTGTCTCGAGGCCGTGCGTAGTCTTCGCATCGCTGCGCTGCCCTTTGCGCGCAGGTTGGGATTCTCATGCGTGACATCATCAAGATGACCTGCGGTAACTGCTCTCGAGCTAACTACGCGACGACAAAGAACAAGCGCTCGATGTCCGAGAAGTTCGAACTCAAGAAGTTCTGCCCCGTGTGCCGGAAACACTTTCCGCACAAAGAGGGCAAGATTTCGAAGGGTTGAGCTCGGCCTCTCTGTTTTACAGCGATCTGGCGCCGCGCCGCTCAGCGGGGGGTTTGCTGGCGGGAGAGTGGACGCAACCATCGTGTGATAGTACGTCGTTTCTCCCCTCGGGAGACCTGCGAACGCTGTATCCTGTTGCCCCGCCACGATCCCGAGAGCCGCACTGGGGCCGCTCCAAGGGTGTGGTTTGACCCATTCGCGGTAAGGAGCGAGAGATGATCTTCGACTGGCTGCACGGCCTGTTCTCGAACGATCTTGCGATCGATCTTGGCACCGCGAATACGCTCATTTACGTGAAGGGCAAGGGCATCGTCTCGTGTGAGCCTTCCGTCGTCGCGGTCCAGAAGGACGCTCGCGGGGTCGACATAGTGCTCGCGGTCGGGCGGGAAGCCAAGGAGATGCTGGGACGCACCCCCGGCAACATTCGCGCCGTCCGGCCTCTGCGCGATGGAGTGATCGCGGACTTCGAGATCACCGAGAAGATGTTAAGACACTTCATTTCGCGCGCGCATAGCCGCCGCACCCTCGTCAAACCCCGGATCATGATCTGCGTGCCATTCGGGATCACCGAGGTCGAGAAGAGAGCCGTCAAGGAAAGCGCGGAGAGCGCGGGCGCGAGAGAGGTCTATTTGATCGAAGAGCCCATGGCAGCGGCAATCGGCGCAGGGCTTCCGATCACTGAGCCGAGCGGCAATATGATTGTGGACATCGGAGGCGGCACCACCGAGGTTGCCGTCATCTCGCTTGCGGGCATCGTGTATTCCCAAAGCGTTCGCGTCGGCGGAGACAAGATGGACGAAGCCATCGCCGCATACCTCAAGCGCAAATACAACTTGGCGATCGGCGAGCAGACCGCGGAGAGAATCAAGATTCAGATCGGCAACGCGCACCCGCTCGAGAAACAACTGACGACGGAGGTCAAGGGGCGGGACTTGGTGGCCGGCGTCCCGAAGACCGTCGTCGTCAACAGCGATGAGATACGCGAAGCGCTGACAGAGCCCATTCACGCGATCGTCGAAGCCGTGTTGACCGCTCTAGAGAAAACTCCCCCGGAGTTGGCTGCGGACATCGTGGATAAGGGCGTCGTGCTCACTGGCGGCGGTGCGCTACTCCGCAATCTCGATGTTCTTCTCCGCGAGGAGACGGGGCTACCGGTGATGGTCTGCGACGACCCAATCAGCGCGGTGGTTCTCGGGAGCGGAAAGGCGCTCGATCACATGGAGCTGCTCAAGGACGTCACAATCGCTTGACGGCCCGGAGCTGAAGCTCGCGTGGCACCCGCATTCCAGCGCTATCGCGACGCGGCGCTCGTCGTCGTTCTACTCGCCTTTCCGTTTTTCGTCCTCAAGGCGAACATGAAGGCGCCGGAGAATCAGAGCGCCATGGATCACATGCTGCTCCGAGTATCGGCTCCGTTGGAAGCCGCTGCTGCCACCGTCGCTCGGGGCGTAAGTCGAGTCCTCGAGGACTACGTTTACCTAGTCGACGTAAAGAAGGATAATGAGCGGCTAACCTACGATAACGCCCGCCTTCGCGAGCGCGTCCGCGGACTCGAGCAGGCCCAGACCGAGAGCCGCCAATTGAAGCGCCTCCTGCAGTTGCGCGACTCCGTGGCAGGAGAAACCGTGAGCGCCCAGGTCATCGGCAAGGACTACACGGAGTTTTTTCGGGTCACGCGACTCGTCCTAGACCTTGGCGGCCACGAGGTGCGCACGCATTCTCCGGTGGTTTCTCCCGACGGAGTCGTGGGGGCCGTGCTTCATGCGTCGGGCGACACGGTGGAAGTGCAGCTCGCGGTCGATGCAGCGTTCGGCGTAGACGTCGAGGACGAAAGGACGCGAGCACGGGGTTTTGTTCGCGGCACTGGCGACCCTGCTCGATACGGATGCCGCGTCGAAATGGTCGATTCGCGCGACGAAGTGGAGATCGGTGACCTCTTGGTGACGAGCGGCAAGGGGCGGTGGTTTCCCAAGGGAATACCCGTCGCGCGCATCACGAAAGTGATCAAACGCGAGCTCGGTCGCGATCAGGACGTCGACGCCGTTCCGACGGTCGACTTCTCTCGTCTTGATTCATTGCTCATTCTGGTGACAGCCCCTGGAGACGAGCTGCCTTCGACTGGCAGCTCAGGCGCGAGCGGGCCCCGGGGTAGATTCTGATGCGAAACCTCGGGTTTCTCTCGATGGGGCTGGTCCTTCTCATCCTGCAAGCCAACGTCTTTCGCTTGCTCGATGACCTCTCCGTGTCGAGCGCTCTTCTCATTTGGGCAGCTTCGGTCGCCATCGACGTGTGGCGTACGCTGAGGCGACGCCCCGGTCACCCTCGCACTCTCTCCGTCGTGCGGGCGGACCTCGTGCTGCCAGCCACCGTCCTGCTGGGCTATGCCCTTCTCGTTTCCGTCGGACACACGCAGACGGGCCGACCGATACCCGCGCTCGTCCTGCCACTGGTGCTTTTCATGGGCGTACACGAGTATTCGCTCGCGAGAGGCGCGGCCATTGCGTTCGTAATCGGCTACGCCACCGACGTGTTTGGAATCGCACCCGTCGGCCTCTACACGTTCACCTACGTGGCAACCTTCCTGCTGGCACGGGCTGCGGGCGTCAGGCTCGCGGCTCAGACTCTGTGGATGCAGGCGCTCCTCGTAGGGATCTTTACGATATTGCAGAGCACGATGGTCCTCGTTCTTCTCGCAATCTTCGGCCGCGACCCCTGGGTCCCCAAGTGCCTTTATCCACTGGCGCTGCCCCACGCAATCGCGACCGCGGCGGTAGCGCCGCTCGTGTTCAGGCTCGCGCAAGCGGTTCACTCGATGTCGGGAGGCTCCCCGAGAACGGACATCGCGGGGGTCTCGCTTTGACGCAGCGCCCCGCGTCACGGTCGACGGTCGGAGAATTTCGACGCCGCTACAAGTGGATGGCGCTGGCAGCGCTCGTTGCGTTTGCCGCGATTGCCGTCCGTCTATTTCAACTGCAGGTTCTCAGTGGAAGCGATTACGCCGCAATCGCGCACGAGAACATCATTCGTCGCGTCGCGCTCCCGACCACTCGGGGGGTCATCCGCGATGCGAGCGGCAAGGTGCTCGCGTCGAGCCGACCTTCATTCCTCGTGGAGGTGGTCCCGGGGCGTGTGATGCCCAGCGCGCGACCCGTCCGATATCGCAACGGACAAGTCATCGCGCACGATCCCGATTCGTGGGCTCACCTTGCCGATATCCTGCGGCTCAATCCAGACGAGCGGCGGGCCTTCGTAGGCCGCATCCGGGCCGCGTGTGCGAACGACGCCGATACGTCCCCGTGCTGGCGCACCCCCATCCTGGTGCGAGAGGATGTCCAGCGCGATGTAGTCGCAGAGCTCAAGCAGCACCGGGACACGCTCGCGGGCGTCGACGTCATTCCCGTCCCCGTCCGTTTCTATCCATACGCGAGCTTGGCGGCGCACCTGCTGGGATATGTCGCGGAAATCGACGCTGAGACTTTGAACCGTTACAGGCCCTCGGGGTACGAGGACCAACCGCGCGACGAGCAACAACGTGACAACCCCCTCGATTACGAGGCCGGCGACACGCTCGGAGCCACTGGGGTCGAACATGCATGGGAGTCTTATCTCCGGGGCCAGCGGGGCTGGGAGAAGCGCGTGGTCGACGCGCGTGGTCGATACAGAACGGGGCCTGAGGCGGAGCAGCTCATCGACGCGCCACCGCGCCTAGAGCCCATCCCCGGCCGCGATCTACGTCTGTCGATCGACATCGAGCTCGAGCAAGCTATCGAGAAGGCCATGCGACCTCACGCGGCGGGCGCCGTCGTCGCCGTGGACGTAAGAACGGGACGACTGCTCGCGCTCTACTCGAAGCCCGACTTTGATCCGAATGATCTCTCCGGCGGATCTGGTCGCAATCGCGTTCGAGAAGCATTCGCGCACATCTATGCCGATCCACTGCGACCCGTCCTCGACAAGACGATGAGCGGAGCCTTCCAACCCGGCTCAACGATGAAACCGTTCAGCGCGCTGGCGGCCCTCGAGGATCATTTGGTGGATCCCGAGCATAACGAGAAGTGTGAGGGATACGTCTCGTTCGGGCGCCGCATCTTCCGCTGCAGCCACGTCCACGGGCTGGTGCGCCTGCGCGACGCCATCGCGCGCTCCTGCAACGTCTACTTCTTTCACCTGGCAGAGACGGTGGGCATGGATCGGATTGCACGTACTGCACGAGCGTTCGGGCTCGGCGAGAAAACGGGCCTCGGAATCAATCCAGAGGCCCCGGGGCGCATTCCTACGCGCTCCTGGTACGCGCTGCGCTACCGGGGTCAGTTTCGTGTCGGCTTCACACTGAACATGGCCATCGGCGAGGGAGACGTGACGGTTACTCCGCTGCAATTGGCCATCGCCTACTCCGCGGTCGCCAACGGCGGTACCCTGTACCAACCGCAGGTCGTGCGTGCAGTTGAGACTCCCGACGGCGCCGTGGTGCAACAGTTTCCTCCGCGAATTCGGCGGCAAATCGAAGTCGAGCCAGACAACCTGCGTCTGGTCTCCGACGCGCTCTATGGCGTCGTGAACGACCCCGCCGGCACAGCGTACCCCGCTAGGGACCCGGCCCTGGACGTGGCCGGAAAGACCGGTACGGCCCAGACCGGATACGTGGCAAAGAAGGAGGACGATCCGAAACTCGCCGGATTTCTCGGGCAAAACCACGCCTGGTTCGCGAGCTTCGCGCCGGCGCATTCTCCCGAGGTCGTCGTGACGGTTCTCGTCGAGCACGGTGGATCCGGCCCGGAAGTGGCCGTTCCCGTCGCGATGCAGATCGTGCGCGAGTATGAGCGCCTGCAGGCTCAGCGGTTGGGACATGCCCCTCCCGCAAGAACCCCGGTTTCCAAGGCGAAGGCGCCTGAGCGGCGGCCATGAGAGTGCGCGCCCCCGCCACACCTCTGAGTCGAGTGCGCGAGCATTTCGACTGGACCCTTTTCATTGGAGTGGCACTGCTTGCCGTGGTCGGGGTCATCAATCTCTATTCGGCAACCAGCATTGCTCGCGGCCCCCATGCAGACGACTACATCCAGCAGATCTATTGGCTAGTCGCGGGCGGGATCCTCGCCACGGTCGTCGCGGCCGTCGACTACCGACACTACGAGCGCCTCGGATACGTGCTCTACGCGGTGGGCGTGGTGCTGCTGCTTCTGGTCTTCATTCTCGGACCCGAAATCCGAGGGAGCTCGCGCTGGATCTACATCGGGTCTTACAGCTTTCAGCCCAGCGAGTTCATGAAGCTCTTTCTGGTCATTGCCCTTGCCAAATATCTGCACGATGACCCGAGGAGCGAGGGGCGAACGCTGAGAGACCTGGTGGTGCCGGCCCTCATCGCGGCCGTGCCGACGGCACTCGTGCTGCTCCAACCCGACCTGGGCACAGCGCTGATTCTAGCTCTAGTCTTTCTTTCGATCTGCGCCCTCGTCCGTGTCCGCCTAAAGAGCCTCGCGTGGCTCGGCCTTTGGACAGCAATCGCCACCGCTATCTTTTGGAGCCACGGGCTTCGTGGCTATCAGAACGAGCGCATCAACGCTTGGCTAAACCCCACCGCAAACATCCTCGGTTACAACTGGGATCCTCACCAGGCTCGCATTGCCGTCGGCAACGGCGGCTGGTTCGGACGAGGCTTCATGAAAGGCTCGCAGAACCAGTTCATGTTTCTCCACGAACAGCACAGCGACTTCCCGTTCCCTGTCTTCGCTGAGGAGTGGGGATTCGTCGGTAGCCTTGCACTCGTCGCGCTCTATGCGTTCCTGGTCCTCTGGTCACTTCGCGTGGCCGCTGGGGCGAAAGATCGGTTCGGCGCTGTCTTGGCTGTTGGGGTCGGCGCTATTGCGTTCTGGCATGCGGTCTTCAACATCGGAATGGCGACCGGCCTTCTCCCTATCGTTGGCGTCACCCTCCCGCTATTTTCGTACGGCGGCTCGAGCGTGATGACCATACTCCTGGGCGTCGGCCTGGTCATGAACGTTTCGACGAGGCGCTGACCGATGGGTCCACCCATGCACGTCGCTCGCGGAAGCGAGCCTACTTCTTCTTGCCGGACTGCAAGACCATCAGGTGAAACTTGGCGAACTCGGTCTGGCCAAGCGTGTACATCACTTCGGTCAACAGACGGTAAGGTACCAGCGAGTCGGCGATCAGAATGGCCTCACTCTGCGACGGGTCTTTCCCGGTGGCCGCTCGGATTTGCTTGTCCGCGTCCCTCCAAGATTGAAGAGCGCTACCTAGAGGAACGATGAAGTAGTCGTTTCGGGACCCTCGCTTGTACTTGCCCTCGGTTCCGTATTGCGCGGCATCGGGCGGCACGGGACAAACAACGCTCTCACCCACGATAATCTGCGACTTCGAGATAATCACAGGAAGCCCTTCGGGCTCTGAATCCGGCGCGGTCGTCAGCACGCTCCTGGGCAACTGAAGGTCTTCCGACTGCGGCAAAGCCGCGGTCGACGAGCTGAGACTCTTCAGGAGAAACACCAAGATGATGGTCATCATGTCCATCATGGCCGTGATGTTGAGAAAGTTGATCTCCGGTTCAGCGCGATTGCGGGCAATGGCCTTGCGCAGCTCGCGCTTGTAGACGACGACGCTTGCGCCCTTCGGTCGCGGGGGCTGCGAGGACGGCGGACCAGACCCGAGCGGCGGCTCGTTCATAGCTACTTGGGCACTCCAAAGTTGATGTCCGGAAAGAGCAAGTTGCCATCGTCGCCGCGCCGAATGGCGTCCATCGTGCTGATGATCACCTGAAACGGAACGTCTTTGTTCGCGGTGAGCGTGGCCGCGGTCTCATCGGCCGCTTCCTCGACCTGGTGCTTCAGGCGCACCGCGCACTCCTTGAGCTTGGCGTAGTCGTAGTCTTGCGGGCTCGCACTCGTGAGACCTACCGCGACGCCCGATCCGGGGCCTTCACAGCCTTCTCCGATACGCTGACCAAAGGCAGAGACAATGAAGCCCTTGTCGATGACCACAATGTTAAGAGACAGCGACGGCTTGGTCGGGGGCCGCGCGGCGGACCCGCCCGCACGGGGGGGTTGAGAATCGATCATCGCGGTGAATGTTACGCTGATGGTCGCCAGCACGAACATCAGCACGTTCGTGATGATGTCGAGAAACGGGACGATATTGAGCTCGCCTCCCTCTTCGTCGGGCGCCAGCTCCTTGGGAGCCGAAAGGCGGCGGATTCGGCTCCGCTGCGCTGCACTGAGCTTCTCGGTGTCCGGCATCGCGGGCTCCCGGCAGACTCAGTAAGCGCCGGTTCGCGTCTGGATCGTGAGCAGGTTGAACACGCGCTCCTGCGTGGCATCCAAGTCGTGCTGAATGTTCTTCGCTCGCTGGTGCAGAAAGAGGTGCGCGATCATGCAGGTCACCGCGATGCCGAGACCAAACGCCGTGTTGTACATGGCTTCGGAAATGCCGAGAGACAGCTGCGCTTGGCGCTGCGCCGCGGAAAGTCGCGGATCCGAAATCGCGCTGAACGTCGTGATCAGACCGGTCACTGTTCCGATGAGGCCGACGAGCGTGGCGATGTTCGCCAGCGACCACAACGAACCGACTCGTTTTTCGACCGCCGGCCGCAACTCGCCCATCTTCTCGCTCATAGCTGCGTCGATCTCGTCGGGCCCCTTGTTGGCGTGCGTAAGCCCCGCCTTCACGAGCTGCAGGATCGGATAGTCGCCCGCATCGCACAGCTTGATAGCGCGATCGATATTGCCCGCGGCAACCAGCTTCTTGATCTGGGCGAAGAACTCCTTGGAGTTCACGCTGTACTTCGTTAGCTGAAACGCCACGCGCTCGATAATCATCGCGATGACGACAGCGCTCACGACCAAGTTGGCCACGAGGAACGTCGGCTTTTCCCGGAATGCTCCCATCAAGCCGCCGCCGCTACCCGCGGCCTGCGCCGCTTGCTCCGCAACTAGGACCACCAACATTCCCCGCCGCTCCTTTCTGACTCTGGTCTCGCGCGCCGTTTACGGCGCCGTTCGCACTCTACGCGGCCAGTATAGCGGCACGCGACCTGAAAATGTGAATCGCGGTTTAACCGCCTCGCTTAAGACTCTCCCGCCGGGGTACCTCGCTACCGCCCCGGACCTCGCCAGCCGTCCACGAAATCCTCATCTACTTTGGAGACATCGTCGGCCACGTTCAGGACGGCGCATTGACTCGGTGGCACGCGGCCCGGTGGCCGGCGTGGTTTTACGGCTGCGCGTCAGAATAGCGCCCTCCTTTCCGCCGAGTCAACGCGGTGCGCTCAGGTTGGACCGAGCGGCCCGAGGTGGTCCGGGTCGTGTCGGGGTCGAGACCGGCCACGTCTGATCGGCTCGAAGCCGGGCGCCACCTTCGTCCTCCCCTTGGATTGCCGAGACATGGAAAAGCGCCCATCGCCAGGACGTGGAGCACCCTTGTCTCCCACGCTCGGTCCTTGCTCGTATTTCGACGAGGCTGCAAAGTTCGTCGGGCGCGCTCTTCGTGTGCGCAGCTGTACGGGTCGACGAGGCGATAAAGGCGCGGAATCGCGCATTCTCGCTTGACGCGATTCCCCTATACCTGCAACGCTCCCGGCCTGGCATGGGCGTCGGCGCGCGAGCGTCCGGCGTACTCGCTTGCTTGCCTCTGAGTCATTCAGATAACGTCGCTCGCGCGAACGCACTGGGCGCGGGCACAGAGTAGTGTGAAGCAACGGTTCGAGGTCAACGACTCGCTCGCAAAAAAGACAACTCGTCGGCATGCCGGGGCGCTCACCCCCCCGTAACGATGCGCCCTTGGGCGCCCGACGAAAACCCTGACGGAGGATGGTTCGATGGCTGCTGTGTGGAAGCACTTTAGGGAAGGCGGTTGGGGGATGTACGTAATCCTCCTCTGGTCCATCATCACTCTGGGCGTGGTCTTCGAGAGGGCGCTCTACCTTTTCGGAGCATCGATCAACAAGGACGTCTTCCTCGCCACGATGCAGAAGTGCATCCTCGCGGGTGACATCGCCAAGGCGGTGAAGATGTGCTCGGCGGCCAATGCCCCGCTGGCGCGCATTGTTCAAGCCGGGCTGGTCAAAGTGAACCGGCCGGACGAAGAAGTGCAAGCGGCAATGGACGAGGCCGCTCTGCGAGAGATCCCGCGCATCGCGAAGAACACGGGGTACCTCGCTCTCTTGGCCAACCTTTCGATGCTCAGCGGTCTGCTTGGGACTGTGTCCGGGCTAATCGTGAGCTTCGGCGCGGTGTCCGGAGAAAGCGTCGATCCGAGTCAGAAGGCGCGGATTTTGGCCGAGGGTATCTCGGAGGCCATGAACTGCACCGCGTTCGGCCTGATTGTGGCCATCATGGGGCTCATCGCGTTTGCCATCCTCAACGGCAAGACGCAGACACTCGAGGACGACATCAACGAAGCGAGCGTGCAAGTGCTCAACCTCGTCATCACGAATCGGCAGAAGGTGAGCATGGCGGGGCTGCCTGGCTGATCGAGAAGCGAAAGAGTAGGCGCTGCGGAGCAGTAGTTCGGTGTTCCGCAGCGCCGGTGATGAGAACGGACGTTCGAGGCGGAGGAGTTAGATGGGCGGCGTAGACCTTGGAACGGGCGGTGGCGGCAAACGCAAGTCACTCGATTCGGAGATCAACATGATCCCGATGATCGACCTGCTGATGGTCACGATCTCGTTTCTTCTCATCACGGCCGTGTGGACGCACATGGCCCGCATCAACGCGGACGCTCAGGTGCCGGGGCCACCACGCCCCGACGTCGAGCAAGAAAAGATCGAGCCCGAAAAGCAGCTGCATGTCGAGATGCGCGCCGAGGACAAGTTCGTCCTCGTCTGGAAGCAAGGAAGCACGACGGTCGACTCCATCGACGTGCCGCGAAAAGACGTCATCCAGCAACAAGGAAGCGTCGAGGTCATTCGGTTCCCGGATCTGGCGGAGAAAGTCGAGAGCGAGTGGAAGGCCAAGGGCCAGCACTCCAATCCGACCGATCGGAAGCTCGATCAGGCGATCCTGCACACCGACAACAAGACGGAGTTTAAGTACATCATCGGCGTCATCGACGCGATCTATCAGATTCACCGGGACATGCAGCTCGGGCCAAAGACCGAGAAGGTGCCCGCATTCAACATCACGTTCGCGGTCAACTAGCCGAAGTCATCACTCTGGTTTCACGGAGCAACCGCAAATGCCGATTCAGACGCCCGCTCGCCGCTTGATGCGCCACGTGGGGCTCGAGTTCGTCGAAGCCAAGGTTGGGGGAGGAGGGCATCGCTCGACCAACGCAGCGTTGTCGCTCACCAGCATGATCGACTTCCTCGTGGTGACCGTTGTCTTCTTGCTGATGACGTTCAGCGCGAGCGGCGAGACGCCGATCGCGCAGGGGCTGACGCTGCCCAAGGCGGAGAACACTCTCGACATGATCGACGCCCCGATGGTCGCCGTCGTCGGCAGTCAGATTCTCGTGGACGGCTCCCCGAGCGGCAATACGCGCACCGTCGAAGAGTCGGATCGGATGCAGCGAATTGACGAGCTCTTCAATATCTTGAAGGCCAAGCGCGAGCTCTGGAAGCAAACGCACCCCAACAAGGATTTTCCGGGCGTCGTGATGCTCCAGATCGATCAGAACATCAAGGCGGTGATCGTCAAAAGCGTCTTTCAGACCGCCGCCTTCGCCGGTTTTCCGAACGTCAGCTTCATGGTGAACAATCTCCCGAAGACTGCGCACTGACGCGGCAAAATCCCCGATCGCGACCCGATGTCGGAGTTGAAGAAGGGGCCCCGCGGTCTCCCCGCGATAGCTCGCCTGCGGGAGGAAAGATCGCGGCGAGGCTCGCGTTGGACGATGCAGGCTGGACTGGTCGCGTCTGGTGCTGTGGTCGTCGCGCTGGTCGCGCACGGCGTGGTGACACGACAAGACCTGACGGCCGGCAAGCGCGAGCTGCTCGCGAAGGAGAGCGCGGTAAGGGTTACCCTGGGCGTCGAATGGTTTGCATTACGCGAGCGGATTGAACGAGAAGCCGTGCAGGCCGCGGGCGCCTATGCCGGAGACCACGTGGAACCCGAAGCGCGCATGGGAGCCTTCCGCACACAGCCCGGCCTCTATCTGCGAATGCGTTTGGCCGATGCGAGGAGCCCCGAGGGGGTCGCGCGTGCGGCGGCAACGGGGCAAAAGGACGCCGTGGTCGCGTGCTTGCTTCGCGAACCGAACGAGCGCGGTGCTCGTGGGGAACTAGACGGCGGGGCATTTGCCGAGCAGCCATGGAATCTCGGCCAAGCCTATTGGGCGACGCGGATCCTTTCGCCCGAGTGGGTTTCAGCGGTCGAGCAGGCCGACGATCCGATGCGACTGCGCGTCTTTGCCGCCCAATACGACGAGGCGATCCGCAACGAGGTTCCGCTAGCGGTCGAAATCATCAAAAGAGCGAAGTTTTTCTTGCTCCTCCTCGACGAAGACGACCAGGGGACGGCAGGCGTGGCCGAAGGGGGTCCGATTACAGAGCAGGCTCTGCAGCTCGTGCCACATCCCACTCGAGTGCATCTCTTTGAGACCGCTGGTGGCAAGGAGCTGCTGCGCCTTCGCCGGTCTGGCCAGGGGCGCGTCGTCCAGGTTGGAGAACGGCCCACCACGGATTCGGAAACGAGGGACGCGATGCAGAGACAAGCCAACAACTGTGCGCTCGGCGCGCAGGTTGGAGACGCGCTGCGCGAAGCGACCGAGACGCCGGTCTCTACGGGCCGATGACCACCCGCCCCATGACGATCTAAACGGGGCCGCTACTGGGACCGCTGCTCGCTCGGCCCTCGGTCAGAAAGATCCACGATGTGGGTCGTGACCACGTTGTGCCACGCGAGCGTCATCGTCAGATACGCGGCGCGATCCATGGGGCCGCCCACGGTGGCGATGGCCAGAGCTTGATCGTCCCAACGGACCCCGCCGTGAAGCCCAACCCAGACGCCCGTCGCGCGAGGTTCGAGCGGAACTTCGATTCCCAGGCCGAGCTGGAATCCCGGCCGGAAGTCGGCCGCAGCGGTCGAGCGAGTCGAGAGGAACGCCCCGAGCTCCAGACCGACCGAGTCAATTGCAAGGTCGAGCTGACCTCGTTGCGTCTCGAGGCCCCGGAGCCATCGATAGAGAAAAAACGGGCGAAGCTCGATGCCCCCCGAGATCACGCGCCCCGGTTGGGAGCTCGCGCTCGCCAAGACTGCGTCCTCGTAGGTTGCGAAGACACCCGCGGCATCCAGGTATCTGACGCGAAGCTCTCCTTCGGCCCGTGCGCCCCGTGGTCCAATTGTTCCCCCAGCTCCCGCTACGAGCGAGACATCGCCCGATATGCGCCCATAGGTCGGCTCGGTGGAGTCCTGCCCCGTGGCGACCCCGCAAACGAGGACCCCGGAGGCGGCGACCGCGAGCGCTGCGGTTGAGTGCCTAGAATCCGAGAGCATCCGTCACGGGGTCCCGGAGCTCGGGGGCCAACACGAGCCGGGAGCGGGAGAGGACCTGACCCGCTAGGCGTCCTAGGAGAAACGAGACTTCGTGCAGAGGACGCGCCGGCCCCTTTGCATAAACGACCATGAATGGAGCCTCTCCTCCGGCAAAGGGCTCGTCAGACGCTACGTCGATGCCGACATGGGTATCCGGCTCGTAACCTCGCCTCTTGGCGATGTCACGCGCCATACCAAGAACGAGCGCGCGGCCACTGGGAGAGGCCTGGTCACCAAACAACTCGATGGTCTTGAAGAGTGCGCGTGCGCGGATCCGTTTGCAGAGATCGGCCAGCGGCTTGTCGCTGGCGCCTTCCCACGCATGTATGGCCCCCCAAAGAACTCCGTCATCGAGATCGAGATAGTCGCCCAGATCGATGCTGTCTTGGCGAGCGCCGGTCAGAACTGCCGCCGGAGTCGCATCGAGACGTACGCCGCCACGTATCACCTCCACGGCTCGGCCGAGGATGGTGCGAATCATCCACTCCGCGGACCTGGTAGCTTTGTGCAAATAAACCTGTTGGAACATGAAGAGCCGCGCTGTAATAAAGGCCTCGATCGCTGGTAGGCCTTTTGCTCCGTCGATAGCGAGAGCGGGCGCACTTTCTTCATTCGTTCGTGGAGCGAAGCGCAGACTGCGCAGCAGCCAATCGAGGTCATAAAGGCCGTAGCGGACGCCCGTGGCGTGCGCGTCCCTGAGGAGATAGTCGCAGCGGTCGACATCGAACTCTCCACTCACGGCTCGAGCGAGATACGCCAGCGGATGTCGGCCTCGGACCAGATCGGCCACACGCGCCGGCAACCCGGAGTCGATAGTCGAGAGCACCCGGTTAACACCCGTCGACGGGTCGAGGACGATGCGCTCGGTCCACGTTTCGTGCGCCGGTGCACCGGGAATGGAGTCCTCGAAAAGATGAGAAAGCGGCCCATGCCCCAAGTCGTGAAGAAAGGCTGCGGCTAGCGCTTCTCGCCCTCGCTCAAGCGTAACGTGCTGAGCCCTCGGAAGTGAATCTTGCAGGGTACGAAGCCTGACGAGCAGCTGCTTCATGACGAAGGCCGACCCCAGCGCGTGGACGAATCGCGAGTGTTCGGCACCCGGAAAGGCTAAGGAAGCGACGCCCAACTGACGGATTCGCCTGAGTCGCTGCACTTCAGGGGTGTCCATCAGCGCCTCGACGACGCCCTCCTCCGGACCTTCGAAGGCGACGAGGCCGTGCACGGGGTCTCGAAGGATCAAGGCGCCTCGAATGTGCAGCTGCCCACGCTGCCATCATCGTGCCAAACGCGTACTCCAATGGGTCCCTCGGGAGCGGTCAAGGTAGCTTCTTGAATGGCAGGTCGCGTGCGCGACCCAGGAACCCTTTCGGAGTGCCAATCGGTTCGAAAAGGCCCGTCAGGTCGGGCAGCGGAGTCGATCGCCCACGCGAGTGGCTCCCTTGGCTCGAGAAGCTTTACCGTGACGTCGCCGCCGCGCCGCTCGATCTGGGCGCGCGGCGGAGGGGCCCGCGGAGCGGCCGCGGGACCGCACCTCTCGACACCCAGCGGGACGCCGACTCGTAGCAGGCGAGCTCGAGCCATCCCGACGGCCAGCGGCGATCCGTCACCCAGAATGAATCGGCGCCCGAGAACATGCGCGCTTTCACCTGTGGTCCCGCTGCCGGCGAAAAGATCGACGACCCAGTCTCCGGGAGCTGAAGCGCACGCCACGACCCGGTCGAGCAAGGCCCTAGGCTTCTGGGTCGGAAAGCCCGTACGTTCGCCAGACGGCGCGTGGCGAAGCGGCGGCACATCCGTCCACAAGGCATCCACGCGACGCTCTCGGCACCAGGCGCCTTCGCTGTCCCGGACGAGAAAGTATTTTACATACACCTTTCCGGTGGCGCTCCGATGCACTCGGCCCTCGCACTCCAGCCTGGCGATGGACTGATCCGTGTAGTCACCGCGCGGCGCGGCAATGAAGGGACGACCCGCATCGTCCCAACGCACGCTTCCGGGAGCAATTGGCTCAAGCCGCGTGGGCGGTGCAAGAGTGGCCCGCGCACCCCCGTAGACCAGGAGCGTGTCGACAGTGCGCCCAAATTGCGCGCTCGCAGCTTGCCGCCCGAGATTGGGTGCACGGCGCCATACGATCTCATTGAGAAACGCACGACGTCCGAGAATCTCGTCGAGCAGAAGACGGACGAGGTAGGAAGCGCGATAGTCGACGTGCACCCAGATAGTTCCGCCCGCGGCAAGCAGTCGGGTGAGCGCCTCGAGGCGAGGGGCAAGCATGTCTAGGTACGGCCCAACTCCATCGCCGTCCCATCGATCGTCGTAGGCCACAGACCGCGAGACGCGGCCGTCAGCCGGGCCGTCGAGCCGCGCCTCGTAGTCATATCTCGCTTGGGAAGCAAACGGCGGGTCCACGTACACGACGCTTACCTTGCCGCCCAAACCACTCGCAACAAGCGCACGGGCGACGTCGAGCGCATCGCCGTGGATGAGTCGGCACGAAGGGGCCGACGCCGATCGCGGCTGGCAGTGCTCGTCAGTTACGAGCGGGGGACAAGCGTTCGCCGGCGCTAGAGCGTCCGGCTCCCAAAGGCGCCCCGGCCAGACTAGGCGAAGGTCGTTCCGAGTCCGAGCGTCGGCTCGAACACGCCGTTGACGCTCCAGCATAGGGCCCTGGCTTTTCGTCACTTCGGGCAGCTTCCGTTTCTCGCTGCGCGCGTTTGCTGAGTCGCTCACCCTTAGCGCCGCGCGTCGACGCCGCCAAGGCCTTCTGGGCTTTGGCTTCATCGCGGGTCTCAGGGTAGTCTCGCTGGTTGGCCTCAGTCTTGTCTCCCTCACGCGCATCCCCCGCGAGCCATCGACTCGCCGACATCTTGCGGGCTTTGCCGCAAGGCGAGCTCGACGCTCTCGTCGATCGGCTGGCGATCCGGATCGACCCCGCGAAGCGTATCGACCCTGCCTCGCAAGTCGCCCGAGCGCTGGTGTCTCTTACGGAGCTCCGCGACCCAACGCGACTGAACCCCGCCTGCGTAGAGCTCGTACACCGAGTCGCCGAGGCTGGGGGGGCGCTCGCGGTTGGGGCCCTTCCCCCGGCACTCGAGCCCCTTCTGGCACGCGGCCTAATGTTTGCTCGGTCAGTCGACAACGGGGTCGAACTCATTCTGCCGGCCGCATACTTGGTTCAGCTCAAGTCTTGGGAGGGCGAGGACCCGCGCGGCATGCGCTCGCTTCTCTCCCAGGCGTCGTTCGAAACCAGTAGCGCTATCGCTTCGCATTACCTCGGGCGCCCCGCGACTCCCCCCATCGCCCTTTCGTTGGAACCGGCGTGGGAAGTCCTCGGTGATCCCCATCGGCTGGCCGAGGAGCTCCAAAAACTGTCGCCCACCGAAAAGCGAGTCCTCGAAGGCGTCGAAACCGAGGGTGGCGAAGTGGATACTGAGGAGTTGCTCGAGCTCGAGCGAGAACCGCTTCGATTGCGGACTGCGACTGGGGCGGCGCCCTCGCGGCGAGGCGTCGGGTTTTCGCTCGAACGCCGCGCCTTGCTCATTCCCGTCCACCCCAATCGACACGTGGTGCCCACCGAAGTTAGCTCCATTATCGGCGCGGCCCGTCACAACGAGCGAACCGCTCGACGCGAAGAAGTCCGTGCCTTCGTAGCTGCAGGGGATCATGCCCCCCGTCGTGCCCGCTTTTCGGCAGATCCCGCGCCGCTCGCCATGGGGCTCGCAGTCGCCGCACGGGAGTCGACGGCGCGAAACCCGGAAGGTCGTTCGCCCTCAGGCAGCTTCGCGGACGTCCGATCCGGGGTCGGAACACCGAAATCGCTGGTCCAGAAACAGGCCACACGCTTCGGACGCGACTCGGCCCACGTCGCCCTGATCGTGGCGTTATCGCGCGCCATCGGCCTCTGGGACGCCTCAGCTACGAACACCTCGGCACCGCCAGGCAGCTTTACGCTTCATGAGCTGACTCGACACATTTTCCTCGCATGGCGTCACGGCGGAGCTTGGGACGAGGCCCGCGCGGAGCCGGAGACTCTGCGGCTCGGCGTCGATTCGCGAGACTCGAGCCCGGCGGGGGTGCTGCGTGAAATCGTGCTCGATGCGTTGCGAAACTTGGGCGAAGGGAGGTGGGTGCCCTGGTCATCGCTCGCTGGATGGCTCAAGAGCGATCACCGAATGCCGGGACTGTCGCGTCTGCTGCGTCGGTGGGCGGAACGGGTGGGGAGCGAACCGGTCGAGGCGCTCGAAGTCGCGAGGCGGATCGTCCACGAGAGCTTGCCTGGACTTGGCATCGTGGACCTTGGCGATGACGACGACGTGCCCCGAGACGCCCGAGTTGAGGGCAACCTGGCAGCGGTCGCTCTGCGATTGACCGCGCGCGGGCGCGCGCTCTTGAGCGACAGGCCCCTGCCGGCCGACCTGGAACCTAGCGAGTTCATCGAGAGCCAGGTGCTGCGCCTTCGCGGTCAGGCCCGAGTCGGAGCAGTCCTCAGCATCGCCCCCTTCGTCGAGGTGGGTCGAGTGGCCGAGTCGCTCGAGCTCGTCGTCGCGCCTCAGACTCTGTCTCGCGCGCTCGCAGCCGGGCTCGAAGCCGACGTCCTGCGCGCAAGGCTAGAGGCCGTCGCGCCACTTCCAGAGGCCCTTTCGCGAACGCTCGCGCAGGCCAGCATCGTCGTGGGAAGGGGCACGTGGACCAGTGCCGCAGGGTTTCTCTGGATCGAAGACGGCAACGTCCGGGAGCTTTTGCGGACACGTCGTCAAACCCAGGAGCTTTTCTTGGATCCCTCCCCCCCGGGTGGCCTTCTCGTGGCGACAGGGATCGACCTGGATCGACTCGCGAGGAGGTGCCGGACCATCGGAGTGGAAATCGTTTCGGAGGGAAACGTGGTCAGGGCGCGCACGCTGCCTCCGGGCGCTAGATCGACCCCACCACCTCGCGTCGCGCCCGTGCGAGAGTCCGCGAAGGACAAGTGACGGTAGGATGGGCGGGTCAGACGGGGGTTGGCGGTGAGCGAAGCAACGGAGCGATCTCACCCGCAGTCACTCGCTCGTGCGCCCATGTCTCAACGCTCGGTCGCCGAGTACGGCCCACGATCCGCCCGGCTCGCACGAAGACCTCGACGGGAAGCTGCCTGCCATTGTACTGGCTGGCCATGGTGTAACCGTAGGCTCCGACGTCGAGAATAGCGACCTCGCGCGACGACTCCGCGGGAAGGGCGTGGACCCCGAAGTCGTCGCTGCTTTCGCAAACGGGCCCAACGACCCTCCAGTCGATCGGCGCGGCGCGGTCGACCTCGGAATCGACGGCTACGATTCGATGAAAGGCTTGATAGAGCGCGGGCCGCAAGAGGTCATTCATCCCGGCATCGATCATCAGCCAGCGCGCGTTCGGCGCGAGCTTCTTTTGAATGACCCGCGCGAGCAAGACGCCGTGTGGTGCCACAAGTGAGCGCCCGGGCTCAACGTAGAGCGCGAGATCGTCCAGTGCCGCCCTACGTTGCTCCTCGCGGGTGGCCAACACGAAATCGCTCGGCTGGGGCGGTGCGACTTCCGAGCCCGCATAGTCAACGCCGAATCCGCCTCCCGTGTCGAGGAATTGCAGTGAGCGACCGTATCCGGCGCCCCTTAGCCCACGAACGACCCCAAAAAGGATGCGTGCGGCGTCGATGTAGGGCTCGGTGGTCAAGAACTGAGAGCCAGCATGGGTCGCCATCCCCACGAGCCGAAGGTGCGACGACGCTTCCACTAGCTGAACCGCGCGCTGCACGTCCTGAATCGAGACGCCGAACTTGGCCGCGTCGTGCCCCGTCGCAATGTGCGCGTGAGTTGCGTCCTTCAGGTCGACCCCGGGGTTGACGCGGACGCTTACCCGGGCTGTCCGCCCCGCCGCAATCGCACGCGCTTCAACGCGGGCGGCCTCTTCCACGCTTTCGATCTGAATTGCGCCGATGCCTTGCGAGCCGCAGCCGATCGCGCGATCGAGCTCTGCGTCGCATTTCGCAACGCCGCTGAAGAGGATCCGATCTGGAGAGATCCCGCACGCGAGCGCAACCAGTAGCTCCGCTTCGGTCACGATATCGGCGCCACACCCCGCATCTGCGAGCGCTCGGACGACCGGTCCCGCGGTATTGGCCTTCAGGGCGTACGCGACGAGGTGCGTCATTCCGCCGAATGACGCACCGATGGCCCGCGCAGCGCCGGCCATGGCGTCGAGGTCGTAAACATAGGCCGGGGTGCCGCTTTCCAGCGCAATTTCAGATAGACGGATGCCGCCAAGGGTCAGGTTGCCTGCTGGGTCGCGTTCGATCGACATCGGGAAGGGGCTCGAAGCCAGAGGCTTCGTGTAGTAGCGTCCGGACTCGCGTCTCATCAAGGGGCAAACCGCAGGGTACCCGAGAAGCGCGATCCCCCAACGCTCTCACCACGGAGAACTTCCCCCGGCCATGTCCTCTCTGCGACGCGCGAAGCTCGTATGCACCCTGGGCCCGGCGTGTGATTCCATCGAAGGGTTGCGCGGCCTCATCGCGGCCGGGATGGACGTTGCCCGTTTGAACTTTTCCCACGGGACCCATGAAGAACAGGGCGCGCGCCTTTCGCGCGTCCGCCAAGCGTCGGACCTGGAACGCAAGTCGGTAGCGGTGCTGCAGGACCTCTGCGGTCCCAAAATCCGCACCGGGACGTTTCCCGCCAAGTTCGACTTGCCTTCCGGCTGCGAGGTCACCCTCCTCGAAGGAGAAGCGTCGTCGAGCGAGCGCATCATCCCGATTCAATATCAGGGCCTTGCTGCCGACGTCCGATTGAACGATCGCATCTTGTTCGACGATGGGCGCCTGGTGCTCACCGTGCTGCGAATCGAGGGAGATCACGTGCGAGCCCGGGTCGACCAGGGCGGCGGCATGCGCGACCACGTCGGAGTGCACCTCCCGAGCAAGACGCTGCGAATCTCGGCCCTCACGGAGAAGGACAAGCAGGATCTGGATTTTGGCCTGTCGTGTGGCGTCGACTACGTCGCGATGAGCTTTGTGCGAAGAGCCGACGACATCCATCAGATCCGCGAGATCTGCAATGCGTGGGGCGCGCCGACACCCGTCATTGCGAAGATTGAGACCCCTGACGCCGTGGAAGACCTCGAGAGCATCGTCGCGGCCAGCGACGGCGTGATGGTGGCTCGTGGCGATCTCGGCGTGGAATTTCCCCCCGAGCGCGTGCCCGTCATTCAAAGACAGATCCTCGCGGTGGCTCGGCGGGTAAGGCGGCCCGTAATCGTCGCTACCGAGATGTTGCAGTCGATGACGAAATCGACCCGTCCAACGCGAGCCGAAGCGAGCGACGTCGCAAATGCCGTCTACTCGGGAACGGATTGCTTGATGCTCTCGGGCGAGACCGCCACGGGCGACCACCCGACCTTGGCCTGCTCGATGATGAGCCGAATCGCCATGGAGGCTGAGGTCAGCCCATTCTTCGAGCATGCCCCGTACGGCTCACGCGCGACCAGCGTTGCAGAAGCGGTCGCCCGAGGCGCGTGCAATACGGCGCGCGAGATCGGGGCCAAGTATCTGGTAGCATTCACGGAAACCGGGTCGAGCGCGATGACCGTGAGCCTGGCTCGCCCCGACGTCCCGATTATCGCCTACTCGCCCAATGCGAAAACGCGCCGTCGGATGGCGTTGTATTGGGGGGTCGTACCGCGAGAAATGCCCGCGGTTCACGACAGCGACCAGCTTGTCGATTGGTGCACCGGCGACCTGCTCTCGGCGGGCTTCGGCTCGCCAGGAGAACGAGTCGTCATTGTGTTCGGGGCGCCCATCGGGGTCAGCGGGAGCACAAACTCGACCCGCGTTCACGTCCTCGGGTAACGCGCATCGAGTCAAATCGGAGCTTGCCCTCGGCCCACGTCTGCGCGGAGAATGCACGTCATGGACAAGACTCTTCGTTGCACCGTTTGTACATGGCGCGGTGCGTGGGCTGAGGCCGCCGCGGTGCGCGTTCACCCCACAACGCTCGCGCCCAGCGTCGAAGAGATTCAACGGGCTTACGAAGAGAAGCAACAGATCGAGGAGCAGCTTGGAGGACACCGTCCCCCGCCCTGCCCGCAATGCGGCCACCACACCGTGACGGTGCACTTGAAGCGCGGTCACGCGATCATCTGATTCTGTCGGCCGGAGCAACCGAATCTGTCGCCGCCTGACGGCGACCTCGCTCGGGCCCTCGCACCGCACCGGTGTTGACAGGGTGCCCGCGCGGAGACAATCGTGATTCGTTGTCGATGTCGCTACCGTCGCTGCGGTCCCTGTTCGAAAGGCTCGCGCCGCCGCTCGAGCCCAAGGACCCTGCCGAGCGGCTCTCGGCGCGTCTCGTCTCGGCGATCGTCGACTTGCTCTCGGTGGCCGCTGTGGCGTTTTTCGCCGTAACCCTTGTAGGACCGACGTCAGCTCCCGCCCTCTATCGCTTCACGTTCCCCGTCAGCTTCCTCCTACTTTACGCGTTGCGACGGCTGGTGCGCAGCGGACGCGTTCGCCCTGCCGCAACCCTGCTTTGCATCTGTGGCTGGGGGATTATTGCCACCGACCTCAAGATTCACGGACCTCACACGGTCGCGATCGGTGGGTTTTTCTTAATGGTCGTCATCGGGGGTCTGACATTGGGGCCCCTCGCAGCGCTGTCGCTCGCGACGGCCACCATCGTGCTCCTTGCCACGGTGATGTTGCGGCTCGGCGATAGCTCCGTGTTCGTCGAGCCGAGCCCATGGACTCGGTGGTTTCACTACTCGACGCAGTTGATCCTCGGTTCGGTGCTGGTCGCGTGGTGGGCGCAGGGCATGAAGCTCCTTGTGGGCCAACTGCGCGAATCGGAAGCCCGCCACGCGCAGCTCCTCGAGGACTCGCCAGACGCGACGGTCTGCGTCGACCGCGACGGGGTCATCATTTTCTGGAACACCGCCGCCGAGCAGATGCTTGGCTACCCGAGGTCGGCATTCGTCGGACACCGGTGGGACACGGTCCCGACGCTGCCGACGAAGGCTGACCACGTAGATCGGGCGCGCAGTAGCCTTTCGCAAGCCATGGTCGGCACGAGCGCGCCCGTGCACGAGCTCGAGCTCGTGCACCGCGATGGCCATACCGTGACCGTCGAAGTGAAGTCCGTTCCGCTCCGTCACCACGAACAGATCGAGGGTGTCATCTCGACGGTGCGCGACATCACGGCCAGAAAGCGTGCCGACCGCGAGCGTGCGGTATTGGAGGAACAGCTCGTCAGCGTTCAACGCATGGAGGCGGTTGGCCGCTTTGCAGGTGGCATCGCGCATGATTTCAACAACATTCTCACCATTATCTTCAACGCCACGGAAGTGATCCGCCTGACGGCCCGCGATGACGGCCAAGGCGCCGTTGGCGACGTCTTGGAAGCCGCTACGCGAGGCGCGTCGCTAGCGCGACAGCTCCTCACATTTAGTAGGCATCAGCCTTCGGAACCGCGCCCGACGGACGTCAACGCGACCATCGTAGCGTTACGCCCCATGCTCGCTCGGCTGGTCGGCGAGGACGTCTCGATCGAGCTGGATCTCCGGGACCCCTTCCCTCCCACCGTTCTAATTGGGCCGGGACACCTCGACCAGGTGTTGCTGAATCTGACAATAAACGCGCGCGACGCGATGCCCGCGGGGGGGACGATCCATTTGACTGCATCCATATCGAGCGAGGCGAGCGACTCGCCGATGGTCGAGCTTGTCTTTGCCGACAATGGGTGCGGCATGGACGCTTCGACGACAGCGCAGGCTTTCGAGCCGTTCTTCTCCACCAAAGGCGAGCGCGGCAGCGGCCTAGGGCTCTCGATCGTCAAAAGGATAGTGCACCAGGCCGGGGGCACGATTCGATGCGAGAGCGAGCTTGGGCGGGGAACGACCTTCCGAATCGCGCTGCCCCTGGTCCCCATCGCTCTCTCCACCGAGCCCCCGAAGACTCCCGAAACCGGAAAGCGAGCGAAGCGCAGGGTCGTGCTCGTGGACGACGACCCGCTTGTTAGGCTCGCCGTAGCTCGGGCCCTCCAGAGCGTAGGACTGGCCGTGGATTCGATCGCGACTCCTCTGGTCGTGGCCGACGTCGAGGCGCGGCTACGCCAAGCGTGCGCTCTCATTACCGACGTCGTGATGCCCGGGATGATGGGGCCGGATCTCGTCGACGAGCTGCGCCGGCGCGGCTGCAGAACGCCAGTGATCTTCGTTTCCGGTTATGCGGATCACGCCCTTCTTGCGCGTATTCGCAGCGCTTCGGGCGCGTCTCTCCTTCCAAAACCGTTTACCGCGGAAGACATCCTGGCAAAGTTAGACGAGCTCGCCCCGCCGGACGGTGGATCACTCGAAGCGGTATCTCCTTGAGTGAGCCGTCGTCTAGGCATACGGTAAAGAGTCATGATGCGGCGGCTCTTGGTGATCTTGGCGGCGGGTGCCCTCGCTTCCTGCGGCTCGAGCTCCGGCGGCGGCTCCTCGTCGGGCGATAATTCGTGCGGTGCCGTGGCCCCATGTGGGGGCAACGTCGTCGGGACGTGGACGGCTTCCAACGTCTGTATCACTGGCGCGACGAGCACCGTGATGATGGGAACGGGCTGCACGGCGACCACCTCGGCTTCACCCAGCGTTTCCGGTACTGCAACCTTCAACAGCGACGGGACGTTCACGTCGACCACCGCGATTGTCGTCACAACGACGATAAACATCCCTTCTACGTGTCTCAGCCAGGGCGGTGTCGTCCTCTTCAGCTGCCCCGAGCTGGGGGCGCTTATCTCGGCATCTGACGGAGACGCGGGGGCCACCGCAGCATGCTCCACCGCCGCCGGTGGGGGGTGCACCTGCATAGTGGTCGACAACGGGGGGGCCGTCGCCAGCGCCGGCATGTACACGACTCAAGGCACGTCGATCACGACCACCGACTCGACCGGCGGGAGCGCCCCGAGCGTGGACAGTTACTGCGTGGCCTCCGGCGGCTCGCAGCTGCATTTGATCTCCTCTTCGACGGGCGTCGGTGTGGACGGCGGCCCAACGGCGGCGACGGTCGACGTCGTACTAACGAAGTAGCGCTACTTCCGAGCCAGCTCGCGACTATGCGACAAGCTCGAGCGAGAGTCGCGTCCGGCCCACGAGAAGCTCGTCACCCCCGACGAGCTCCTGCTCACCCTTGATTCGCACGAACACGCCCGTTCGCGAGCCGAGGTCGGTCAGGAGGACCGACCCGGCTTGCTCCTCGATGAGACAGTGCTGCTCGCTCACCAGCGTGTCACTGGGAAATACGAAGTCGCCGTACGTCGAACCAATTTGCAGCGTCGTTCCACGGGCAAGGACGCATGCACCGAGCGCGCCCCCCTCGAAAACCTGGACGACCCGAAAGGCCGACATCCATTTAGGCGATGAATAGAAATACGTCGGACCCGGGCCGGGCTGGTCTTTCGGAGGCGGATTGCGATCGATACGCAGCAGTTGATCTCCGACGATGAACTCGTCGCCTGGCCCGAGCTCCACGGGAGCACGAATCCGCAGAAAGACCCCGTTGCCAGCTTCGAAGTCGTGAAGCCACAGGCGACCGTCGCGATAGCGAACCGCGGCTTCCCGCGCGTGGCAAAAGGCTTCTCCGGGAAGCGTGATCGTCCCTGCACGGCCAATGATGGCCTCCGCACCGCGAGGCTCGTACATGCCAGGACCGCCCCCCAAGCTTCGCAGAACCGTGAGCCGAAAGTACGCGCGCTCGCTCTGCCCGGCCGATGGAGCTGGTTCTGCGACCTTGGTTCCCGCCGAGCCGTCGGCGCGAACACGCGACTTCTTTTGCGTCGCCAGGCGCTGCAAATCGACCCTGGGTGGGGTAGTCAGCACTTCGAGCCCCCCCAAGGCCCGGCCTTCGATGATGTCATCGAACGCGCCTTCGCGAAGCGAGAGCGCCATCTCGAACTGCTGCGCCTTCATGAGCTGGCGCACGTGTTGCGCGACGTCTTCCTGATGCGCTTGCTCGGCGTACGACCGGCGGTGCCCCTTAATGACACGACCCCCGTCCGCGAAAAGGTGCGTAATGATGTGGGGCTTATCGAGCCCGCTATCCTCGGTCTGGATATGAAATGTCTGGTTCTTGTACTTGACGTTGTTGTTGAAACCGACCTGCGCTCGGACGAACGCGGGCCGGGCCAGCTCTCGATCCAACCGGGCCACCTCGTCGCCTGACCACTGCGCCATGGCCTGGTCGAGCTGCGCGTGGTCACCGACAATCCCCTCCATGCGCTCGAAGGCCAGCTGCGCCAGTTTAGACGAAGGATCGATGCGCAAGGCCTCTGCGAGCAAGCCTTGCCCGTCGGAGTCGTTTGGGCCATTGGCCGCCCATACCGCCAGAACCGCGACGGCCTCCGCGACCTGCCCGCGATCGAGCAGTCCCTTGGCCACACGGGATGCGGCGGCGCGCTGTCCATGCCCGTTGCTCATGCCCCCATCATTCTCGCGCCCATCCGGAAAGTGCAAGTGGGCGCTATCCTGACCCTCCTTGCACCACCTCCGCCCTGACCCTTGCCCCCCCAAGACGCGGGCCGACCTTGACTGGCATCGGCTTTTGAAAGCCCTCGGTGATCGCTGTGCGGGGCCCCTGGGTCGCGTGTTCGCCGAGGATCTTCCATTCGCCGAAACACGCGAGCAAGCGCGCACTTGGATGGCCGAATCGGAAGAGGCCCACCGAGCCCTCGACACCGGCAAGCCCCTTCCCGTCTTCGAGCTACGCGGCGTCCGCGAAGCGACGGACCGCGCGCGCGTGGGCGCCCCGTTGGCCCCCGAAGAGCTTCAAGCCATCGGACGCATGCTCGACGGGGCACGAACTCTGCGTCGATTTCTCAGCCCCCGAAAGGCCCACCTTTGCGCCCTCTACGAGGCATGCGCCACGGACCCCACTCTCGACCCCGTGGCCGACGAGATTTTGGGTTGTTTCGAGCCGGACGGCACGCTCTCAGACCGAGCGAGCCCCCAACTGAGCGAGCTCCGTGGCGCTTGGCGCGCGATGCGTCAGCGCATGCTCGCTCGCATGGAAGACCTGATGCAGCGCCACGAGGGCGTTCTGCAGGATCGCTTCGTCACGGAACGCGAAGGGCGATGGGTGCTTCCCGTGCGCGCGGACTCGCACGAGTATGTCGCCGGAATCGTTCATGCGACGAGCGCGAGCGGGTCCACCCTGTTCGTGGAGCCCCGCTCCGTAGTGCCGATGGGCAATCGTCTCAAGGTTCTGGAGGCCGAGGTCAAGCGCGAGGAAGAGGTCGTCTGTGCGCGATTGACCGCTCGGATAGGCGACGTCTTCTCGAGCGTCGAAGCGGCTTGCCGCGCGCTCGCATTGGCGGACGTCCGCGCCGCCACGGCGCGTCTCGCACGAGACCTCGACCTGAGATTTCCCGAGCTCATCGACGAACCACGTCTCGACTTGAGGCGCGCTCGCCATCCTCTCCTTGCGCTCGATTTCCTTGAGCTCGCGGGACGCTTACCGGGGACGCGTGTCTTTCAGGTAGTCCCCAGCGACATGTGCGTCGAGACAGGAAAGGCCATGGTCATCAGCGGGCCCAACGCCGGTGGCAAGACCGTAGCTCTCAAGACCATGGGGCTCGCGGCACTCATGGCGCGAAGTGGCATGCCGATCCCGTGCGGAGACGGTAGCTCGATCGGGATCTTCGACGTCGTGCTGACCGACGTCGGCGACGATCAGAGCCTACAAAAGAACTTGTCGACCTTCAGCGCGCACGTTTCCAATCTCGCACGCATTTTGGACGAGACCACCCGAGGAGCGCTTGTACTGCTCGACGAACTCGCCGGTGGTACCGACCCGCGCGAGGGCGAAGCGCTCGCGGCGGGGGTTATCCACAGCCTCTGCGAGCGCGGCGGCGCTGTCGCCGTCACGACGCACTACGAGGGTCTGAAGGCGCTCGCCCTGGCGGACCCGCGATTCTCGAATGCCAGCGTTGGGCTCGACCTCGGGACGATGACGCCCACGTTCGAGCTTGCGAGCGGCGTCCCCGGGCGCTCGAGCGCGTTGGCCGTGGCCAAGCGTTTCGGAATCCCGACGACCGTCATCGAGCACGCCGAGCGATTCTTGACTCGCGAGGACCACGACTTCGAGACCGTCCTGAAGAAGCTGCACGACGAGCGCGGCGCCCTTGCGCTGGCGCGGCAAGCTGCTGAAACTCGCGAACGAGAGATCGAGCAACTGCGGGAAAACCTGGATGCCGAGCTCGTGACGGCCAAGGGCCGAGAGCGACGCGCGCTCTCTGAAGAGGCACAGAAGATCATGGATCGGTTGCTCGAAGCGCGCGAAGACCTGAGAGGCGCCCAAGCACGCCTTCGTTCCAGAAAGATTGAGGCACCCGTCCTGCGCGACGCCGAACGCGTCGTCGAGCGGGTCGGCGCCGAGTTGGCGGTCGGGGGCCCCCTCGAGCCTCTGGTGCTCGCGACGTCAGCCGAGGAGAGAGAGCCAGTGAACGCCCGCCTCCTCCGAAGGGGAACCCGCGTCTGGGTGCAGCGTCTGCGCGCCGAAGCAACCGTCGTCGAGGTCTTTGCTGACGGAGCGGTTCGGGTTGCGGCGGGCCCGCTGAAGCTAACGGTTCCGTCTACCGACCTGCGCGCCGTAGCTCGAGCGGTCGCGCATCCGAAACGGGAGACACAACCCGCGGCGCGAGCGAACGCCCGTACGCGCGAGGCGCCCGCACCGCCCTCGCCCGGCCCGCCGATTCAAGTCAAAGACAACACGTGCGACCTTCGCGGTCTTCGCATCGATGATGGGGTATCCATGGCGACGAGCTTTTTGGACCGAGCGCTGAGCGAGGGCCAAGACGTCATTTTTCTCCTTCACGGCCACGGCACAGGTGCGCTGCGAGAAGCCATTCGTCATGAGCTCGAGCGCTCACCCTACGTGACTCGATTCGGCGCCGAAGAAGCGGACCGCGGGGGCGACGGCGTGACCGTCGTTTGGTTGGCGTGAGCTCGACTGTCACCGAAGAGATCGAGCTCGAGGTTGGCGCCGCCACTACCTCCGCCATCCGCTACCGCGTGCCGGGGGCGAGGGCAACCCTCGTTCTGGCTCACGGAGCGGGAGCACCCCAAAGGCATCCGTGGATGGTCGCGATGGCCCGCACGATCGCAGACCACCGGTTGGACCTCGTCACCTTCGATTTTCTCTACGCCCACGCCGGTCGCCGCGTTCCGGATCGCTCCGATGTGCTCGAAGCCACCTGGCGGGCGGCGCTAGCGGCCGTGCGAGCTCAGACCCAGACGGCGGCGCAACCCCTTTTCGTCGGGGGTAAGTCGATGGGCGGACGCATCGCCACCCAGGTCGCAGCGCAAGGCGGCTTCGGCCAGATATCGGGGGTCGTCCTTCTAGGCTACCCGCTACATCCGCCCGGAAAGCCTGAGCGCCTCCGGGCGGCGCACTTGCCCAGAGTCGCCGTGCCCATGCTCTTCGTCCACGGGTCGCGCGACACCTTCGGGACCTTGGCCGAGCTGACGCCTATCGTCGCCTCGCTTCCCGCAGGCGGAACGCTACTCGCGATCGAAGGGGGAGATCATTCGCTGGCCCCAGCGAAGCGAGGTCCGGAGTCGCTCCCTGCCATCATGGAGCGAGTTGCGCGCGAGATCGTTCGCTTCTGCGGCGTCGAAGAAACCCCTCTCGCTACATGACGACAATCTTCACGCGCAGACCCTGAAGAAAGGCATTCTCCGCCACGCTCACGCGTTCGACGATGAACCAACGCTCGAGTGCCGCCCGCGACGTATCGAAGCTCTTTCCCCGATAGGGGTGCGCCGCCGTGCGAAAGACCTCGCGAAGCTGCTCTTCGCTGGTCTGCAGAATCGGAGTCACGGCTCGATCGATGTACCAGGCCGCGAGAGCTTGGCGTGCCATCACCTCATCGAGCTCCGCCGCGTCGACCTGCTCGGCGCTTGCAGCAGCCTGCACTCGCCCTTCGCCGCCCAGCCTTTCGAAAAGGGCCGTGCTCAATTGGTCCCGCACGGCGGAGAGCTCGGCCTGGCTCGGTCGCCGGCTCGGCGGCAAGCCCGCAATGAGCTTATGCGCGAGACTTGCGGCGACTTCCCCACTCACGTGGTGATCGAGCGCCATGCGAACGCGTCGCTCGTCGTAACCGTCGCCGATGCCTTCAGAGGTCTCCGCCATCGCTTCGAGGCGCGCCTCGAAGGCGAGCAAGCGCTCACCGATGAAGCGAGGCTGAACGGTACCCCCAAGCTCGGGCGCATAGAACCGCACCACAGCCCGATCGAGGACCGTGGCTTCGACTCCTTCAGCCCTGGCGCTTGGAACCGAGAGGGGCAGACCCCCGACGCATAGTGCCACCCACGCTGAACGACGGCGCGCGCGTCCCGAGAGTGTCACGTGGGGGCCTCACCCTCGTTCTCTTTCTTCGAGGACGGTGGGGGTGCGGAGCTTGGACCCGAGGCGCGCTCTTGCATCATGTGCTCGTGATGATGCGCGAAACTGCGCGCCGCCCGACGAGTCTTCAAGAACTCGGCAAAACCGACGATGGTTTCGAGGTCGCGTGGGCCCAGGCCGTCAGCGAGCTCGCTCAGCGTCTGCCGCAAAACCTCGGCCGTGCGGGTTCGACGGCCGCTCTGCGACTTGGGGGCGGGTTCGTCGGTGGATTCGGGTACCGCCTCGCTCTCTGGAGACGGCGGGGCGTCTGCCCAGGCAGGCCTGACCGCCGCCTTGATCGCGTGAGCGCCGAGCCAGGCCTCCATGAAAGTGCGCAGCCGCTCGCTGCGGAAGACAAACCAGCGCTCGCGTTCTTCGGCATGGTTCATCAAGACGTCTTTGAAGCGCCTGAAGGCCCCTTTTCCGTCGATCGCCTGCCCCAAGAGCCCTCGCAGGTCGACGTCGAGCGCCATCGGGATGAAGCGCTCCATCCAGCGGTATTGCTCCCGCGAGCTCACGGGATCGATACGCAGGTAGTTGCCGTCCGAAGCGATGCGCACGTGCATCTGGGGGTCGGCGACGCCGTCGACGACGCGCAAGACCTCGCCCGTAGTGAGATGCAGATAGCTGTGAACCTCGGGCGCGTTGTTTTCGAACGCGTCCTCAAGCGCTTCCCAATCGACGGGCACTTCGCGAAGCGGCCCCGTAGGGACCACGGCCCCTGGGCGTTCGCCGGAGTTGCTGTTAGACATGGCTCCCTTCCTCCAAGCTCCTGAAAAGCGCCGCTCTCTTTGGAGGCGGGCTCTACAACCGAATCTTCGTCGCGCCATCGAAGGCCTGGGCTGGAGGCCTACGACACCGCTTCGCCCCTCAATCTAAGGCGTCTCTCGGAGAATCGCACGCATGCCGCGTGCGCGGAAGGGGGGAGGCGACCCAGCGGCGCTAGCTTCTCGAACGGGCGCGCCCGAGGGCATCGTTCCATCGCGCGATATGGCGGCTACGCTCGGGGGACGTCATTTGGGGTCGGAAGGTCGAATCGACGCCGACCATCGCAGTGGCGTCGTTCATTCCGCGAATCACGCCCGCGCCAAGCGCGGCAAGCATCGCCGCGCCGCGCCCGGTCGACTCTACGTCCGCGGGCCTTTCGACGACAATGTCGGCCACATCCGCTTGAAACTGCATGAGCAAATCGTTGGCCGCAGCGCCGCCGTCGACCCGCAAACGCTTGAGCTTGCGCCCGGCGTCTTGTGACATGGCGTCCAGCAGGTCGCGCACCTCGAAAGCGATGCCTTCGAGCGTTGCACGAGCGAGGTGAGCCGCTGTGGTCGCGCGCGTCAGACCCAAGATGACTCCGCGCGCCTCCTGATCCCAGTGCGGCGCCCCGAGGCCCGCCAGGGCGGGCACGAACACGACACCGTCACTCGACGGCACGCGACGCGCCAGAGCCTCGATGTCGGACGCACGGGCAATAATCCCCAACCCGTCGCGAAGCCACTGTACAGCCGCCCCGGCGATGAAGGCGCTGCCCTCGAGGGCGTACGTCGTTTGACCTCCGATACGCCATGCCACTGTGGTCACCAGCCCGTGCTGGCTCAGGATCGGTCGCGCTCCGATGTTCATCAGTGCAAAGGCTCCGGTGCCGTAGGTGCACTTGGCGTCACCCGCCCCGAAGCATGCCTGCCCGAAAAGTGCCGCTTGTTGATCGCCCGCGATGCCGGCGATGGGGATCCCGTCGGGCAGGAAACCGACGCCCTGGGTGGTCCCAACCGGCTCCGCGCTTCCCACAATCTTGGGAAGCACACGGTCGGGAACGCGGAAAATGCGAGCCAGCTCGACATCCCAATCGCCCGCGAGGTCCATGAGCAACGTGCGCGATGCGTTCGTGACGTCGGTCACGTGGACCGCGCCAGCGGTAAGCTGACTCACGAGGAAGGAGTCGATCGTGCCAAAAGCGAGCTCTCCCGCCTCGGCCCGAGCCCGGGCGCCGGGGACGTGGTCGAGAAGCCACGCGATTTTCGTCGCGCTGAAATACGCGTCGATGACCAGCCCGGTCTTCTCGCGCACCCGGACGACGGTCGCAGGGTCCTCCCTAAGCGCACTACATACGTCCGCGGTGCGACGGCACTGCCAGACGATGGCCATGTCGATGGGTATGCGCGTAGCCCGATCCCAGACGAGCGTCGTTTCACGCTGGTTCGTGATGCCGACGGCCGTCAAGTTCTCTCCCTGGATGCCTGCACTCCGCAAGGCCTCGCGCGCGCTCGTCTCCACGCTTGCCCAGATCTCGCCGGCGTCGTGAGAGACCCAACCCGGCGCGGGAAAGTGCTGAGGGAATTCCGTCGTGGCGCGCCCGATGGATCGCGCTACGGGCGAGCCCGCGCCCGCCCGTGAGATCTCGACGACGAGAACGGTCGTGCCTGTGGTGCCTTGGTCGATCGCCAGAATGTGCTGGGACATGTCGAAAGGGTTGGGAGCGGCCGCCCCACCGTCAAGAGATCAGAGTGAGCGAGGGCGAGAAAGAATGCTCGAACCCAGGAGCATGACGGCCGAAGCGATCGCGATCGCCCCAAAGACCCGGGCCGTGGCCCCCTCGTGGCGGCGCCACGACTCGGTCGCCTCGTAGCCTGCAAAGAGGCCGATCGCCGTGTAAATCAGCTGGCGCCCGGCGGCATAGAGCGCACGGGCGCCCTCGTCGATGCCGCGAACTCGCACTTCGAGCTCCCCGCGATTGGCTTTCGCGAGATACCGGCGCATGTCTTCCGGAAGCGTCACGGCGCTGACGGCCATGTCGCGAAGCGCCTCGACGGCCACCTGCGCAAAATCTCGACTACCGAGGACGTACTCGTGCAAGTAGGGCTGAATGATCGCGATAGGATTGCATTCGGGGTCGACCTGGGCGCAGCACCCATACAAGAGCAGCAGCGTTCGCTCGAGCAGCACCCAATCCTTGGGAACATGGAAGGCACCGGAGAGCTCGCGCAAGCCGATGTTCATCCGGCGCAGATCCAGCAGGTTCTCCAGTCCCCGTTGGGGGTCGATCCGAATGTCCTTCAGGTTGAAGCTCTCGAGCCGCACCTCTTCTTGAAAGCGGCGGTGAAAGTACTCGATGATCCTTTCGCTGACGCGCTCGTCGGTAGTGCGCGAGATGAAACCCATCTTGCGCAGCGCCTTCACGAGCCGGTCGGTATCGCGGCGCAGAACTCCCTCGAGAAACTCCGTGATCCCTTCGCGCATGCGCGGACCGAGCTCAGCGACTGCGCCGAAGTCGACGAGCGCGATCTTCCCGTCGCGCTGGACCAGCACGTTCCCAGGATGCGGATCGGCGTGATACACGCCGTCGACGAAGATCATCTGGCAGTAGAGGCGAACGAGCCTCGCGGCAACGTCCTTTCTGTCGACCCCGAGTGCGTCGAGCCCGCCGACATCGCTCGCCTTCAGACCTTCGACGAAAGTGGTCGTCAGGACACGCTTGGTGCAGAGCTCTCGCACGGGCTCCGGAAACACGACTCGGGGGTCGGTCAGAAAGTTCTTGGAGATACGCTCGATGTTTCCGGCCTCGAGCTCGAAGTCGAGCTCCTGCGTCAGGAGCTCTCGAATCTGGAAGTAGTAGGCATCCAGCCCCTGAACGGGGACGAACCACTGGACTATCCGCATGATGCGACGGATCGTTGTCAAGTCGAGGCGTACGATTCGGTCGATTTCTCGGTGCTGGACCTTGAGGCAGACGCGACGACCGTCGACCAATCGGGCCGCGTGGACTTGGCCAAGCGATGCGCTCGCGATGGGCTCACGATCGAGCGAAGCAATCTGAGCCATGCGCTCGCCGAGCTCGCTCTCGAGGCGTGACGCGATCTCGCCGTATGGACGCGGTGGGACGCGGTCCTGAAGAGCCTCGAGCTCGACACGAAATTCGTCTGGAAGAAAATTCGCCATGATCGACAGGAGCTGCCCCACCTTGATGAAGAGCCCTTGAAGACGCAGAATTGTCGCGTAGACGCGGCGCGCGTTGCGCGTGTGCACGCGCCCCACGTTGGTTTCGCGCCACGCGCGTCCCAGAATGCGCGTGCCCAGCCCGAGCCGGAAGTAGCTCGCGATGACAGCAAACGTCGTCGCGTACGCTCGCACGAAGCGCCAGCCGTCGGCCGATGCGCTCACGTGAGCCCCCGGTGCCTGCCACCCCGCCGCCACTGCGGATGCAGGCTCGGGCATCATGTGGCCGGTGTCTTTCATGGCCTTAGGGTCAGCTTTCCGTCGCGGGAGAGGGCGGCGGTGCGTGAGACTCCCACCACCTGCGTGCCCTTCCGATGCGTGATCGCGAGATCGTAGCCTCCGAATAGCAACGACCGCTCGCGTAAGCGCTCAACCGATCATCGACGGGGAGGGCCCTACAAACGCTGAACGACGCTCGTAGAATGTGCAAGGCCGCGCGAAAGCAAAGCTTGCGGTCCTCGACGAGCTGATGCCCGCTCCAGCCTTCGCGCGTGACTCCATCGCCCACATGAATCTGCATCAAACAGTATGAGTAGCCGTGATCACCGCGGCCCAATCCGTCGTCGACGGTCTTGCGGAAGGAGCTCTCGAAGGAAGCGACCGAGAGCATGAGGACCGCGGTCTGCGCTCGGCCGTCAGGCCCGTCGAAGAGTGGCGCTTCGCTGTGCTCGAGGGCCACCGATACGGCGTCATGGGCGATACTCTCATAACGCGCGTGAACGTCCTCGGGGGCCTCGAGCGGAGAGTGAGCGTGAATGGGGACCCAGGCCACCATCGCAGCGACGAGATACGTCACGAGACTTTCCATGCTACCTCCAGCGTCGACCCTGCCAGGCCGTTCGGCCTCCCCTCTTGCAGAGCGCGCGGCGCACCATGGCACGAAAGCTCCTTGCGCAGCAACGCGCGACAGGATCGCGGCCGCGAGCCTAGGGGACGACTGCAAAGTCGGCTCGACCTACGAGTTGTCCGTCTTCCGTCTCGACGTCGACTCGCCATGCGCCCACGAGATCGCCAGCCAAGTCCTTGCCCGACAGTGAAGATCGGAGCCGCACTACGCCGTTTGGGCCTTCAATTCGTGACGTTTCTTCGCTGGAGCGGTGCACTTCGCGACCCTCGTGTCGCCACACGTGGCGAAGGCGATCGCCCTTGCCTCCCGGGACGACTACATCCGTGACCGCGATCAGTTCTTGGATGACCGAAGGGTGCAAGGCTTTGACTTCCATCGCGAGCCGCCCATCGGCGAGCTGTTTGGGACCAACAGCCGCAGAAGAAATGTACATGGGCACAGGGGGGACGAATAATCGTGCCGCGTAGGCCACTCCGGTCCCCGCGCCGAGGCTGAGAACGAATAGTGCGACGTAGAGCTTCTGTTTGAGCTGTCGTCGAGTTCCGTGAAGGGTCCAGAAGCTGACGACGGCGATCCCTGCCGCCGCGATGAGCGACCAAAGCGTTCGCGTGTCCGGGAAGAGCGCTGGGATCACCAAGTTCAAACAGCCGAAAAGGGTGACACCGTGAAACACAGAGGCCAATGAACGCCACCGCATCAGCACACGGTCGAAGACCAGATCGAGAACGGAGATCAGCGCGCATGTCGCGAGCAGGAGCACGAAGCCGATGTTGGGAGCGTCGAGCGTGGCAGACTTCCAGTAGAACGGGAGCAAGAAAAACAGCATCCCTTGGTAGAGATTTTTGAGCGCATACGTCATCACGTAGAAGCGCACGCGAGTCTTGGCATCCTCGGCGTCGAAACCTCGAGACGTCTGCCCGGAGCCGGAGAAACGAAAGAGCAGAACGACGAGAAGCCACGCGAGGCCCAAAGACACCGCGAGCCACCGTGCGTGCTCGAACCCGCGCTGAGCGAAAGTGACGACCCCAACGCCAATTCCGAGGGCATAGGCAGAATGGAGCCACCACAGCTTTCGTCCGTGCTCCCGCAGAAAGCCGCGAAAACGACGTGCTGCGCGGATGCCAGGCGGACCGCCCTGCTCGGCCGCGGGGGGCGCGTCCCGGCCAAGCTTGAGGTTCGACGGATGCTGCACCGGCGCCAGTCTAGTATTGTCTCGCTTCGTGCACCGATTCCTCGTCCTCACACTCTGGCTAGCAGCCTCGGCGTGCGGCGGCGCCCCGCCGGCCGTCTCTTCGGCGCCACCGAAACCATCGAGCCCCATGCCCTCTTCGCAAACGCCGCGCGCATCGGCAACGCAGCTGCTCCCCTACCCGCTCGCTCGCCGGACCGATCAGGTCGACCTACTTCACGGTGTCCAAGTCGCCGACCCGTACCGCTGGCTTGAAGACGCGAAGAACCCGGAGGTGGCCCAGTGGGTGAGCGAGCAAGACGAGCTAGCGCGAGCTCAGCTCTCCAAGCTCCCGGGTCGTGACTCGATCGCGGCACGGCTCAAAGAGCTTTTTTACGTCGAAAACATGGGGACGCCGCGACGCCTTGGTGGACGGCTCTTCTATCCTCGGCGCGAAGCGACCAAAGAAAAGTTCGCGGTGTACTGGCGAGAGGGCAAAAGCGGCGCCGAAAACGTGCTGCTCGACCCCAATACGTGGTCCGCCGACGGAAGCGTCTCGCTCGGGGTGTGGAGCGTGTCTTACGACGGCCGCAAAGTCGCCTACACGGTCAAGGGGAACAACTCCGACGAGGCCTCGCTCTATGTCATGGACGTTGCCACCGGCGCGAAGAGCGGCATCGACGTCATCGAAGGCGCGAAATACGCGTGGCCCTCGTGGACGCCGGCCGGCGACGGGTTCTATTACACTTGGCTTCCGCTTGCCGACGTCGTCAAAGCGTCCGATCGACCTGGCTGCGCCGAGGTGCGCTTCCACAAGCTCGGAGACAATCCTCACGACGACAAGGTTATCCGCGACAAGACTGGCGATCCGGGAACGTTCATCTCCGCGACGGTCGATCGAAGCGGGCGTTGGCTCATTGCCACCATCGAGCATGGCTGGACGCGCACGGACGTCTACGTGCGCGATCTACATCCCCCGGATGGCGGCTGGAAGCCGTTAGTCGTCGGCAAAGACGCCCGCTATGACGTGAGCGTCGATCGCGGGCGCTTCTTCGTTTCGACCAACGAAGGTGCGCCAAACTACCGCGTCCTCCGAGTCGACCCGACCCATATGGACCGCGAGCGATGGGTCGAGATCGTGGCCGAGCGCAGCGACGCCACCCTCGAAGGGGTCACGCTCGTGGGGCACCACTTGTCGCTCGCCTATCTGAAGGATGTCACCGGTCGGCTCGAACTACGCGACACCGACGGCAAACTCGTGAGGGAAGTGCCCCTGCCGGGCCTTGGATCCGTGTCCCCGCTGAGCGGCGAAGCTGACGACGACGTCGCTTACTACTCGTTTCAGTCATTCACGTACCCGACCGAAATCTTCGAAATCAGCGTCGCCACGGGCAAGACGTCCACCTTTTACAAGCTCAGCGTCCCCGTCGACCCGTCGAAGTACATCGCCGAGCAGCTCTTTGCCACGAGCCGAGACGGGACGCGCATTCCGTTTTTCGTCGTGCACCTGCAAGGAGCCGCGAGGAGTGGAAAGACGCCAACCATGCTCTACGGCTATGGAGGCTTTCAGGCCGCCCAGAGCCCGGTCTTTGCGCCATCGATCTATCCATGGCTCGAGCATGGCGGCCTATGGGTGGTCGCCAACTTGCGCGGCGGAAGCGAGTACGGAGAAGCCTGGCACCGTGGCGGCATGCGCCACGAGAAGCAACACGTTTTCGACGACTATTTCGCCGTCGCCGAGGAGCTCGTCCGGCAGGGCTTCACCCGGCCGACCAAGCTCGCCGCCCTAGGCGCATCTAACGGAGGACTGCTGGTCGGCGCCGCAATCACGCAGCGTCCCGAGCTCTTCGGCGCGGCGCTTTGCGGCGTCCCCCTCCTCGACATGGTGCGCTACCAGCTGTTCGGCAGCGGCAAGACGTGGGCGGAGGAGTACGGATCGGTCGACGACGCCGACGACTTCTCGGCGCTCTATGCCTACTCGCCCTACCACCACGTGACTCGAGGCAAGAAATATCCGCCGACCCTTCTTCTCAGCGCAGACAGCGACGATCGCGTCGACCCCATGCACGCCCGCAAGTTCGCGGCCGAGCTCCAGTGGGCGTCGACGGGCGGCCCAGTGCTCCTTCGTGTCGAGAAGCATTCCGGGCACGGCGGCGCCGACCTCGTACGCGCGTCGGTGGCAAAGTTGGCCGACGAGTACGCCTTCGCTCTCAGCGCGCTTGGGGCCAGCCCCGAGGACCCCGAGCGGGCCGTCACGCCGCCCCCGGCGACACCGTAGCCAGATGCTTCGACATGGCGCGGGCGGTCTCGAGGAGATTGGCTTGAATCTTTTCGACGAGAAAGGCCTCCGCCAGGCGCCCCACCGAGCCTGCGAAAAAGCCGGGCACACCCGGAATTTTTCTTGCGTCGATGGCGATAGAGCCACGAACCTCGAGCAAAGTCTTGCCCGCACCGTCCTCGAGAAACACGTTGCGCCCACTCGAACGCATGCTCTCGCTGAGCGCCAGAGTCTCGGTGCGCCAATCGCAAGCGAAGGTCTCGGCGTCCCACTTGGCGTAGTCAATCCACGCCAGCATCGACTCACTTAGAACCACGCGAACAGCGGACGGGATGTCTCCACCTCCCCGCCAATGATTGACGATCTCGACGATGGGGCCGTTCTCTTTGCGAGACTTGACGTCGATCCCGCGTACGTTCGGCAAATACGGGAGAAGCTTCGCCATGTCGTCACGATAAGCCGCGAACACAGTGGTTCGTGAGTAGGGGATGCGAGCGTCCGCGCGTAGCTCCATGGTGATGCGCACGAGAGTACAGAGGGCGTCGAAGGGGCGCCATCCCCTCCCATGGCCTTCGGCGTCACGGAGCGGGCGCGATCGGTAGCTCGCAGACGAACGGCAGGGTCTGAATGATTTTCGCCTCTTCGTCGTTCCGCGCGAGCGTATCGTCGATCTCGCCCATGTAGGCGCGCATGTACGCGCGAGACGTCGTCCCGGGTGTCACGGGGAGGTGGTCACCCCAAGGCGACGGATACCCATCGGGCGAATCGGCTTCAGTTCCGTCGTCCCACACCCACGAATCTCCTGCGTCATCCGTCGAACCCCCGTCCTTTTGTGACAGGCCGATCCAGATACGAGACAGCTGGGGGGATGAGCGAGAAAGTTGTAGCCAAAGTTGCTCGCGCTCGTCGCGCGATTGAAGCACGACCAGCCGTCCTCCGACCGAGGCGCACGCCTGCGCAGCCACGTCGGCTGCGGCCGGCTGCGTCACGATGACATAGCGCTTGGACCCGAAAGTCGCGACGAGATCGACGCAAATGCCTGCTTCGCAAGGCGCGAACTGGGCGCCAACGGGCTCGCGCTCGCAGATGACGCGCGTTTTCAATGACGCGGACGAACATGGTCTCTGACGCCAATTCGGGTCGTCTTCGTCCGAGGAGGCACCGACGCATGATTGCGACGACAAGCCGCCGTCTACCGGATCGATGTACCGAGGCAGTGCCACCCTGGGATTGACGGCGTGTGCGTAACATCCTGGGCAAGTCGGGTCCCACCCTGGCTCGTAGTCGGTCACCACGGAGACATACGATCGACCGGCGGAAGTCGTCATGCCGACCCAATAAGTTGGATCGGCTTTCGAGAGCTCAAGCCCTTGCTCAACGGCCTCGAACTCCGCTTCGCTGGCGAACGTCACGACGTGACCGGAAAGCATCGCGCAAGCGCTCAACGCGTCCGGCGTCAGATCGGTGCTCGTCCCGGCGATGAGATAGCAGTGGTTGTTGCGCACCCAGACGAACCCCGATGGGCACAGCATGCGGCAAGACGTACTGCAGACCGCGGAGGGGGCACCGACTGCGTTAGGGTCGCATTGCTCGCCGGCCTCGAGGTCGATGTACCCATCACCGCAGCCGCGCGCGACGGCGTCGACAGCGGCGTCGACGACGGCGTCGACGGCGGCGTCAACAGGCACAACACTACTATCGAAAGGCGGCCCGGCGGCGTCGGGCACGCGATTGACCGGCAAGTCGGGGATGCAACCGACGCAAACCACGAGGCCAAGCGGCGCGAGGATACACGTGTGGCACGGCGTTCCCTTCAAGCGTCTGCTCCCTTGAGTCGCCGTGAGTATACGCCCGCAGTACACTTGGACCCATGATGCGGTCCGAATCCTTCCGCCCGCCGAGCCCCCGAAGCTCCACGGTACCGGGCAGTCTCGAGGACCGCTATCGCTCTCTCTTTCTCTTGGGCCGGGGCGGCATGGGGCGGATCGACGTGGCCCTCGAGCGAGGTAGAGCCGGGGCCACGGAGCGTATCGTCGCCCTCAAGCGTCTTCTCCCCGAGAGCGCGCGCGATCCAAGACGCAAAGAAATGTTCTTGCGAGAAGCTCGCCTCGGGGCCCTGCTTGCCCACCCCAACGTGGTTCGAGCCTTCGCATTCGGCGAAATCTACGACGAGCTTTTCCTGGCGATGGAGTACGTCGAGGGCGAGCCCCTGTCGCGCGTCCTTGCGGCCCTGCGCGAGGCCGGACGCAAGCTCGACGTCGGCCTGACCTGCCACCTGGTGGCCGAGGTCTGCGAAGGGCTGCACGCGGCGCACGAGCTCACGGGCGCCGACGGCAAGCCGCTCAACGTCGTGCATCGCGATGTCAGCCCTCAGAATGTGATGGTCGCTTACGACGGCCAGATCAAGTTGCTCGACTTCGGTGTGGCGAAGCTGGACACCGCCGACCACCAAACGCGAACCGGAGAGGTCAAAGGCAAGATGGCCTACATGTCGCCGGAACAAGCGCTCGGCGACAAGCTCGATCGTCGCAGCGATTTGTTCAGCGTTGGCGCAGTACTGTTTGAGTGCGTGACCGGTCGAGCGATGTGGGGAACTGGCACGGACGTAGAGCTAATGCGCAAGCTGGCGCTGGAGCTCCCTCCCGCGCTCGACCCGGGTGAGCCGCAGATCTCGCCCGCGCTGGCTGCCCTACACGGCCGCCTCGTCACCCGCGACTCGCGCATGCGACCGGCGACAGCCCACGAGGTGGCTATGAATCTGAGAGGTTTCGGCGGCTGCTCCTCGGAAACGCACGTCGCCCAGGCCGCCCTCGTCTCGCTCATGCGCGAACTTTTCGGACAAGCGGCGGCCGATCGCCGCGCGCGGCTTGCGGAGGCGCTTGCCGGCGAAGCGCCTTCTCGTGTCGAAGCTCTTCGCCGCACCTTGGAGCCGGGGGCCGTCCTTCGACAACCCAGCACCGCAGAGCCTGTCCTGGTTCACGCGCCACCTCCACCTCGGCGCTGGCTGCGCGGCGCGGCGGTGCTCGCGGTGGCCGTAGTGGCCACCGTCGGCGCAACCGCCGTTGTAGGAGCCGGAGCGAGAAGGGCGACGGCACGACCTGCCCCCGCATCAGCGGTCCCTACCGCGGCAGCGGTCGGCGCAACGCCCCCCGCGACCCGCGCGCCGGCCCCGGAGGTGATCACGGCCCCGATCGCGGCGGCGGACGCGATCGCGCCAAGGCAGCCCGCGGGGAGCGTGCATTCTCCTCGCGGGGCCGCGTCTTCGCCGCCTGCCACGCGGCCCGCAGGCCCGGTACCACCCCACGCAGCGCCCACGACACCCAAGGCTCACGATGTCGATCCCGCGCCTTTTTGAGCTCACGGTCGTTGTCGGCCTTGCGTTCGGGTCGCCGGCGGCGCTCGCGGCGCCGCCTCTGCCCGGGTCGATTCCTGACGAGCAATTGTCGGACTACCGAGATCGATTCAAAGTCGGAATGGACCGCTACAACGCGGGTGCAGTCTCGGAAGCCATCGGCTATTGGGAGCCGATCTATCGTCAGCTTGGACCACAAACGGGCTACCGCCTGGCCTACAACCTCGGAATCGCGTACGGCCATCTCAGCGATGCGACGCGGGCCGCCGAAAGACTTCAGGCTTTTCTCGACGAAGTCGATGCGCGGCGCAGCCAAGGACAGGCGCTGGGCGCGGTCGTCGCCAAGGAAGAGGCCGAAGCCCACGATCGCATGGCCGACTTAATGGCGACCAAGGGGCGTATCCGCATTCCTGTCGCAGACCCGTCCGTAACCGTCCAGGTGGACGCGAGCGAGCCGCGCGCCGCCGGATTCGTCGCCTGGGTCGAGCCGGGCGAGCACACTGTGACCTTCGAGCCTCAAGCAGCGACCTCGGAGACGAGGGTGGTCCAGGCGCATGCAGGAGAGCTCGTGGACGTGCAACCACCCGCACCGCCAGCGGCGCCACCCCCGGTGGGCCCACCGTCAGCACTGCCGAGCGCCACCTTGCCACTGATCGCGATCGAATCGACCACGCCGAAACCCCAAGCCAAAGCCGCCTCTGAGAGACGGCCGCCCTTCTCCCCCCTCGTCTTGGCGACAAGCGCGGGCCTCGACCTCGCAGTGACCATCGTGGCGATCGTGCTTGATAGCCAGGCCATGCGTTTGCGAGGCGACCTTATCGGCGCCGAGGGCTCATCGGGGATTTCCCCTAGCGACCACCAACGCTTCGACACGGAGCGCACGTGGGCCTACGCCGCCATCGGCGGCGCCGCAGCGCTTGGTGCAGTCACCGCCGCCCTCGGCTCGTGGTATGTTTTCGGCTCATCGAAGCACGAGAGCCTCATTCAGCCCGGCGTCGGTCTCGAGAGGGGCGGGGCCAGCGCGAGCGCCCTCGCTCACTTTTGAGGTTGCAAGTTGCGGATCTTCGCTATTCTCGGCGCCTTAGCGATCGCGGGTGATGCCCCGGCGGATCCCGTGCGCGAGCCGCACCCGGGAATCGAGACTCCCCTCATCGCCTCGACGCCCCCCGCTCGAAGCGTGCACTGGGCCGACGTGCTCGAGCCCATCGACGTCGTGAGTGTTTCGAGTCGTGCGCGCGCATCCGTTCGTCTCTACGCGAGAGACGGGTCCGTCGACGTCACCGCACGCGACACCTTCGAGCAGATCGCGGCGAGCGCGGGTGAAGCCCATCGGCTAGCCGTAAGACTCGAGCAGCTCGTCGTGAAGGCCGCCTACCATTTCCGGAAATCGCGCGTGCTGGTCGTCTCCGGGTGGCGGCCTCACGCTGGACGTCACAGCACGGGCGACGCGGTCGACTTCAAGCTCGAAGGCGTTCGAGCCCCGCAGCTTGCGGCTTACCTGAGACAGCTGCCGCGCGCGGGGGTGGGGGTCTACACGCACCCGCGCACGCAGTTCGTCCATCTCGACGTTCGGGAACCGAGCTACCACTGGATCGACGCCTCGCCGCCCGGCGTCAAATGGCACGAGGCGCGCCTGCGCGATCCGTCGGCCAGCCGACGCGACTCCTCGTGGACCCCGGAGATGGATCTCCCGTCGAGCGGGTGATCGCCGGGAGTCAGCCGTCGAGTGGGGCGAACAGGGCGTCGACCTCACGCTCACTCCACGCGCCAGCCGCACCGCCGTCGCCGAGGAGCCCGACCGACAGCCAGCGCTTGCGTTGCTGCAGCTCGAGCACGCGCTCTTCGACGCTGCCTGCGACAAACAAGTTGTGCACGAACACCGGACGCTTTTGGCCGATTCGGTGTGCTCGATCCGTAGCTTGAGCTTGGGCCGCCGGGTTCCACCAGGGGTCGTAGTGCACGACGGTGTCGGCGCTGGTGAGATTCAGACCCGTGCCGCCTGCCTTGAGGCTGATGAGAAACACGTCGGCCTTGCCGCCTTCGAATGCGTCGACGACGCGCTGCCGGTCGCGGGTCGCGCCGGTGAGAACCAAATGCGCGATGCCGCGGTGGCTCAGTGCCTCGGCGATCAGGGCGAGCATGCTTGCGAACTGCGAGAAAACGAGCACCCGATGCCCTTCGCTGAGCTGCTCTCCGAGAAGGGAGACGAGCGCGTCGAGCTTGGCCGATTCGCGCACCGGTCTCGCAGCGTCCATGGCTACGAGCCGAGGGTCGCAACAGGTTTGCCGCAATTTCGTGAGGGCGTCGAGAATGGCGATCGTCGAGGCCGCGAATCCCTTCGAGCGGATCGCTCGGCGGACATCCGCGTGGGCCGCCACACGAAGACCCTCGTAGAGCTCGCGCTGCTTGCCCCCGAGCTCGACGGGCACCGAGAGCTCGGTCTTCGGAGGCAGCTCGCGCGCGACGTCTTTCTTGAGGCGCCGTAGGACGTGGGGCGCGATCATTTCGCGCAGCGCGGTGAGGCGCTTCGCGTCCCCACACGCCTCGATCGGTTGGCGCCAGAAGCGCCGGAAAGAGAGCTCGTCTCCGAGCAATCCGGGAGTTAGCCAGTCGAAGAGCGACCAAAGCTCGCCGAGGTGGTTTTCGACCGGCGTACCCGTCAAACACACGCGGTGGTCAGCCTGGAGACGGTCGACGGCGCCGCGTGCCTGGCTTCGCGCGTTCTTGATGTTCTGGGCTTCGTCGAGCACGGCGAGATGGAATCGCTGCTCTGCGAAGCGGTCTTCGTCCCTCACCAGGACGGGGTACGTCGTGAGCACGACATGCGCGGCCGACACCTCCGCCCAACGCGATCGCCGATCGGGACCGTGAAGGACGACGACGCGCAGCGCTGGAGCGAACCGGGCGACCTCGCGCGCCCAGTTGCCGACGATCGTCGTCGGCGTAACGATGAGAGCGGGCACTTCCAGGCGGCCTTCCGCGTGCTCGATCGCGACGTGCGCGATCGTTTGCAACGTCTTTCCAAGGCCCATTTCATCGGCGAGAACGCCCCCACCGCTCTCCGCGCGCAAACGCTGCAAAAACGCGACGCCGTCGGACTGGTAGGGTCGGAGTGTGGCGCGAAGCCCAGCGGGTGGGTCAGGCCGCGCCGGGGCCGCGACGCGCGCTCGCGCCCGGGCCACCAGACCCGTTCGGTCAGCCCATCGGATGGGCGTTGCCTCGCTTCGAAAAACGTCGTCCAAAAGAGCGAGGGACGCGCCTCGTAACTCGGGAAAAGTCCGTACCCCGCGAGGTCCCCCCTGATAGAGCTCAGAAACGACACGAGAGAGGGACCGCAGCTTCTCGCGCGAAAGGGTCACGTGGCGCGTCTCGGTCACGCGGAGCATCCACGTCGAGCGACACGACGTGGCTAGCTCCTCGAGCCCGCCGTCGAGCCGCTCGAGGAGATCGAGGAGCACCGGCAACAGATTGACCCGCGCGCCGTCGACTTCGATACCGAGCTCCAGCCCGAACCAATCGGTACCGTCGCCCACCGGTTGGACGCTCGCGAACCATCGGGGCTCCTCTTCGAGGACTCGGTACGGATAGGCTGGATCGACGTCCACGCGCCAGCCAAGAGCGCGCCACTCGGCCAGCGCGCGCACCGTGAACGCGCAGAAGTCGTGCTCATCGTTGGCGTTGACCCAATAGTCCGCGTCGCATCCGTCAGGGAGCGCCACCGCGTCCACACACCTCAGCTCAACGGCGCCCAACCGCTCGACTACGCACCGCGCCCGCGTTTCGAGCGCGGTGTCCCGGTCGATTGCGGCGAGAGCTCGCGAAGAGCCCACAAACACGCGTAGCTCGGGCTCGCTCGCGCGCACGCGCGTACCGCCATATTCGAAGTCGAGAGCGATGAGCGGCACTCGGCGCTCGTCGACGACGGAAGATAGCCCGTCGGCGAATGTCATCATCACGCTGTCGGCGAAGAGCCTTACACAAGGAACGCAGGAAGCCGGCGACAGCGACGGGAGGTTCGATGCTGGTAACGTCACCCCTTCACCCTTGCTCACACTCTGCGGATCTTGTCGAAACTTTGACCCGCTTTCCCCCCGCGCTCTCGCTTGCGTCAGCCATCGAAGGCGTTCTTGTCGATCCCGTGCTTCCGGAGATACGCGCGTACATGGTGGCGCTCCATGCCGCTCTGACGAGCCATTTCGCTGACGTTGCCCTTGCAGCGCCGAGCCAGCGTCCCAAAGTATTCTCGCTCGAAGGCCGTGATGGCGGCCCGCTTCGATTCACCGAACTCGTTGGGAGGCGCACCAGGCTGCGCCGCGGGTGACGCCCCGTCGTCGCGCGCCAGCGTGAGCACGTCGTCAATCGCTCCGGGGTCCTCGGCCAAGGCTGCAGCCACGCTCGCGACATTGCTCAGCTCGCGCACGTTGCCCGGCCAGTCATGCGACATCATTCGATTCTCGATCCACGCCAGAACGACAGGGGCGTGCTGCGGCCGCGCGACATGACGACAAATGTCCTCGACGAGAAGGGGAAGGTCCGAGAGCCGCTCGCGAAGGGGTGGGAGCTCGACGCGCACCTGCGCGATGCGAAAGAAGAGATCGCTCCGGAAGCGGCCCGCATTCATCTCCGCGCCCAAATCGCGCCGGGTGGCGGCGAGCACACGTACGTCGATCGGCTCGAAGCTCGACGCCCCCACTCGCTTCACCTCCTTCTCACTCAGGGCCCGAAGGAGCTTGGGCTGCAGCTCGAGAGGCAGCTCGCCCAGCTCGTCGAGAAAGAGCGTTCCGCCGTCCGCGTCGGCGAGGGCGCCACGGCGTCGCTCGTTCGCCCCCGTAAAGGCACCCTTTTCGTGACCGAAGAGGATGCTCTCGGCGAGGGTCGGTGGGATGCTCCCGCAATCGACCACCACGAAGGGCCCTTGGCGCCGGGGACTAGCCTCGTGAATGGCCCTTGCGGCAAGCTCCTTGCCCGTCCCGGTTTCGCCGAGCAAGAGCACACTGAGCGAAGTGCTGGCCACCTTTTCGAGCACGCCGAAGACGCGCCGCATCTTGGGCGATGCCCCAACGAGCGGCCCGAATCGATCGGCGTACCCCACGTCCACGCGCCGTTTGGCCTGCGGCTCGAGGGCGATCCTCGCGCTCCCGACCACCAGCTCCGTCGGACCTGTGACCGTGGCCTCGATCACACGCACGCTGCCGAGGAACGTTCCGTTGGTGCTTCCGAGATCCTTGACCCGAATCCCCTCGCTGCAAGCTCTGAGCTCGCAGTGCAGCGCGCTGACCTCCGGATCTCGAAGCACGATGGCCGCTCCGGGATCGCGACCGACGACCAGCGGGTCGACGTCAATCGTACTTTCTCTCCCATCGGGCGTCCGAGCGACGCCTCCAAAAACGAACCAGTGCAGAACGCGAGCGCGCGTCTCGCTCAATGCACGCCCGTCGCATGGCCGCCCTCTGGCGTGGGCTCGGTGAACACCTGAAGGGGTTCCAAAAGGGCGAGCTGATCGCGAGTCGCGCTAAGCCCGCGCTCACTGAAGAAGAGGTCATTTTCCTGCAACTGGGCGCGCACTTGCGCAATAAAGAGGATCGGATCACCGGTCTTCGTGTAACCGAGCTGCACGAGCGCAGATGGGGGCCACTGGCCGCCGTCAAACGAGAGCGCCTTGCGGAGCATGTAAAACCCCTCGCCGGGCAGTTTCTTCAGGCTGTCGGCCCAGGAAAGGCCGCGAAAGGCAATCCCGGCACCATGAAAGTGCCATCGATTGTGAATGTTGTGATCGGGCGGCACGACGACGGGCAAGCCCGAGTCCGAGTGGTTGTGAAAATAGACGAGCACCCCCGCGGGCACATCGCCTTCGTGCCCCGGCAAGGCCTTGGTCGTCCGATAGAGGCCGCAGTCGGGAAGCAAATTCTTCGAGCTCGCCATGGGTAGCCTGCGAGCGCAAACCTACCACGCTTTTTGGGGGGCTCGACCTCGGGGTCGTCGCGCGGGCTATCCGACGCCGGCGGCGCGAAACTCGATGCCGGCGACTACGCCGTCGGGCTCTTCCTGAACCCACACGATTCGCCCACTTTGAGGCGTGGCCGGCTCGGCCCCCCTCTCGCTGATGGTGATTTCGAACTCGGCGCCTAGCTCGACCTTCTCTTCGAGAATGACGCGCAGCCCCCCCCGGCTCACGTTGAGGGCCCAGCCCTCGAGGGCGGGTAACGCAATTCCTGGACTCTGAAGCCCCATCGGAGCGGGCTTGAGCGATACCCTCGCGCTCAGCTCATGGCGTGCGCCGCCCCGGCGAGTGGCGTGGACGTCGCCGGGGGCTCCGATTTTGGGTAAGGGCGTCAAGCTACGGCGGTTTTTCACGGCCAGACTTTCATGATAGCAGCGCGCGCGGAAATTCCCCAGTATCATGGGGCGCTCACGTCCTTTGGCGAGGCATCGCCTCGCGCGCGTGGCCGCACAACTATCCGCTCCGAAAGCACCTCAACCGCGCCCCTCCACCGATGTCCGAATCCCCCTCTGTAACCCCTCCGAGCACGGCCTCACACCTGAAGAGGGCACTCGTGGATGCCGGCTTCGAAGTCTTTCGCACACGCGGAGATGAAATCGTCCTGGCCGAGCGGCCGCGGGAAAACCTCATCATGGATTCGGGTGTCAGGCTGTGCACCCGCGAGCCGCTTGAAGTGCGCGTCGTGCTTAGGGCCCAGAAGGCCGACTTCCCCAACGAAGACGACGCACACCTCTTTTCCCGAGTTCGCACGCTCGGCGCCGCCGTGCTGTCTCGCGGTTTCACCGAGACCGGGACGGCGATGACCCGCGTTCAAGACCCCGGAGACCCGAGTCGAACGCTCGATGTTTTCTACGAAATAACGTTCGCGAAGGCTGCGCCCGCCCTGGAGACGGCGGTGGATACATTGAGGTTCGCGATGGGCGTCGAGAAACGCGCCTGACTCGGAGCCGGTGCTACGCCCGTCGACGGCGCCCTGGCGGCCGTGATAGACGGGCACCCGCCCAACATGCTCAGTCTTTTCCGCCAGCGAGGTCTATCGAGTGTCCTCTATGGCGTCATCATCATCGGCACCATGATGACGTTCGTCATCGAGTTTCGGCCGAGCGCCGGGAAGAGAACGGCGTCGCTCAGCGAAGCGTGCGCCGCGCGTGTACGAGGTCGCTGCATCGATCCGCAGGATTTCTCCTCGGCCTACCGGCTTCTCATGCCCACGCGAAGCGCGCAGCAGTCGCGCCGAATGAACCTCAAGCGCGTCACGCTCGACGGTTTGATCGAGCGCGAGCTTCTCGACGATGAGGCCAAGCGGCTGGGCATCTCGGTGACCGACGACGAAGTGACCGACCAGCTCTTTTCCGGGTTCATCCGCGTAAGCGTTCCCGGCGCGGACCCCACCGTGGCTCAGACGATTCTCCGGGAAATGTTCCAGAGCTATGCGCGCGAGGGCCTGGTTTCCCAGGAGGTCGCGATGTCTCAAGTCGGTGCTCGCGATGCCGCCATCCCAGTCGACTTTCAGGACCCCAAGACCAAGCGGTTCGACATCAAGACCTACGAGCGCAAAATCCGAAATCTGAGCAATCGCTCGACGACGGAGTTTCGCGAGGACCAGGCCCGAGAGCTCCTGGCCGCGAAGATGCGCGATGTGGTGCGTGACCCCGTACGGGTCAGCCCCTCGGAGGCCTGGCGAGAGTACGACCGGCGCTACAGCACGGCGACGGTGATCTCGATCGCGGTCAAAGAGTCGTGGGCGGCGCGCTGGGCGGTTACGGGAAGCCTTGCGGACGCTCTTGCCTGGGTCAAGGATAACCAGCAACTCTACGACAGCACGCTTTTGGAGCGCGCCGGGCAAGACGCGCCCAAGGCCGGCCATATTCGGCACATCCTGGCCAAGGTCGCCTACGGAGCCACGGCTGACGAGAAAGCCGCTGCGCTCGCGAAGCTGTCGTGGGCGGCAGCGCGAGTCAAAGCGGGCGAGCCCTTCGCCGAAGTAGCGCGCGACATTTCGGACGACACGGGAAGCGCCGCGTCCGGGGGAGACGTCGGAGACAAGACTGACGGTCTCGTCGCCCCATTCAAGGCGGCCGCCGATGCGCTCAGGCCCGGTGAGATTACCGCTGGCGCCATCGAGACCCAGTTTGGCTACCACCTCATCACGAAGGACGAACCCGCAAAGGCCGCCGAGGTCGAGGCGCGTATCAAACGCAGCTTGCCCAAAGCGATGTGGCTAAAGGCGCATGCAACCGAGGCGGCGAAATCAGTCGCGACAAGCATTTCTGCGTCATTGCGCAGTGGCAAAAATCCCGAACAAGCGATCGTCGACGCAATCTCACCTCTGCGTCGAAACGAGCCGATCGAGTCCCTGCATGCGCTGTCGAGCCCCAGCCCTTCCACGGGCGACGCAGGCCTGCCGGCCGCCCCCCCGCCCTCGAAGGGCGCGGCAAGGGTCGCTGTGGGGCAGGCTTTCGACGCCGCAACCGACCCCGACCACCCCCAGGCGCAGACCTCGACGGCGTTCAATCGGGGAGGCGATCCATTCACTGGGCTCTCGCCCGACGGCACAACGGCAGTCGTGGCCTTCGCCTTCTCGAGCGCGGCCGGGGCGGTCCTGCCTGAGCCGGTTCGCACGACGGATGCGTTCGTCGCGGTCGAGCTCAAGGACCAACGTCAGGCGACGCAAGACGATTTCGACAAGAACCGAGAGGCCTTCGAGCTCGAGATGGTTCAAGCCAAGCGTGACGAGGCCCTCTCGCTGTACGTGAAGCGATTGCGAGACCGAGCCAAAGAAGCGATCAAGATCGACGCTTCCTACGTCGAAGAGTCCAAGGCCGGCGTCGGCCCGGCGGGCGAGGACGAGGAAGAGGATCTGTGAGCTAAGCTACCGAGCAGCTCAGGTGACTCCGCATCGAACCGAAAACCTTTCGAATGGGCTGCGAGTCGTCGTGGCCCCACAGGCGCAGCTTCACCGGGCTCACGTCGCGCTCTGGGCACGGGTGGGCTCACGCTTCGAGAGAAGGCAGACCAACGGGATCAGCCATTTTCTCGAGCACATGATTTATCGAGGCACTCCCCGGATACCGAGCGCGCACGCGGTAAATCTGGCCTTCGAGAGCCTTGGCGGCTCCCTGTTCGCTTCCACCCAGGTGGACCACGGCATCTTCTCGGTTTCCCTCCCCCCCGAGTCGCTGGATGAGGCGTGCGCGCTCTTCGGCGAGGTGCTCTCTCACCCGGCGTTTCTCGACATCGACATCGAGCGCGGAATCGTTTTGGAGGAGATTCTCGAAGATGTCGACGACGAGGGGCGCCAGGTGGACGCGGACAACCTCTCACGCGAGCTCATTTATGGCGATCATCCCCTCGGTTTCACGATCACCGGAAGTCAGTCGCAGGTTCAGTCGTTCGACCAGACCGCGCTGCGGCGACACCACGCGCGTCACTATACGAGCGACAACGTCATTCTCGTTTTCTCCGGAGGTCTGGACGACGCGCAGGTCTCCAGGATCGCGGAGCGAGACTTCGGCCGCCTACCGGCCGGGCAGCGCGTAACGGCGGTTCCCCCCGAGCACCGGCAGGACGCCGCGCGGTTTCAGTTCGTCGAAAACGTCTCCAGCCAGACCGAGCTCCGAATCTGCTTTCGAGGCGTCGCGGAGACCGACCGGCTCCGGCCTGCGATCGATGTTCTCATGCGGGTCATCGATGACGGCATGTCGACCCGGCTCTACCATCGCCTCTGCGACGCGCGTGGCCTCTGTTACGACGTCTCTGCCGGCTACGACGGGTACGAAGATGACGGCGTCATCGACGTGGCGGCGGGCGTGCAGCACAAGCGGGCGGCGTTGGTCACGCGCGAGATCCTTGCCATGTTCGACGAGCTGGCCGTCGAGGGGCCAACGCCCGAGGAGATCGACCGCGTCCGGCGGCGGATCGCCTGGGACGCCCGCTGCTTGGCAGACTCGGCGGAGGATATGTCCGCCTTCTTTGCCTCCGGTCTTCTTTTCGATCGCCTTTCGACTCCCGAGGAGCACGTGGCGCGGCTCACGGCGGTCGACGCCCGCGCCGTGCGGGACGCTGCTCGCCGCATCGCCCGTCCCGAGAACCTTTGCGTCGTCGCCGTCGGCTTGCTGGACGACGGCGAGGACGCGCGGCTGGAAGACGCAGTCAGAGGTTGGTCGGGGCCTGCCCAGTGATCGCGCTCCGAACAGCTCGCCTAGAGCTCGTGCCGATTACCTTGCCTCTCGTGGAGGCAGTCATTCTAGGGCATAGGGACGCGGCGGAGTCCCTTGCGCTCGCGCGGATGCCCGAGCCATGGCCCAACCGCGAGCTCGTCGAGCAAGCATTTTCCGTGTCCATCGAGGACATCCGGGCCAATCCGTCTGGCCGCCTGTGGGGCGCGCGCATGATGGTCGTTCGCGGCAGCAACCCTCGGCGGGTGATTGGCAGCGTCGTCTTTCGAAGCGCTCCCGACCACGGCGGCGTCGCCGAGATTGCATACGGAGTCGAAGGGCCGTCCCAGGGGCAGGGCTACGCGACGGAGGCTGTGAACGGATCGGTGAACTGGGCCCTCGCCGAGCCTCTCGTCCGCGCCGTGCAGGCGGCCACGTTCGCTTGGCATCGTGCCTCCGTTCGCGTCCTCGAAAAAGTGGGTATGGTGCCGAGCGGCACGCGGCACCACGAAACGATGGGGGAGATGCTCGTCTTCGAGCGGCGCGCGGGCGCGGCGCCGCGCGCACCCTGAGCCCCGGAACTCGTGCTACGCCCCGCGCCATATGCCGCTTCACATCGCCATTCTTCTTGGCATCGTCGAGGGTCTGACCGAGTACTTACCCGTGTCGTCGACAGGACACTTGGTGCTCGTCGCCCACTGGCTCGGGCTCAGCGACGACGACCCGGCTGGGAAGGCCTTCGAGATCGTCGTGCAGCTCGGGGCGATTCTCGCCGTTTTGGTGCACTACCGGGCGCTGCTCGCGAGCCGCGCTCGCGGCCTGTGGACGCGCGAGCTGCGCTCCCTCCGGCTGCTCGCCGCGCTCGCCATCGCGTTCGCGCCGGCCGCATTCGCGGGGCTGCTGCTTCGCAAAGCGATCAAGGGTCACCTGCAGTCGCCTCTGCCCGTCGCGGCTGCGCTAGTTCTGGGAGGAATCGTGATGATCGTCGTCGAGCGCTGGTTGAAGCGTCGCCAGAAACCCGTCGAAGATGCCGGACTCGAGGCCGTAACGCCTGGGCGCGCTCTGGCCATCGGTTTCGGGCAGTGCTTCTCACTCTGGCCGGGGACTTCGCGCTCGATGAGCACGATCGTCGCAGGACAGCTCGTCGGCCTGTCGACGGCGACGGCGGCAGAATTCTCATTTCTGCTCGCACTGCCCACGCTTGGAGCCGCGACCCTCTACGAAGGCTACAAGTCGCGCGCCGTGCTTGCCGCGGGGGTGGGATCGGTCAGCATGATTGCGGGCCTCGTCGTCTCGTTCGTGGTCGCCTGGGCGGTGATCGCGAGCTTCTTGAAGTACCTCAAGGCCCACGGACTCGAACCGTTTGGGTGGTATCGCGTTGCCCTCGGCTGCCTGGTCTTTTGGATCCTCGCGCGGTAGGCCGGCAAACTCGCCTTTCGCACACCCCGGCCTCGGAAACCCCCTCAACCTCAGGAGCGACCCACATGGAGAGCAAGCTTTCGCGTCGTCAGGCCTTACGGCAAGGAGCCGGGTTCGGTGCCCTGGCGTTTCTGGGAGCGTCCGCGTGCGGCAAGAGCACGCCGAAGGTACTGATGTGCACCGACACGACGGGCCTTTCCGCGACCGACATTCAGATTCGCGAAACCGTTCTCGCTTACGTCGAAGTGTCGACGACGCCCGGCAAGAACTGCTCGAACTGTCAGCAGTTCATCGCGGGCATGCCCGACGCCTGCGGGACGTGCAAGATCGTCAAAGGGCCGATCAACCCCGGCGGCAACTGCAAGTCGTTTCTGGCCAAGGCCGCCACCTGAGAGCCTAGACGGATACGAGCTCGATGCGCGTGAGCTCCGAGCCCGACCCAACCCGCATGGGAGGCCCCCAGTAGCCCGTTCCGGTGCTCACGTATACCCACGTATCTTGCACGCGATGCAGGCCCGCGATGAGCGGCTGGTCGAGCCGGGCCAACCAGTTGAAGGGCACCATCTGTCCGCCGTGGACGTGCCCTGAAAGCTGCAGATCGACGCGATGGGCGCAGGCCTCCTTGACGGCCTTCGGCTGATGGGCGAGGAGCACAACGGCGCGCGAGGGATCGCGGCCCGAAAGCGCCCCGGCGACGTCCTGCCCGTGATGCTCGAGCATGCGCGCGGCGCTCGTGTCGTCGACGCCGGCGAGATCGAAAGCGTCCTTGACGGCGACCCGCTCGTTTCGCAAGACGCGGATGCCCAGCGTCCGAAGATGAGAAATCCACTCGTCGGCGCCCGAGTAATACTCGTGGTTACCGGTGACGAAGAACACTCCGTCCTTCGCCCGCAAGCCTCGCAAGGGCTCGACGTGCTCGCGTAGCTCTTCCACCGTTCCGTCGACGAGATCGCCCGTGATCACGATCATGTCGGGAGCGAGTGCGTTGGTTTCGCGCACCACGGACTCGATGAAGTGGCGGCCCAGGGTGGGCCCGACGTGAACGTCGGTCATCTGCACGATCGCGTAGCCAGACGCCGACTTCGGGAGCTTCGCGAGCGGCACCCGCACTTTGCGCACCACGAACCCGCGCGCCACATTCGCGAGACCGCCGATGCCGACCAGGGCCGAGACTCCCCCGACTGCCGCGGCGAGCGTTCTTGCGAGAACCTGCCTCCGCCCGGGATCGGCCGGCAGGATCCCCGCCATCGCCGCGAGCCCGCGCGCTAGGTCGGAGATGGCCGTAAGCAAAAAGAGATACAGCGCGAAGCCCATCCAGCTGTAGACCACCCAAGCCAGCGGAGAGAGAACGGCCCGGGGCAGCACGCGCATGCTCACGAATACGATCGGGACGAGAGCCGCGAGCGTGAACATGGCCATGGTGAGAGCGCCGGACCAGGTGCTGGGCCACCCTGCGTCCCGAATGAGCCGCGCCCAAACGTATCGGTGCACGAGCCACGAAATCGCCGACAGGATCCCGAACGCGATGACTATTCTGGAGGTGGTCATATGGTTGCGACCGCGGATCCGCGGCCCCTCGTTCGCGTGCCGGTCCCGTCTCTGCAGCCCACCCGGGAGGGCTGCAGGGATAGGGCCCTCACTCGCGGACCCGGGGGCCTCTTGGGCTCTTTAGATATCGTAGTACAGATAGAACTCGTACGGAGTCGGCCGCATTCGCACGGGATTGAGCTCCTTCGTGCGCTTGAAGTCGAGCCATTCGTGGAGTGCGTCCTTCGTGAAGACGTCGCCGCGAAGCAGGTACTCGTGATCCTTCTCGAGGGCCTCGAGGGATTCCTCGAGGCTTCCGGGCATGTGCGGAACTTCTTTCAGCTCCTCGGGGGAGAGCGCGTAGATGTCCTTGTCGAGCGGATCGCCCGGGTTGGCCTTGCTCTGGATACCGTCGAGCCCAGCCATCAGCATCGCTGAGAATGCCAGGTATGGATTGCAGCTCGGATCGGGGAAGCGCACTTCGATCCGGCGCGTCTTTGGGTTGGGCCCCGTAATCGGAATACGCACGCTGGCTGACCGATTTCGGCTGGAGTACGCGAGATTGACCGGGGCCTCGAACCCCGGAACCAGGCGCCGATACGAGTTCGTCGTGGGGTTGGTGAGCGCCGCGATCGACTTCGCGTGCTTGATGATGCCGCCGATGTAGTTGAGCGCCATGTCCGAAAGGCCCGCGTAGCCGTCGCCCGCGAAGAGAGGCTTGCCCTCTTTCCAGATCGACTGGTGCGTGTGCATGCCGCTGCCGTTGTCGCCGAACATCGGCTTGGGCATGAACGTCGCCGTCTTGCCGTGTTTGCGCACGACGTTCTTCACGACGTACTTGAACCACATGAGCTGATCGGCGCAGGCCGTGAGCTTGTTGAACTTCATGCCGATCTCGCACTGTCCACCCGAGGCGACCTCGTGGTGGCCGACCTCGACCTCGACGCCGCTCTCCTGAAGCGTCGTCATGATCGTCTGACGAAGGTCACCGAGCGTGTCGGTGGGTGGAACCGGGAAGTAGCCTTCCTTGTGACGGACCTTGTAGCCGAGGTTCGGAAACTCCTCGCGACCGCTGTTCCACGCTCCCTCGCCGCTATCGATATAGTAATAGCCGGCGTTTGGCTGCGATTGATCGAAACGCACGTCGTCGAAGATGAAAAACTCCGCCTCGGGACCCATGTAGGAGGTGTCGCCGATGCCGCTCTGGCGAAGATACGCCTCGGCTTTCTTGGCGATGTGCCGGGGATCTCGCGAATAGGGCTGCTTGGTGATGGGATCGAAGATCGAACAAATGAGACTGATGGTCGGCGTCGCGTAGAAAGGATCGATCTTCGCCGTATCCGCGTCGGGGATCATGACCATGTCGGACGCGTTGATGGGCTGCCAGCCGCGAATCGACGACCCATCAAAAGCCAGGCCGTCCTCGAACAGGCCATCGTTGAGGCGGTTCGCCGGGATCGTCGTATGCTGCCACACGCCCGGGAAGTCGATGAACTTCAGATCGACGTATTTGACGTCATGCTTCTTCGCAAGCTCGATAGCTTCCTTGGGTGTCATATTTCCTCCGCGGACATCCTATACGCGACTCCGCGAGCGGTGCCATATGGCCCACGCTCAAATGGCCTCTTTGCCCCGTTCGCCAGTGCGGATCCGCACGGCTTCGTCCACTTGAACGATGAATATTTTTCCGTCCCCGATGCGGCCCGTCTTCGCGCTCTTCTCGATGGCATCGAGCACGTCGTGCACGATCTCGTCGGTTACCACTACCTCGATTTTCACCTTCGGCACGAAGTCGACGACGTAGGCCGACCCTCGATACACTTCTTTCTTGCCCCCCGTTCGCCCGAAGCCCTTGACTTCGGTCACGGTCATTCCCTGCACGCCCACTTCGGCGAGGGCGTCCTTCACCTCGTCGAGCTTGAACGGCTTGATGATGGCTTCGATCTTCTTCATACGTCCCTCTCGCGCCGAGCGGATGGAACCTCGTCGCGAGCGAGTCCGCAAGCCTGACGGCAACCGCTTTCCGGGGGGTCTACCATCCCCCACGTTTCACGCGCGTTTCCCCAACCCCGTTTTCCATCCATTCAATATAGCTCGAGCTTCGCCGCGCCTGGCGCGAGTCGTGCGTAGTCTTCGTGCGGGTTGAAAGTCAATCAAAGATGGCGTCGACAGTGCTCGCTCCGCTGCGGCTCGGACGCTACCCGACGCCCGTCCATCGGCTCGCGGAGCTTTCGGCGCCAGGCTGTGACCTCTGGATCAAACGCGACGACCTGACGCACGACGTGTACGGCGGCAACAAGGTGCGCAAGCTCGAGCACTTGCTCGCGGCCGCACGAAAATCGGGCGCCACGACCCTCGTAACCGTCGGAGCCGGCGGCAGCCACCACGTGCTCGCGACGACCTATTTCGGCAAGCTCGACGGCTTCGCGGTCGAGGCGATCCTGGTACCGCAACCGCGAACCGAGCATGCCGTCGAGATCCTCAGAGCAAGCCTAGCGCTCGGTCTACAGCCCTTCCCAGAGCGGTCATGGCTCACCGTGCCGGCGGCGGTGTCACTGCGTATCGCGGCGGGGTCGAGATTCATCCCCCTCGGAGGGTCCAGCATCGCGGGAACGATGGGCTACGTCGACGCCGCGCGCGAGCTCGCCGCTCAGGTGCGACAAGGGGCGATGCCCGAGCCCGACGTTTGCGTGGTGGCGCTGGGCTCAGGCGGCACCGCCGCAGGCCTCGCGGCGGGTTTCGCGGAGCTGCGGATGAAAACGCGCGTCGTCGGCGTGTGCGTGTCGCGACCGCACGCCCTGAGCGAGGCGCTCGCGGTCTACCTTGCGCGCGGGTGCGTGCGTCGCGCGGCGCGCGACCCGGACCTGCCACTCCGGCTCACGTTCGACGCGCGTTTCTTGGGTGCTGGCTATGGGCATGCGACCATACTCGGCGATGACGCGACCCACGAGGCTTGGGATACTTCCGGACTCGTTCTTGATCCGACCTACACTGCGAAGGCGTTCGCCGCAGCACTCTGGCAGGTGCGCGCTCGGCGAGCGCCCTGTGTGCTCTATTGGCACACCCTATCGAGCGCTCCGATTCGGCCGTTAATGAAGTTAACGCCTGGTGCCGCCGACGACGCAGCGCTCGACGTCACCGTCCGCGCCCTCTTCGGGTCGCCTCGCTTCTCGTAACTACACCCGCGACCTTCGACTTCCGTTCATGCCCAAAGGCAAGCCGTTTCCACCTGAGCCGAGCACGCGCCCCGACGTTGGCCGGGGCAAGGCCGCCTCGGCGAGCCGCAGTCGCCCCGCGCCTCGACGCGCTCGCGACAAGTCCGCCATTTCGACTCTGCCGCCGCCTCCCGATGAAGCTGAGGCGGGGCAGGCCGGTGAGCCAACGATTTCGAGAGAACGCCCCACCGACCGGCGCCTCGCGGCAGCCACCGTGGACGAGGTGACCGCCGACTTGACGCAGGATTCGAGGAGAGAGCGCGACGACTAGGCTACATTGAGCCGGTCCGCGTGACGCGCCTCGTCCTCTTTGACATCGACGGCACCATCCTCTCTTTTCGAGGGCCCTCGCCAGGCCCCGGCCGAACGGCACTCAATCGTGCCATGCTTGAGCTGCACGGTGTCGAACGGGCGACCGAGCATGTGCGCGTCGCGGGCGGCACCGACCCCGCACTGGCACGGGCTCTCCTGGGTCGCGCAGGGATCCCGGCGGACGACGCGACGATCACCAACTTGCTCGAGAGCTACCTGCGACATCTGCAGGCGGTCCTTGAGACGCGCCGCTACTATCCGGTGGGCGACGTCCAGGGCACGGTTCGGGCGCTGGTCGAGCGCGAGGTCAGGGTCGGGCTCGCGACGGGTAACATGCGAGCGGGTGCCGAGATCAAGCTCGCCTCGGCCGGCCTGCTTTCCACTTTCTCCTTGGACCACGGCGGATTCGGCTCGGACGCTGAGCTTCGCGCAGATATCGTGCGGCACGCCATCTCACGCTGCGCGCCTGACGGCGCGACGGTGGTCGTGGTCGGTGACACGAAGCACGATGTCGCCGCCGGCCGAGCGGTCAACGCAAGAGTCGTCGGTGTTGCCGCCAGCGAAGAGGCGCGCGCCGAGCTTGCGGCGGCCGGCGCCGACGCCATCGTCGACGCGTGCGGTGACGCGCTCTTGCGCGAGGTGCTCGCGTAGTCTCGACGCATGCGTCTGCGGCTACTCGTCGGCCTCGCTTGCGCTTGCGCCGCATTGGTGGCGCTCTTCGCGATGTTGGCCTTCAGGCCGCGGTCAGGACGCAGCGCCGCCTTGGAGGCTTCAGCGGGCGGTGCGGCGCATGCATCCGCGCCGGAAGACAACCACGACCCGGACGCGTCAACGCTCTCGTGTCCGGCCGACATGGTCCTCGTCGACACGACGTTTTGCCCCGACATCGTGCGCCACTGTACGGACATGGAGAAAGAGCCGAGCAATCACCTCTCCATCTGCCATGCCTTCGCGCCCGAGCAAAGCTGCCGAGGCGAGGCGCGTCGCCTGGCCTTCTGCATCGATCGCTACGAGTACCCGAACCGAAAGGATGCGCGCCCTTCGCGAATGCTCGACTGGTACCAAGCGCAAGCGACCTGCGAATCGAAGCAAAAGCGCCTGTGTTGGGCGAGCGAATGGACGGCCGCGTGCGAAGGGCCCGGGCACACACCCTTCCCCTACGGCTGGGCGCGCGACCATGACGCCTGCAATATGGATAACTTCTACATCGAACCGAAGAGGCCAAGCCGGAAAGGACAATTCCTCTTTTATTCCAAAGATCGAGAAGTCTCGCTTCCGGAGCTGTCGCGCCTCGATCAGAGCGTGCTCTGTGGGTCGATGGAATCGTGCAAGAGCGGCTTTGGGGTCTACGACATGACGGGCAACGTGGACGAGTGGGTGGTCAGCGACGAGCCGCCCCGCGAAAGGTCACGATGGGCTGGCCTCAAGGGAGGCGCATGGGGACACGTGCGCAGCCAGTGCCGGCCGATGACGACGAGCCATGAGCCGGAGTTCACCTACTACTTCGTGGGCTTCCGCTGCTGCAGCGACGCGCCCGAGCGCGATGGGGACAAGTGGGCCCCATCGCCGCTTGCCGCCGCCGCGCCCCTCGTCGCGCCGCGCGACTTCATCGGGGAGAGCCCCGAGATCGTCTCCCCCGCGGGCCCCTCGAAGGCAAAGTTTTCGCGAACCGGAAAGACCGAGTAGAAGCAACAGCGGGGCCTCGGCAGCGGGAGCGCGTAAGCGGCTGGCCACGAGGCAGGGCAGATTTGCACGCGGCTTTCGCGCAACATAGAGTTAGAGGGTGACGTGTGCGAGCTGGCCTCGCGCGCTCAAGCGAGCCCCGTGGACTCCCCCCAACTGTCTCTTCCGCTCGAGGAGCTGCAGCCGCTTCCAGCGCCGCCGCGCATCCCGCGAGCTCGACGAATCTTCTGCAACCGCGACTTGCGGATGAGCCACATTGCTTGGGTGGGGTTCGACATGGACTACACCCTTGCAATCTACAAGCAGCACGAGATGGACGAGCTCTCGGTGCAGGCCACGATCGAAAAGCTCGTCGTACGCGGCTATCCCGATTTCATCCGGTCCATTCCCTACTCGACGACCTTCCCGGTGCGAGGCCTGCTCATCGACAAGCGCTTCGGTCACATTCTGAAGATGAACCGCTACAAGTTCGTCACCAAGGGGTTTCACGGTCTGCGGGAGCTCGCGACCGACGAGCTGCGCGAGCTTTATCATGCGAAGAAGATTCGGCCCGCGACTCAACGCTTCCATTGGATCGACACCCTCTATGCGCTGAGCGAGGCGACGCTCTACGCCGCGCTCGTCTCGGCCCTCGAGCAACGCGGGCTCACCGTGGACTACGCGCGCGTCTTCACCGACATCCGCGAGGGCATCGACGAAGCGCATCGCGACGGAACGATTCTCGAGGCTGTGGCTGCCGACTTTCCTCGCTTCGTCCACAAGGACCCCGATCTGGCGCCGACGCTCCACAAGCTGCGCAGCGCAGGCAAGAAGCTCTTTCTCCTGACCAATTCGCGGTGGCCCTACACCGAGAAGATGATGTCGTACTTGCTCGACGGAGAGATGAGCGAGTATCCCCATTGGCGTAACTATTTCGATGTCGTGATCGTCGCCGCCACCAAGCCGGCGTTCTTCCAAGAGCAGCGACCTCTCATGGAGCGCGCCGGTGACGTCCTTCGACCTGCGACCTTCCCGCTCGAGCGAGGGAAGATTTACGAGGGGGGCAACTTGGCGGAGCTCGAGCAGGCTCTGGGCGCGGTGGGCGACGAAGTCCTTTACGTCGGCGACCACATCTACGGCGACATCCTTCGGAGCAAGAAGGAGAGCGCGTGGCGGACCGCGATGATCATTCAAGAGCTCGAGGGCGAGGTGCTTGCGCACGACTCTTGCCACGACGACTTCGTGCGCGCTCAGCAGCTCGAGATCGTTCGCGACCGACTGGAAGACGAGCTCCGATTCCATCAGACCCGTTTCAAAGACTTCTCGCGTCGCCTCGAAGCGGCCTTGGCCAAGGCCAATGGCCAGCCCCGGGCCGAGATCGAGGCCGAGCGCGCGCGCGTCAAGCACGGGATCGATCGCGTGCGCGGCCGATTGCGACAAGTCGACAGCGAGCTTCGGGCCATCGAGCGCCGCGTCGATCAGCGCTTTCATCCCTTTTGGGGGTCTCTGCTCAAGGAGCAAAACGAAGAGTCGAGCTTCGGCTCCCAGGTCGAGGAGTACGCGTGCCTCTATACTTCACGGGTCGGGAACTTTTTCTTCTACTCGCCGCAGCAATACTTTCGAAGCCCGCGCGACGAGATGGCTCATGAGATCGGCTGATCCAGGCCGTCCCGCCTCGCTCACACCAGGAATCCTCAAGGCTCGACCGGAAGACTTTGTCGTCGACGAGATCCCGGCGTACGAGCCGAGCGGCGAGGGCGAGCACGTTTTCGTTCTATTCACCAAGAGGGACGTGACGACGGCGGACGCTTTGCGCGCGATCGCCCGCGCGCTCGGATGCGACCCGCGCGAGGCGGGGGTCGCCGGAATAAAGGACAAGCGCGCCGTGGCCACCCAAACGCTGTCGCTCCATGTGCCGCGGGGGACGAAAGCCGATGACGTCGTCGAGCGCGCTCGACGCCTGGAGCTGGAGGGCATTCAGGTCCGTCGGGCGGTGCCCCACGGCCACAAGCTCAAAGCCGGGCATCTCGCGGGCAACCGTTTCGAAATCCTGGTGCGTGGCATTCCACCCGAGCGATTCGACGAGGCGGGACGCGAGCTCGATGGGATCGGCCGCGACGGTGTGCCCAACGCCTTCGGCGTGCAGCGCTTCGGGAGCGCGGGAGACAATGCCGAGCGAGCTCTCGCGTGGCTCCGCGGCGAGGAGCGGGGGCCGCGCGACCGCCGAATGCTGCGGCTTCTTTGGTCGTCGTTTCAGGCCTCGGTTTTCAACGCCGTCCTCGACGCGCGCGTACGAGACGATACATGGGCCGTGCCCGTCGCCGGCGATTTGCTCAAGCTTCGGGCGTCTGGCGGGCTCTTCCTGTGTACGGACGTCGACGCGGACCGAGCCCGCGCCCGGACCGGAGAGGTCTCACCTACGGGGCCCATGCCCGGTCCCCGAATGCGCTCTCCCGAAGGGGCGCCGGGGCATCTCGAGCGACAGGTGACCGACCAAATGCTTGGCCCAGGCGCGGATCTTTCGCGGGCCCGCGCTCTCGGCGACGGGACGCGCCGTGCTCTGCGAGTGTGGGCGCAAGACTTGCGATGGGAGCGGTGCGCGCCTAACGAAGGAGCCGAGGCGCCGCTCCCGGCGGCCTGCATGCGCATTAGCTTCGTGCTACCGAAAGGTGCTTACGCGACGACTGTCCTAGCCTCTGCTTTTGGGATCGAGCCAGCCGCGAGCTTCGCCGTCTCCCGAGAGCAAGCCCCACCCAGCGAAGAAGAAGAGCCCTCGTGAATTCTCTCATCGAACGAGTCAAAAGCGCGATGGTCGGCCTGGGCACAGGCTGGATCCTTATGCTCATGCTTGTGCTCAGCATCATTTCCTTGGCCGTCATGCTCGAACGGGCGTGGCTCTATTGGTCGCTCCGCGACGACATCGAGGCGTTGATGCGCGACCTTGGGCGCTTTCTTCGCGGGGGAGACCTCGAAGGAGCGCGTCGCCGACTAGAAGAGTCGCGGAGCGCGGAGGCCGCGGTCGTCGTCGCGGGGTTGGTGGAATCCGATCGTGGCGTCGGTGCCGCCGAGGAAGCCATGCTTGGAGCGAGCGCGCTACAACGCCTCAAGCTCGAAAAGCGCTTGGCCTTTCTCGGAACGCTCGGCAATAACGCTCCGTTCATAGGGCTGCTCGGAACCGTCATCGGCATCGTGGCCGCCTTCGATGAGCTGAGCAAAGTCAAGATGGCGGCGTCCGCAGCCTCTTCTCAGCTTGCGCCCGAAGCCGTGATGGCGCGGATCTCCGAAGCTCTCGTGGCCACCGCGATCGGCATCCTCATCGCGATCCCGGCTGTGGCGGCCTTCAACACCTTCCAGCGGATGGTGCGAAGCACCGTAGCCAACACGGAGGCGCTCGGACACGTCCTTCTCGCCCATCTCAAGGCCCTCCCGGTCGCGAGCCCGCCCGGCGATGGCACGTCCGCCTCGGAGCGAGCTGGCGACGGACGCGCCAGGGGAGCGCCAGAAGACACGGAGCGGAACTGATGGCCGGGGGTGCGCTACAGGACGACGATGGGATCACCGGGATCAACGTCACCCCGCTGGTCGACATCACGCTCGTTTTGCTGATTATTTTCATGGTGACCACGAAGATCGTCCTCAATCAGACCGTACCGCTCGACTTGCCCAAAGCGGCCACGGGGACGAGCGAGATTCAAGTGGTCTTCAGCATCGTTCTCGCCTTGGATGGTCGCGCTCTCGTCGACGGCAAACCCATCGCCAACGACGACGCCATTCTCGGCCTCGCTCGAGACGCGCAAGCGCAACATGCCGACTTGCGCGCCGTCATAAAGGCCGACACGGCGGTTACGCACGGGCGCGTCATTCACGTTCTCGATCTTCTCAAGCAGGCGCATATCGCAAAGATCGCCTTTGGAGTATCGCCCGCCACGAGCTCGGCGCACTGACGGTGCATTGGGAGCGCGGATATGAGCTCGAGTGAAACGCGACGGTCCGGCGACGGGCTGCGTTCGAGCCCAGTGGCGGCCGGCGGAGCCGCGGCCTCGCTCTACGACGACCCGATGGCCAAGGTGTTCGGGCTCGATTCAGAGTCGTCGGGGGCGACGCGCTGGCTGGGCTACGGGCTCGGCGCAGTCGCCTTGATGCTCGGATTTGCGGTGGTCACGCGCGCCGTCGCCATTCTCGTCGAAAGCAACAACGCCCGCTCGCCCCACGCGATATCACAAGAGATCGATGTCCAGGTGGAAGCGCCTCCGCCTCCGCCCCCTCCGGAGCCCCCAAAGGCCGATGAGAAGCCCGAGGCTCCACGCCCTGTCGCCCACGAAGCGACTCCGCCCCCCCCGGCGCAGGCAGGAAAGGTGCTCACCCGCGAGGCGGATCCCAACGAACCCGTGGACCTCACGGGCGACACGATTGTCACGGGTGAGGGCGAGTTTGCCGGCGGCCTTACGGCCGCCAACGGCACGAGCAAGACGGCGGTCCGAGAGCTTGCGCCGGTAGTGAAACCCGTCGCGCCGGCCGCCGCCGCACAACCGTTGGTGGATCGGTCGCGTCCTGCGAAGTTGGCGGGAGGATCCGAGTGGGCCTGCGACGACTTCCCCGAAGAGGCCAACGCCGCTCAGATCGACGACGCGTACGTCACGATCCAGGTGAACGTGAGGCCGGACGGAACCGCAGAGAGCGTTCGCGTCTCGAGTGATCCGGGGCATGGCTTCGGGCGGCTAGCGCGCAGCTGCGCGCTCGCGAAACACTTCGAGGCCGCGTTGGATCACGACGGGCACCCGGTGGACGCCACCATGACGGTTCGCATCCATTTTTCCCGGTGAGTGGTGCAATCTCGTGAATAGTGGCGACATCCGCGCGGACGTAGAGAACCTCGCGGCGTCGCTGCGCGCCTATCTCGAATGGCACAAGGAAGCAGGGACGGACGGATTTCCGAGAGCGGCGAGCCGCGAGAAAATAGAGCGCACGATCGCAACCGCGCCGCAGCAAGGCGCCGCGAGCGGGCCTTTCTCCGAGCCGGCGGACTCGACGTCGCCGAGGGCGCCCGCACACGCCCCGGTCCCCGTCTCGGGCGCGCCGACCGACCTTCATTCGCGTCTGCCTCAGCTGGCGGCCGAGGTGGCGTCATGCACCCGCTGCGCTCTCTCGTCCTCGCGAACCCAGACGGTGTTCGCTCGCGGAAATCCGGAGGCTTCGCTCTGTTTCGTCGGTGAGGCGCCCGGAGCCGAGGAAGACGCCCAGGGCTTGCCCTTCGTCGGACGGGCGGGACAGCTGCTCGATCGCATGATCACGGCGATGGGTCTCGCTCCCGAGCGTGACGTATACGTCTGCAACATCTTGAAGTGCCGGCCCCCGGGCAATAGGCGACCTGAGCCGAGCGAGACGGCCACGTGCATTCCCTACCTGCACGAGCAGCTTGCCTTGGTAAAACCGCGGGCCATCGTGGCCCTCGGCAACACCGCGGTCGCCGCGCTCCTCGACACCAATCTGGGCATCACCAAGCTTCGAGGACAATGGAAGCTCTATCGCGGTCAGACTCTCGTGATGCCCACCTATCACCCGTCGTATTTGCTCCGCCCCAGCCCCCAGCAGGTCGAAGCCAAGCGCCAAGCGTGGCAGGACTTGCAGCTGGTGATGAAGGAGCTGGGGCTCAGCCCGCGCACGCCCGCGTGAATCCTCGCACCGGGTGCGGCCGGCAAGCAGGGTCGACCCGAGCGTCGCCTGTCGGGTTTGTCTTCCGTCGATACGCGCTTCGGACGACAATGGCGGCGGCGCGCTCATTCAATGGCTGATCCGATCGACGAGCTCGTGCAACGCTGGAGGCACAACCCGAGCGCCCCAGCCACTATCGCTCTCTGCGAGGCCCTTCGCGATCATCCGCGTAAGACCCTCGTGAACGAAGTGGGGGCCTCGGCGGTGCAGCGGCATGCCGGCGACGTCGCCGTGCTGGTTTCCGTCGCGCGCATGTACATCCAGTCGGACTTACTTGCCGAGGCGCAGAACCTCCTTGTCGCTGCCGGAAAGCGGGCGCCGCGCGACACGCGGGTTTACCGGTGGCTCGGCGAAGTCCTCTTGCGCCGAGGGGACGCCACGAGAGCCGAAAAGGTTCTGGAGCGGGCTGTCCAGCTTGGAACCGCCACCCAGCCCGGTCAGCCCGGCGCGCCCGATTTGGCGGACGCGCAGCTTTGGCTCGAGCGCTCCCGCGTGTTTCGCCCGATGCAGGCGAGCGCGGGCGAGTTCATCGTGGCCGCAGAGGTCGTCCAAACCGCCTCCTTGCCCCCGCCTGCACCTCCACCTCAGCGGCCGGCGACGTCGCGGGCGGCGGCCTCGCGCCAGCCCGCGCTGCCCAGGGTCTCGACGCCCGCGAAAAGGCCGGCCGCCCCCGCAGTGCCGCCCCCAATACCGCCCTTCGCGGTGGCGCAGACTCCAGCCCCGGCGCCCCCTTCGTTCTTCGCTCCAGCGCGTCCTCGCGATCCATTCTCGGCGCCCGCGCCCACCAACGGTGCGCTACTCGCCAGGCCTCAGGCTCCCACAGGCGCGATGGTGCCTTACCCCCGGGACGTCCTCGACGCGCTGGCCCTCTCCGGCCTTTTCGAGGTGCAACAAGCCCCGGCCACCGGTTGGGACCGGCCGGGCGCCGGCCCGAAGCGCAAAGGGACGGCCCTTCTCATCTCGGGTCTCGTGATTTTTCTGGGCTCTATCGTCGGCGTTTACGTTTTCTATCGCCAGAAGCGCGCTGAAGAACACCTTCGCGCTGAAGCCGTTCTCACCACGGTCGAAGCGCAGCTTCACGCCGGGCGGCCCGACGCGCTCGAGAGCATGGAGCACGAGCTCGCACAAGCCTTCGAGCTCGAATCGCGCAGCCCCAGGGCTGCTCTCGATTGGGCACACGAGCGGGCGATGGTCGGCCTGGTCAAGAGCGGCGCCGACGTGGCGTTCGAAGACGCCATGACTCGGGCAAAAGAGGTCGGGATTGGCGACGAGCGGGTGGCCTTCGCTCGCGTCGCCTCTTTCTTGTTGCAGGGCGACACAGCCGGGGCCGCGGGCGTGCTGCCACGGTGGGACGGGCCGGCGGCCAACGATGCGTGGTACCAGCTCGTCGCCGGCGCGGCCTTGGAGCGCGCGGGCGATTCACGCGCGCGCGCGCGCTACGAGGCGGCCGCCAGGCTCGATCCCGAGCTCTTTGTCGCTCAGGTCGGCTTGGCGCGGGTGACGTCCTTCGCGGGCGACTCGGACCAAGCGATGCGACTGGCCAAAGACCTCCGCGCAAAGCAGCCGGATCGCGCCGAGCCCGTCGCCCTCGTCGCGCTCGCCTGGGGCCGCGATCCGCTCCGAGAGGCCGTGGCCGCTCCTCCGGAGGTGGACGAAGTGTCCAAGCGGTCTGCCGAGCTTCCCGCGGGGCTTCAGTTCGTCCCCCACGCGGTCGCGGCACTTCGTGCGCTCGATCGTCATGCCTTCGATGAGGCACGCACGGAGGTTCAAGACGGGCTGCGCGTCGCCGATTCGCCCGGAGCTGCGGTTTGGCTCGGGGCCATCGCGCTTCCGTTGGGCAATGAGGCGCTCTCACGAAAGGCGGCCCTGGCAGCCCTGCAGCTTTCGGCCGTCTACGAGCCGGCCCGAGCGCTCGCAGCGCGCGTCGCGCTGCATTCGGGCCGGCTCGACGAGGCTCTCAAAGCCACCGAAGAGCTCGACGCGGCGTCCTCCGACGTCGTCGTCGTGCGCGCGGCCACGGCCTACGAGCGCGTCGACCCGGATGGCGTGGCGCTCGCATTGCAAGCCCTGAGCCCCGGAGACCGCAGGCTCCCGACGCTCTCTGGGCTCTCTCTCGCCATCGACACGCTCTCGGGCAAGTGGCAGAGCGAATCCAAGCGAAGCGCGCCAAGCGAGGATGCTCCTTGGGCCGACCTCATCGCCATCGACGTTGCGCTCGATGCGGGCGACCTCGGCGCGGCCGACACGATCGCCGCGACGTGGGGCAAGGACGGCGAGCCTGGGGCGCTTCGCGCGCTGAGGCTGGCGCGCCTCGCCCGCTACGAAGGGCATCTCGATCAGGCCGATACGCTGTCACAGCTCGCTCTCGATCACGGCACGGTGACACCGAGGGTGCTCTGGGAGCGAGTCTTCGAGCTCATCGCGCGCGAACACTCGGCCGAGGTAACCCCGCTTCTCGCGCGATACCCCCTCGTGCTCGGTTCGCTCGCCACCTGGCTGAATGCCTACGCGACGGCGTCCGCGGGAGGTATCGACGCGGCCAAGGCCAAGCTCGCACCGCTCGACCCGCCTCCAGCGGGCACTCCGTTCGAAGCGCGCGTGGTGGCCGCGTCGGCGCTCGGCGCCGTCAAAGACCGCAAGCGCGGCCCCGACTACGTGCACGACCTGCTTACGACGGGCAGCTTGAACCCGGACCTGACGGCCGCGGCGGTCGCGCTCGGGTTCCACCGGGTCGACCACGGCAGGCGCCGGCCGACGTACGAGTAGCCGGCGCTGGCGCGCTCAGCGCCGCGTGCCGGGCACGTGCATCGCCGTCGTCCGGCCCTCCATCATCATCCGAAGCTCGTCGGGCTCGAGCGAGCGACTCATGGCCTCCTCTTGGGAGATGAGGCGGCGCTGGAAGAGCGAAAACAGGCTCTGGTTCAGCGTCTGCATATTAAACTTTTCCTGCCCGACCTGCATCTGCGAATAGATCTGATGGACCTTGTCCTCCCGGATCAAGTTCCGAATGGCGGGATTGGGAATCATGATCTCGAGCGCGAGCACCCGGCCTGGTGCGTTGTCTCGGGGCAGGAGCTGCTGGGAGACCACCCCCTGTAGGACGAACGAGAGCTTGGCCCGAATTTGTGGCTGCTGGTGCGAGGGAAAGACATCGATGATGCGGTTGATCGTCGAGACCGCGCTGTTGGTGTGCAGAGTCGCGAAGACAAGGTGGCCCGTCTCGCTGATCGTGAGAGCGGCTTCGATGGTTTCGAGATCGCGCATCTCGCCGACGAGAACGACATCGGGGTCCTGACGCAAAACGTATTTGAGAGCCGTCTTGAAGCTCTCCGTGTCGCTCCCCACCTCACGCTGGTTGACGATCGACGTCTTGTGCGGATGCAGATACTCGATCGGGTCTTCGATCGTCATGATGTGCAGGCGCTGCTCGGTGTTGATCTTGTCGATGACGGCCGCGAGCGTCGTCGACTTGCCGGAGCCGGTGGGGCCGGTAATCAGAACCAGCCCGTTGGGCTTTTCAGCGAGCGACGAGACGACGGCGGGCAACCCGAGGTCGTCGAAGCTCAGGATCTTGAACGGAATCGTCCGGAACGCCCCGGCTACGGCGCCCCTCTGGACGTAGATATTCGCGCGGAATCGCGACAGCCCCTTCACGCCGAACGACAGGTCGAGCTCGTTGGCTTTCTCGAATTGCGCCCGCTGCTCCTCGCTGAGCACCGAAAAGCAGAGCTGTTTGGTCTCGACCGCGCCCAGCGCCGGCAAGCGCAGGGGGACGATGGAGCCGTCGATGCGCAAGAGCGGCGGCGTCCCCGTGGTGATGTGCATGTCGCTCGCACCCTTCTCGATCATCGTTCGGAGAAGTTGGTGCAGGCTGAACTTGATCTCGCTCGGCTGACTCATGTCGGTTCGCTCCCGCTTTCACCGACCTGACGTCAGTCGGACATCGTGACGCGCATGATCTCTTCGGGCGTCGTCACTCCGTCGATGATTTTCCTAATCCCGCTCGCGCGCAGAGTGCTCATCCCCGCCTTGACGGCGGCAACCTTCAGGTCGGCGGTCGACGCGCCGGTGAGGACCTGCTCTTTCAAGCTGTCGGTGAAACGCATCACTTCGTAAAGCGCGACACGACCCTTGTAGCCGCTGCCGTTGCACGTGCGGCAGCCGGCGCCTTTTTGCAGCTTCGCCGCCGCGATCTGCTCGGGTGAAAACCCGCAGTCTTCGAGCACTTTGAGGTCGTAGTGAGCCGGCTGCTTGCAGTCCGCACAAATCTTGCGGGCCAGGCGCTGGGCCAGCACCAGGTTCACGCTTGCGGTGATGAGAAAAGGCTCGACCCCCATGTTGAGCAAGCGAGAAATCGTGGCGGGCGCGTCGTTGGTGTGGAGCGTCGACAGCACGAGGTGGCCGGTCAATGCGGCTTTGACCGCGATCTCTCCGGTCTCGAAATCGCGAATCTCGCCGACCATGATGATGTCCGGATCTTGCCGGAGAAAGGAACGCAGCGCGGCCGCGAAGTTGAGGCCGATCTCTTCGTGCATCTGCACCTGGTTGATCCCGTGAAGGTTGTATTCAACGGGATCTTCCGCCGTGGAAATATTGTGCGCGGGTTTGTTGAGCTCCGTCAGCGCCGAATAGAGCGTCGTCGTCTTGCCGGATCCGGTCGGACCCGTGACGAGCACCATGCCCCACGGTTGGCTTATCGCCCATTTGAAATCGTCGAGGGGCTTGGTGTCGAACCCGAGCTTGGTCATGTCGAGCTGCAAATTGCCCTTGTCGAGCAATCGCATGACCACTTTTTCGCCCCAGATGGTCGGCAATACAGAGACGCGAAAGTCCATCTCGCGACCCTTGCCGAGCTTGAGCTTGATGCGACCGTCCTGCGGGAGGCGCCGCTCGGCGATGTCGAGCGACGCCATGATCTTGATGCGGCTCGTGATCGCGTTCTTGAGCTTGAGCGGAGGCGTCATCTCCTCGCTGAGGACGCCGTCGATTCGATAGCGGACGCGGAGCTTTTTTTCGTAGGGCTCGATGTGGATGTCGCTCGCGCCCTTTTTGATCGCATTCAGAAGCACCAAATTGACCAGCCGAACGACGGGAGCGTCGGCGCTCGCTTTCTCGAGCTCGAGAAGGCTGATGTCGTCGTCGTCGCCCGTGAAGTCGATCTCGGCTTCGTCGAAGCCGGCCATCACCTCGTCGTAGTTGGGGCCGGCGTTGTAGTATTTCTCGATCGTGGCCTGAATGGCCGTCTCGCTCGCAATGACGGGCTCGATGTTGTAGCCCGTGAGAAATTTCAGGTCGTCGATCGCGTTGAGGTTGGTGGGGTCGGCCATCGCCACGATGAGCGAATTGCCCGTGCGCGACACCGGGACCACCTTGTGTCTCTCGCAAGGCTCTTTCGGCACGAGCTTCAGGATCTCCGGCTCGATCTCGTACTCGTCGAGGTTGACCGTGGGCACGCGGTATTGCTGGCTGAGAAAGCTCGTGATCTCGTCGTCGCTGACGAACCCGAGCTTCGCGAGCGTGTATCCGAGGTTCTGGCCCGACCGCTGCTGCTCTTCCTGCGCGCGGCGAAGCTGCGTGAGCGAGATGAGCTTTTCCCGGACCAGCAGCTCTCCAAGCCGGTTGTTGTTCGCCATACTTCGCCAAGACTACCAGCGGATGGCCTTCCGGCTCCAGGCTCCATGCTCGACGGGGCACGAATCGTGACTAGATTGCCTACCGCTCATGCCCACCACGTACACCGATCTGATCTCTGAAATCCGCAAACGGACCAGACAAGTCAGCCTCGAAGAGCTCAAGCGTCGCCTCGAGAGCGGCGAGAAGCTCACCGTTCTCGACGTGCGAGAGAAGGATGAGTGGCGCGGCGGCTATATCCCGGGAGCCGTCTCGCTGCCCCGGGGCTTTCTGGAGATCCAGGCGGAGCAGAAGCTCCCCGACAAGAACGCCCACATCGTGGCCTATTGCGCGGGCGGCACCCGCTCTGCCCTTGCCGCAGCCACGCTCCAAGAGCTCGGCTATTCCAACGTCGAAACGGCGAATCCAGGCTTTGTCCGGTGGAAAGACCTTGGCTACCCGGTCGAGACGCCGCCGCAGCTCTCCGACTCGCAGCGAGAGCGCTATTCGCGCCACATCCTGCTGCCCGAGGTAGGCGAGACAGGTCAGGCAAAGCTCCTTCAAAGCAAGGTGCTTCTGCTCGGTGCCGGGGGCCTCGGTTCGCCCGCTCTCATGTATCTCGCGGCGGCAGGCGTAGGAACGCTCGGCATCGTAGATGCCGACGTGGTCGACGCATCGAATCTCCAGCGGCAGATCGTCCACGCCACCAGCCGAGTCGGCTCTCCGAAGGTCGAGAGCGCGGCCAAATTCGTCGCCGACCTAAACCCGGACGTGAAGGTCGTAGCCTACAAAGAGCGCCTGACGAGCGCCAACGTCGAGCGGATCTTTGCCGACTACCAGGTCGTCATCGACGGGACGGACAATTTCCCGACCCGCTACCTCGTCAACGACGCGAGCGTGTGGCTGGGCAAGCCCGTAGTCCACGGAAGCATTTTTCGCTTCGACGGCCAGGTCACGACGTTTGTCTCCGACCGCGCGGCCAGCAAGCTCGGGGTCACCGCGGGGCCCTGCTATCGGTGCCTTTACCCCGAGCCGCCGCCGCCTCACCTCGCGCCCAGCTGCCAGGAAGCAGGGGTCCTCGGGATCCTCTGCGGGATCGTGGGGACCGTTCAGGCGACCGAGGCCATCAAGCTTCTGCTCGGCAAGGGCACGTCGCTCGTTGGGCGTCTTCTCACTTACGACAGCTTGAAGATGCGCTTTCGTGAGCTCAGGCTGCGCCGCGCGCCCGATTGTCCGGTGTGCGGGCCGAAGCCGACGATTACGAGCTACATCGACTACGAAGGGTTCTGCACGGTCGGCTAGCGGCTAAAAAAATCGCTGGGGCTCGGCAGGCTTGAGCATGCTTGCAGCAGGATGATCGGATGCCGGCAGCGGCGCTAGTTTCGCCGATTCACTCGGGACGGGTGCCGCTGCGGCGTGGCTGGGGGGCGTGGAGTCGGCCGGGGCGTCGGCGTCCGTCAAATGAGCGGCTCCGGAGCCGCGCAGCGCCATGCGCATGAAAGTCGCGCGCGGCGAAGGATCGCACGCCGTGTCGCGAAGGGTCTTGCAATAGGACGCGAGCGCTTCAGCCGTCACGCCGTCGACCCGAAAATCGAGGGCTCGGGCCATGCCTCGATGTGTGCCCGAGACGCGAGACGCCGGGTTGCTCGGCGCGAGAACGATCCGTTCGGCCTGACCCGTCTTGCGAAACTGGTCGACCACGAGCTCCAGCCTCTCGACGAGGCGCGTGTCCACGCGCCGAATGCCCGGCGCAAGCTCGGAGCCGTGAGCCTTGCCGAGCGCGGCCAAAGACTCCTTTGGCCTGGAAACCCCGCTCGGACGGGCGAGGAGCGAAATCTGGTCGACCCCCTCGGCGCTGGCCGACCCATCGCACTTCGCGAGGGCAAACGTCGCCGACTCCTTGCCGGAGACGACTTCGACGGCGCGTTTCGAGCACGGATGCTCCTTCGCGACGCGTGCGACTCGAGAGCTCTTGACCCCCTGTTTCGGGGACGCTTCGGCCACCGAGGAGCCCAGACAAAGAGCCAGCGCTGCCAACGACATTGTTACCGACGAGGAAAAGGAGCCGAACATTCGCGTGCCTCCGTGTCGCACATTGGGCCACAAGCGCCGACCGGGGCCAACAAATCGGCCTTTCGCTTGACCGCATCGCCGGGGATCGAGACCCTTGCGCCCCATGACGGAAGCCCACGTCCACCTGAGCGCGGTCGATTTCGAGGCGGCGTTTCGCAAGCTTCTGAGCGCGGCCCGCGGTGAGCGGGCCAACGTCGCGTGCGTGGCCTGCGAGCGTTGCGAGCAGTGCAGCGAAAGCACCTTCTGTGTCGACTCGAAGGGGTTGACGAGGTGCCACTATTGCTCAAAATGCGAGGCTTGCACGGAATCCTCTCACTGCGCCGGCTGCCGCTCGTGTCTTGGGTGCCAGCACTGCACCGATAGCGAGCGATGTACGGCAAGCGCATATCTCGTTCGCTCCGTCGATTGCAGCTCCTGCACCTATTGCTTCGGTTGCGTGGGCCTCTACAAGAGCGACTTCTTCATCCTGAATCAACGGTATGACCGAGCCACGTACTTTGAATTGACCACGCGACTGGCTCGCGAGCTCGCGATCCGACGGGCATGAGAGCGGTCATCCAGCGGGTGCTCGGCGCCCGGGTCGAAGTCGGCGGAGAAGTCGTCGGCGCCATCGAGCGCGGCCTCCTCGCGTACATCGGTTTTGGGCGGGGCGACACTGCGGCGGACCGGCACTGGATGGTTTCGAAGATCGTCGGGCTGCGAATTTTCGAGGAGCCCATCCCGCCTGGAGCCGGTTCCGCAAAAATGACGCTCAGCGTCGCCGACTTCGGCGGCGCGGTGCTGCTCGTCAGCCAATTTACTCTCTATGGGAACGTTCAGCGCGGCCGCAGGCCCTCGTTCGATCAGGCGATGTCTCCCGACGAAGCGCGAGCCGCGTACGAGGCCGCGATCGCCGAAATGCGCGCCTTGGGCGTACGGGTCGAAACGGGCATTTTTCGCGCCCACATGACGGTGCACGCGGTAGGCGACGGGCCGGTCACGATCTGGATCGACTCGGCCGATCGTGCGGCGCATGCGCTGGATGACGGGCGGGCGTAGAGCGATACTCGCACCGTGAACGACGACGGCCGATCGGTGACAGGGATCGACGCGCTCTGGCGACGCACGCTCGAAGCGTGGGACGACGACGGGGCGCACGCCGCTCTTCTCGAAGTGGCGCTTCGCACCGAGACCCTCCCGGATATCGCAGGCCGCTACCGCGCCCTGCTTGAGGATGCCGAGAAGGGTCCGCGGGCCAAAAAACAGATCGACGCCATCGTGCAGGCGGCCACCAGTCTGCTTTTCTCCAAGAAGACTCCGGCGTCCACGGGTAAGCCGCCGTGGCCGATCACGCTGAGCGCCGTTGGCGTTTGCGTCTTTCTGCTCACCTGGCTTGCGTGGGCGCTCTTCCCGCACCGCTAGGTCTTCGAAGCACCCCTGCGCCTGCTCGACTGGGCGAGCCGTGCGCCCAGGTCGATGGCGAGGCTCATGCCGCTCGAGTCCGCGCTCCAGGTTCCGGCACGATCGTAGGCCGTTCCATGATCGACGCTGGTCCGAACGATCGGAAGTCCGAGCGACACGTTTACCGCCTCTCCGAAGCCGATGAGCTTCATCGGAATGGTGGCTTGATCGTGATACATCGCCACCACGCCGTCCCATCGACCGGCCACCGCCAAGCGGAAAGCGCTCTCTGCGGGGATGGGGCCTTCGATCGTCGCAGCCACGCCCGACCTCGCCAGCCTGGCGCGGGCGCGCGCAATCCCAGGGGTGATGCTCACGCGCTCCTCGCGTCCGAGCAAGCCTCCCTCGCCAGCATGCGGGTTTAGCGCCGCAACCGCAATTCGAGGCAATCGTCGCGAGAGCTGCGAAAGGAGCCACGCGAGCCAAAATGTCGCACGAGCGACGATGGAGGCGGAGAGCGCGCGGGGGACGCGAGCGAGGGGTAGGTGCGTGGTCGCAAGCGATGTGACGAGCGCGGACGACCAGAACGCCATGACGACCTCCCTCGCGTGGAGCCGTTTCTGCAGATGCTCGGTGTGACCGGTGAAGCCCCGCGAGCCCGGTGCCCGCGAACCGACGATGTGCTGCTTGCTGACCGGCCCGGTCACCAACGCGTCGGCTTCGCGACCCACCACGCGGTCACATGCGGCATCCACCCAGGCGAGCTGCGCAGCGCCCGCGGCGCGCGTCGGCAAGCCGGGCCGACGATCTGCGTCTGCGAGGTCGGCCGTCGGCTGCCAGATCCCCAGCCGACCTCGTGGCAGCTTCCACGCCAGGGCAGGGTCCGAGACGCGCACCAAACGCTGGGGGTCGATGCCCCGCCCTGCCGCTGCCACGAGCGCCGCACCATGGTCGCCTACGAGCAGCACGCGCGCGGCTCGCGGCTCGAGCGCGGCGAGCAGGCCGACCTCGGGACCGACGCCGCACGGACAGCCCATGGTCACCATGGCTCGCGCCACGGTCATCGCGATTTGCTTAGGTCGCTCGGAGCGCGAAGCTTGTAGCCCGCGCCACGTAACGTCTCCAAAGGCAAGGCGTCCCCCAGCTTGGCACGAAGCCGGCGCACGTGGATGTCGACGGTTCGCGCGCCGCCCTCGTATCGGCTGCCCCACACCCGGGCGAGCAACGTCTCGCGCGAGAAGACGCGGCCGCGGTTCGACGCGAGAAAGCCGAGCAGCAGAAACTCTTTCGCGGTCAAAGTCACCCGTCGGCCGTCGACGCTCACCTCGTGCGCGGCGCGATCGACCACGAGCGACCCGATCTTCAGGCGCTCCTCGGTTGCAAACTCGCTGCGGCTCCACTCGAGCGAGCGAATTCGCGCATAAAGCTCCGCCGGGACGCACGGCATCACGAGGAAATCGTCGAATCCGCTGGCGGGATCGAACGCCGTGATCTGCCGCGGGGGCAGCGTCAAGATCGTGGGGGTTTCGCCGAGCTCGGGGACTTTGCGCGCCGCGCGCAAAGCGGCCGACGCGAGGTCCGGGCGCTCGCCCGCCTCGAAGACCATCGCGCGCACGTCTCCGCCCAACCGCGTTTGCTCGACGATGGCGACGAAGTCGTCCCACAAGTCGAGCGTCCGCACCTCCGACCCGAGCTGCCGAAGCATGGCGGCCGCTCCCTCGGCACCGTCGACCAGCGCGCGGTGGCCAACAACAAGTACAAATGACCCGGGTTTGCCCACTTTGGACCCCCCTTCCATATCGTGAGCCTGCGCTCGAGTCGAGAACAGATACGCAGTGCGGCGACTCTTTGCGCGCCGCCGTGCCAACCGGGCGATCAGCCGACGCGCGTCCCCCCGACCGTGATCGCCGATATCTTCACGGTCGGACAACCCACGCCCACCGGAACGCTCTGGCCGTCCTTGCCGCACGTCCAGATGCCGTCGCTGACCTCTACGTCGTTGCCGAGCATGGCGACGCGCCGCAGAACATCGGGGCCATTTCCGATGAGGTTTACGCCCTTGAGGGGGGCGGTGATCTTGCCGTCCTCCACGAGGTAGCTCTCGGTCAGAGAGAAGACGAAGTCGCCATTGGCGATGTCGACTTGTCCGCCACCGAACTTCTTCGCGTAAATCCCGCGCTTGACGCTTCGGAGGATCTCTTCGGGCTCGTGGGGGCCCGCAAGCAGAATCGTATTGGTCATCCGAGGCATGGGGGCGCACGCAAAGCTCTCACGTCGGCCGTTGCCACTCGGCCGCAGGCCGAAGTGCTTCGCGCTGAGGCGGTCGTGCATGTAGGACGTGAGCTTGCCGTTCTCGATAAGCACGCTCCGCCGAGGCTCATTGCCCTCGTCGTCGACGTTGATCGTGCCCCGACTCTGAACGAGCGTGGCGTCGTCGACCACGCTGCACAAGCTGCTCGCAACCTCGGTGCCAAGCTTGCCCGAGTAATTGCTCGTGCCTTTCCGGTTGAAGTCGGCTTCCAATCCGTGGCCCACGGCCTCGTGCAGAAGAATCCCACTATCCCCCGGCGCCAGGACGACTTCCATTTGACCCGCAGGCGCTTCCACCGCGTCGAGCATCGTCATGGCTTGACGTGCCGCTTCGGTGGCGTGCCACTCCGGGCTCCGGGCGACGAAGTAATCGATGCTGGTGCGCCCTCCCCCGCCGCTCGACCCCTCCTGGCGCCTACCATCCTTCTCCGCGATCACGCGCACGCCAAAGCGGAGCAGGGGCTGAGCATCACGCACCATGTTGCCGTCACTGGTGACGACCAGAATTTCACGAATCTCCTCGGAAAAGCTCGCCTCGACCTTCACGATGTGCGGGTCGTAGGCGTGCGCGGCGCTGGCGGCGCGCTCTAGAAGGCTTCTCTTGTCGATGCCCGGCAAGTCCAGGGTCGGCCGATCGAGCTCATAGCGGCGAGCCGGTTCGAGAAGCCTCGCGGCGGCCGGAGTCTTGGATCCTCCCCCCGTCGCGATCTGAGCCGCCGTCTCGGCCGCTCGTTTCATGGCGTCCCAGTCGAGCCGCTCGACGTAGGCGTAACCCGTGGCGTCCCCCTTCTGGACTCGAACCCCAAGGCCCATCGAAACGCCCCTCGATGCGCTCTTCAGGATCCCCTCGTCGAACACCAAACCCCCGGCAGCGCGGTACTCGAAGAAGAGGTCGGCGTAGTCCCCTCCCCGCCCGAGGGCCACCGAGAGGAGGCGCTCGGCCATGGCTGAGTCGATGGCCGCCGAGCCACCGGGGACGAAGGGGGCTTGATAGAGATTCGATTGCACCGGCATCTTGGGTGAACTTAGGTTCTGCTCCCGAAGGCGTCGAGCGGGAGCGCAGGGCGGCGGAGCGCGCTAAAGGTGCTGCGGCTAGGCTCGCCGCGGCCATGCCTACATTGGCCCCAAGCCGGGAGCTCGAGCGTAAGCGACCCCGGCTCGATCCCTGCTTGGTGTGGCGGGCCAAGGGAAAAGAGAGCTATTGTGATCAAGGCCCTCCTGCCCGCCCCCTGTCGTTGCTCATTGCCTGCTTCGCTTCCCGCAAGACCCCACCGGTTTGGGTGGATTTCGTTGGGTCAAATGGCACTTGCGCTCGCTCGAAGACACGTGCCCGGGCGGTCTTTTCACCTTGACTTCCGGCCAGCATTTCAGCGTGAGGAGCATTAGCAATCGTGGCGCTCGACCGCGAAAGGACACTCGCCGCCGCTCAGAAGTACGTCGAAAAGAAGCGTTACGACCGAGCAGCCGCCGAGTACCAGAGAATCCTCCAGGAGGATCCGAACGACGCTCGGATTCTTCTGAAGCTGGGCGACGTCCAGTCGAAGATGGAGGCCTACGCCGACGCGGTCGCGACCTACGACCGAGTCGGAAAGTTCTACGCGACCCAGGGGTTTGCGCTCAAGGCCATCGCAGTCTTCAAACAGATTCGCGAGATCATTTCCAAGCAGGTTCCGCAGCTCGAAGAGAGATACTCGCACGTCACGCCGCGGCTGGCCGAGCTCTATCAGCAGCTCGGCCTGACGAGCGACGCGCTCGCGGCGCTCGACGAAGTGGCGACGCGACTGCAAAGGCAGAATCGCGACGCGGAAGCGATCGAAGTCTTTCGCAAGCTCGTCGAGCTCGACCCGACCAACCCGCTCCCCCACCTGAGATTGGCCGAGGCGCTCTCTCGGGCGAAGGACATCGACGGCGCCGTCGTCGAGTTTGGAGTCGCCACCGGGCAGCTTACCCAGCTTGGACGACGCGACGACGCGCTCAAGGTCCTCGAGCGGCTTCTTCATCACCGAGCCGACGCCATTCACGCGCGAATGGCGGCGGAGCTCTACCTCGCCCGTGGTGGGGGGACGGACGGGATGCAGGCCCTGTCCAAGCTACAGATCTGCTTTCAGGCTGACCCGCGCGACCTCGAAACTCTCGGGCTGCTCGCGCGCGCGTTCACCCAGATCGGCCAGGCGGCCAAGGCGATCGAAGTGCAAAAAGAGATGGCGCGTATCGCTCGCGACGGCGGGCAGCACCAGCTCTTTCTCGAGTTGGTGACCAAGCTCACGAAGCTCGCGCCGAACGACGAGGGCGTGCAACAACTTGCGGCAAGCGTCACGTCTTCGAGCCTGCCCCCTGCGCGCACCGACCCGCCTTCGGTGCAGCCGCGATCCGCCCAGGGCTCGGAATCTTACGAGGACGTGGGCGACAGCGATATCGAAGCCGTCGACAGGCCGCTCGAAGGGACCTGGCCCGACGCGAGCCGCGAGGCGCCGCACGTCCAAGACGCAGACGCAGGAGACCTGCTCCAAGAGAACTCCGAGATCCCCACGGCCGTAGGCCCGAGTGTGCAGATCGCGGGCATCTTGGCGGACGCGGCATCTCACCGGCAGGAGCGCGAGTACGAGGCCGCGGTCGACGCGCTCCGATTGGGTCTGGGCGCGGCTCCCAAGTCTCTCGAGCTGCGCCAAATGCTGGTCGACACCCTGCTCGAAAGCGGTCGCCAAGACGAGGGGGTGGTCGAGATGATTCGCCTGGCGGAGGGGCTCGTCGAGGGACTCGACGGCGAAGCGGCCGCCAGGACGCTGCAAGATGCTCTCGCGATCGATCCCGACAACGCGCTAGCGACGCAAATGCTCGGCGATCTCGGCTACGAGCTCGTCGAAGAGCCGGGCTCGGCCACCAGCATTCAGGACGACTCGGATATCGGCGCGATGCGGTCGCGGACCGCGAGCCAGGATCCGGACGCGCCCCTTCCTTCCTACGACCTCGAAGAGATCGGTCCCGACGACGTGGCCGTGCGGTCGCAGTCCGACCCGGCCGCCCCGCCGAGAGTCGCGCCTGGCGGATATAGACAGCAAGACCGTCTCGACATCGACGACCCCTTCGCCGAGGGGACGCCACTGCCGAGCTATCCGCTCGATCCCGGGGCCGAAAGCCACGACCCGTCGGTCGAGCCTCCGACGATTGGGGGTCGCACCGAGTCGTCTCCTCGCGGAGTTCACGAGCTCGAGTCCGCCCTCGAAGAAGCCGACTTCTTCGCCTCGAGGGGGCTCTTCGACGACGCGCGGGCCATTCTCGAAGAGCAGCTGGCCCGTCTGCCGAAGCATCCCCTCATCCGCGATCGACTCACCGAGCTCGACGTGCAAGAGCGGAGCGTGCGGGGCGGGTCCGGCACCCGGCCTTCACCCTCGGCCTCGGTGACCGAGGACAACGCGTTCGACATCGCCGAGTCTCTGAATTCGGCCGAGCAGCAGCGGGCTCCCGTTGCGAGCGCAGGGCTGGCGGGGCCCACCGAGCAAGTCGACGTCGAAGAGGTCTTCGCGAAGTTCAAAGCCGGGGTGGCTCGCCAGATCGGGGCCGACGATGCGCAGAGCCACTACGACCTCGGCGTGGCGTACAAGGAGATGGGGTTGCTCGACGACGCCATCCGAGAGTTTGACACCGCCTCGCGCGACCCGAAGCGCGCGTGCGTGTGTCAATCGATGATCGGGATGATCGAGATCGAGCGCGGGAACATCAACGAAGCCATCGAGGCGTTCACCACCGGCCTTCAGGTCCCGGAGCGGACCAAGGAGCAGGAGGCTACGCTCAGCTACGAGACCGGCGCCGCGTACGAGGCGAAAAAGCTGCCCAAGCAAGCGCTCGATTACTTTCAGCGAACCGCGCGGCTCGCGCCAAACTATCGCGACGTTCAAGAGCGGGTCCGCCGTCTTCAGAAGCCGGAGCCCAAATCGCAGAGCCCTCGTGCCGTAGCGGTCGGCGCCGACGAGGAGTTCGATCGCGCGTTCGACGACATCCTCGGCGAGCACAAGTAAGGCTGCGAGGCGGCGGAGGCTCGCTTGGCGCGACCGGGCGCCCCGCCGCCCCCCGCCGGGCTACGGACAGCGCGCCGAGGATCGGCGAAGGGCCACGACCAGACGCACGACGTACGGGTCGGCTTCCGCTTCCAAGGCGAGCAAAGCGTGCGCTCGCGTCGAGCCCGACAGCCAAAGTTTTCGCGCGGCTCGCTGCAGGGCGACGATGCTCTCTTCGGCGACCCCGCGCCGGCGCAGCCCCACGACGTTGACGCCGCGAACGCGCGCCCGGTCTCCTTGTACGACCATGAACGGAGGCACATCCCGCTCGCAAGCCGCGGCGGCCGCCACGAAGGCGCTCTCGCCCACCCGCACGTGCTGAGCGACGCCGCTCAGTCCTCCGAACGTGACCCAGTCCTCGACGACGGCATGACCGGCGAGCTGGGTCGCGTTGGCAACAACGACGTCGGACCCGATCTGCGCGTCGTGAGCCACGTGAGCGCCCACCATGAACAGGTTGTCGGAGCCGACGACCGTGGCGCCGCCCGCGGTCCCTCCGTGCACGGTGACGTGCTCACGAAACACGTTGTTCGCCCCGATTCGCAGCACCGCGGGGCCCGCGGGGGTCCGCTTGGCTTGCGGTTGGCCGCCGATGACCGCAAAAGGATGCACGACGTTGCCGGGCCCCAGCGTGGTGGGTCCGCGGACGACGGCGTGCGGGTGAAGCACGCACCGTTCGGCGAGGATCACGCCCGCCTCGACCACGGCGTAAGGTCCCACTTCGACGTCCGGCGCGAGCTCGGCGTGCGGATCGACGATCGCCGCAGCGTGGACTTTGGCCCCCACTCCCTACCTCTCGCGATCGACGACGCTGGCCAGGAGCTCTGCGCTCGCGCACAGGGTCCCGTCCACGGAGGCCTCACCGCGAAACCTCCAGACATTCGTGCGGTGATGAGCGACGGTCACTTCGAGCGAGAGCCGGTCACCGGGCGTGACGGTGCGCCGAAACTTCGCCTTGTCGATCCCGAGAAAATACATGAGCGAGCTCGACGCATCGAACGGCTCGGTCGCGTACGCGAGGATGCCGCCTATCTGCGCCAACGCCTCGACGATGAGCACTCCAGGCATGATCGGGCGCGACGGGAAGTGACCTTGAAACCACGGTTCGGCCATCGTCACGCATTTGTGGCCCACGATGCGCTCGCCGGGGACCACGTGCGTCACCCTATCGACCAGCACGAAGGGCCAGCGATGCGGCAAGATCTGCAGAATGCGGTCGATCTCGATGGACGTGTCGCCTTTCACTTGCCGCTCCCGCTGAGAGCGTACAGCTTGGCGAGTGCGCGGAGCCAGCGCATCCGCGGCACGGCGGGATATCCTGCGACGACGGCTCCGGCGGGGACATCGCCGATGACCCCGCTTTTGCCCGCGATGCGAGCCCCATCGCCCACGACAACGTGATCGGCGATGCCCACCTGGCCGCCCACGAGAACAGCGCGGCCCAGCTTCACGGAGCCCGCGAAGCCACACTGCGCCGCAACGATGGTGCCTTCGCCGATGTCGACGTTGTGGCCGACATGAACGTGAGCGTCGAGCTTGGCCCCCCGACGAACCCTGGTGGGCGAGAGAGTTCCCGCATCTATGGTGCACAGGGGGCCGACGCTGACGTCGCTGTCGATGACGACTCCCGCGAGCTGCGGGATAGGACACACAGCATCGCCTGGGCCCAAAGCCCACCCAAAGCCGGAGTAGCCGATGACGCATCCCGGCCCGATGACGACGCGGTCGCCCAGAACCACTCGGGGTCCAAGCACGGCGCTCGGAGCGATCGTGCAGTCGGCCCCCCATACGGCGCCGGCGTCCTCGACCCGGACTTCGGCGAGCAGCGCCGCCAGCGCCCACTTCGCGTGGTCGTGTTGCCACGCTGCCGGCGCTCCGCCCATCGAGCCTGCGGCCGCGCTGTCTACGAGCAGCGCCGCTCCTCGCTCGATCGCGGCGCGCGCCGCTGCCGCAAAGCGAGGCGACAAGAGCGGAGCCAAATCCCCCTCCGAAGCCAAATCAATCGAGGCCACGGCGCGCGGTGCATAGCGCCCCCCGGCCACCGCGCGCCCTCCATGTCGGGCCGCGAGCTCTTCGAGCGAATCTCCCCGGAGCCGTAGGACTCCGTCCCAGCTCACGGCTTGGCTGGACCACCCGACGCTGGTGTCTTCGGCGCGGACGCCGCCCCCGGGCCGCCGGGCGCGGCCGCTCCGCCATTGGCAAGCTGGATCACCCGATCGGTGAGATCGAGGTCGCTTCGGGCAAAGGCCACGGTGGCGCGGTCGACGATGAGGTCGAAGCTCTCCTGTCCGGCGATGCGCTTGATGGCGCCGAGGACGCGCTCGAAGATCGGATCCGTCAGCTCCTTCTGCTTCTTCTCGAGCTCCTTGTTGTATTCGACGAACGTGCCCTGAAGCTCGACCATCTGCTTCTGCCACTCGTCGACCTTCTTCTGAAGGGCTTGCTGCGAGAGCACCTTGCCCTGCTTGTCGATGTCTTCCTTTTGCTTTTGCAGGTCGACCTGGCGCTTGCTGAGCTCCTGCTGCTTGCTGTCGAAAATCTTTTTCAGCGTGGCTTGGGCCCGCAAACCGTCTTCGGTCTGCATCACGGCGCGTTGCACGTCGACAACGGCCATCTTCGTGTCAGCGGCCGCCCCATGGGCGTGCAGCGAAAGCGCGGCCACGAGCGCGGCCAGAACGAAAGAGCGGAAGGGGGTAGACATCGGCGAGGGGCGTACTCAATGCCAGCGGGTCGGTCAAGTACGAGCGGCGAATTTCCGCACTTTTGGCAACCGCGAGCGCGTTACGCCTGCTCCACCTGCACGGTCACGTATTCGACCCCCAAGGCGCCCTTGAGCTTTTCGGAAAGCCTCTGGCCGAATGCGGCGTCGCGCGAGAGAGTGCGCACGTGCAGAGTGATTGCGTCGTGCCCGCCGCCGAGCGTCCAGACGTGAAGATCCCGAACCGAGACCACCTCTGGAAACCCCGCGACCATGGCGCGGATCGTCGCGACCGGCAAGTGCGGCGGGGCCGCTTCGAACAGCACCAGGGCGCCGTCGAAAAGGATGCGAAGCGACCCCACGAGCAGGATTGCGGCCACGAGCAGGCTCCCGATCGCATCGGCTTTCGCCGATCCCCCCGCGCGAATGACCAGGGCCGCCGCGATCGCCGCGATGGCGCCGAGGGCGTCGCCGACCATGTGGAGCCACGCGCTTCGCAGGTTGAGCGCGTGGCCGTGCCCCTTTCCGGAAGGAGAATCGCCGTGCACGTGCCCTCCGATCGCGTCGTGAAGGAGCCACGCGCTGCACCCGTTGACCAGGAGGGCCGCGACGGCAAAGAAAAGCATGATGGTCGCTCGCGGCGGGCTTGGCTCGTGAAGAGCGTGGACGGCTTCAGCCACGACGAGCCCGGTCGTCGCGAGCACCAGGATGGCCCCCGTCATGGCGGCCATCGGCTCGGCGCGACGCAGCCCATAGGTGAAGCGCGGAGTGGGCTCGCGGACGGCGATCCGCATGGCCAAAAGATTTACCCCTAGAGCGAGCACGTCGGTCAAAAGGTGCAAGGCGTCCGCCTGCAATACGAGGCTCTCTGCCCAAATTGCGCCCGCGAGCTCGGCGACGAAGAATGCGGCTACCAGGCCGATGACGGTGCGAAGCCTCGCAGCCTGGTGGGCTTCGCGGGGGGAGAAACGGCCTGCGGAAGGCCTTTCGGGGTGCGCGTGCGTGTGCGCGTGCTCGGGCGCGGGCGCGGGCGCGGGCGCGGGCGCGGGCGCGGGCGCGGGCGCGGGCGTGTGTTCGTGTTCGTGCTCGTGGGGCCCAGCGTGATCGTCCACGGGCGCCACCCGGAGGGGCGACTTCACAGAAGCACGTAGTCGTCGGCAACGGCCGCGGGCGCGGAATCGAGCGCGCGAATCGTCTCGTCGTCACGCCGCACGGCGGTCATGTAAAGGCCATGCAGGATGGCGGGATGGTCCTGCACGAGGGCCATGAACTCTTCCCGAGGCAGAAACAGAGTCACCGTCGGATGAATGGCAATGACGTCCGCGTTGGCCTTGCGCCGTAGAATGAGCGCGACCTCGCCTACCGTCTCGCCCGCGGCCAGAGTCGCCACGACGATCGACTCCCCGTTCTCGTGAGCCACGACCGCGACTTCTCCCGAGGCCAGCAGGTGGAGGCCTTGCGGATGCGTCCCTTCTACGACCAGCCTCTCACCCTTTTCGAAAATGCGCGTCTGGAAGCGCTCGACCAGCATCGAGCGCTCTTGGGGGGGCACCGCGATGAGCACGGCCGATGTGCGCCCTAGGTTGGCCACCATGCGGCGCCGGCAATGAGCCGCCAGCTCGACGGCGACTTCGGGCCGCTTTTCTGCGACCGCCTCGAGCGCGTCGCGTTTTGCGACCAGCAAGATTGAGGGCCGGGTGGCCACGACGCTCGCCACCCGAGGGGCGCGAGACAAAAGGGCCATCTCCCCGAAGAGCGCCCCGCTCACGAGACGTGCGAGCACCACGGGAGGCCCGCCGTCTTCGGCGAGATCGCCCCGTGTCACTTCGAGCTCGCCGCGCGCCACGATGTAGGCTTCGGCCCCTTCTTCGCCTTCGCTGATGACCCGGGCTCCTACCGGCACGGTGATCATTTCGAACGCCGCCACGAGCTCGCGCAGCGCGTCTTTTCCGAGAGCGCTAAAGAGCGGAAGCGGCGCGACGAGCGGCATCTCGGTGTCTGCAGCTTCCTCGTATTCGCGGCTCACGGCGTGAAGGATCTGCGTCGCTCGCGACGTGAGCGCGGGACCGGTCAGAAACGAGCTCAGAGGCTGGAATCCCTCGAAGCGCGGGAGCGGAGGCGGGGGGGTCTCGGTCTCTTGAAGCCGGGGCGAGCCCTGACAAAAAGCCGCGGCCACCTGTTCGAGCAGATCGTCGATGTCGACGCCGAGCCCTCGCAAGTCGGCAATTGCGGCGATGGCCAAAGGCAGGTTGCCGGCATCGATCGCGCGGCGGACCGCGAGGCTAAAGCCATCGATCGCCGCCTCGGTGCGACCCATCTGCTCGAGCAAGCGACAGGTGATGACGAGCGCGCTCGGAATCGAGGCGTCGCGCTCGACGACCGCGGCGCTCCAGCGAAGGGCGGCCTCCGCCTCGTTGGCGAGCAGCAAGGTGAGCGCCCGGTCAATCGGCGAATCGGTCATCGGCGCGCCGGGCAGGTCCGGCGGGGAGTGGAACATGGGCGCGCCCTTACACTATCACTGGTCGTCGGTTTCTTTCTTCCCTCCCTCGGCCCGCTCCATAAACTCGCTCATGGCGTTGGCGGTAGCCGCCACCAAGGGCACCACGTGCGGATAGTCCATGCGCGTGGGTCCGATGACGCCGATCGTCCCCGATGCGTTTCCTCCCGCCGAGTAGGGCGCCCCTACGATCGCGATTTGTCCTCCGCCAAGGCCCCCCACCTCCTCTCCGACGACCACATTGCCCCCTTTGGCCTGCATCGCGAGGTCGAGGAGCGTGGCGAGCTTCTCGCGTGCGTCGAGCGCCCCGACGACCTGGCGCGCGTGGGCGGCGTCGCCGAACTCGGGCTGGTCGAAGAGCCGATCCTGTCCCTCGATGACCAGATCGCTCTCCCCCTGCGCCGCCTCGTGGACGGCGGCGCCTCCGAGCTCGAAGGCGCGCTTGCGGAGCTCGTCGTGTTTGACCCGCTCGGATTGAAGGCGCCGAGCGAGAAGCTCGCGAACGTCGCCGAGGGTGCGCCCTTCGACGACGTCGTCGAGCAGGTTGTGGATGCGCTCGATCTCGGCATCGGTCACGTTCGCTCGTAGAAAGCGATTCTGCACGGTGCCGTTTTTCATCAGAAGAACGGCGAGCACTTCGTCGTTGCCGGTACGGAGAAAACGCAGCTGCTTGAGCACCAGCGTCTCGGCGCGGGGCGCCAGCACCACGGCCGCAGTCCCCGTGAGGTGCGAGAGAAGCTTGCCGGTCTCTCGCATGACGTTTTGGCCGGGCTCGAGCGAAGAGTACGTATCGCGAATGGTGGCGGTCTCCTCCGCGGTAAGGGAGCGCACGTGCATGAGCGCGTCGATGAAGAGGCGAAACGCGCGATCGGTCGGCACTCGGCCTGCGCTCGCGTGGGGCTGGCGGAGATAGCCAAGGTCCTCGAGATCGGCGAGCACGTTACGAATGCTGGCCGGCGACAGCGCGAGCCCCGATTTCTTCGCCAAGGTGCGCGACCCCACGGGCTCGCCCGTGGCAACGTACTCCGTCACGCAGTGATAAAGCACTTGCCGGCCGCGGGCGCTTAGCTCGGACATGGGCCCGCTTAACAAGTAGCACTCGCATGGGGCAGCCGCCCCCCCTTGCGTCTTTCGCTCGGGGGCGTCTCGGCTCCTATTGCCGGCGTAGCGCATCGAGAACCGCGACCATGTCGGCGGGCATGGGCTGCTCCCACCGGACCTCGCGCTCGGTCGTCGGGTGCACGAAACCAAGCTCCGCCGCGTGAAGCATCAGGCGCGACGCGCGCACGAGCGGACCGGCATGCCCGCGGATGTACACCCGCTCGCCCACGACCGGGGACCCCGCCTCGCTCAGATGAATGCGGATTTGATGCGTCCGGCCCGTCTCGAGCCGGCAGGCGACGAGCGTCGCCCCCACCAGGGATTCGACGGGCTCGACGTGGGTTATGGCCTCGCGGGCGCCTGCCGCCTTGCTCCGATGACCCCCGCGCGCCGAGCCGCGGAGCCCGTCGCCCCGATCCTCGAGCAACCAGCTTTGAAACGTCCGCGGCCCGCGCACTTCTCCGGACACGATCGCGAGATAGCGGCGATGCACCGTGTGCGCGCGAAACTGGGACGACAGGCTGTTTTTGGCGGCCCAGGTTCGCGTGAAGACGACCAAGCCGCTGGTCTCCTTGTCGAGCCTATGCACGATGCCCAGCGTGGGCCGTCGCCCGCCCGTAGCGAGGTGGCGCCGCTCGAGCCAGGCGCGTACGCGCGAGTCGAGGGTATCGGTATCGCGCTCGTCGAATGGCACCGTGTTGACGCCCGCGGGCTTGATGGCCACGACGACTTGAGCGTCGACATGTGCGATCTGCGAGTCGAGCAGCTCCTCGGGACGCGATTTGCGAGCGCGGGGGTCGAACGTGATGACATCGCCGATGCGAACTCGCGCCGTCGGCTCCACGACGAGCGCCCCCCCGACGCTGACTTTGCCCGCCTCGATCCGAGCGCGTGACACCCCCCAGCTGGAACCGAGCAGGGCGCGCACGGCTCGGTCGAGGGGCCCCTCGAGCTCCGCGGTCACCACGACCGTCCGCGGCGCCTCAGAACTCGGCATGAACCCTACCGCCGAAGATGTCGACCGGACCGCGGTCGGCGTTGTACGCGGGGTTCCAGATGCGCTGGTAGTCGATCGACACCCACGACGAGCTCCCCAGGCTCAGACTGTAGAACACCTCGAGAACGCCCTCGGAACCCAGCCGGAGCTTGCCGTCGCCGATGAACCCGTCGACCCCGCCCAGGCTCAAGTAGTCGGCGTGGTCTTTCGATATCCAGCCCTCGGACCACCCCAGACCCACGGTGTCGGCCGGGCGCCGCCAGACCGCGCCTCGTGCCACGCTTCCGACCGACACCGAGCGATCCGTCGACGTGTAGGAATAGACCTCGGTCTCCCCGTCCGAATACATGCCGCGAAAGAAGACGCCGACGTCGGGCGTCAGGCTTTGCTCGACGCTCAGCCCCGCTCCCACTTTGACGTTCGTCTTGCGCACGAAGCAGAGGTCCGGCGCGGACGCGTTGGTCGACGCATAGTTGAATCGCGCCCCGCACGCCGCCGCGTTGTTCGCCGCCGGGTCCGCGCGAAACGCCGCGATGGCGTCGGTGAAGCGACCCATGTTCTCGACGTTTCGATAGCCGAGCACCCGCACGGCGCCTTCACGGCCGCCGAACGAGTGTTTGTGCTCGAGCTCGATCTGGTCGCCGTAGTACTTGTCGATCTCGAAATCGAGCGGCAGCTGGTTGGGGTCTTTGGGCGGCGTGAATCGACCAAAACGCACGGCCCAGTCGTCATAGACCCCTTCGACGATGCCGCCCCATGCGTACCCTCGGGCGTCGGCCGCGAAGTCGTACGCGGCGTACGTCAAAAACGACATGTTGAAGAAGCTGCGACGCAGATCGCCCGCGACCGAGTTCTTGTCGAAGAAATCCAAGATGCTGAAGTTACCGGCCGTGAGAATGACTCGCCGGCGGTCGTCGCTCCGCCCGAGCTGCATCGGGTCGGAGGTGTTCTCGAGATGCCCGCCCCCAAGCTCGAACGTGTGTCGTAGATAGACGCGCGAAAGATACGGGGCGGGAGTCGTCAGCCCGTTTTTCTGCAGCTCGAAGTTCTGGATGGTGCTGCCCAGACCTTTCAAGACCGAGAGCGGTTTCTCGGCGATGAGCTCGGGGACGGCGTAGGCCTCGCCCCCAGGCCACAGGCGCAGACCGAAGAAGAACGTCGCGGTCTCGGTGAAGCCGAGCTCCTGCGTTTTGAGAAGCGAGCTGTTGCTCCCGTTGAAGTTGCTGTAGGCCGCCGGGAACGCGAGCTTCAGGCTCCAGATATCGGTGACCTGCCCGTAGGCGTTCCAGCTCTCGTGATCGAGGTCGTGCAGCCCCCTTCGCGCCAGAAAGTTCATGAAATCGAAGGCCTCGTCGGCCCGGCCGGAGGGCTCGGCCACCTCCGCGCGCGCGCTGCGCGGCAACGACGCGGCGACTGCCGCAACCAGAAGCGCCCCGACCCACGCGAGCCGCCTCCACCCGAGCCGCCGAAGCGGCGCGCGGGGCCTGACGCTCAAGCCGGAAGGGCGGTCGCGCACATCCGGCATGACGGCTGGCGCCGCTCCTAGCACGGGACTCTGATCGGCCCATAAAAAAGGGCCTACAAAAAGGACCCACAAAACGGGTGGGCGCCTGTGAGCCCGCGAGGCCGCGCGCCTCCCTCGTGAGAGTCGTGATATATGTGGACGGGTCGGCTGAGGGCAGCCCGGAGGGCGTGGCGAACCTCAGCTCGACGCGGGTGACCACGTAACTAGGAGAACGCACTTGCCCAAGACCCTGCTGGCCGTCGACGACAGCGCCACGATGCGCAAGGTTCTCGAGATCACGTTCGCCGGCGACGAGTTTCGCGTGGTGGCCGTCGACAGCGCCTCGAACGCTCTCGGTCGAATGAGCGAAGACCCCTCGGTCGCCGTCATCGATACTGCTCTCGGCGGCGACGACGGCTACGCGCTCGCGAAAGAAATGCGATCGCGAAGCGGTCGGCTCGCGGTGGTGCTGCTGGCCAGCCGCTACAACCCCTACGACCCCAATCGGGGTCGCGAGGCCGGGGTCGACGACTTCATCGACAAGCCCTTCGACACCCAGATGCTCATCGACAAGGTCAAGAAGGCGGTCGCGACCCGCGAGGTCTCCCGACCGACCGGTGCGCAGCCTCCCGCGCCTCCTCCCATGCCCCCGTCGGCCTTCGCGACGACGGCGAGCTTCGGCAGCACCTCGCGTGCCCCGGCGATACCTGCGGCGCCCTCGGCTCCGCCCGCAAAGCCTGCTTGGTCGGCTCCGCGCACGCACACGCTGTCGTTCGAAGGGGCGCTTCCCATCGTCCCCGCTCCGGTCGTGATGGCCCCGGCCCCGGCCCCTCTGCGACAGGTCGCGCCCCCCGCTGCCCCGCCCGCACCTCCCGCCGCGGCGGCGGCCGCTCCTCCCGCATACTCGCCGGCCGCTTACTCGCCGGCCAGCGCTCCCCCGAAGGCCGAGCCCACGACGCTCAGCCCGGCCGCCAACGGCCACTTGGGCAAGAAGCTCGGCGAGCTCGGCCTCACGCCGGCTCAGGCCGACGCCGTCCTGGCCCTGTCGCGCGAGCTCATCGAGCGCGTGGTGTGGGAGGTCGTGCCGCAGATCGCCGAGACGCTCATCAAAGAAGAAATCACGCGGCTGACCAAAGAGGGCTGAGCCGCGCGCATGGACCCTTGAGCGCCGAACGCGATGACAAGCGACGGCGACCCGCTCAGGATTCTCGCACGCGCCATCGCGCGGCTGGAGGGCCTCGTGGATCGGCTCCCCGTCGAGGTGGCGAAAGACCTGCGCGCGCGAATCACGACTCTTCGAGCCTTGGTGCTCGAGAAGCGACCTCCCGCGCTGCTGCTCATTGGGCGACGCGGCGCCGGCAAGTCATCGCTGATCAACGCGCTCTTCGGGGCCCGGATCGCCGCAATCGGGCACGTGACGGCGCAGACCGGACGGGGACGCTGGTACGACTACGAGCGGGAAGGCGGCGCGATGTCGATTCTCGACACCCGCGGCATTCAGGAGGGTTCCGCGCCGGCCGAGGAAGACGAGGTGGCGACCGCCATCGAATCCATTGCCGCTGCGCTCCGGGAGAAGCCCGCGGATCTCGTCGTCTTCGTCGCAAAGGCAAGCGAGGTCGACTCGGCGATTGACGCGGATCTCGCGGCGCTCGAAGGGGTCTACGACATCCTCGGAGTCTCCCACCACGCGCGGCCTCCGCTCGTCGCCGTGGTCACCCACTGCGATTTGCTCGAGCCCAAAGGCGCGCGCTTGGACGCGGCGACGCGCAAGGAAGGCAGCGAGCGCGAGGAGGTCGAAGAAAAGCTCAACCATGTCGCGACCGCGGAGCGGGCCCTCGCGACCAAGATGCATCAGCGCCCGCGCCTGCGCGAGCATCTGGTCGCGACGCTCGGCGTCTCGGCGTACATGTCGTGGCGCGCGGACGGCACGATGCGAGCCGACGAACGCTGGCGCATCGATGACCTCGCGCTCACGCTCTTTCGGCACGTGCCCGACTCCGCGCGCGCCGAGCTGGCCCGCGTCACGCGAGCCCGCGCCGTCCAGGAGGAGCTTGGCGTGACGCTCACCCGGGCGACCGCGACCGTGTGCGCGGGGATAGCGGCTGCTCCCATTCCCGTGGCCGACATTTTTCCCCTGACGGCGCTTCAAGCGGGGCTCGTCGCGGCCATCGCGTGGATCAGCGGCCGATCGCTGGACGCCAAGGGCTCTACCGAGTTTCTGGCCAGTCTCGGGGCGAACGTGGGCATGGCCTTCGCGCTGCGAGAAACGGTGCGCGCTCTGCTCAAAGTCATCGCACCCGGCGGCGGAACCCTCGTGTCCGCCACCATCGCGTTCACCGGCACGATGGCCATCGGAGCCGCCGCGCGCGCCTATTTCATCGCGGGCGTTTCGCTCGCCGACGCGAAACGCGTCTTTCGTCGGTCGCGCAAAGAACCCTAGACGAGCTGTGCTAAGCCGCGTCCCAGCATGACGGACCCCGCTGCGTCCGCGGCCCTGCCCTCTCTCGATCAGCCCTACGACCCCGCCGTCGTCGAGGCGCGCTGGTACTCGTTCTGGGAGTCGCACGGGGTTTTCTCGGCCGTCGACGCCGCCACCGACGCGCGCCCCGTTTACGTCGTGCCGATGCCGCCGCCCAACGTCACCGGGTCGCTCCATATGGGCCATGCGCAGCGCTGCACCCTCGAGGATGCCCTCGTTCGCTGGCACAGGATGCGCGGCTACAACGCGCTCTGGCAGCCGGGGACCGATCACGCCGGAATCGCCACGCAGCTCGTAGTCGAGAGAACGCTCGCCCGCGAAGGCACGAGCCGGCTGGCGCTCGGACGCGATGGTTTCGTCGAGCGCGTGTGGCAATGGCGCCGCGAAACCGGCGACCGCATCCTCACGCAGCAACGCATCCTGGGGGCGAGCGCGGATTGGACCCGCGCAAAGTTCACGATGGATCCGGCGATGAGCCGCGCGGTGACCGAGGCGTTCGTCCGTCTCTACGAGCAGGGCCTGATGTACAGGGCCACTCGCCTCATCAACTGGTGTCCCGAGTGCCGAACCTCCCTCAGCGATCTGGAGGTCGAAAATGAGGAGGGCGCGAACGGGGAGCTGTTCGAGTTCGCCTACGAAGTCGAAGGAGGCGGCGAGATCGTCGTCGCCACCACCCGACCCGAGACCATGCTCGGCGACACGGCGGTGGCCGTTCATCCCGACGACCCGCGCTACAAAGGGCTGCCCGGAAGGCGCATCAAGCACCCGTTTGCCGATCGCAGCTTCCCCATCATCGCCGACGCCATTCTCGTCGATCCCAAGTTTGGCACGGGCGCGGTCAAGGTCACGCCCGCGCACGACTTCAACGACTTCGAGACGGGCAAGCGCCACAACCTCGAAGAGATCAACATTCTCAATCTCGACGGAACGCTCAACGATCAGGCGGGCCGCTTTGCGGGCCTCGACCGCAAGGAGGCGCGCCGCGCGGTCAAAAAAGCGCTGCAAGAGCTCGGGCTCGCGCGCGGAGCCAAGCCGCACACGCTGACCTTGCCGCGCTGCCAGCGCTCGGGCGGCGTGGTCGAGCCCATGATCTCGACCCAGTGGTTTCTCAAGATGCGCGCGATGGCGGACCAAGCGCTCTCCGCCGTGCGCTCAGGAGAGACCTCCATCATTCCGGCCGAGTGGACCAAGACCTACGACCACTTCCTCGAGAACATCCAAGATTGGTGCGTCTCACGCCAGCTCTGGTGGGGCCATCAGATCCCCGCCTGGCACGACCCCTCGGGCGCGATCGTGGTCGCGCGCGAGCGGCCGCCCGAGCTCGGAGAGAGCTTCACGCAAGATCCGGACGTGCTCGACACATGGTTCTCGAGCGCGCTCTGGCCCTTTTCGACGCACGGTTGGCCCGACAAAACGCCGGCGCTCGCGAAGTTCTACCCCGCGAGCGACCTGGAGACGGGTTACGACATCCTGTTTTTCTGGGTGGCCCGCATGATGATGTTCGGGCTGCATTTCACGGGAAAGGTGCCGTTCCGACGCGTCTTGCTCTCCGGCCTCATCGTCGACGAAACCGGCGACAAGATGAGCAAGGTCAAGGGCAACGTCATCGACCCGCTCGATCTCGTTCGCGGCGCGACGTTCACCGACATGGTGGAGAAGGCGCTCCCGGGCGCGGCGCAGGGCGAGGCGCTCGCGAAGTTCAAAAAGGCGTACCCGTCGGCCGCGGCCATGGGCAGCGGGTTTCCTGCGTTCGGCGCGGACGCGGTGCGCTTCACGCTCGCCACCTACCCCCCCAGTAACAAGCGAATCGCGCTGGCCCCCAAGCGCATCGAAGGCAACCGTCACTTTCTCAACAAGATCTGGAATGCGTCGAGGCTTTCGATCGCATTGCTTGGGGACTTTACGTGGCCCGCGGAATCAACCCCGCCCAAGAAGCTTTACAACCGCTGGATCCGCTCGAGGTTCGCGGCGGCGTGCGAAACCGTGCACGACGGGATGGAGGACTTTCGCATCGACGAAGCCGCGCTCGGCGCCTACCGGTTTTTCTGGAACGACCTGTGCGACTGGTACCTCGAGCTCGTCAAGCCCGAGCTCCGAGAGGCCGCGGACATTCCCGGGGCGGCGGCCGCCGAGACGCGCGAGACGCTCGCCTACGTTCTCGAGGGTTCGCTCCGGTTGATGCACCCGCTCATGCCCTTCGTGACCGAAGAGCTCTGGCAGCGCGTCAAGCGCCCGCCGTCGCGAGCGGCCAGCATCGCGTTTGGCCCCTACCCGACCAAGGTCGGTGAGCGCGCGGCTCGGGACGTCGATACCGAAACGTGGATGGAACTTCTCAAAGCCGTCATCTCCGCGGCCCGCACGATCCGAAGCGAGCACGATATCGACAACAAGGCGGAGGTTACGCTGCTCGTGCGCTCCGAGAGCGGCGCGGTGCTCGACTTCTTGGGCCAGCACCTCGAAGCGATTCGGCTTCTCGTCAAGACACGCGGCAATCCGTCGCTGCAGCCTCTCGGCACACCGCGCGAGCCCGGGACGACGCTGAGCGTCGTGTCCAGCCCGCACGGTCCGATCGAAGTGCTGGTGGTGCTCAAGGGGCTGGTCGAGCCGGGGAGCGAAGCTTCGCGCATCGACCGCGAGCTCAAGAAGATCGAGCGCGATTTGGCGGCCCTCGACAAGAAGCTCGGCTCGCCTGGCTTTGCCGATCGCGCGCCCAAGGAGCTGGTCGAAGAGGCCCATCAGCAGCGCCGTTCGCTGCTCGAGGCCAAGGCGCGCCTCGAGGCGGCTCGAAAGCTCGTCGACGAACTGTGACACTCGGTCAGGGTTTGCGACCAGCCCCTGGTCCGACGCGCCCAAAGTTGCTATCCGTCGGGCGCGGTGTGGCAGGGCCGACCGGCTAGGCCTCTCCCCCAAGCTTGGACATGATCGAGACCCAGATTCGCGAGCCGGTTGTCTCCGCCGTGCCTTCCGAGGCGCTCGGCGCACTGCCGCATCGGGGCGCCCGGCTTGCGCTTACGATCGCCGGGAGCGTTCTCATCGCCGTCAACGTGGCTCTGCGCCTCTCCGGCGGCGGCGGAGAGGCGATTCCCGTCGTCCTCTGGGGAAGCGCGGCCGCGTGCTTCATCGCGTCGTTCATCCTCTTGATGAGCGAGGCCCAACCTGCGCCTTCGCAGGCCGACGCGCCCGCGAAAAAGGGCGCGGAGCCCCCGGCCACCGCGGCCTCCAAGACCGACGCAGACCCTGTCGCGAAATCGCTGACGACCGCGGACCCCGCGCCACCCTCGGAAGAGCCGAAGGGGCCGGCGCTCGTTGCCCACGGCAATCGATTGCGCCTGGTTCGCGGAGGCATTCCGGCCCTCTTGGCGTCCATCTGTGCGCTCATCCTCATGGGCCACGAGGGGCAGCTGCGTTGGGGAGTGCCGCTCGGGATACTGCTCGTGGCGACGGTGTGCTTCGGGGTCATGGATCTCCTCGGCACCTTCGACGACGCCGACGAGCGCGTCGTCGCGTCGCATCGGCTCGCCGAGATCGCGCGCCCGCTCTTGGGCTTGGCCGCCACGTCGTTCTTGTTTTGCTTGGCGCTCGGGTTTGCGTCGGCCGGCGCGGGTCTGCCGCCGCCCGCTTGGGGGGTCCTCGTGACGCTGACGTTCGTCGGCGCGGTGGCGGGGCTCTTCGCTTCGGGTCGCGCGCTCGGCGTTTGGAAGCTCGACGAGGAAGGTCTAGATCGCCCGCTTCTCAAGAGGCACGGCTTCTGGCTGGTGGTCTTCGCCGCCGCGCTCTTGTTTCCGCTGATGGGAGCCTCCTCACTTTGGGATCCCTGGGAGACGCACTACGGCGAGGTCTCGCGCGAGATTCTCGCGAAGGACGACTGGATCAGCCTCTGGTGGGCACAAGACGGCTGGTTCTGGAGCAAACCGGTGCTCGACATGTGGATGCAGGCGATCGCGATGGCGACGCTCGGCGTGCACTATCAGCCCGGCAAGATGCTGATCGGAAATGGCACGCAGCCCCTCTTGCACCCCGAATGGGCCGTGCGGGCTCCCGTCGTCCTCTTGACGATTCTGGCTCTCTACCTTCTCTACAGAGGTTCGGTGAAGACGCTCGGACGGCGAGCCGCCTTCCTCGGCGGCATCGTGCTCGCGACGACGCCGGACTTCTATTTTCTCGCGCACCAGACGATGACCGACATGCCCTTCGTGGCCGCCATGATGGCGAGCATCGGTCTCGTCCTTCTCGGCGTCGGCACCCCCGAAGCCGAGCTCGCGCGAGCCTACGAGGTGGTCTTGCCGGGCAAGACGAGCGTGCGCTTTCGTCTCACGGGCTGGCATCTCACGTTTTTCACCATCCTCATCTGCACCCTGCCGCAGATTCTCTACCTTCTGTCGCGCAACGTCGGGTTCATCTGGCGGCCCGGCGCCCACGGTTTCTTGCCTCGCTGGGACGAGTTTCGCAGCGGGTCGGGGATGGGCAACTGCGGCCTGCCCGGAAACGAGGACTGCCACATCACGCAGCCGGCCTCCATTCCGCGCTCGGCCACAGGCCCCCTCAACTCGATCGGGGCGATGGTCTGGCGCGCCGTCGGGGCCTTCGAGCCCGGCCTCCAGGCCGCCATGTGGACGGCGATGCTCGGGCTCGTGCTCTATCTCAGCTGGGGCGAGCGGCGCGTTCGCCGCCTTTACTACCTGGCCGCCTGGTTTTTCGCCGCCATCTCCACGCTCGGCAAAGGGCCGGCGGGGGTGGCGCTGCCCATGCTGGTGACCTTCGCGTACCTCGCGGCGTCTCGCCCCGCGGAAGATCTCGTAACCCGCACGCTTCGAACCATTCGCGAGCTTTGCCAGCTCGAGATCGTCGCGGGGGTGCTCATCATCGGCATGGTGGCGCTCCCCTGGTACATCGCGATGTACGTGCGCCATGGGCCGCCGTTTACCGATCGGCTCATTTTTCACGACATGTTCAACCGCGCGTTTCACCACGTTCACGACACGAACGAAGGCGACGACACGAGCTTCCGCTTTTACGTGTGGCAGCTGGGCTACGCGCTCTTTCCGTGGACCGCTCTCGCCCCGCTCGGCCTGACGTGGTGGATGCGGCGCGGCTCGAGCGAAAAGGACGGGGAGCGCGCCGACACCTGCATTCTTTTTGCCCTCTGGTTCGTCTTCGCTTTTGCGCTCTTTTCGTTCATGGGGACGAAGTTTCACCACTACATTTTTCCCGCCGTCCCCGCGGTGGCGATGCTGATCGGTGTCGTTCTCGACGACATGCTGGGCAAAAGGCCGATGGCCGAGCTCCGCGTGCTGCCCGCGTATCTGCTGGGGTTGCTCATCGGGGTGTCGATGATGGTGCTCGGCATCGCCCGCATGCAGCCGGGGTCGATCTTCGGCGCCAAGGTCAACGGCAGCCTCGCCAGCCCGTCAATGGCCCTCGGCATCGCCCTTCTCGCCCTAGGGGGCATCGTGGTCGCGATGGTGGTCGCGTACTTTCGCACCAAGGAGGCCGATCCGCTGGGGCGCGGTGACGACGAAGAAACGGCGCACATTTCGCGTGTGCTGGCGGCGGGAGCCATCACGGGCGCGGCCGTGCTCCTCGTCGTCGCGCGCGATCTGGCGCTGAGGCCCGAGGGCAGCGATCAGCCGGGTGCCATCCGGCTTTTGCAACTCTTCACGTACAACTACAAGCGCGCGTGGCCCGACTCGCTCGATTTTTCGGCGGCGCTCATGGCCTTCGGCGTCGTCGGCGCGATCGCCACGGCCGGCCTGGCGGTGCGTGCCGTGCGCCAGCACGCGGTGGCCGCCATGTGCGCTCTCGCGTTCGCTTGGGGCATCTGGGGGTTGGACGTTTACATGCAGCGCACGGCGCAGCACTGGGGTCAGCACGAGATCATCGAGGCCTACTACGCGAACCGAAAGTCGCCCAATGAGAAGCTCATCGCGTATCAGATGAACTGGAAGGGCGAGAATTTCTATACGGGAAACGACATCCCGGCGTTCGTGTCGACCGGGTCGACCTTCACCAACTGGATGAAGAAAAAGCGCGAAGAGGGGGTGCGGGTGATGTACTTCATCACCGAGCACGGGCGCCTCGGCGGCCTCAAGAGCGAGGTGGGGGCGAAGACGTATCGCGAGATCACCGACAAAGTGCTCTGCAACAAGTTCATCTTGGTGAGAGCGGAGCTTTAGCGCGGGCGCGGGCGCGGGCGCGGGCGCGGGCGCGGGCGCGGGCGCGGGCGCGGGCGCGGGCGCGGGCGCGGGCGCGGGC